>Ga0233437_1000673_pt1 | contig 74097 bp, 72 predicted proteins | sample SI_122_August201_FD_182714 | JGI IMG/M metagenome (GOLD analysis project Ga0233437, IMG submission 182714) | Seawater microbial communities from Saanich Inlet, British Columbia, Canada - SI_122_August2016_200_MG | ecosystem: Environmental > Aquatic > Marine > Inlet | place: Canada: British... | reverse complement strand
GTTGATGACAAGGGGTTAGTCTGCCTGAAATTGAGGATTTCCCCCTCCACAAGAGGGAAATCAGATCAGAATATCACAACAATCGAGCTTGTGAAGCACTTCTTCAGCAACAACAGGCCCAAAAAGATATTTTAGGTGCCTTGATCAGAGCTTCCCTAATTATCTGGTGTCAGTAGACCAATTCGGACGCGGGTCGCCCGGATCGACCACAACGACGGTGTAGGTTTGCCCCACAGGAATCACAGCTAGGGGATCGACTGCTGAACTCATATATAAATATGTCTGCTGAGCTTGAACATCTGGACTTATTACAAATGGGATTGCCTGTTCGTACCCATCAAGTGCAGTAGCTATAGGACCAGTATTGGACGTCCATGCAACTATGTTCCACATTGGAGAAAGGACATTTGTTCCCAAAGCAATATTCTCTGATGAATACCAATAATAAACCTCACCTGCCTCCAGGGTGTCCAGTACTTCGGCGTTTGGTCCGGTGTAACCTTGCCAAGTTCCGTCAACTTCGGCGAATGCAACTACAAGGTTTGGCAAGACATCTGCCAATACTAACTCAACAGAATCGGTACCAGCCGCTACCGTGGGCTCCACTGTAGGTTCGTGCGTAACTGGTGGTGTAGGTGGTGTAGGTTCCACCGTAGGCTCGGGGGTAGGCGTTTGATTCGGATCAGTAGTTGGTTCAGGAGTGGGAGTCGGGCTTTCTGCTTGAGTTGGTTCCGGGGTTGCAGTAGGCTCTTCAGTATCATCATCTCCACCACAGGCTACCACCATAAGCAGTGTTAAGATTGCTAGGAAACACACCATCTTCTTCATAATCTAGACCTCCTTGTTTATTAGTTTTGATAATATTTTCTTTTGGCTAGTAAACTGATTTTATCAATATCTATCGTTTCCACTATAAGACATAATGCTTAATGCTTACGGGGATAATCAAATATGAGATGATCGTTGTTTGATTGTACGTTAAAGCTGATTGAACGATCAAAACACCCTTCAGTCAGTCATATTACTATTTTCGATTGATTATTTCAAGTAGCTATTTCGTAATAGGCTCCATTTCATCACAGACACAATGAGCCCCTCCAGCATCCATCGCAGCGATGCACCGCCTGCAATGATCACAATCAGATTCGGCTATTTCACCTGACTGCAATCGTTTTACAAAATCAGGATCTCTTACCGTGGCTCGGCCAATTTCTGCAAATTCAAAGCCATCATTCATCGCTGGTTCCATGTTAGGGAACCTCTGATCAACCCCCTGTATCCCCCAGTCTTGGGGAACTTTTATATCTGGGGGACACCCCCCCCCAGACCCCCGAAGTCACCACTCATTCAGAGCTTCCTTAGCAAGAGGCCAAATGCCTCCAATATACATCACAGGTGTGTTGACTGCATCTTTGATCTTTGCGGGCCCCTTCCAGCAAATACATCGGTTCGAAAGGATAGGTTTCAGCCATGAATCGTCCGAACATTAGCAACCCAAGGCTCATGAATGGATTACTTTGATTTCCTGCCATTTCTGCATTGGCACATTCCCTCGCATCATATATAGAGGTGTTCGGGACGTAAGTCCGCAACTGGGAACGAGAGCACTCGCTCCCTCAGTTTCGAAACGCAGTCGACTATCGAGGCTACCCCCATATTTATCTTTACGGTGGTTAGTCCATGGCGAAAGGAACTGGCTCATCAAATAGCCATGTCCGGAATGGATTTCTACAGAGTCGAACCCGGCTTCTTTAGCTTGTCTGGCCGATCTGGCAAAATCTTCGATCTTCTCCGCTATCTCTTGGTGAGTCATCTGCTTGCAGATAGACATGCGGAACATGCAGAGTTTCCGGGAAGCACTGGTAAGCGTCTTGCCTATCTCTCGCCTGCTGGCGAAAAGCCGCAATGGCCCAGTTGGATCGAAGCTGCCCCACCTTCTATTTGAATCGCTTCAGTCAATCGTTTAAGGTCCGGCACGATTTCATCCCGCATGCATAACTCATGCCCGAAGCCTCGGCCATCGAACGTAACCGAAGCGTAAGCCACAGTCGTCATTCCTATCCCACCTTCGGCAAGCCTGCGATGGTGTTCAATTAGTGCCTCGGTAGCGCCTCCTCCCTGAGACATACCTTCGAAGCAACCAGCCCTTATCACTCTATTGCGTAATTCGAGGCCTGCGATTTTACCCGGTGTGAAAACTTTACTCTATGTTTCGGTCACCATGACCCCGTCATTTCTGTAAGACATCGCTAACGATGCATTTGCGAAGCCTTGTCCGAATTATTGCTTCTATGTTAGACTCCTTTTGACAAAAGAGCGAGGATGTAAAATGAAAGGTCGCGTATTTTCGGGCGCTCGGCCCACAGGAAAACAACACATTGGCAACTACCTCGGAGCAATTCAGAACTATGTAAAGCTTCAGGATGAGTATGAATGCATCTATTGCATTGTGGATATTCACGCACTCACTACACTTGAGGATCTCGATCAGCTACAACCGAATATTAGGGAGATGATGCTTGACTGGCTGGCCGCGGGACTTGATCCTGAAAAAAGCATTCTGTTTGTGCAATCGCATGTTCCCGAAGTGACGGAATTGCATACTCTGTTGAGCATGATTACACCATTGGGATGGCTGCTAAGGGTTCCCACGTTCAAGGAAAAGGCCAGGCAACAACCTGAAAACGTCAACTACGGTCTGGTCGGATACCCGGTTTTGCAGACTGCTGATATCATTCTCTACAAGGCAAATATGGTTCCTGTGGGAGAAGACCAGTTGCCACATCTGGAATTGGCTAGAGAGATCGTACGAAGGTTTAACAATCTGATTGCACCCGTGTTTCCAGAACCACAGGCCAAGCTTACTACTGCTCCTATGATTCGTGGACTGGATGGCCAGAACAAGATGAGTAAGAGCCTGGATAATCATATCGAACTTGCCGCAACGCCAAAAGAGACTGAAAAGAGGATAAAGACGGCTTTCACTGATCCGCAAAGGAAATTCCGTACTGATCCTGGCAGACCCGAAGTCTGTAATGTCTATGATCTGCATGGTTTCTATGACTCGGAAAAGTTGGAGGAGATAAGCCAGCAATGCCGTGCTGCTACCATTGGATGTGTTGATTGCAAAAAGATGCTGTCAAAAGAAATCAATAATGCGATGGAACCATTCCGGGAAAGGCGGGCTGAGATAGCTATGCGTTCCGGATATCTGGAAGAGGTAATGGCAGATGGCGCCGAACGCGCTGGAGTGATTGCCAAAGAGACAATCAGGGAAGTCAAGGAAAAGATGTGTCTGCTATGAGTGCACTCGGCGATTTGCCAATATCACGGAGCGGTCAAGATGCGCTATCGATAGCGATTCGAGCCGCAAAAGAATCTGGAGAAATTCTCAGAAAGAATTTCTTTGGAGAGAAAAGGATTGAGAACAAAGGGAAACGCAACCTCGTAACTGAAGTCGATCTTCTTTCGGAAAAAAACATTCTGGACACTCTGCGTGAAGAATTTCCTGATCACAGCATCTTGTGTGAGGAATCTGGAGTAACTGAAAATTACAGCGAGTATCGCTGGATTGTGGATCCCCTCGACGGCACAACCAACTATGCTTTTGGTATTCCCACATTCTGTGTTTCGATGGCTCTAACCCGTGATGATGATATTATAGCTGGAGTAATCTACAATCCATTGCTGGATGAACTTTTCGAGGCACAGAAAGGCAATGGAGCTTTCCTTAACGGTTCACGCATCGAGGTATCACGAGAGAGGAATCTTCAGACCACACTAATAGGATTTGATATGGGTTATGATGACGTAGCGTCAAAAGAGATGATTTCTCGCGCTAAGGATTTGTGGTCTCCGGAAATCTCTTTTAGATTAATCGGTTCAGCTGCATTGGGCATTACCTATGTTGCATGCGGTCGGCTAGATATCTATTTTCATCGCAGTATTTACCCTTGGGATATTGCCAGCGCAGTTTTATTGACCAGAGAAGCGGGTGGTGAAGTAATAAATCTGGAGAAGAATGCTGCGTCTCATTGGGACAAAAGCATAATTGCCTGTAGTGATATTAACGAACACAATGCGTTGGTAGACGCTCTAATGTAAGGCTATGCTGGCGGGTATTGTCTAGCTTTTCCTTAAATTCCCCGATAGTTGGCTTTTCAGGAAAGTGGATGAGGTGCGATTGGCATCGGCAATCAGATGATCCGAATCCAGGAAGTTGTATGGTGGCTTGTGGCAGAGCGTATGCTGTTTTGGCGAAGAGGCATTCCAATCCCTCCTCTGAATACACACTCCAAATATCATCTATCGTTGAACACGAAAGCAGGTAGTCGATGTGCCAATGTTGTTTCTTATCTTTCCTTAGATGCCTTTTTATTCGTCCGGACAACCCATTAAGAGCGCTTCCAGCATTTAGATAAAACCCTCGCGGAAACAGGAATACCCCCAGCTTTCCCACTGTTATGTTCGTGTGCCTGTCGAGAGCTATCAGGAGGAGGTAACCTCCGTTTTTGTGCTTCACACAATGTGTTAGAGGCATTGACTTCTAAAGTCAATTCGACAGAAATGGGGCATGTCATGCGGGACAGCCGAAGAAGGGATTTGCGGGGGCAATCCTAGGCAGACTGGCTGGCAGGTATTTCCCCGAATGACTTGTCAAGCCATTGGTCTGCTGTCCTTTTGTATTCTGTAATTGTCTGCTGGATGTCATAATATGCATCCTCGGCAGATCTCTTCGGAGGGAAGCAGGTTTTCCTAGCGAGCTCCCACACCTCATCGTCTGTCATGCAAACGAGGCGTAGTTTCGCCTGTGCCCGCAATCGGGCTGCTTTATGCGTTTCACCGTTTGCTTCTACAACTGCTGCACGCAAGCAATCTACAATGTGTTGTTCTACGAATCTTGCTTCTTCCATATCTCCCCCGCAATTTACTGTAAGTTATGAAACAAGTTAATTGTAAATGGATACGGTAAATACCCAGGTTAATTTTAGGTAAAGTTGTGTAAAGCTTGGGTAAACGTAATGTGAACGTATTCAGGTCAAAGAATCTATTACTTGTACACCAATAGTTGGTGTTAACCCGCCCCCCAAAATGAGGTAGAACCCCTCATTCAATGTAGGTTCACACTCTCGTCTTCCAATTGCTAAACGGTTTACCATAAGACATCAGGCATCTGGTATTCATGATGTTCGGCGGAGGTTGTATGGATAACACCAATTATCATTATGAGCCACGAAAAATCAGGGTTTTCTTAGCTGATCGGAACGGGTTCTTTAGACAGGGCGTTAGAGCTGCTCTGACTAAAGAGGGAGACATAGAAATTGTGGGAGAATCCGATGTTGAAGATGAGGCCCTTGATCTCATTCGTGTCTTGTTGCCCCAGGTAGTTTTGGTAGATATAACACCCCCTCTATTTTCCGGTATCGATCTAGCTCGGCGAATTGCTCAAGATCTACAGGATATATCGCCTGCAGTGCTCACCCCTTATCTCGATGATGATGAGCTTGTTATGGCGACTACTGCGGGTGCAGCAGCGTATATGAGCAGATATATCGAAGCTGAAGAACTTGCCACTAGTATTAAACGTATTGCCAGCGGCGAACTCCTCCTTGTTGAGAGTCTGTTAGCTAAACCGCACGTTTTAGAGAGAGTTCTGCGATGCTTCCAAGACCTATCTTTGAAAGGGAGAGCAGTAGATTCCGCAAAAGCCCCGATCACGGAGCGGGAAACAGAAATTCTCAGCTATGTGGCACGTGGTTATGGGAACAAGCAAATTGCAAACGTTCTAGCAATTAGCGAGCAAACAATAAAGAATCACATGACTTCTATATTGCGCAAACTCGATGCTAGTGACAGGACACACGCGGTTGTGATGGCGATGCAATCGGGTTGGATAACCACTTCTGAAAGATACGATGGTGGAGTCTCGGGGCAATCCGAGGCCAAAGGATTCCTCAATACTGTAATGTCCAGGGATATATATTAGGAAGCTTAACAAGTGAAAAAGATGAACGCGCTAACTGCTTGCAGGATAATCCGCCCAACTGTAACTTGGCTATCTGACCAACTGTTGGCTGAAGGGTCAATTGGATCAATGTGTCATCATTGTAAATCACGGTACCACCCTGGTGCCTGTGGGCATGACTAAAAGGATAGTACTCCAGCAATGAGGGGAACCACTAATGGTAGTACTTATGGGCTATTTACTATGTCTCCAGGGAGAGATAGCATTTAGATACATTCAAAAATGAATGTTCTGGCCTGGCGAATGCCAGGCTTTTTTGGGTTTATTGTATATGAATAGAATCAAGCGAGGGAAGTGAAAAGAGGCAAGCATGGGGAATATTTTTAAAGACAAAACAAACTCAGAAGCTGATCTGCGTGGGCGTTATGCCAATGAAGATACTCTGTTAGTATTGGCCGCTGCGGAAATGGAAGCTGAAAGGATCAGGCACGAAGCTAGCAAGGATGCGGAGACTCTTCTCCATAACGCGTATAGGGATGCTCAGTCAAGAGCGAAAGAAATGTCATCGAAGATTAAGTCTGAGGGGCAATCAAAAGCAAAAAAACTGAAAGAGGATGCCAGCATACTGGCGCAGGAGATCATTAATAAAGCTCGAAAGGAATCTAAGAGAAAGTCGAGAGGCGAGGCCTCGTTCATCAGGGAAGAATCCGAGGCAGAAGTAAAGAGGCTTAGAGAGGACGTTTCTACACAGGCGGAAGAGATCATCGCTAAAACTAGACAAGAAGCTCAGGAGAGAGCCAGTGAAGAGACATCTTTAATTATAGATCAGGCTGAAGCTCAGGCGGAGAGGATACGAGAGGACGCTAAAAGGGAAGCTCAGGATGCCATCACAAAAGCCCAAAGGATGGTCGACGCTCAAGCTGAAGCGAGGAATGAACAATCGGTAGCATACCAGGGCGATATGACATCAGAGGCAAGTGAGGCGACAATTTCTGATGCCGAAGTTGAGAGTGAATCCCAAGAGGCCAGTTTTGAGGCCGATATTGATGGGGCAAAGGAGGAAGCGCATATGCAATCACCGGAGGCTATCAACGAAGTGCCTGCTGAAGTTGAGACAGTCGTGAACACTGAGCTGGAAGCCACAAGTGAGGTGGCGAATAGCTCTGGTTCAATAAACCAGCTTGAGCTTCTACAATCTATGGCTGATAAAGCTATAAGAGACGCTCAGGAGTTAGCTGAAAAACTGAGTTCAGCTACAGCGATTATGCAGGAGGCAGAAATACAGGCAGCAAGATTGAAGGAAGAATCTGATCGAAGATCGGAAGATCGCAGGGTTCAGTTTCAAAAAGAAGCAGATACAACTGCTGAAGAAGAGTACCTGCGAATAAGAAGAGAAGCCGAAGAGGAAGCCGAGCGGCTGAAAACTGAGGCGGATGTACAGGCACAAGACACTACAGAAAGAGTCCACAAACAAGCTGGGGAGCAGGCCGAAGGTGAATGCTCAAGGATGCGAGACGAGGCTCAGACCGGGGCTGGCAAATTGCTGGAGGATGCGGACAGAGAAGCTCAGGAAGCTATTGATAGGGCTCATCGTGAAGCAGATGAAAAAGCAGAAGAAGAAGCATCAAGGATTAGGGCCGAAGCTGAGGCTGAGGCTCAGAAGCTGATCGAACAAGCAAACCAGCAGGCCCAAGAAGTTATCGATAGGGCTCACAGGGAAGCTGAAGCTGAGTCTGAAGAAGAATGCTCGAGAATGAGAAAAGAGGCTCAGGATGAAGCTGCCCGTTTGATCGATGACATTGAGCAACAGGCTCAAGAGACTATATATGATGCTCATAAGCAAGCCGAGGTTGATGCCGAAGAGCAGTGCTCAAACATCAGGAATGATGCGAGAATCAATGCTGATCTGCTGATAGAAGAAGCAAGCATGCGAGCAGAAGAAGCCAAAAATGAAGCATACAGAGAGGCTGAGGCTAAATCGGAAGAGGAAGCCAAAAGAATTGAAGCGGAAACAGAGACCAAGACAAATTCTCTCAGAGAGGACGCTGGGAAAAGGGCACAGGAAATGATCTCCTCGATATCCCCTACGGTGTCTGCGCCTGAACAACTGAAGGCGCTAATGTCGGGGTTTGGTGGAGATCAAAATTAAATGCGTCATTTCTAGATTGAGGAACATTGCGCTCAGGGAGATAATTGCCTGTTTGCGCTGGATATATTTCATAGTGCCTGGCAAATGCCAGGCTTATTGATAATGTCATTTCTGTTGGGAAAATGATGAGGTTACTATGGTAAATGGTTCAAACAACCAGGTGAGCTCTGGGGTTGATTCTTTTGGTCATAGCGATAAAGATGATGCTTTGTTGCTCATGGCGAAGGCCGAAGCAGAAGCTGAAACACTCAGACAGGATGCCAGCAAAAAGGCACGGACGATTGTCTTTGAAGCTCACAAAGAGACGAAGGCCAGGGCACGAGAAGAGATTTCAAGAATCAAGACGGAGGCGAAGAAAGAATCGAAAAGTATTAAGTCTGATGCCAGAATAGATGCACAGGTGATAATAAAAGAGGCCTCCCAAAAAGCAAAGGGGAAAGCTGGTGGAGAGTCTTTGCAAATCAGACGGAAAGCAGAAGGCGAGGCTGAACAAATAAAACGAAATGCTAATGAAAAGGCCCGGCAGATTGTCTTTGAGGCCCACAATAAGGCACAGGTAAAGGTTTGTGAGATTACAACCCATATGATGGGGCAAGCTGAAGCTGAAGCCGAGAGATTGATAGACAAGACATCACAGGAATCTACGGAGATTCTTCAAAGTGCTAGTTGTTTGGTTAGAGAAAAAGTCGGAGATGAGTTTTTGCTGATTGTGAATGAGGACGAACAGATTAGGGAAGGAATCAAAAAACAGGCTGAGCAGATTATCAGAAAAGCCCGGGAAACTGAGAGTAGGCCGGTAAGCTCTAATGATATCAAAAAGGAATTACTTGACCCGGAATTTTGTCAGATACTAACTGATGGGGCTGTTCGAGGTGTGGAGGAGCTGGCTGAAAAACTCAGTTTAGCGAAGCAGGTTATCGACGAGGCTGAATCCAGAGTGGCAAGCATAAAGGAAAATGCAGTCAGAAAAGCTAACGAGGTTATAACTGAGATACAGAAGGAAGCTGAAAAGAAGGCATCGGAGGAGTCTGAAAAGACCAGAACTGAAATTGCTGCTGAGTTGAAAAGGCTCGAGGCTCAAAGAGATGAACGATCACGGCAAATTATGGAGGATGCCCTGAATGAGGCGGAATCTAAAGTTGCTGATGCCTTAAAAATAAAAACTGAAACTGAGACCGAGGCAGAAATGCTAAGGGATGATGCTAATAGGAAAGTGAACGAAATTGCAGACATGGCCTTGAAAGACGGTGAGGCTGAAGCGAAGCAAAAGGCCTCATTTGTAAGGGTGGAAGCTGAGGCCAAAGCGAATGCGTTGAGGAAGCGTGGAAACGAGAAAGCGGAAGAGATTATTGCCAAGGCAGCTCATGAAGCTGAGATAAAGGCAACAGAAACCTCCTCTAAGATTATTGTAGAGGCAGAAGCCAGCGCAGAGAGAATATTGCAAGAGGCTAGGAAGAAGGCGGAGGGAATTGTCAATAAAGCTAGGCAAGAGGCGGAGGAGAAGGCCGAAGAAGAGGCTTCCAAAATCAGAAGAGGCGCAGAAATAGCGGCAGGTGATTTGATAATAAAGTCAAACAGGGAAGCAGACGGGATAATGGCTGAAATGAGAAAAGAAGCCGAAATAAACTTTGAGGAAGAATGCGGCAGGATCAAAGATAGCGTTGAATCACAGGTGAACACTCTAATTGAAGAGGCGGAGAGACAGTCGAAACAACTTATTGAAGAGGCTCATAAAGACGCCGAGTCCAAAGCAGAAACAGAATCTGCGCGGGTCAAGGAAGATGTGGAATCGGAGATGGGCAGGCTTAGAGCCGAAGCTGAATTTCAAGTGCAAGAGATTACCAGCAACACCTATCAAGAAGCTGATACCAAAGCTCAAAAGGAATATTTGAAAATTGTGGCTGTAGCTGAATCGGAAGCAGAACAAATCAAAGTGAACGCAAAGAAAACGGCTGAGGAAATCATCTCATCGATAGCCAATTCACAATCTGTATCGAATCATCTCAGGGCCATAGTGTCCAAATTCACCAATTAGTGCAGCTAAGAATTAATGATCAGCTTAGGATAAGGAATTGAACATCATAAAAATGGCAAATAGGGGGCCTCGCTAAATGAGGGTTTCGTTAAAGTGAAAGAACGAGACGAAACAGAGAAGCCTAATTCCTCCAACAGCAAGGATCAGAATGATGTGAATAGTCATTCTGGTCTTCGTATGTCTGATGGGAAGGATATTGCATTTTTAGCTCTGGCCGAGGCTGAGATGGAAGCCGAACGGATCAGAGAGGATGCGCGTATACAGGCTGAGGAGATTATTGCAAAGGCGCGAGAAGAATGTGAACTAAAGGCTCAAACGGAACCAGCTATGACAAGATCTGACGCTGGGGCGAAAGCTAAACAGCTAACGGCAGATATAAACGTTCGTGCAAAAGAGATTATTGCCAGAGCCACTGAAGAGGCAAAAGGTAAGGCGGGAGGGGAGTCGTTACGGATAAGAAGGGAAGCTGAGATTGAGGCGGAAAAGATAAAGAAAGAATGTAAAGCCCACATTCAGCAGCTTTTTGATGAAGTAGAATCCGCTTCTGAAGAGAATATTGCAGAAGCGTCCTCACTCATCATAACTGAGGCTGAAGAAGCAGCGCGGGAGATAGAACAAGAAGCAGATGATCAGGCAGAAGAGGTTATTAGCAGAGCGCGTGAGGGGGCGGCTGAGGCTGAAGCTGAAGCAGAGAAGGATGCTTCAAGAGCTGAGATTGAAGATTTAGACAGCGGTTCAGTTGATGTGCAGAAGACACACGAAGAAGTTGAGACAATTGAGAATGACGTTGAAAAAGCCGAGGCAGTTTTTGAAGATAAGGTTGACGAAGATATAGAAACAGAAACCAAGGAACTGGCAGGAGTTTCTGTTGAGGAACCTTTTGAAACAATCGACGAGGCTGAGATAGAAATACCAAAAATGACCAAGTATGATGAGTCTGTAGTGAATTCTGATGAGGAGACATCATCATCAGAACCTGTTGTGGATGATGTAGTGATCGATGATGATCATCTCGAGAAGGCCAGGGAGACTATCAACGAGGCAAAAAACAATATCGAATCTGAATTGAATTCAGAAACTGAAGACCTCGATGGAATGGTGAGTCATATGGGCACTCATATGGCTAGCGATAGGTTTGAGCTTCTTCAGATATTGTCGGAAAGAGTGGTAAGGGATGCTGCGGAATTGCCTCGTAAACTGGAACTGGCCACTCGGGTTGTTGCAGAGGCCGAAGCTGCAGCGGAAAACCTAAAACAAGAGGCTCGTAAAAAAGCCGAAGAGATAATCGCCAAAGAGAGAAAGGCAGCGGAGAAGAAGTCGTCCGAGGAATCTTTGAGGATTAAGAAGGAGGCTGAGGCCGAAGCTTGTTCTATGATTGAAGGTGCCCAAAAAGAGGGCGGGAGGATCATCGAAAGAATCCGAAGTGAGGCCGAGGCTGACGCTGAAAAAGAAAGTGCGCGAATAAACAAAGAAGCTCGCTTGCAGTCTGATCAGTTGGTTGAAGATGCCGATAAGAAGGCTAGAGAGATAATAAGTGAGGCGGGTAGGGAAGCTCGAGAAAAAGCTGAAGAAGAAGCTTCCAGAATCAAGGCTGAAGCCGAGTCAGAAGCAATGCGATTAACCGAATCTGCTGATCAGCAGGCTCAAGAGATTATTGAAAAGGCTCATGCTGAAGCGCAACAAAAGGCAAAAGAAGAGGCTGAAAGAATCAGAGCTGAGGCTGAGGAAGAAGTCGATCTGCTTAAGGGTAATGCTGAGCAGCAGACTCAGGAAATTATACAGCAAGCCCGAGGCGAAGCTGAGGCAAGAGCCAAAGAGATAGCTTTGAGGATCAGAATAGAAGCTGAATCCGAAACAACCAAAGAAGCTGAAAGGATAAAATCAGAAGCTGAAGCAGGGGCAAGTCAACTAAAAGAAGCTGCTGCAGAAGAAGCCACGAGGATTATCGGTAAAGCGCAAAGGGATGCCGAGTTTGAGGCTGAAGAAAAGGCGGCGAGTATTAGGAAAGAGGCTCAATCAGAGGCTGATCGGTTGCTGTCTGATGCGCACAAACGGGCTCAGGACATTGCCACTAACGCCTATAGTGAGGGTGAAGCGCGGGCGCAGGAAGAGTATTCGAAAACTAAAGCAGGTGCCGAAGAAGAAGCCCGTCGTTTGAAAGAGAATGCAGAGAAGCAGGCTCAAGAGATTATTGAAAAGGCTGAAAAGGAAACGGAATCAAGGGCTGAAGAAGAAGCTTTAAGAATAAAAGCCGAAACAGAGTTAGAAATTGAAAAGCTAAAGTATGATGCTGAAAGGCAAGCGCGGGAACTAGTAGATAATGCGCAACACGAAGCTAATGAGAAGGCTCAGGAAATAGTATCGAAAATCAAATCTGAGGCAGAGGCTGACTCTAATAGAATTAGAATAGATGCTGAAGAAGAGGCTCATAGGTCGGCTAACAAAATTCAGAGGGAAGTCCAAGCTGAGGCAGAAGATAGAGCTGCAAGTACTAGGCGTGAGGTCCAATCTGAGGCCGACCGCATTTTAGAAGAGGCATATAGAACATCGCAGGGAACTATAAACAGTGCACGGAGCGAAGCTGAGTTAAAGGGAGAAGGAACGGCTTCCAAGCTAACTCAGGAAGCTGAACTAGCTGCAGGAAAGATAAAGTTAGATGCTGAGCAGCAAGCACAGCAGGTTATTGAGAAAGCTCAATTTGAAGCTATCGCTAAAGCCAGTGAGGAAGCATCGAGAATAAAAACTGAAGCAGCGGAAGAAGCTGCTCGACTGAAGGCTGAGGCCGAAAAGCAATCTAAACAGATTGTTGACAAGGCGCAAAATGAGGCGGAGGCCAGGGCCACTGATTTTGCAGAAAGGATAAGGCTGGAGGCGGAGACAGAGGCTCAATTCTTGAGGGAAGACGTTGCGCAAGAAGCAGAGAGAATCCTAACAATAGCGAAGAGGGAAGCTCAAGCCGAGGCGGACAAGAAAGCCAAATATATTAGAGATCAAGCCCAATCAGAGATGGACCGAGCTTTGGAAGATGCCTATAAACAGGCACGGGAGATCGTAAGCAAGGCACGAATTGAAGGCCAGTCAAGCGGGGAGGAAGAAGCTTCATGCATTAGGGTTCGGGCGGCTGAAGAGGTAGAAAGATTAAGGGCCGAAGCTGAGAAACAGGTACAGCAGACTATCGAGAAAGCCAACAGTGATTCAGAAGCAAGGGCAGAGGAGAAGGCTTCGAGAATCAGATCTGAGGCTGAGACTGAAGTACAGAAGCTGAAGGACGAAGCGGAAAAACAAGCGCAGGAATTAATCGATAAATCGACTAAAGAGTCCGAGGATAAATCGCGGACTGAGCGTGATCGGATTGTAGCTGAGGCTGAGGCAGAAGCAGAAAATATTAGAGGTGACGCTAACAAGCAAGCGAACGAGATAATATCGAATGCTCGCAGGGAGGCTGAGGCAAAGGTAGGAGAGGAACCGTCCCGGATACGAGCGGAAGCGGAAGCAGAAGCAACAAGAGTAAAAGAAGATGCAAGCCGTCAGGCTGCGGAATTAATCGAAAATACACGAAAAGAAGCCCGAATAAGAGGGGAGGAAGAAGCTGCCAGGATAAGGGCTGAGGCTGAAGCTGAAGCAGGAAGATCGAAAGAATCAGCTGAGAAACACGTACAACTTATATTTGAGAAGGCCCAAAGAGAGGCTGAGGCGAAGGTTGAAGAGGAAGCTCTCAGAATAGGGGATGAAGCTGAATTAGAGGCAGAGCGTCTCAAACAAGATGCAAAATTAGAAGCGCAGGCAGTCATTGAAAAGGCCCGAAAAGAAGCGGGGGAAGAGGCTGAGGAGGAATCGGCCAGAAGAACCAAGATGGCCGAAATGGAGGCAAATCGACTCAAGGACGATGCTACTCGAGATGCGGAGAGAATCGTTGCCAAAGCCCAAAGAGATGCTGAAGTAAAATCAGAAGAAAACGCCTCCAAGATAAGAAGAGAAGCCCAGGCAGAGGCTGATAGTATACTTGAGATCGCAAATAAACGCAGCAGGGAGATGCTCGATCAGGCTCGGAGTGATGCTGAAGCCAAAGCAGAGGCGCTATCCACACAGATAAGGTCGGAAGCTGAGACTGAGGTAGAAAAACTTAAGGAGTCGGCCAACAGGCAGGCCCAAGAGATTATTGAAAAAGCAATCAAGGAAGCGGAGGCCAAAGCATCGGATGAGGTTTCGCGCATTAGGGAAGAGGCCGTAGCTGAAGCTGAAAAGCTTGTTAAAGAAGCAAATAGGCAAGCCCAGGATGTTATTAACAAAGCTAGCAGAAATGCTGAAGAAGCTGCGGAAGAAGAAGCAAGTCGAATAAGGAAATGTGCAGAAGAGGAATCGGAAGAAGAAGCTGTACGAATCAAGAAGAAAGCCGAATTAGAAGCGGATAATCTGAAAGAACAAGTCGGCATTGAGGCAGAGAAACTAAAGAGCAAAGCACTAAAAGATGCTGAAGTTGAAGCGGAAGAGAAAGCTGCTCAGATACGGAAAAATGCTCAGGCTGAAGTATACAAGCTGGTAGATGATGCAAATAGAGAGGCTGCGGAGATCATCCGTAAAGCGCGTCAGGATGCGGAGAAGGAAGCAAAAGAGAGGGCTGATGAAATATTACAGCAAGCCAGGCAAAAGGCCATGGAAGTGGAGTCAGAGGCCATAAACGAGGCGATGCAGACAAAGATGCAAGCCAAGGAAGATGTGGACAAGTACCTGGAAAATGAGGTCTCACAGAGCACCAGAAAGGCTAAGGATGATATACAAAGACAGTTGACCGGTATTGCGGGGAGCCCTCAATCCGAAGGGCAACAAATTCCGGAAGACCATAAGGTTGGAGCACAGAATACTATAGTCGGTGTACCATCTCCTTCACTACCCGGCAATTATGAGAACGGGGAACCAACGGTTATTCCGGCTTCAAGTGATTTGGTCCCAGTGTTCGACAAAGTTGAAAATGAACCGCTGGTGGTGCCTGGCCCCAATGAACTGCGGGAACAAGCGCCTTTTGTGAATGAAGAAATCGCCAAAATACGGGCCGCGGCTGAATTAGAGGCAGAAAATCTCAAAGCGGAGGCTATGAGGCAATCTCAAGAGCTTTTAGTCAAAGCGAAAATTGAAGCCGAAGCTCTTGTAGGAGCAAAGGCATCTTCGGCATCGTCAGCAGCAACGGAAGATGAAGCGGCCAGGATCAGATCACAGGCTCAGGCAGATGCTGATAAACTCAGAGAAGAAGCTATGAAGCAGTCTCTTGAGCTTATCGCTAAGGCAAGGATGGAAACTGCGGCAATGGCACAAGAGCAATCAGTGTTACCTTCCCAAGCCGTGTCGCAAGAAGCTATGGCTGAAGCAGTAAGAATGAAAGTGGAAGCGGAGATGCAGGCCAAGGATATTGTTGCAGAAGCACAAAAGGAAGCTGCTGCAACGCGAATGGCGGCATTATCAACAGATGAAAAGGAGTCTGTTGAAACTGAGGTGGCAAGGCTTAGAGCAGAAGCAGAGAAACAAGCTCAGGACATTATTGCCAGGGCAAAAGCAGAAGCTGAAGTGATGTCGGCAACACAAGCGCCGTCATCAGCCGCAGAAGCTGATGAAGAGGCTAGAAGGATAAGGGAAGAAGCCAGGCGTCAGGCACGAGAAATAGTGGAAGAAGCACGCCTCAAAGCGGAAAGCGAAGCTGCTGATGAAGTAGACGGAATGAGAAAGGAAGCTAGAAAACAGGCGAGAGAGCTTCGTGCCAAGGCAATGATGGATGTGGAGGACGATTTCTTTGTATTGGATGACCATGATGACCAGCCAAAGCATGGTAGGAAGAGAAGAGGGAAAAAGAGTGTAGAAGCAGAGGAATTCGAACTTGCTGACGGTGAACCTTTGCAGGAGTTCTTTGACGGAAAGGTGGAGGTAACTTTATTGCCACCTGTCAATGTTAACACGCTGCTAGCAGTGACACGGCATCTAAAGAGCACAGCTGGAGTGAGGATATTGGAGGCTGGTGGTTCGTTGGATGACGGGCCATCGATCACAGTATCGCTGGATCAGCCCCTTCCTTTGATTGATATCTTGTGTGATATTGAGGAGTTGGTAGAAATTAAAGTTGAGTCTGCGGGTGACAAACAACAGGATGCTGCAAATGGAGGGTCTTTACTGGCTGCAGCTTCAAGCGGAACTGTAGTTAAAAAGATTAACATTGGAGGAAAACTGGAAGGCACTAGTGAGGCTGCGAGTAGTGATGCCGATGAACCTGAAAAAAGCGGTGCGGAAGTCAATGATAGTAGCAGGAAGAAGAAGTCTTCCAAAAAAGGCAAGTAAGAATAGATGTTCCTGAAAGGAATGAGGATAATACAATGTCGATAAACAAATCTATCTCCGTTCTGGGAGCTGTTCTTGAAGAAGCTCAAATAGTATCTGCAGAACAGTGGCGTCATGTGCTGGCAGAACATGACGAGACGGAAAAAGACATAGGCCAGATTCTGGAAGAAGAGGGTTTGATAACAGCCCAGGAAGTGGCCATGCTTATCAGTCTAAGAGAGCAGGTGCCGTTTGTAGACTTGAGGGAACACAAAATAGAGCCTCAAGCACTACGCCTGCTTGATGGGGAAACAGCCCGTCGATTCAATATAATGCCAATAGCCGTGGTCAACGATACTCTGGTAATGGCGATGGAAGACCCCAGTGATTCATCGACTATCGATTCCGTAAGCGCATTGGCGGGAATGGACGTACAAGCCGTCAAAGCCGTTTCTTCAGAAATATTGGAATACATAGATCTTAACTATAAAAAAGACAGTGATATAGCAAAAGAGCTAACCAGGATGGCCGAGGATGCGGCTGAGGAAGCTTCCACAAAACAGAAACTAGGCGGGCGAGGTGGTGATTTAACTGCCGACAGTCCTATTGCGCGTACTTGCGATTTAATTATTGCCCAGGCAACAAACGACCGTGCATCTGATGTTCATGTCGAACCTCAGGAAGACAGGTTGCGTATTCGATATCGAATAGATGGAATACTTCATGATGCCATGTCGTTACCACTTGATGTGCACCTTCCGCTAGTTTCAAGGTTCAAGATCCTATCCGGGTTGAACATCGCTGAGAAGCGAAAACCTCAGGATGGACAGCTTTCGGCGAAGGTTGGGGATAAGACGGTAGATGTTCGTGTGGCGACCACGGATACGGTACATGGTGAGAAAATTGTAATGCGTATTCTGGATAAGTCGATGGCGCTATTGGACCTGACCGATCTAGGCTTCCTGGCAGATGGTATCGAGAAATACCGTGGTATGCTCAATGCGCCTTTCGGAATGATCCTAATCGCCGGGCCAACCGGATCCGGTAAAACGACAACCCTTTATTCTTCGATTAATCAGTTGAACCGTGATGAGCGCAATATTATGACTATCGAAGACCCGGTTGAATACCGGTTCAATGATATAAGCCAGATACCGGTTAACGACGCTGCCGGATTGTCGTTTGCGACAGGCCTGAGGGCTCTCATGAGGTTGGACCCGGACGTAATTCTGGTTGGTGAGATTAGAGACCATGAGACAGCCTCGATTGGTGTGCAGGCTGCTCTCACCGGTCACCTGGTTATGTCATCAATCCATGCCAACGACACCATCGCGGCTCTTTTCCGTTTGCTGGACCTTGGAGTAGAAAAGTTTCTGGTATCTTCATCACTGGTTGGTATTGTGGCACAAAGAATGATCCGACGTGTTTGCACCCATTGCAAGCGGCCAATGATTGCATCGGATGAAGAACGATTGATTTACGAGACAGAACTTAGGGAAAGACGAAGAGAATTCTACTATGGGCAGGGTTGTGCCTCATGTGCCAATACCGGATATAAAGGACGAACCGGAGTTCATGAGATATTGGTTATGAGTGAGGAATTGAGGAGAATGTTACTGAATGGCGCTACTCCGGGGGAAATAAAGGATGTAGCAATTGAAGAAGGTATGATTTCAATGTGGAGAAATGGTATGCTCAAGGTTAAGCAGGGAATTACCACTCCTTACGAATTAATGAGGACAGTGTACTCCGTAGAAAGTTGATATTCGCGCAATTTACACTACAAGTATTTTCTGAGATAAAGAAAGGGCACCCGTTTGGATGCCCTTCCCTTTTTTGTTTGATTGAATTTACTGTTATGATTACGAACAGCCCGTACATGTGGGGCACTGAGTCACTATTGTCCGACTGCCGGAGTTGGTAATGGTGTACTCGCATTTCATCTCGTCAGCCCCTTTGAGATGATTGGCCAGTGTGAACGATCCGGCACCGGCCGTGACTGTGGATACATCGCGGTCCCAACTACTGACTTGACTGCCGGTATCGATAGTACTGTCGCTAGCATCAAACAGCAGATGCGTGACGGCAGTCAATATGTTGTCTACCTCTGACTGGTTTGCCGGTGTTTCTCCGGATGTGAGGAACTGGCTTACATTGGGTACAACTATGGCTGCGAGTATTCCAAGGACGGCGACGACAACCAGCAACTCAATCAGCGTGAATCCATTGTTTTGTAGTTGTGTTCTTTTCATCTCATACATCCTTCAATCCACTCTTTGATGCGGATGCCAAGGAAACCTCCTGAATAGCTAGCTAAATCGCTAATATGATATTGAAATTCTGTTTGATGTTTATACTCAGTTTGTGCTAAGCGAAAACAGGCACTCATGTGAGTGCCTGTTTTCCGACTTTATGATTGTGCGGTTGTGAGTGCTATCAGAATTACGGGCAATTATCTTGAGTGACAACGCCATCGATGGTGATAGTGTACTCACACTTCATGTCGTCGGCATCCTGGAGAAATTCGTCCAAGGTGGTTGCCCCGCTGCCGCTGGCGACTGCGGAGAGGTCTGATGTGGCTGTGGTGACAGCAGCATCCAGCTGGCTCGAGTTGGTTTCAGCTAACACGGCAGTTATTCCAAGTGCGACGTTTTTCTCCTCAGTGGAGTTCGCTTCAGTCTCACCCCTACCGATGAATGAGCTGACATTGGGTACCACAACTGCTGCCAGTATGCCCAGAATGGCAACCACCACCAGCAACTCGATCAGGGTAAAACCTTTTTCTTTCTTATGGATTTTCATTGTATTGGGAACCCTCCTCTATTATATGTATATCCTTTGATGTTTGCTTTATTGCGTTGTTTATTTCTTGGAACATCCTGTTGTTATGTATCTAAAGTTCATTGTATTGCAGATAAGTTTATTCTCCATTAAATAAAGAAGTATCACCCCCCTTTTCATTTAATCATGGTATTGTAAAGTTTTGCTATTTGCCTATTGAATACCATGGCAACTTTGATCGTATCAGTCGTTCCTGCTGGGGTAAATAGGCCAAAGGTAATTCCGATGATGGTAGAATCGTACTATCTATCTGCATTTCTGTGTTGATTATTGACAACAGTGCCACATGTGCTAGCGTCATTTTTAGAATATGCCAAGTCTATAACATGCATTGATTGCTATTGAGCCGTCTTAGCACAACTATTCTGCCTCTTTTGAACAGTTTGGGAATACAGTGTTGACCAGTGTTTCGGTTGGGGGTTAACCCTCAAAGTTAGCCTCAGGTTGTCAGTAAGGAAAATGGATTTGTTTTCCAAAATAGTAGTGACGGAATTATGATATTACCCAAATGCTTGACACAGACTTCCAAAACTGTAAATATGTACATTTGGAGGGAGCCATTATGATGTTGTCAGCGAGGGCACAATCGATAAACCCGTCGCTCACCTTGGGGATTACGGCAAGAGCCAAAGCGATGCGCGCGGAAGGAATCGATATAATTGGATTTGGAGCGGGAGAGCCAGACTTTGATACCCCCGAACATATAAAGCAGGAAGCTATTAAAGCGATATCAGAAGGATTTACAAAGTATACGCCAACGTCAGGTATACCGGAATTGAAACAGGCTGTATGCAATAGATTCAAAGAAGACAGTGGATTAGATTATGAGCCATCTGAAGTAATCGTTTCATGTGGGGCAAAACATAGCATATATAACTGCATCCAGGTATTGTGTGATGCAGGTGATGAAGTTATCCTGCCTTCACCATATTGGGTAAGTTATCCTGAGCAAATCAGGGTAGCAGGGGCAACGCCTGTTGTCATTGATACTGATGAAGAAAGTGGTTTTAGGATTAATGCTGAGATGCTGTCGGAGCATTTAACTAAGAAGACAAAGTTACTTATATTGAATAGCCCTAGCAATCCAACTGGATCTGTGTACTCTGAAGAAGAGCTTAAGTCCATTGCTTCGGTCGCGGTTGAAAATGGTATTTGGGTAATCTCCGATGAGATATACGATAAAATTGTCTATGATGGTTTCAAGCAGGTTAGCATTGCTTCGCTAAACCCTGAAATAAAAGCCAGAACACTGGTAGTTAACGGAGTTTCCAAGGCCTATTCCATGACTGGCTGGAGAATTGGCTATGTTGCCGGGGACAAGGCAATTATCGGGGCTATGTCTAATCTTCAGGATCACTCAACCTCCAATCCTACATCAATCGCCCAAAAAGCAGCAGTGGCAGCCCTAAGTGGAACGCAGGAACCGGTTCAACAAATGACGGTGGAGTTTGAGAAACGAAGGAACTATATGGTTGAACGATTGAACCAAATACCAGGGTTTACTTGTCTGATGCCTCAGGGGGCGTTCTATGCTTTTGTAAACATATCTGGTATTTTTGGTAAATCAATAAACGGGCAAACGATAAACAACTCGATGGATATGACCGAGTTGCTGCTTTCTGAAGCCATGGTAGCTGTATTGCCAGGTAGTCCGTTTGGCGCCGATAACTATTTGCGCCTTTCATATGCTACATCAATGGAAAATATTATCTCTGGATTGGATAGAATCGGAGAACTTATTAACAGGATGGGCTAATGAAACCTTCAGTGAGTCGAATTAAGTCGATAGTTGTAAAAGCGCTCGAAGAGGATCTTGGGCAAGGCGATATCACTACCGAGGCCCTGATATCCCCAAGCGTGATTGGGAAGGCCTCACTATTGATGAAGTCCAGAGGAGTACTCGCTGGTATACAAGTAGCTGAAATGACTTTCGAGCAGGTTGACTCTTCAATTCGGTTTGAAAGACTTGTTCAGGATGGTATGAAAGTCGAACCTGGAGATCGGGTTGCTTCAATCACCGGAAAAGCGGCAAGCATACTAAAAGCTGAAAGGGTAGCTCTTAATTTCCTGCAGCGATTGAGTGGTGTTGCTACCGAAACAGCAAAATATGTCGAAGCTGTTTCGGATACAAAGGCTAAGATACTAGATACCCGAAAAACCACACCGGGATTGCGCATTTTTGAGAAGTATGCCGTAAAGGTTGGGGGAGGTCACAACCATCGGCAGAATCTTGGGGAGCAGGTGCTCATCAAAGACAATCACTTGATGGTGATGTGGGCTAGCGGTATGGGGGTGTCAGATGCCGTCAGAAAAGCTCGAGAAAATACGCCATTGACTGTGACCATAGAGATAGAGGTAGAAACGCCAAAAGAAGCCCAGGAAGCAGTTGCTGCCGGGGCTGATATCATTCTATTGGATAATATGGGACTGATGGATATGAGACGTGCCGTGAAAGCGGCCAAGGGAACTACTCTTACCGAGGCATCTGGGGGCATAACACTGGACAATGTTGGTGCTGTAGCTAAAACCGGTGTAGATTATATCTCAGTTGGAGCACTCACTCACTCTGTAAAAGCTCTGGATATCAGTTTGGAGATAGAGTTGAGTTGATTCCGAAGTGACTATTGATCTTTAAAACGAAAAAAGAGGGGCCTTTTGCAGTGCCCCCCTTTTCATTTATTTGCTAAAACTATCCGATTGGTATCTGAACTTGGCTATGTCCTCACCAGTAATTAATGCTGGATTAGGCCTGCCTTGGTCAGGCAATCACCCTATATTCTGAGGAACATGAACCTTATCCAGGTCTGCGTCCGCCCTGCCTTGTGAGCAGGGCTTCATAAATCAACCTGCCATACTCCATACATTTTCATGACCGTCATGTTGTCACCTCCCCATGAGCAAGTGCTCAACGTTTGATCCATAATCAATTCTACCGTGAGCGCCAAATAAGACAATAGCTCGAAAGTCCTTGCGCTGATAGAGAAAATATGCTACTTGACCATTAAATAATTGAAGTCAGTAGCCTTGACTTGATATAGGTCAGGATGTACGATAGTTTATGGAGAGAAAAAGATGCCTATCTATGAATATTGCTGTCCAAAGTGTGATCAGAACTTCGATTTACTTCGGTCTTTTAGCCAGTCAGACGAACCCGCTAAGTGTCATGAATGTAATGTGGAAGCCAAACGGTTAGTTTCAGCTTTCGCCACGTTTTCCAAGGATTACTCCGGTTTATCTGCCCCGATAAGTGGCGGTGGGAGTTCATGTGCCGGTTGTTCGGCTAACAGTTGTGCCACGTGCAATTAGGTTGAAATCAGGCTTCCATCCTCAACTTTCATTAATCAGTCATGCTAACCTGATGCTTCTTAATATGACGAATGTATGTCCATGAGCTTCCGCCAAGAACCAGTGCCTCGAGTACAGTTCCCCCAACAAGAAGAAATGCGGCATCCATAAAGAAATCCTCTGGAAACATCATTATAAGATAGTCTTGTGAAGGATCAAGTATCCACAAGTCATTAGTAAAGCTTACCTCGTGGAAAGTAAGGAAGAGATTATCGAAATCAATAAGAGCCCATATTCCCGCAAAAGCAAACAGGGCAAGTGTGAAGATGCTGCCGAAAAACAATCCTTGAGCTAGTGTGCCAAAAAAAACTCGTTTTTGACTGATGAATCCAAACGCGATGTACGCCACCATGTAACCTAATGTAATCCACTGAAACATATAGAACAGTTGTATGATATCCTTCACATCTTTCAAATGGTCGATTTCGCGCAGGCTGAAGAGGTCAATTAATTGACCATCTTTTAGAACTTGGATTTGAGCAGAATCCTCCCCTGAATTAAAGTAGTGAATAAGGTCTTTGGCAGCGTTAATAAGGTTGTCGTTTTCAATGCCAGTAACTTCATCGATATCATATTTATCAAAGCCGTATTGATACAAAAATGTTTCACTTACAACAAATCTGACGTTTGATGATACTAGCAACAGCGGAATGCATATGGCAAAAATGATGACCGGAGTGATTCTCATTACTTTCATGCTTAGTTGTATAGTAGGGAGATGCAGATTGCTTGTCAACAAATGACACGTTTACGTAAAAATCGTGTTATCTCAAGGTTGACATGAAGTAACTGTCCCAAATATAATTATTAGTTGGTTTGGGCGATTGCCCTTATACTTAAAATACTTCATTAGGAGGCATCAACAATGGATCTAGGAGTAGCTGGAAAGACCGTCATCGTGACCGGTGGTGGTTCTAATATCGGACGAGCGATATCATTAACACTGGCGGGCGCTGGCATGAACGTGGTGATCGCTGATATCATGGAAGATGCCGCACAAAAAGTGGCAGATAAGATCGTCGCTGATGGCGGCAAAGCAAGTGTTATCAAAACAGATGTGACGAACTTTGATTCGGTACAGGCGATGGTTGACAAGGCCATTGCGGACAATGGCGGAGTTGATGTGTTGGTGAACAACGTCGGTTGGACCTACGACCGGTTCTTCCTGGAGAAACCGCTCGAAGAGTATGACAAGGAAATCAACCTCAATCTCAAGAGCAATATCTACTGTAACCGGGCTATCCTGCCACACTTCATCGAGAAGAAAGCTGGAAAGGTAGTAAACATTTCCTCCGATGCAGGTCGCATGGGTGAATTCCGAGAAGCTGTCTACGGTGCTTGCAAGGCAGGTGTTATTGCTCTTTCCAAATCGCTGACTCGCGAGTATAGCCGCAATAACATCACTTTCAACTGCATCTGCCCCGGCGCTACCATCCCGATGAACGATGATGAAGTCAGCAGCATCAGCATTTTCTCCGAGGAAGGTTTTGGCAAAGGCATTACCCAGGAAAAGATTCCTGAGGAGCAGCGGGCCAAAATGTCCAAGGCATATCCGATTGGCCGGATGGGCACCAATATCGATATTGCCAAGGCAGTTCTGTTCTATGCTTCCACTCTTTCTGACTATATCACGGGCCAGACCATGAGTGTCAGTGGTGGCTACAGCATGGTTGACTAAGAGATAATCTATAACGGTATTCTTAACAATGAAAAGGCAGGGACTGAAGTCCCTGCCTTTTCTATTCACTTCGATAGAAAAAACTGTATTTGATGCATATCCTGAGGCCGGATGGCAATAGTGGACACCAAACCATTCACGATGCCATTTGTCCTGCGTAGAGACTTCGTTCATAAGCAACCGAGGAGATATATCCCAACCTTGCCTATCGACGCACACCCGACATGAACGCCGTGTTCATCCAGATCGCGCTGTAACCGACCACGACCACAGGTCTGACGCGTCCGTTTATGCGCAGCCTTAATCTCGAGTTCCAGTCGCGCATCCTCTCGAGCCCGCTTCGATAGCGGGCTTTCACACTAGGCGTAGTAGCCGCTTGCTGATACATCATAAATGCGGCACATCACTGGTATCGGGTATTGAAGTCGCATCTCTTTTGTCGTCGCGTACCGCCCAGCGACTCCCTCGCAAGGTACGCGGCTGCTTTTTCTAACAGATCACGCTCCATCCGGGTTTCAACCAGTTCACGCTTTGTCCGTGCCAGTTCCATCCCTATTTCGGTCAATGGCCGCTGCGTCTTACCTATCTCTCCCAGCTTGCCTGCCTTATACGCTTTCAACCAGTTCCCCAATGTCGACGGCGGCAATAACAAGCTCCGTGCTGCCTTCGGCAATGACATATTACCTTCCGTTACCAGCTTCACCGCGTCTTCCCGAAACTCCTTCGTGTACCTTCCCTGGGGAATCCCTTTCATCTGAACACCTCCGCCTCTTTATTTTATCCGACTGAGGTGTCCACTTCTTTCAGCTTGCCTCACCCTTATTGAATCAGATATTTACAATTAGATCTTAAGGATCGTTATTGAAGGTCCTTTTGGTGCTGTGTTATAGTAGAAGAGAATGTCCCTGTAGCTCAATCGGATAGAGCGACGGCCTTCTAAGCCGTAGGTTCCGAGTTCGAGTCTCGGCAGGGACGCGAACCTAATTCACGGTTTTGCTGGCGAGTATTTTGTTATATTCGACTGTTATATTTCCTCAAATATCCTCGATATAGCCTATTATTGTTGTAAGAAATAATTAGTTCACGTTTTAATTTGGCTTGGCATGGCATTCTGAAAGTGATTTCTCGAAGAAGCATCGAAAAGATAAGGATAGAAACGATTTTGTCATCCGCCACTCATAAAACACTTGGTTTTTGTATCACTCACATTACAGCGATCTGTCCTCACAAAAGCCTGAAGTCTTCTCAATGAGACAATGGTCACTGACAAGATATCAGGGTCTATATAACATCGAGTATTAAGATTAGCGATCAGAGGGATTCCATTTTCGGATAATGTAGGAATGCTTGACGAGGAACGAGATCAGTCTTTATGATAAGAGAACTAAAAAGTTGGCTAAAGTAGGCACGATGAATAAGAATATGCATATCCTTGTAGTGGATGATGATCCCGAGATCGTGAGTGTTCTCAAACGCGGCCTTATTTACGAAGGTTACAGCGTCGATACTGCAGGAGATGGAGCAGATGCTCTGGCCAAGGCTAGAGACAGAGAACCCGATCTTGTCATATTGGATGTTATGATGCCCGAGATCGATGGCATCGAAGTTAGCAAGCGAATGCGCCAAGCCGGAGAAGTTCCGATCTTAATGCTCACGGCCAAAGGGACTGTAGCGGACAAGATAGCTGGACTCGATAGTGGAGCCGATGATTACCTGGTTAAACCCTTTTCCTTCGATGAGTTGTTAGCTAGGGTGCGCGCTCAATTGAGACGTCGTCAACCCAAAGAAGGGGAAACACTTCGATTCAGCGATCTCTCTTTAAACACAGCTACAAGAGAGGTAATGCGTGGTGAAGAGCCCATCGGCCTTACTGCACAGGAATTTGATTTGCTGGAGCTTTTTATGCGCCATCCCCGCCAAGTACTCAAACGAGAGGTAATCTATGATAGGGTATGGGGATATGATTTTGAAGGCGAGTCGAATGTAATCGAAGTATATGTTCGCTATTTGCGGTCCAAGCTGGAAGCAAGTGACAAACCACGGTTGATCCACACACTACGTGGTGTCGGTTATGTGTTGAAGGAGTAGATCGTGCCGATTCGCTGGCGTTTGACTTTATGGTTCTCTCTTATCCTCTGCGCTATCCTCATTCTATCCGGGATTTTCATTCATACACTATTGGAGAGCTATCTCAATGATGAGATTGACGATGATTTAAAAGTCAACTCAGCTCGAGTTCATGGCACTCTGAACATTGAAGAAATCCCCGAGCCTGTGGACTACGCGGTGATCCACTCCAGCCTTCCGCCACTTGATGAGTTTGCCTCACCTGGTATCTACATCCAATTGATAGACACAGAAGGAAAGGTTGTCGTGAAATCCAATAACCTGGGGGAACAAGAGCTTCCTGTAGATCCGGAACTCATAGAGCGAGGTTTTGAGGGACAGGCTAAGATTGCTACAGTATCCGCCGGTGAAGGTACCGATTTGCGTATCATGGTTTCACCTCTTTTCCTTCAGAATGAAACGTTGCTTTTGGAGGTAGCTCAATCGATAGAACCTGTTGAAGAAATGATGAGCCAGTTGAGATGGACTTTGTTTATTGGCGTATTAACAGCCCTGATACTAGCTGTGGTTTCCGGCGCGGTATTGGCCCGGCGAGCCCTTGCACCAATGGAGCGAATCACCAGCACCGCAGAGAGCATCGAAGACAGCTCAGACCTCAGTCGTCGGGTCGGTTATGATGGCCCCAAGGATGAAATCGGGCACTTGGCCACCACGTTCGACCACATGATCGAGCATCTTGATAGGGTTTTCAAATCGCAGAAGGAATTTGTGGCAGATGCTTCTCACGATCTGCGAGGCCCGCTCACTGTACTCAAAGGAAATCTGGATTTACTTAAACGCTATTTGGTTGAAAGGGAACATGTGGAATCTCTCGATGCTATGGGGAGAGAGATCGAACGGATGACAAATATCGCCAACGATCTCCTTCTTTTGGCTGAAGTTGAGTCAGGCCAAATGGACCAGCAAGAGACCGTTTCTCTCAAGGAAATCCTTATGGAAGGCTTTCGTCTGGCCCAGGAATCGGGCAAACAACACAATGCCACCAAAGGTACATATCTATCAAGGGAAATCGCCATCGGTTGGGGCAGATGTTGGCAAACCTGGTCGATAATGCCATCAATCATACACTTGAGGGCGGAAGTATCACATTATCGGTATTTCGAGATGGTGATTGGGCCCGATTAGAGGTGGCTGACATAGGAGTAGGCATATCCCATGAACATATCCCGCATCTTTTCGATCGGTTTTACCGAGTGGACCGGGCTCGATCCAAAGCCGGTGGAGGTACTGGTTTAGGACTTGCCATTGTCAAAGGTATTGCAGAACAGCACGGAGGTAAGGTCACAGTCGAGAGCGAACCAGGCAAAGGAAGCACATTTACTGTCTGGCTGAAACTCTAATCATTTTATAATCTACGCATAATTCCACCCTAATAAACACAAGGCATCATAGATATTGGAGAGGTATCTATGGTGCCTTTTTTTGGGAGGAACTCAATGAATAGGAATAGAGCAGTGATTGCAATTATGGCCGTTGTAGTGCTGGCAGTGCCTTTGGCTGGATACGCGTTGTTATTAGACAATTCAGAGGAGCAGGTTCCATCAGGATCAGTGACGGTCACCACTGATTCGAACTTCAATCTTGGAATTACATATTTGACCATAACACCCGGAGTTGCTGCACACTATGACCTCGGCGCAGATTCAGGGGCTTTGGTAACTGCAGTAAACCGCGGTGGTCTCGCTGACCTCGTTGGAATACAAGCAGGGGATATCATAGTCAGCTTTAATGGGACCCTACTGGGACAGGAAGCCCCTCTACTGGGAATGATGCGTGGCTGCCATGCCGGACATACTGTAGTACTCGAAATCTGGGCTGAGAATGCCAATAGAGCAGTAGAATTTGCTCATGCAGTTGACTAGAGATGTACATCCAGTAGTCGCACATGACTACTAGCAACGGGCTGCAAATGAAGATCGATCGAGCACATGTACAAAAGGGGTAGAAGAAATGAAAACAAAGGAATTAGACCAGGGAGGAATAGGTAGGCACACACTAATTATGGGATTGTGCTGTTTGATACCGCTGGTTGCTTTGGCAGTTATATGGGCGACCGGATCATCGGCGAGCTATATCATACTTGTGGTGATACTCTTCTGTCCTCTACTGCATATACTCATGATTCGGAACATACTCAGAGGGATTCAGCAGCATGAAAAGCAAAATCATTGACTCGATGGGGTGTTTGAGGATGTCGATGAGACAAACAACGACTCAAAGTATCTCTACGGCAAAAAAAGGAGGTATCGATGACTGACGAAGGTGCTTATGGGCTCTGGTTGATGGTGGCAATTAACGTCGGGATAATCATGTTTTTCGTGCTGAGTTTTCTCAAGCCAAAGGGCCAACGGGAGTGGCGCTCTATGGGAGTTTTTGGGGCATTTGTGGTAGCTTTGTTCACTGAAATGTACGGCTTTCCACTGACCATCTACTTACTAACCTCACTACTGGGGAACAGCTATCCGGTGGTTGACCCATTTACTCATATTAACGGTCATTTTTGGGTAGCGCTATTAGGTGGATCAGTATTCGTTTGGGCATTAGTAATGCTAGTCAGTAGTACAACTATCGTGGGAGGCTTGATCATTATGAGTAAAGGATGGAAGCAGATACATGGGACTGAGGGTGGCCTGGTAACATCAGGACTTTACAGATATACAAGGCATCCTCAGTACTCCGCTCTTTTTCTGATTACCATCGGCTTCCTTATCCAGTGGCCAACCATTATCACCGCAGTCATGTGGCCTTTCCTCATGTTTATGTACTATCGCTTGGCACGCCGAGAAGAGAGGGACATGGAAAGCCAGTTCGGTGACGAGTATGCTGCCTATAAAAGCCAAGTGCCGATGTTCGTTCCACGATTTGGATCGGTGATTAGAAGGGCCGAGAGCTAAAAACTCTAATCCTACGCTAAGCTTCACTTAATTAAGGACTAAGCTTTCGGTAATAACATGAACATGAAGAACTTGAAGGAGGGGAAAAATGGGAGATTTTCTAGCAACTTTTGGAATATGGATCTTCTTGGGACTGTTCGTATTGCTGATGCTCCGCGGTGGAGGGTGTGGAATGGGCCACGGTAGTGGCCATCACGGTCACCATGATGGAAATCAACCAGAAGACGGGGACCAGGAGAATCCGGGCAGCAACCATCAATCCGGTGGCTGCCATTGATTGGACAGCGGAGACATAGGAAATCAAAATGACAACACAAACATTGAATCGATGTGAAAACCACAACTGCGGATGCATAACAACCGAGGATCACGCAGTCATTCGAGTAGTCGGTAATGCGAACGCTACGAAAACAAACAAGGCTTTAGTTGTAGTAAGACCCGGATTTAGTGGTGAGGGTGTGGACCAGATCATCAATCTGGCATGCTCAGATATGGGCAAAACCAAGGTCTACCTGAAATATGTAGTCGACATGGATCCGGTCGCCGGACTGTATCTCGGTGAAGAGTATTTTAACAAATTGAGAGAGAAAGCGCAGGCAGCATTGAATCCACAGATCAAGAAACTTCAAGCTGCCGGTCTGGAAGTGGAAGTGCTTCCACCACACTTCGGCATAGCCGCTGAGGAGATACTTAGGACGGAAAGGCAAATTCGACCCGACATGATCATCATTGAGGCTCCGTGGTTGTCCGCTTTTCGGCGACTCTTCAACAGAGACTTCTCAGAAAGGATTGTTCGACAGGCCAAGGCACCGGTTTTAACGGTGCGACCAACTGATGATATCAAAGAGCGATACATAGCGCCTTTGGTGATGGATGCTTATCCGCATCCGGTTGCTGCATAGGGTATTAATGAAAAATAGGAGTGATGAGTATATGACAACACAGCAGACAGAAAAACCTACGGTGGTATTGTATGAATTGGCACCGTTGCAGGAACAGGTTCCCCACGAAACGGTGGAAGATAGCAATGTGGAGGCGAGAATCGAAGCACCTACCAGATGGCTTGTGGAAAGAAGGCCGAATCCGTTCCGCGAACCGGAGGGATGCTTTCTTGAGATGAGGGGGATGTGGGCACAAGCATATAGTGAACTTTTGAAAGGTAAGATTGCACTGGAGAATATCTCGAGAAACAATTCCTAGTGAGTTGGATATAACAGACGTTGAGATGAGCAAAAGATGCGCAACTAAAAATGGAGGTAAATATCAAGATGAGTAAGATATTGTTTGTACATGGTCCAGGAGATGAATTTGATAGCGTGATTGAGTCGTTGCGAACCGTAGGTTTTCAGGTGTTGGATGTTGAATCCAGCAAAGATATCACCACACTTATATATGAGGTGCAACCGGACCTGGTAATTATAGCCGGTGATCTGGACACACAGCGACTGATATGCTCGCAAATCAGGGCTCTATCGGATGTTCCCCTCATTGCTGTTGGTGGCAGGGATGACGAGGTTCATCGGGTGGCAATGTTGGACCTGGGGGCTGACATCTGCTTGAGCGATCCGGTTATTACAGCTGAGTTGGTCGCCAGAGTCAAATCGCTGCTCCGTCGGTGCAAGAGTTCTGAGAGTCCCATTCTCGATCACGAAATAGAGGAAGCCATAGTCTCGCGAGAAGATCCACCGATAGGCGCCTTCCTTTTGCATACCGCATTTAATATGAAAGTCGGTACTGGCAGCTAGGTTTACAGGATGGATGCCTCTCGGGAGACTCACGTGTTTGTTACCAAGACACTAACTGTTACAAGTAACTTTCAACATTCAGGAGGGATCATGGAACTTCATCAGGTCAAACAGCTAATCAAGAAGAGGTTAAATCACCACGATAATTTGCCGATGGTTAAGAATTGCGGCATCGGCCATAAGGAGGACCTCGAAGTAATTCTGGAATTGCTGGATACAGTCGATTGCCAAAACACGAGCATCGATACCAATGATGTATGCACAGAAGACCAGGGACGATTGGAATATGCTTCAACCATCACAGCCTAAGCATTATCATATCTAGAAATGAATTTCTGCAAATAACTGCGATCAAAATGAGCCTTGCGGAGTTTTCTCACAGAGGAGTTTGCCTGGAAGGTGTGGAGATAAGTCGAGAACATGTGTCACTTGATTTTACTAATGCCGATAATAACCTTACCAGTGTTCTGGATAATGCCGTTGAACCTGGCTCTACCGCTGTACCTGGCAATTGCGGTGGTATCTGGCTTGTTTTACTGGGTAATCATCAGAGCTATGACCAAAAAGGTTGACGTTGGTATAGAAGGTTTGATGGGCGCAGAAGCGGAAGTGCTCTGTCAGGCGAACGCAGGTCCTAGCTGCCATTATCTGGTTCGGTCCAAAGGAGAGCTTTGGACCGCGCGCTCCACACACAAGTTGGAACCCGGAGAGAGGGTGCGCGTCTCAGGCCCCAGCGGTGTTGGACTGCTTGTGGAACCTCCCGCGAGGGATGAAGTTTTAAGCAAAAACAAGAAAGGAACACGCAAAGATGGACGGAATTGTCATTGATATTGACCCGGTAGCATTCCAGATCGGGAGCTTGGAAATCCGCTGGTATGGTATCGCAATCGCGGCCGCTGTGATTTCAGCTATGTTGATAGCTGCCCATGAAGGCAAAAAAAAGGGGATCCTGAGCCAGGATATCTATTCCTTAGCCATTTGGGTAGTCCTGGGAGGGATCGTTGGAGCGAGGTTATTCCATGTATTGGACAATTTCAGTTATTATGCCAGCAATCCTATACAGATGTTTCAGTTTCAAGGATTGGCTATCTGGGGAGCAGTGGCAGGCGGTGGTATCGCCGCAATCATCTTTGCCAGGATGAAGCACATACCCATGTTGCGCCTTGCTGACACCTTGGTTCCAGCGTTGCTGGTGGGACAGATCATCGGCCGAATTGGTTGCATAATCAATGGAGACGCTTACGGCGGAGTGACCGGATTGCCTTGGGGATTCATCTATACCCATCCAGACGCGATAATTCCGAACAGTCTGTCTGGTGTGCCGACTCATCCCTATCCGGTATATGAAATGCTATGGAACGGTGCGGTGCTGCTGGTGATATTGGGATTACGTTCACGGTTTAAAATCGATGGCATGTTGTTCTTGAGTTACCTTTCGCTATATGCCGTAGGACGGCTGATACTTACGTTCGTGCGGCAGGAAAGTGAGTTGTTCTGGAACCTTCAACAGGCACAGATATTGGCGATAATAGCATTCACAGCTTCAATTGGGATGTTTCTATTCCTGAGGTATTCGTCGAGAAAAGGCGATCAGGGGATAATTCTGGCTGGGAGGCGAACAGCATGAATCGAAAGAAATATGATTGCACAATGAGTTCAATAAAGAGGAAGCAAACATGAGAAAAATAGTCATAGCAAGTACAGTTATATTGGTTCTGATTCTTCTTGCTGCCGGATGTAGTGAAATCTTTTCTGAGGATCAACCTGAAGTCCGAAACAATGCTGGAGGATCCCAGAGTCCGTATTTTGACGAGCAAACCCTTGTCCGATTGTCGGAGGTGTTTGGCCTTAGCTCAACCGAGTTTCGGGAAAATCTTCGGCAGCAGAAAACTTTATCAGGTATTGCTGGAGAACGATCAGTGCCTCAACAAACAGTGATCGATGCAATTGTCGCTCCATACCAGGACGAACTTAAGCTAAATGTGGAATATGGTTACCTGACTTCGCAGGAAGCGGATGCTCGCTTGGAGAAGGCCCAGGAATATGCTCGTACCATGCTGGATCAGGATCTGTTTGATACACGCGGGGAACAGGACAACTACCTATCCCAAGATGAGTATAGATACTACGATGACATGATGGATGGCTGGGACGGTATGATGGGAGATGGTATGGGTGGTGGCATGATGGGCGGAGGTGGCATGGGAAACGGTATGGGAGGTATGAGTGGTAGCGGTTGGGAAGATATGACAAGACGTCCTTCCAATGATGCAGATCCTATCGACTGGGTAGAAAATATTATCCGTGGTTTATCCGGCTTGTTGGGCGGCAGTGGCGGTGGCATGATGGGCGGAGGTGGAATGATGTAGCCACAAACTCAGAATAGTAACTTCAACAGCAACCAACTTGTAATATCTTGAGTATCAGGTTGCCCTTGATGTAAAACCCTCCATGGGATCGACAACAGATTTGTCATATCCCATACATTACATGTGTGATCCTCTGATTCACCTCCAATTATATATCCTTTTGTCAATTCTTCGATTAATCCACTGGCATTTTGTATGGCCTCTGAAGTTGTTGGTTCAGTATCGCTTACCAGGTTTACGATGGGGATTTAAATGGCGTTAGATGCCAATTGTGTCAAACCTATAATCCGAATCTAAGATTCCTATCATCGCAGGTTAAGTTACGCTAATTAATATAGACACAGTAGGAACTGAAAACGAACTGGTAGAAATATGGTTGAAGTAAATGCTGGAAAGGAGAATTGAGATGTTCAGGTTCAAGAGTTGCCCAAGATGCACGGGAGACATGTTCGTAGAGCGGACAGATTTTGGTTGGGATGAAGTGTGCCTGAGTTGCGGCTTCCGGCGAGATCATCGAATCTTCGCCTCAGCAGAACCGGTACAAAGTTCAACATCAGAATTAGAACACCGAGAACTAGTCTCGGTTTAAGACTGGAAAACAAAGATACAAAGGAATGAGGTATTGGTCATGAATCGAAATACAAAAATAGCTTTGCTCATTGGCACTATCACCGCAGTAATTGCGGGTTCCTGGTTACTAATGAGTCGACAAACTGTGGAGTACTCTGAAACGGGGCATATGATGGGATATTCAGATTGGGGGTGGCTCATGATGATCTTTATGATTCTCTTTTGGGCACTGGTCATCTGGGGTATCTTCTGGCTGGTAAAAAGCAATATAGGTACTGATCAGGATGACCTCACTGGGAACAACCGTGGCCAGGCCATAGAAGTATTGAAACAGCGGTATGCCGCGGGCGAAATCAGTCGGGAAGAGTTCGAAGCCAAGAAACATGATGTTTCCTGAGAACTGTAATAAATGAAGTTGAAACGAGATAGGTTATACGCGTTTTGGAGGTGAGCGCCATGGGCTAGTAAACAAGTTCACACAGATACGTGGGGTACAGATACAAAAAATAAATTAAAGGAGACTGAAATGAAAAAGGGAATACTATTAGGAGTGATCTTAGGGGTAATCGTCATGACAGCGGGATTTGCTATTCCTGCGTTTGCACACGGACCGGATGATGACACAACCACAACACCAACTGATATGAATACACCGCTCACAAATGATGATACTTGGCAGAAGATGTACAACGCATGTGGAACCGGTGACTGGGAAGCAATGGCCGATGCGGCCGATGCGGCCGAGGAATTTCATGGAGACGGTTATGGTCACATGATGCCGTGGCATGGTACTACCGGTGACGATGAAAGTACGAATGACTGGTGGGAGGGAATGCACGGTAACGCTGGTGATGGAACGACCGGAGGCTGGGGTGGTCATATGGGCGGCGGCATGATGGGGTGGTAATGCCCCAAGGACTGATAACACAACATTCTATTTATAGGTGGAAGGGAAAATGAAGATTTGGGGACTGATTTCATCCGAGCATGAGACAAGAGGATTTGAGGCTGTTATAGACGCACAGGGACAAGTACTGATTCAAAAGTGCGGGGAAGTCATGGCTTGTTACGATCCAATTGATTACACGTTGCCCGGACTGTGCAAGGAAACCCTCAGACGATTACAGGAGATAGATGAGGTCCTTACTGTCTCGGTGGTATAACGAAAAAAAGGAGGTTAATAGTGGCTATTGATCCTGTTTGTAAGATGGAAGTGGACGAAGCAACCGCAGCAGCAACATCGGAATTTGAGGGGCAAACATATTATTTCTGTGCCCCCGGCTGCAAAAAAGTCTTCGATGCTGAGCCGAAAAAGTACTTATCAGCGGCGAAAACACAATAGTGATTTGCTGCAATTGTTGAAGATCCAACATGCTAAATGGTCCAGCGGGTAGCTATTTCACCGGCTACTCACTGGCCATTGAGATTGAAGGGCTAGATCTTATGTCTTGCATTCACTATATGATCTCTGCCCTTGAAAAGCGAGGGAAGCTCATGTATTATACTCAAACTTCATAGATTACAAGACATCTTACCAATCTGTCAGTTGCTGGTATGCAGCTTGCAAACAAAGGGGGGGATGATGGTTTACTATTTCTCTAAAACTCTGGATATGTCGTTTGAGGATGCTATTCAGAAGATAACTGAGGAACTGAAAAAAGAAGGCTTCGGGGTGTTGACCGAGATCGATGTTAAAGCCACACTCAAGAAAAAGCTGGATGTTGATTTTCGCAACTACAAAATTCTGGGATCATGCAATCCGGACTTTGCTTATCGGGCTCTACAAAAGGAACGGATGATCGGTACCATGCTTCCCTGTAATGTAATCGTTCAGGAATCGGATGATGGAAAAGTAGAGGTCGCGGCTATTGATCCCGCAGCATCCATGCAAGCAATCGACAATCCGGAGCTGGCAGATATTGCGCAGCAGGTTCGCTCGAAGCTTGAGGCAGTGATTGAGAAAGTATAAGAGATGCCAATCACCTTTTCATAATCTTGATGTGAGGGAATATAGCGATAAAGCAAAGGAAAGATATGACACACGACAACAAAGCAACTCGCACTACGAAGAGGCGCTATAATCGCGTTGCTCCACTTTATGATTTAATGGAGAGTCTCGTTGAAAGTTCCCGGTATAGCAGTTGGCGTGAGCTTTTGTGGAGCAAGATCGAAGGATCCCAAATCCTTGAAGTTGGTGTAGGAACTGGTAAAAACTTTCCTTTTTATCCATTAGATGTGGAAATGACAGCGATTGACTTCAGTGAGAAAATGTTCGCACGTGCACAATCGAGGGCACAAAGGGATAACGTGAAAGTAGACCTTCAGCAAGTGGATGTCCAGAATCTTCATTTCGAAAATAATACGTTTGACACGGTCGTGGAGACGTTTGTTTTTTGTTCCGTTCCTGATCCTATTCGGGGATTGCAGGAGATAAAACGAGTGTGTAAGCCCGGAGGAAAGGTAATCATGCTGGAGCATATGCTGAGTTCAAATCGAATTGCAGGCCTGCTCATGAACCTGGCTAATCCCATGGTTGTCCACATGATGGGCGCAAACATCAATCGTCGAACTGTGGCGAATGTGAGCCGAAGTGGCTTGGTGTTGGAGCAGGTGACCGATCTCAGTCTTGGTATTTTTAAATTGATTGAAGCTAGAAAACTCACTGGAGAGTAAGGGAGGTTCTTTATGATTGCGATCTTTATCATCATTGGTGTCGTGGTCCTGTTGGCCATCTATTTCATAGTCTTGTATAACCGTCTTGTTAGAATGCGCAATGACATGAGTAATGCATGGGCTCAAATCGAGGTCCAACTAAAGCGGAGGCATGACCTGATCCCGAACTTAGTAGAGACGGTGAAAGGCTATGCGGCACACGAGCGTGAGACACTGGATGCGGTCACCAATGCGCGCAACATGGCACAGAGCGCTGTAGGGAAAGGGGCAGGTGCACAATCAAAGGCTGAAGGGCTACTGGGTGGGGCTCTTTCACGATTGTTGGCAGTGGCTGAGAACTATCCCGATCTCAAAGCAAACCAGAACTTCCTTTCTCTGCAGGGTGAATTGTCATCCACCGAAAATAAGATAGCCAGTTCACGAATGGACTACAATGACATGGTACTGCACTGCAATAACACCATACAGACCGTTCCTTCAAACATTGTAGCGGGTTTAACAGGCTTTAAACCTGGCGAGTTTTTTGAACTAGAGACTCCCGAGGAGAAGGACACGCCATCCATCAGTTTTACCTAATCCATGGTATGTAGGTGAAATGTGTAATTTTGCATAAATGGAATTTACAGTTCTGATAGATGAATAGTCAGGATGAAGACAAATGTTTATCATGCAAACATACCATTTATTAATATATCAAATCGCAAAGCTAGACATAGGCAAGGCTGGAATGGGAGGCCAATATGCCTATAGCTGAGATTAGCGTCACATTGGGTGGAGTAGGAGCCATTGCGCTTCTGGCCTGGTTTTTCTTCGGTCCCAAACAAGCCAGTTCTGCCAGAATCACTGGTAATATTCAGGAAATCGAGATCATAGTCAAAGGAGGATACTCCCCCGATATCATACGCGTCCGAAAAGGCGTTCCTTTGAGGCTCGTTTTCGATCGTCGAGAGGCAGGAGAATGTAGCTCCCGTGTGGTCTTTCCAGACTTCAATGTGAGCAAAACGCTACCGCCATTTGCCAAAACCAACCTTGAATTTATTCCCGACAAAATTGGCCAGTTCGGCTTCGCGTGTGGTATGAACATGTTGCACGGCACGATCATCGTTGAGGAAGGCGAGTCGGCCAGAGAAGAAATAGAAGCCGCTGCAGCGCCCCGTGAGCATGCCCAGGCTGTGGGTGTCGGACCAACACTTGATGTCGAAAAGGCTGCCGAGGTGGAGTTCAACCTGGGTGCTGATGTGACGTGCCCATCATGTGCCGTCAGCATCGAGACAGTCCTGAAGGACCTGCCTGGCGTGGACCACGTTCAGGTCAATTTCGGTACCGGGCGTGTTAATGTCCGGTACGATCCAGAACAGGTGGAGCCAGATCGGATGCAGAAGTTGATCGAGAGCGCCGGATATACGATTCACCTACGAGGCGAGTCTGGCACACTAGAGACCCAAGAACAGGAAGCTGAAGACCGCCGATCTGAACAACGGGATCTGACCTTGAGACTTATTGTCGGGGCCGTCCTCACCGCGCCGATTTTCTTCGCGGTCATGACACACGAGTTTTTTGATGCCGAGTGGATTCCCGATTTCATGCTCAACAAGTGGTTCCAACTTGGAATGATCACTCCTGTCATGTTCTACACCGGGTGGCCCATCCACCGTACAGGGTGGCTCACCCTCAAGCACCGCACAGCAGACATGAATACACTGATCACCATCGGCACCATTGCTGCATATGGTTACAGTCTGGTAGCAACATTAGTCCCAAGTGTACTACCGGAAGATCTTCGCGAAGTATACTACGAAGCTGTAGGTATAATTCTAACCCTTATCATGTTGGGCCGACTGCTGGAATCCATCGCAAAGGGTGGAACCGGTGAAGCTATTCGCAAACTGATTGGACTTCAAGCCAAAACAGCTCGTGTGATGAAGGACGGTACTGAGGAAGACATTCCGATTGAACAGGTTCAAATTGGCGATACTGTCCTGGTCCGTCCGGGAGAAAAGGTGCCCGTCGACGGAGAAATCATCGAAGGAACCTCGACGCTTGATGAATCAATGGTCACAGGCGAGAGCATCCCCGTAAGTAAGGGCCCCGGTGACACGGTGATCGGGGCCACGGTCAACCAGACGGGGGCTTTCCGGTTCAGTGCTACCAAGGTCGGCAAGGACACTATGCTTGCTCAGATCATCCGACTGGTAGAGCAGGCCCAGGGTTCCAAAGCGCCAATCCAGCGCCTCGCGGACCTTATCGCCAGCCGCTTTGTTCCGGTGGTAATATTCATCGCCATAGGCACTTTCATCATCTGGTTCGATCTGGCGGCCAACGAAGCCTTGACTTTCGCACTGGTTAACGCGGTGGCTGTGCTCATCATCGCCTGTCCCTGTGCACTGGGACTGGCCACACCCCTTTCCATAATGGTCGGCACCGGCAAAGGTGCGCAGAATGGTATTCTGATTCGTTCTGCTGAATCGCTCGAAATCGCTCATAAAATCAATACCTTGGTACTGGATAAGACAGGTACCATCACAAAGGGACAACCTTCACTAACGGATGTGGTCACGCTGGATGGACACTCCGAAGACAACCTGCTTAGCCTGGTTGCAGCAGCTGAGCGCTCATCGGAACATCCGCTCGGTGAAGCCATTATCCAGGGAGCCCGAGAAAGAGGTATAGAAATTTCAGAGCCCTCGAAATTTGAGTCTATCACCGGAAAAGGCATCCGAGTCCAAGTTGATGGGAAAGAGGTTTTGGTAGGTAATCGTCGTTTGTTAGATGACGCCGGGATCGCAACGGACATTTTGGAAAAACATGCAGAAAGGTTATCTCAGGAAGGTAAGACTGCTATGTTCACCGCTATTGATGGTAAACCGGCGGGACTCGTGGCTGTGGCTGATACCTTAAAAGAGGACTCGATTACCTCGATTGCCAAACTAAGAAGTCTGGGTATCGAGGTGGTGATGTTGACCGGGGATAATCGCCGCACTGCTGAGGCCATCGCCCGGCAGGTAGGCATTGATAGGGTGCTAGCCGAAGTCTTGCCTCAGGATAAGACTCTGGAAATCAAGCGTCTCCAAGGCGAGGATAAGCTTGTGGGTATGGTGGGTGATGGCATCAACGATGCGCCCGCCCTGGCCCAAGCCGACGTGGGCATTGCTATTGGCACGGGCACCGATGTGGCCATCGAAGCCTCGGACATCACGCTTATCTCTGGCGAATTGAAAGGAGTGGTAACAGCCATTTCACTCAGTCGCTCGACGATGAAGAACATTCGCCAAAACCTGGTGGGAGCATTTTTCTACAATACGCTGGGGATTCCGATTGCTGCCGGTATTCTTTATCCGCCATTTGGGATTCTCCTTAGCCCCATGATTGCAGCAGGGGCTATGGCACTTAGCTCGGTGTCCGTCGTTTCAAACGCAAACAGGTTGCGTAGTTACAAATCAATCGAACTGGTAGCGCCCCCTGAAACGTTGATGACACCAGTAGAACCAAAGGTGGAAGTAAGGGAGCACGAATCACCAAAGGAGGAAAAGATGGCTACTGTGAAAGACGTGGTCTGCGGGATGGACATAGATCCGGAAACCGCAGCTGCAAAAGAGGAATACAAAGGACAGACCTACCACTTCTGTTCAACGATGTGTCAGGTCAAGTTCAAGGAAGATCCAGAGAAGTATGCAGATTGATATACCGGCGATTATTGGTGCAACCTAGTCATGTAGTTTGTCTATCATCTCATAGTATTCGTCGAGCGCTGCCTCAGCTTTTATGAAATGCTCAAGCAAATTCTCTTCTGATTGGAGTTGCATGGAGGCGCGGAAGCCGTCAATCATGTGATCCATGTATTTAACCAGCTTAGCATGTGCTCTTGTTGCACACGTGGGTGGGGGATAGTAGGCAACCTCACTGTGAATCTCCTCCAGGTTAGAGATTGGCTCTTCAAGGAGTTCTTGGGGTGTCTGCCGCGCAATTTCAACTATGGCATCCCAGCGCTTCAATGCGGCATCAACTCGCTCAGTGTGTTTGTCCAAATTGCATGTAGAACCTCCACACTGTAGTGACAGCGCAACAGCAAGACCGCAGATTGCAAGAGCTATACTTCTCATTTCTGACTTCTCGCATCATATCATAGCCCGCAGTTTTTTATTTTGCAAATTATTGCGCAGTACTACTGAAACAGATGACCTCAAGGCGATAGTTTCCTATCGGAAATGAAGTCTTTTTGGGTGGCAGACCATCCTTTCTTATCGCCTGATCGAATGTGATATACTGCTCTCCATTTCGGAGCCTAATGCTATGATATAGCGCTGAAATACCCCAATGTCATCATTGGAATCCGTGTTCAGTTATTTTTGAGAAAATCGTTTTCAACTCCGGTGCTGGCATGATACAGAGAGTTCGATATGTGTCAATGAAGGGACGCCATTAGTTAATTGCGTTTTCCTCATTTACCCCTCCATATTTTGGTTTTCGCTATCATCATATCATTTACGTAGTTATTGCTTATGCCATAGCCGGGAATTATAATAAGTGAGCACGTTTCATGATCCGGATCTGAGGAGGAGAATCTTGCCAGTATGTACTAAGTGCGGAACTGAAATCGATGAAGGCACAGACTTTTGTGGAATATGCGGGATGTTGATTATGAATAAAAATGAGAATGTTAATGGATACTCGCGTACTATAGATGATTTGACCGATCAACTAGTCGCGGGTTCTTTTGCCATGATTTCGGGGCGTGGATTTGACGAATTAAGTAGCATCGTTAAAGACCAAGTCAGCATTAAAATAAATATTGTTGCTATCGAGAATATGCTGTTTTTTCACCATATTATCGATAGATATGCAGCCATTCTTTTTGATACTGATAAGTATTCAAGGATAATGAAGGATATTGAACCGATTCTGGTTAGCAAATTTGCAAGAGCTGGATCTGTACCTGAGGATAATTTAGGCAATTTTTGCGATATGTATCTAAAGAATCTCGGGCAGCGTAATACAGAGTACAGTAGGTTTGAATTTGAAACAGTCATAAGTGCGGAAATCAGCAGTGGTAAAGAAGGTATTCTGCTAGATGCCGAGGAACGTAAGAAGGATTTCGCTACAATATTCCTTTCGGATAGCGATGTGGAGGCATCTAAAAATGAGGGATTTGAAAGCCTCCAAAACTTCTTGCTTTGGCAATATTCTAATAAAATTGCTCAGTTGATGAACGAGGCAGGTTCATCCAAAGTGATTGCGTATGTGCATCGGTATGCTATAGCGTTTCTATTCTTTACCATTAATCCCCTGGTTACAATCCAGAATATTGAGAGGCTGCTTAGCGAGAATGGTGAGCGGTGACATAGACACTATTAACCGAACGATTTTTGCCAAAACATAACCAAGTTTTTACTGTTGTCCTTATAATCTTTGTTTCTTATAGAATTGTGAATTCGAAAAATAGGTAACATGATTAGCCTATTGGGCATTGCGAAACGAGGACTCATGTAACAAGTTGCGGATTTCGTCGATAGCAGCGTATAATGTGGAAAAACTCAGTTAGTGTAGGATTTGCGTGGTAACTGAATGAAGCAACAATCAGCCTGGGTGAGAAAGTCAAAGAACATTGGTGTACAAGAATACCCACTAACACATAAGTGGAACCTGCCGACGGATTCTATAGAGAAAATGCTGGGAGCTATCTCGGGCGCGATTGAGGATACCGGGTATCGCTTGCGAAGAAATCCTTCTAAATCGAAGATGTCTAAACCTCTGGAAACAGCTATAATTCCAACCGAGATCGTTGGATACAAGCGAATCGTGTACATCAGGGCCAGGCGAACCTTATTAGCCATTGCCTTGATCGCAGTAGCCACTCTACTCTTTCTAATATCCGTACCGGGGGATAGAGGAATTGGTGATATCGTCGTGATAGTCATTGGCGTGATTGTGAGCGTGCTGGGCGGTCTGATACTCGATGCGAGTATACGCCGGTACAAACTTTCGGTAACGGCAAGTTTAAATGTTAACAACAAGGGGTTGATTAATGGCCCTTGTTCAGCATCTTCCAACGATTCTTCGCTAGCCATCCGATGTGATTCGGTGGGTGATCGAGTCAACTGGATGGTGGCCTCAAGGGAGCAGGAAACGATCAAGTCAGATTTTCAGGAAATCAGGAAAAGGATCGATTCAATTATAACTTCCGTGCAATAACCAATTTGCATTCAGTGTTTTGATGGGCTAAAGGTTTCAATTTGCGGATTGATGACGGCGCAAGATAGAGGCCACAGTTTCGAAAAGCTTATTCATGCTACCCGATTTTGTTATATATTCGGTTGCGCCTAATGACAGGGCAGCTTCTCTTCCCCCTTCAATCTCTACACCGGACAAGATTACAATCGGGGTGTCTGCGGTTCCGGGATTTGTTTTCAGCTTTTCAATGACCCCATAGCCATCCATTTGAGGCATGACCATATCCAAAATGATTAGATCCGGCTGATTATTAGCGAGTATATCCGAAGCCTCCTCACCACCATGTGCCACAAAGGTAGAGAAGCCTCTCTTTTCCAATTCATATTTAATGGATTTTACCAGTGATTTGTCATCATCAATGACCATGATCGAGCCATGAAGATTCTGGAGTAATCGGTTTATTCTGTCCATCAAGTGTTCCACGTTACATGGCTTGGTCACATAATCATTGGCTCCCAGCTTGAATGCTTTTCCCTGGTATTCCATCACAGAGATGATCAGTATAGGTATGTCTTTTGTTTCAGGATCACTCCTAAGTACAGCGGTTACATCGAGACCGCTGATATCAGGCATGAGCACGTCCAGTGTTATGAGATCGGGAGAGTGATTCCTGGCCGCGTGTATCGCGTCGTTGCCGTTTGAGGCTTCGATTACCCTGTAGCCTCTTTTGGCCAGCTCGTGGCTTAAGAACCGGCGGATATTGGCTTCATCATCAACTACCAATATAGTGCCACCTGATTTGATGCTATCGAAGGATAATGCTTTTCCAGTGTCTGTCTTTTCTTCTGTACTGTCGGGCCCGATCGGTATCAGCGTGAACGAGAAAGTGCTGCCTTTCGCAAGTTCGCTCTCTACCCAGATAGTACCTCCGTGATGCTCCACTATTTCTTTGCAGATCGCTAAACCGAGACCGGTACCCGGCGGCTTGTTTCGCAGGGTATCTCCTACCTGAATAAACTTATCGAAAATATGATCTTCATCTTCTGAGGCAATTCCCATACCGTTGTCATTGACGCTGATTTTGACAATATCCGGAACATGATAAGATGCTTCCCCAGCTTGTATTTCTGAAGTTAGGCGGATATTACCGCCTTCGGGGGTGAATTTGATAGCATTGCTGATCAAATTAGTAACAACTTGAACAAGCCTGTCCCTGTCTCCCAGAATATTGGGGAGGTCTGGTGCAAGATCGACGTTGACAGTTAAATCAGCTTTGGCAGAAAGCGCCTGGGTGGAATTGACTGCTGTCTCAACGATTTCCGATATATTGAGGATATCAGTTTCCCATTGTACATGACCGGATTCAATTTTGGAGATGTCCAGAAAATCATTTATCAATCGGGTCAAACGGTCGCTTTCATCATTGATGATATTTAGAAATTCTCGTTGAGTTTCTTTATCATCCTCGTAGGTAAGTAGTATCTCAGTGAAACTCTTTATCGATGTAAGAGGTGTCCGCAGTTCATGCGATACTGTCGAAAGGAAATTATCCTTCATTTTGTCCAATTCTTGAAGCTTTTCATAGGCTTTTTGCAGTTCGTCCAATCTTTGCTCAAGTTCATCGGAGTATTGAGTAACCCTGTCTTCCATCTGCTTGCGCTCAGTGACATCTCGCACGACGGCCATAAGACCCTCTGTTCTCCCTTGTTTAACAATCGGACTAATGCTGGCCTCAATGAATACAGATCTGCCATCCTTGTGTTTGGCCTGCAATTCGGTTAATCCTTGCGTACTACCGCCTTCCATAACCTTAGAGAACCATTTGGTCATTGAAGGCATGTGGTGTGAGCTGATGAGGTTGAGGTCTGAAAACTTCTTGCCGACAACCTCCTCGGGTCTGTAACCAAAGATATCGGCTACTTTCCGATTAACATCGAGAACCTTGCCTGATCTGTCCAGATAAAGGATTTCATCATTGGCGCTTTCGAAAATGTTCCTGTATTTCGCTTCACTTTCTCTTAGCTTTTGATTGGCCTCAATAAGCTGATTCTGGGTGTGCCTTAACTCATCGTTGGCAGCTTCGAGTTCGTACGAGTGAACTAATATATCCTCATGTTGTGCTCGAATTTCCTCTTCGGTTTGCTGGCGTTCTTCTTCCAACTTCACGTTATAAAGCGCAAACGCTATGTCCCCGGCAACTTCCTCCATAAGCGGTCTTTCTTCATTATCAGGAGTATCGAATGAAGAACCGGAGACGTAGATAACACCATAGGCATCTTCGCCATGTTGTAATCTTACCGTCAAAGAACCCTTCTCACAGCAATCGGTTAGCATAGGGCAATCTGAACAGTTGCCTAAGCTGTTGTTGAAAGCGACCGCATTGTCTTGAGCAAGTGCGATTTGTGTACAGTCAGGCCACACACCAGTTCGCATTCTATCCATCAAGGGAAGGAAATTATCACCAAGCCCAGCTTCCGCAGTTGGTCCCAATGCGCCTGATTCGTCAATCAATGCAATCCAACTGCCATGATATCCTCGGGTACCGATGAGTATATTGCAAGCGGTTTGAATCAAGGTTTCAGGATCTTTTTCTCGAACGATTAGTTGATCGATTTTACGAATGGACAACAGAAGCGTATTGAGGTGTTCAACCCTTTGTTCAGCTTCTTTACGCTCGGTAATCTCTTGTGAAATCACTTGAATAGCAAATATCTCTCCATCGGCATCTTTTACGGGTTGTACATTGGACATGAACCAGCGCTTACCTGTGGGCAGTTCCACATAATCTTCATATTCCTTACCACGCCCTGATCTCATCACCCATTGAGTTCTTTCCCTTGCAGCATCAGCAATGTTAGGCAATGCTTCATACACAGATTTTCCTATAAGTTCTTCAGGTGTTCCGCCAAGCAAAGCGGCACCTATCGTGTTTATCAGCACAATATTGCCATCGGGATCATAATAGGTAATAGGCGTACCGGCATTCTCTATGATTGAACGGTACTTCTCTTCACTTTCACTCAGTTGATCGTTGGCTTCGAGGAGTTGTCCCTGGGTTTGTCTCAGTTCCTCGTTAGCTGCCTCCAGCTGGTAAGCATGTACTTCAACTTCGTCGTGCTTGGCTCTAATTTCTTCCTCAGCCCGTTTGCGATCAGTGGTATCCATGAAACTGCCAAGAGTAGCTGGTTTCCCATTGTAATCGATGGTGACGACTTTTTCTAAAGCATACTTGTTTGTCCCATCCTTGGTTATGATTCTAAATTCATAACCTGTATCCCTGGTCCCTTTTAACATGTCGGCAGCATTGTTTCTGACTAGCTCCCTGTCTTCGGGATGAACGATGCTCAGACAGGACTTGCCGAGTAGCTCGTTCTCACTAAATCCGATGTCTCTTTGAAATGCCGGATTAACGAACTGAAACACACCATTTTGAGCAATGTACGTACCTACCTGCGTATTTACTGCCATAGTTGTGAAAAGTTCCTCAGCTCGCTTGCGATCAGCATGTTCATCGGCGAGTTCCAGGGCAGAGGATATATGGTCAGCCAAATTTCTTGCGAAAGGGACTAAATGCTCGGCCATCGAAGGGAAGGTCATTGTGAGAACACCGATTGGTTTGCCATGTCGATGCAGAGGTGTTAGAAGAGAAGGATTGCTAACCACTTTCATCAGCTTTTCGAGGGCAGTGTCAAATGGACGCGGAAACATCTCACGCAGTATGTCATCACTATTCGCTCGTATAGTTTTTCCTTCTCTGATTACCTGGCTAAGCATGGTCGATTTGCTGATGTCAATCCTGTACTGCTCCATGCTCATACCAGCGGCCTTTTCCATTGCTTCTAGTACCGGTGATTCGAGGGATGAATGAAGGACTTTTAGATATGAGCCATCTTCCGTCAGTAGCAGGACCGTGCCGAGGTAGCGTCCAGATTTGGCGAACTCGTCGCTTACAGTCTGGAATATCACGGACTCATCTCGTAGGCCGTGTATCTTCGCAGATATGTTTTCCGTGAGATGGATCGTATCAACAAGATCAAGTAGGGGTTTATCCTTTTCTTCTTCCAATATGGCCTTTCCTAGTAGTTTTTGCCAATTTGCGTTCGATCATGCAATATCGTGTTACGCATCGAATACTTGGTTATTAAGAGAATAATTCCCTCAATCGTCCAACGATCATTATAGGACTGAAGGGCTTGGTGAAAAATTCATCAGCTTTGCTATCCATGGCCTTCGCTCTATCTATTCCCTGTCCTTTGGCGGTTAACATGACAATGTGGATGTCACTCGTTTTCGGATTTGCTTTCAGTTCCTGGCATACTTCATAACCGTTTTTTTTGGGCATCATGATATCAAGAAAAACAATATCCGGTTTGAAGTCATTGATCTTTATTAATGCCTCTTCCCCATCTGCCGAGGAATCAGTGGCATAGCCTTCTTTGCTTAAAACAAACGTCAAGGACTTGACGAGGTTGGGATCATCATCTACTATTAATACTTTTTTTTGAATAGCCATTGATCGTGTTCCTGTATCTGGCTGCTAGCTATGTCACCCATATATATCACCAAAATACGATGGGTGTCAAGGTGAAAAACACGCATGTTTCAAACGGTGAAACGCGGTTGACCGATGATCGTTAAATAGGATATGATTTGTTGCAGCGAAATATACGGAATGCCGAAATATTTGTTTTATAGAAAGTATGAGTGAAGACAAATCGATCTTGACGGAACAGCTTCTTGATTTAACCGAGGAGCTATTCCATGTTCTTGTCCCCGGGCTATCGCTCGATGTACTCTCTTTGGACATGACCGTCGCACAGATGAGGGTGATGTTTACATTACGGTCTAAGGGGCCCTGTTCGATGAGCACAATTGCCTCAAATTCAAATGTCGTACCTTCAACTGCAACTGGTATTGTTGATAACCTGGTTTCCAAAGGCTTGGTTATACGTGAAGACGATAAAAACGATAGAAGACGGGTGATATGCAGGTTATCTGATGATGGAAAGGTCATGATCGATGGAATATGGACTTGGGGAAGATCTCAAATAGAAACATTATTGGATCATTTGACTCCTGAACAACTTGGAAATGGGTGTGAGGTAGTGAAGGCCCTTATTGGTTTACAAGATGGCTAATCCCTCGGAGAGAGAGATTTATGAGGAACAGCAAATGGTTGTAGTTGGGGAAGGAACCAGCAAATGGATTTGACGAATATGCCTGGCAATTTGGCGATATTTGTAGAGAGGAGATCGATCCTCCTGATTATTATTGGTGTAATTATCACGGCATTATTGGCTCCGGGGGTACTATTTCTTGAAACTGAAACGGGCTTTGATACTATGCTTCGTCCTGGTTCAGTCATCTTTGATGATTCCAAAGAATATGAAGAGCAATTTGGCGCTGAAACAACAATCGTTCTGATCAAGGCAAGCGTAGAGGATGTATTCACCAGCGAAAACTTGAAAATAATACAGGAATTTGAGCAGCAGTTTTTGGCGGATGAGAGAATCCAATCGATTATCAGTCCGGTTACTGTCCTGGAGCTGGCAAGTCTGGAAGCTATCAAGCAGGGTGCTAATCTGGAATTCGATGATCCTCTGCTAATTAAAGGGGTTCTGGAAGATGATAGAAGCCGAGAACAAATGGATCCATTACTCCCTGATGATAACCATGTAATGGTCAGTGTAAGACCTGTAGGAGATCTTAGCTTTGAGGATTCGTTGCAAGTAGTATTGGACATGGAAGAATTCTTTCGCGATCCGGAACATCAACTGGAAAACGTAAATGACACCAGGGTCATAGGCGAAGTTGAGATGATAGAAGAGATCAGCAAAAGCATCTCGGACAATCTAACCTGGTTGCTGGGACTATCTATGGGGGTAATGGCTGTCATTCTGATACTTATGTTTCGTGTTAGATGGAATTTACTTTCCCTTTTCATGGTGGGGATAGCTGCATTGTGGACATTTGGTATGATGGGGTATATAGGCGTAGACCTTTCAATGACAAGTATGGCAGTTCTACCGGTACTGATAGGTATTGGAATTGATTATTCCATACAGTTTCACAATCGATATCAGGAAGAAGTTCTGAGGAGAAAATCTGTTCGCAAGTCGATAATCGCCTCAGTTACCTATATGTTTCCAACTGTGGCAATTGCACTGGTAGCCACAGTGATCGGCTTTATTACGCTTTTTATATCAGAAGTTCCCATGGTACAGGACTTTGGGAAAATACTGGCCGTTGGAGTGATAACGTCATTCTTCATCGCATTATTTCTTCTTCATAGCATTGTCCATACTGTGGACAAAAGACTACCGGCACAGAAATTGGGGGAAACATCTAGGTCAGCTACCCTTCTTTTTGAACGGCTGCTGTCAACAGGGGCCAGAATTTCACTAAAATATCCAATCCCTATTTTACTTATTGCAGTATTGCTTGGTATAGCTGGAGGAATTGCAGATAGATGGCTACCGTCAAAAGTTGATCATGAAGAAATGATGCCTCAAAACTCAGATACATTGAAGGACATAAGGTATCTGAGAGATATTACTGGCTACGAAGGTGAACTTCGCTTTATGGTTAAAGCAGAGGATGTAACATCGCCTGATTTTCTTAAATGGATGAAAGTATTTCAAGATCAGATGGTTATCGACTTTTCAGATCGAACAGCAATCGCTATGGTGTACAGCCCCGCGTCGATCGTAGGCGGCAAACACGACGGGATAATACCTGATGAACAATCAGAGATTGACGCTTCATTTGAAAACACTCTTGGCGTATATGTAGATCAGCTCATCTCCAGTGACAAAATGATAGCAAGCCTCTCATTTGGAATAATGCATATGCCAGTGGAAGATATTCAGGAAATGAAAGAACACATAATGAAGAATGCCAATCCACCTGATGGTGTAAACATCGCGCCAGTGGGCAATATGGCCATGGGGGCGGCTGCAGTTGAAGCCATGGTGGGGAAAAGGGTTCTCATGAATGGTTTGTGTATGGCTGCGATATTTGTGATTTTGCTGATGGTGTATCGGCGGTTCACGAGAGCTCTGTTTACGATGATACCGGTTGGAATCGTCATAGGATGGACCTCACTTTGTTTGTATCTCGTGGACGTTCCTCTTAACACGATGAGCGCCGTTCTGGGTGTACTTGTCATTGGGATTGGCACCGAGTTCATTGTGTTGCTCCTTGGTAGATACGAAGAGGAGAGGAAACATAGAGACGAGACACCCCATGATGCCATGGTAATTGCCATATCGAAAACGGGACGTGCCATCGTTACAACAGCATTAACTACACTGGGCGGTTTTGGGGTTCTGATAGTATCCAACTTTGTCATGGTGCGTGATTTTGGTATAGCTACTACCTTTAGTGTTGTTTTGTGTCTAATAAGTTCAATGGTGGTAATGCCGCCACTGGTTGTGTGGTGGGATACCAGGATTGCCCACCGATTGCCCGATAACCTGTGAAGCAACACATTTATACCCCTTCAAAATGTGATTGAAAAACGTGGTTAGCAACTATGTTTTTCAGTAATGCTCCAAATGTTATTCCGTGCTTTCGTGATCTCCGTATGTTAGCGCGATATTCACCCTTTCCATCAACTTCACTAGATCGTAACTGTGCTGCAATTTCCTTGGACTGATGTGGAAACTGTTATTTAAGCCATTTATAGAGCTGCCAGTAAAGCTACTGCTATTTCCGTTCACTTTGGCTCGTTTCATCATTACCCGATCGTGGATGTTCATTATCATGGCCATTGTGACCACCGCTTTTCTGGTGTCTGGAGTTGGCCTCCTCGAAACGAAAGGTGGATTCGATACCCTTGTCGCTTCTGATTCCAGAGTTTTCAAGGACACAGAACTATTGGAGGGCGAATTTGGGTGTTCAGGTGGTTGGCATTGGTACAGAATTTATGGTATTGATACTCGGAAGATATCAGGAAGAAGGAAAAGTGGGGGGCAAACAGCCGAAAGCGGCAATGGTGACTGCCATCTCAACTACAGGGCAAGACATGGCCACAACGGCGCTTGCGACACTCGGTGGATTCGGCGTGCTGATATCATCCTATTTCGTGCTGATCAGGGATTTTGGGGTTGCGACAACAATCGCGGTATTTCTTTGCCTGTTAAGTTCGATGATAGTCATGCCGCCGCTGATCGTCTGGTGGGACAGACACGTGGCACTACGGCTGCCTTCCTGGCATTTCAGACTGTGCCACAGTCTGAAATGCCAATCAAATTACCATGTCATTGCGAGAAAGAGATACCGCCGATAGCGGTGTATGTATAGAAGAAACTTAGTGATATGTCATTCTGATAAAAATCAGAATCCAGCGGGGCGATGAGCAGAATGGATTGCGGATCAAGTCCGCAATGACATGATTGAATTGCACAGAACATTCTGATATCGAAGAGCATTCCGGTAAGTGTCTGAGTAGCCAAAGCGTGGAAATTCCCCTTTGCGAAAGGGGGAAAGAGGGGAACTAGATGAGATCGCCACGTCGACTGCGACTCCTCTCGATGGCATTATGACACAGCCTGTTTTGTTTAGAGATGATCTTTAACCATCAGAAAGTTGAAACTGGCTCATGGATACCGAATACTTCCCGGAAAACGTCGCATATCTCCCCGAGTGTGGCATATTCGCGAACTGCCTCGATGATATATGGCATAACATTTTCGGTCCCTTCGGCGGCGCGCTGCACTTCCATTAAAGTGCGCTGCACTTCAGTATTATTCCTTTCTTCCCTGATCTTCCTGAGCCTGGCAATCTGACGCTGTTCGCCATCTTTGTCCATTTGAAGTGTGTGGATGGCCATGCGTTCGTCTATAACATGCTCGTTTATGCCAACAACCGTGCGTTCCAGAGTTTCGATTTCCCGCTGGTATCGGAAGGCTGCTTCTGCGATCTCTCTCTGAAAAAAGCCATTCTCGATGCCGGCAATTACCCCACCAAAAGAAGCGATCTTATCGAAGTAGGTGTGTACAGCGTCTTCAGTTTGATTCGTCAGAGTTTCAACCATATAACTCCCACCGAGCGGATCAACGCTGTTGGTAACACCACTTTCGCTCGCGATGATCTGCTGCGTTCTTAGGGCTGTCAGGACCGCTTTTTCTGAAGGCAACGCCAATGCTTCATCCATGGAGTTGGTATGCATTGACTGAGTTCCTCCGAGAACTGCGGCGAGGGCCTGCAAGGCGGTTCTGACAATGTTGTTCTCCGGTTGCTGGGCGGTGAGGGTGCATCCAGCTGTCTGTGTGTGAAAACGGAGCCACTGGGAACGCTCACTGGCATTGTATCGATCTTTCATTTCTTTTGCCCAAATACGTCGAGCGGCCCGGAACTTGGCTATCTCTTCGAAAAAGTCATTATGTGAATTGAAAAAGAAACTCAAACGTGGCGCAAAGTCATCAACCTTTAGCCCCCGGTCAACTGCCGCTTGAACATAGGCTAGGCCATCGGCCAGCGTAAAAGCCAACTCCTGCACCGCTGTTGAACCTGCTTCACGTATATGATAACCGCTGATGCTGATAGTATTCCATCGGGGCAAGTGTTGATAACCGAATTCAACAGTGTCCACCACCAATCGCATTGAAGGCGCTGGCGGAAAAATGTACGAATTTTGAGCGATGTATTCCTTGAGAATGTCGTTTTGAATCGTTCCGCCCAATTTTTCCATAAGTATCCCGCGCTTTTCGGCAGCCACGATATACATAGCCCAGATAACGGCGGCGGGGCCGTTGATGGTCATCGATGTGGTAATCTTATCCAGGGGGATGCCATCGAACAGGATTTCCATATCTGCCAGTGATGACACCGCTACACCGCATTTCCCGAACTCTCCTTTGGCTTCAGGATGGTCCGTATCGTACCCGATAAGCGTGGGATAATCGAAGGCAACACTGAGACCGGTCTCACCATGCTCCAAGAGATATTTATAACGAGCATTGGTTTCTTCAGCAGAACCAAACCCGGCAAACATGCGCATCGTCCAGAGCTTGCCGTTATATCCATCACTGTGAACCCCTCGGGTAAAAGGGTATTCGCCGGGGTATCCCAATTCATTTAGGTCCACACCGTTCTCTGAAGTGTAAACGAGTTCAATGGGAATCCCGGAGGTAGTGAATTTTATTGATTTATCTTTATTTGCCATTTGACGCTCCTGATCGTGAAGGATATCCGTCTATTTCACGCCGAGTATCTGCCGAGCGATTGTCCATCGTTGCATTTCCGAGGTGCCTTCGTATATCTCTGTAATTCTTTGGTCGCGAGCATAGCGCTCCAATGGAAAGTCCTTTACATAACCATATCCGCCGAATATCTGAAGTGCCTTGTGACATACTCTGTGGGATGCTTCAGAGGCGAAGAGTTTGGCCATGGCGGCCTCTTTAAGGGGGGCATGACCCTCTTTGCCTGTCTGCCACGCGGCTCTGTATGTCAGGAGTCTGGCAGCGTCAATCTCCGTTGCCATGTCTGCGATCATCCACTGAATTGCCTGAAGACGCGCGATTGCTGTACCAAATTGCTGGCGTTCCTTAGCATAATCAACAGCCTTTTCATAGGCTGCCTGGGCAATACCGACGGCTTGAGCGGCGACGGAAACCCGGCTGGCATCGATCGCTCCCATGGCAATTTTAAATCCCTTTCCTTCCTCTGCGATGAGGTTTTCTGCCGGGACTTTGCAGTCATCGAAAATCAACTCAGCAGCGGATGCGGGATGGATTCCCATCTTTCTTTCCAGTTTTCCCACGGAGAAGCCGGGAGTTCCTTTCTCGATGATGAATGCGCTAATTCCACGGTAGCCTAACGACCGATCGCTTGTGGCGAAGGCGGTCACAAAGTCGGCTTCGCCTCCGTTGGTGATAAATATTTTATTTCCATTGAGTATGAAGTGATCGTCTTTCTTGACATAACGTGTAGTCAGAGCACTGACGTCACTGCCGGCCGCTGCTTCCGTCAGTCCAAATGCAGCGATGTTCCCTTTGATTACCCTGGAAATATAGTTGGATTTCTGGGCTTCGTTGGCAAACAGGGTGATGGGATACATGGCCAGGCCAACGCTAGCCAGGAAGATGGCTCCTAACCCACCTGAACCACGGGATATCTCTTCAACGGCTATCACAAAGGTCAGCTCATCACCGCTGCCACCGTGGGCTTCGGGGTAATGGACGGCGAATAGCCCAAGATCAGCCATTTTTGCGATGATGTCATAGGGGAATTCATTGGTTTCATCCCAGCGTTCGGCTAGGGGTTCTATCTCCTTGGAAACAAAGTCGCGAATCATGCGCTGAAACAGGAGATGTTCTTCACTTAGATCAAAATCCACCAGGCTTCCCCCTTTTGAGTCAGTTCAATCACCGGTAGTATCCAGTTACTATCAACATAATAATCCAAGTTTACCAATTATTGTCAAGAAAGTGGATGGTTGAAAGGTTTCTCAGAGAACGATTTGATCAGAATATTGTTAGCTAAATGAAGAGATCTATATTGAACGAAACAATCTCAACCCGTGGCTGGGATGATGGATATGTTTTACTATGGGGGAAACCTAGCAATAGATGAGACTCACGGTCTCAATCTAGTCTAGCATCAACCGCCGGTACTGCCCATTTCGTTGATCAGTTCAAGGAATTCAGCAGCAGCCTCAGATGGTTTGATATCAGTACTGCCGCATGATGGGCATTTGATCTTTCTCGAGGTCTCAGCGCAGTTCTGCTCCGCTTCCTCGAAATTATTCTTACATTGATTGCACTCGTATCCTTGAAGAGACATTTTAGCATTACCTCAACAAATCAAATTTTATTCGAGTTCCGGCGTATTATCGATAATCAGATGCAAGTCACGCAATTGCTGTTCGGAAACCACGTCCGGTGAATTGGTCATCAGGTCGGCAGCGTTCTTTGTTTTGGGAAATGCGATGACCTCTCGGATATTTTCCTCGCCTGCCAGAAGCATAAGAAAACGATCGATCCCGGGCGCAATGCCACCATGGGGTGGAGCTCCGTAGTCTAAGGCCTCCAGCAAATGCGAGAAGAGTTCTTTGATCTCTTCCTCTGGGTAGCCCAATAGCTTGAATATTTTCAGTTGTAACTGGCTATCGTGAATTCTGATCGATCCGCTGGACAATTCATATCCGTTACAGACGAAATCGTAGTGCTTGGCTTTCACCTTACCAAGTTCACCGGTATCCAGATACCCCATATCTTCAGTATGCGGTGCTGTGAATGGGTGGTGCATTGAATCCCATGCATTGCGATCCGGGTTCCAGTCAAATAGCGGATAATCCCGGATAAAGGCGAAAACCATACGATTCCGATCGGCCAGCTCGAGTCTCTGGCCCATTTCTACCCTGAGTTGGCTGAGGGCCGTATTGACGATGTTTTCACGATCAGCACCAATGAGCAGCAGATCGCCCATCTTTGCCCCCAGACGTTTGGCGATAGCCTGTATCTGTTCTAGGGTAAAGAACTTAAGTGCCTGTGAACGAACTTGTTCCAAAGTCAGGTCGTCAATCGATTGTTCCGCCTCTCCATCCAACGATATCGTTACCAATCCCTTTGCGCCGCGAATCCGGACGAATTCTACAAGCTTGTCCTGTTTCTTGCGTGAGTAATTAGCAAATCCGGGCGCGGCGAATCCCTTCACAATGCCGCCCTCGGAGATTGCGTTCTTAAAGACGCCCAATTCGGAATCGGTTACCAAATCGGTGATATCGGCTAGCTCCAGCCCGAAACGCAGATCCGGCTTGTCATTACCATAACGGTCCATCGAATCGGCATAGGAGAGTCGGGGGAATGGTTTTACGATCTCGATCTCCGGCTTGATCGCGGTCATCATCTCGGTGAAAAGCAATTCCATCAACTCCAGAATGTCCTCTTCTTCGACGAAGCTCATTTCAATGTCAAGCTGGGTAAACTCCGGCTGTCGGTCTGCACGCTGATCTTCATCGCGGAAGCAACGAGCAATCTGGTAATACTTTTCGAACCCTGAAACCATCAGAAGCTGCTTTAACTGCTGCGGTGATTGAGGCAAAGCGTAGAACTTGCCGGGGTATAGTCTACTGGGCACAAGGTAATCGCGAGCACCCTCGGGGGTACTTTTGAGCAGAATAGGTGTTTCGATTTCCACGAATCCCTTGTCATCAAGGAATTCCCTCATGAATTTAATTACCTTATGACGCAGCATCATATTGCGCTGCATACGAGGACGTCTGAGATCAAGATAGCGATATTTTAGCCGAACCATCTCATCGGCTTCGGAATCGTCATCGATCGGCAATGGCATCGCATTCGAGGCATTCAGTATTTCCGCCTCGTGAGCGATCAGCTCAATTTCGCCGGAAGAAATGCTCTGGTTTTCCATGCCTTCCGGTCGCTTCGAAATTTCACCCGTGATTCGTATCACATATTCCGCGCGAACCTGCTCGGCGACCTCGTGGGCTTCCGGATCTGCCTGGGGATTGAAGACTACCTGTAGGAGTCCGTCACGATCTCGAAGATCGATGAATATCAGTTCACCGTGGTCGCGTCTTCGGTTGACCCATCCGGAAACAATAACGGTTTGCCCGATATGAGAGGCGTTTAATTCATCACATTTGTGGGTTCTGTATTTGTTACTCATCGCTTTGATTATATCGAAAGGTACGCGTTATTGGCAATGAGAGGTGATTGGACGCTGCATAGCCGTACTTCCACTAGCTCTAAGCTCAACTCGAACGAGTGAGAAGCTTATATTACGTTCATCCTGAGCTTGTCGAAGGATAAGCGGACATGGTCGTCAATGTCAAAATTCAATGTTGTTTGGCGTCCTCGGGAATGGAATAACGTCCCGAATATTTGTTATACCTGTGAGAAACATCAACATGCGCTCAAATCCGAGGCCGAAACCACTGTGCGGAACGCTGCCAAATCTGCGAGAATCAAGATACCACCAGTAATCCTCAGCGGGTAGATTCATCTCTTTCATTCGCGCTTCAAGCTTATCCAGCCGCTCCTCGCGCTGGCTGCCACCGATGATTTCCCCGATACGGGGCACGAGGATATCCATAGCCGCGACAGTCTTGCCGTCATCGTTTTGCCGCATATAGAACGGCTTAATTTCCCTGGGATAGTTGTAGACAATGACAGGCTTTTTGAAGTGTTTTTCCGTCAGATAGCGCTCATGTTCGGACTGAAGATCTTTTCCGTAACCGACTTCATATTCGAACTTCTCATTTGAATTTTCCAGGATGCCAACCGCATGTTCGTAAGGAAGTCTCTCAAAATCTGATGTAATAACATTGTTGATGGTGTCGGTTAGTTCCTTATCGACGAACTTGGCGAAAAGCTCTATGTCTTCGGCACAGTTTTCCAGAACAAAACCGGCCAGATATTTCAGCATTTCCTCAGCGACTTCCATATCGCCCTCAAGATCACAAAATGCCATCTCCGGCTCAACCATCCAGAACTCAGCAGCATGCCTTGAGGTATTGGAATTTTCCGCGCGAAATGTTGGGCCGAAGGTGTAAATATCGCCCAGTGCCAGAGCAAACATTTCTCCCGACAATTGGCCGGATACGGTCAACCCGGCTTCCTTACCGAAAAAGTCCACTGAGTAATCGGCTTGCCCGTCGATGCGGGGCAGATCTTCAAGATCAAGAGTGGTCACACGGAAGAGTTCGCCTGCCCCTTCACAGTCGGAACCGGTTATGATCGGTGTGTGTACGTACCTGAATCCACGGTCCCGGAAAAACTTATGGATAGCATAGGACAGCTCGGACCGAATGCGGAAAGCGGCACCATACTTATTCGTCCGGGGCCGAAGGTGAGCGATAGTTCTAAGGAACTCATCGCTGTGACGTTTTTTCTGAAGCGGATAGTCTTCTGCAGCGACGCTGATGATTTCGATCTGCTTGGCCTGAATCTCCCATTTCTGCCCCCCGCCGGTCGATTCCACCAACTGGCCATAAACCGCCACTGCAGATCCGGTAGTAAGATGGGCACTATCTTCGTAATTATTCAGCGAACTATCAGCGATTACCTGAATATTTTTCAAACAGGACCCGTCGTTGACCTCGATGAAGGAAAAACCTTTTGAATCACGTTTGGTCCTGACCCATCCCTTGATGAGGACTTCGTCAACTGCGTTATCAAAGGATAACAGCTCATTAATTTTCGTGCGTTCAGTCATTCCTATCCCCTTATACTCACGGCTGTCACTGCGAGCTTAATCGAAGCAATCTCTACGTATTGTGAGATCGTCACGTCGTCCACTTACGGTGGAACTACTCGTGATGACAGCTATCCCAATCGCTGGCAAGATATATCCTGTGCCTACTCCAGAACATGGATGTTTTTCTTTCTACAGATATCCTTGAGCACTTGTGGCCACACGCTGACGGTCACCTCGCCAAGATGGGCCGTGCGCAACAGGTACATGAAGGTGCGGGACTGTCCGATGCCTCCGCCGATGCTCAACGGTATCTCGTCATTGATAAGGGCCTTGTGATACGGAAGATTCAGGAAATCCTCCTGCCCGGATATTTTCAACTGTGCCTTCAGCGTTTCTTTGGTGACCCGTATTCCCATCGAGGTCAGTTCATGACGGCGTTTTGTCACCGGATTCCATACCAGAATATCGCCGTTCAAACCGTAATACTTTTCTCCGTCCTTGGTGATGGTTTCGGTTACCCAGTCGTCGTAGTCCGCGGCACGCAACTCGTGTGGGTATCCGTCTTTCAAAACCTGTCCAATGCCAATGATGAAGATTGCCGGGGCATGATCCTGTATGACTCTGGTCTCACGTTCTTTTCGCGGTAGGTCAGGGTACATATTGAGAATTTCCTCGGCGTGAAGAAAGACGATCTCCTCGGGGAAATCGGGGTATTTATCTGTTTTCAGGGCGGGGAACATTTCCTGCGCCATCTTCCCTGAGTTATAGATCACCTTCCATATTTTTCTAACAATATCTTTAAGAAAATCAAGATTGCGATCCTCCGCAGTAATGACCCTCTCCCAATCCCACTGGTCAACGTATGAGCTATGATCATGATCCAAAAAATAGTCCTTGCGGACAGCCCGCATATCGGTACAAATGCCCTCTCCTACTTTGCAGTCGAATTGCTTGAGTGCCATGCGTTTCCATTTTGTGGCAGCTTGGACAACTTCGGCCTGCATACGTGGTTCAATGCCAAGCCCGCAAGGAAATCCCACGGGTGTTCGTGATCCGTCACGATCGAGATAATCGTTCAATCCGCTGTCTTTATCAACAATCAAAGGTACCTGGACCATCTGAATATTGAGTTCCTTGGATAGATTTTCCTCTATATAGCTTTTTACAGCATAGACAGCTTTCATTCTCTCCATAGGAGAAAGAAGTGCTTCATAGTCATCTGGCAAAGCCTTTTCTACTTCCTCATAAGTACTGATTCCCGGTCCGGCTAAATCCGCTTTTTTATCTGCCAAAACAAACTCCTTTTATTATCAGCTTTTCGCTAATATTATAGCGTTTGGCTCTAAGGATGCACAACCTTGATAAGGTATTGGAGAACATCCCCGCTTCTTTACGAGGAGAAATCAATTCTAACAGGAGTGATAAAGGGGGAAAACCAACCCCCTGTTTTGACACAAATTGACCAAACTGTTAATCTTTGATGTGGTACCCCGTTAACTGGAGGAATTTGAAATTGGCCAAGGCAATACCGGAACCAGTCACGATGGAGAAACTTGTCTCGCTGTGCAAGCGGCGTGGTTTTATCTTCCAATCCAGCGAGATATACGGAGGACTTTCGTCTACATGGGACTATGGACCGCTGGGCGTGGAACTTAAAAATAATGTCAAGTCCGCCTGGTGGCAGTCCGTCGTGAGACAGCGTGATGACATGGTAGGACTGGATTCTGCTATTTTGATGCATCCTCATATATGGCACGCTAGTGGACACGTAAGCACTTTCGCGGACCCTCTGGTCGATTGCAGAAGTTGTAAGCAGCGTTTTCGGGCTGATCATATCGAAACCGACGTGTGTCCCGAGTGCAGTGGGGAACTCACTGAGGCTCGCATGTTTAATCTTATGTTCAAAACATTCATGGGGCCGGTGGAAGACAATGCAGCGCAGGTTTTTCTGCGTCCAGAGACGGCACAGGGTATATTTACCAACTTCCAGAATGTGGTGAATACCACTCGAAAGAAACTGCCTTTCGGCATTGCCCAGATTGGCAAGGCGTTTCGAAATGAAATTACACCAGGGAATTTCACCTTCCGTACCAGAGAGTTCGAGCAGATGGAGATCGAATATTTCGTCAGGCCGGGTACCGATGATGAATGGTTCGAACACTGGGTAGAAAATCGCTTCAACTGGTATGTTGAACTGGGGATCAGGAAAGAGAACCTTCGCTTGCGGCCACACGACCCTGACGAGTTGGCCCATTATGCACGGGGTTGCACGGATGTGGAATACTTGTTCCCCATAGGATGGTCGGAACTTGAGGGGATTGCCAATCGAACCGATTTCGATCTTAAGCAACATGCTGAACACAGTGGTCAAAATCTCTCCTATTTCGATGATCAAACACAAGAACATTTCATTCCGTATGTTATCGAACCTTCCGCGGGTGCCGATCGTGGCACTCTGGCTTTTCTTGCCGATGCCTACGCAGAAGAACTGGATGAGAAGGGTGATCTTAGAGTGGTGTTGCACTTCCATCCTAAATTGGCTCCCATAAAAGTGGCTCTCCTTCCTTTGAGCCGTAAGGAAACCCTTGTTCCGCTGGCAAAAGACAAACTGTATGCTGAATTGCGCAAGGATTTCATGGTGCAATACGATGATGCCCAGAGTATTGGCAAAAGATATCGGCGGCAGGATGAGATCGGGACTCCCTTCTGCGTCACTGTCGATTTCAATTCGCTGGAGGATAATCAAGTTACTATCCGCGATCGCGATTCCCAGCGGCAGATACGGGTTCCTGTTGAGGAACTCAAGGGATGCCTGGCTGCCAAGCTTGACGGAGAGCCTTTTGAAGTTCTACCTCCAGGCGGCAGTTATCAGTCAGGATTTGACTAGAATTTGCCAATAATCTTTACCTTTGAGAAATACTATGCCGAAAGTTTCCATTACTGAACTAAGCCAGAAAGACTTGAATGATGCTCTCTCCAGTTGGGGTGAACAGCCGTATCGCGCTAAACAGATACTGGATTGGATTTATCGCAAACCAGTCACCGAATTCTCAGCAATGAAGAATATCCCTCCGGCTCTGCGGGAACGGTTTGATTCAGAATTCCTTTTTCAATCGCTGACTCCAGTAACCGAAGTCACATCAAAAGACGGCACTACTACAAAAGTACTGTTTCGGCTTCATGATGGACTAACCATAGAATCGGTATTGATGTCATACGAAAAGAGACAAACGGTATGCGTCTCTTCTCAGGTTGGGTGTGGATTCGGTTGCCCTTTGTGTGTTACGGGGGCATCCGGTTTCGAACGCAACCTCACTCCTGCTGAGATTACCGATCAGGTTCTGTATTTTTCAAGACAGCTGAAAGCATTAAACAAGAACGTTAGCAATGTAGTCTTCATGGGTATGGGCGAACCAATGGTAAATTTTGAAGCAGTCTGGCGGGCTGTTGAGAACTTTACTGATCCCAATCTTCTTGGCATCGGGGCCAGGCACATTACCATTTCAACAAGCGGCATTACCCCCGGTATAAAAAAGTTGAGTCAGAAAAAGCTACAGGTAGGATTGGCAGTTTCCCTGCACGCCCCCAACGATATACTTCGCGATACACTGGTTCCTCCAAATAAGATGTATCCTCTTGAGAGTCTCATCCCTGCCTGTAAAAAATATGTGGAGACAACTAACCGGCGTATAAGCCTTGAATATGTCATTATTAGAGGTGTAAACGATTCTGTTAAAACTGCAATTGAACTCGGGAACTTGTTGCGAGGACTAAATTGTTTCGTCAATATTATCCCAGTTAATCCTTCGGCTAATTCTGAATTCAGGCCTCCCACCAAAGATAATATACAAACTTTCAGTGTAACGCTTGAACGTCATCATGTAGCTAATACCGTCCGCTTAAAGAGGGGGCTGGATATCGACGCTGGTTGCGGCCAATTACGTGCCAGAATAGGTCAAACTAAAGATTGATCTCTGGTAATGTAGGGCACGTCAATCTATTTCAATCGCCCTTGAACCTAGCTTGTTCTTCTTGTTTGCGGGATAGCATCCATTGTTTATTAGGGCTGGCCCAGTTCTGTCTACCATAGCTATCTGATAGTATACTGCTATGGTAGGAATGATGTGTAAAACGCGATTGTTGACAGAACAGAGGTATATCTACTAATGAATCAGCAACAAGTGGATATGTCCACAGATGCAGATAGATTGATCAGTGACCGCGGAGTGCCAACTACGGTTAAGCGTTATGCCCCGGTGGTACTCGTTATATTAACCGGCATAATGCTGACTTCGGTTAGCTTTCAGATTGTTCATAAATCCGATTGGAGCATAATTGCCGCAGGCTTGAGTTTTACCGGATTGATAGCGGTATACCTCACCATGCTGGTGGGACGTACTTCTGCTATTGAAAAAACGGTAGTAAACAGAACCACAGAACTGCAAAACGAGATTGCGCAACGCAAACTGGCGGAAAAAAGGCTTCAGGGCAAAAATGAAGAGCTACTGGCAACTCAGGATGAATTGCGCGAAGTCAACCAGCACCTGGAAGACAGGGTTAGTGAAAGAACTGCGGCTATAGAGAAGCTTCTCAAGCAGAAAGAGGATTTTGTATCACAATTGGGACATGACCTGAGAAGCCCTTTGACCCCACTTGTGGGATTAGTCCCGATGCTTCGTGAACAACAGAAAGATCCCGAATCCAAAGAGCTGCTGGATGTGATCGCCCGCAACGTCGACTACATGAAACATCTGGTGGAAAAAACTCTCCAGCTCGCCACCATCAGTTCGATGGAGAATGCGTCATTTGACATAAGTAAGGTGCGCCTTTCCAGAGCAGTTGATGATCTCATAAAACGAAAAGAATACCAATTTACCCAAAACAATGTTACTGTTGAGAATCGGATTGAGCAAGATGTGACTGTTTCGGCTGACAAACTGCGGCTTTTGGAAGTGTTTGATAATCTAGCCTCAAATGCAATCAAGTTTATGCCGCGAGGTGGTAATTTGACCTTTGATACTCAGGTCAATGGTGAATTTGCTATTGTGAATGTAAGTGACACAGGTATCGGGATATCATCAGTTCAGATGGGCCATATATTTGACGAATTCTACAAAGCCGATCAGTCCAGACACGATCTTGATTCTTCAGGACTCGGGCTCACTATATGCAGGCGCATTGTTGAAAAACATGGCGGCGGAATATGGGCAGAAAGCGAGGGGCTTGGGAGCGGAACGGTCTTTTCTTTCACTATTCCACTACATGTCCGAGCCTTTGGACAAGATGCGTTATGTGCTAGACAATAGGAGGAAGTGGAGTGGAAAGGAATGTAATGGTTGTTGACGATGAGTTAGATATAAGGGTAACTGTAAAAGCGGTTTTGGGTCCCAGAGGATTCAACGTGATGCTGGTAGAAAGCGGTGCCAAATGCATCGAAGAACTCGAGAACGGATTCAAAGGTGTGATTTTAATGGATGTGATGATGCCCGATATGGATGGTTGGGCAACTGTGAGAGAAATTACGAATAGAGGCCTGCAGAAGGGGAACATAATTTCTATGCTTACAGCCAAGCATGAACCGGATACTGATCTGGAAGAGCTGGCAGAAAGTGTAATTTATTACGTAAGGAAACCATTCGAGCCGAACGAGCTTGTTGCTGTTGTAGGGGAGTATTGCGATCTACTGGTAGAAATGAACGGCGAGGGATCAAATGATTAGCTGTTTTATGAAATCGGTCGATGTCAACAGAGGGCGTTCATGCTAAGTTGCGAAACCCTGGTTGTCATCGGAGCTTCAACTGGAGGTCCTCAAACTGTGAGACGAGTGATTTCACAGTTGCCAGTCATTGACGCCTGCATAATCATAGTTCAACACATGCCGATACATGTGAATCAATCGATTACTAGGTCGATTGCACGTTTGACCGATATGGAAGTGAAAATCGCCGAAGATGGGATGCGCCTGCAAAAAGGACAAATACTTGTGGCGCCAAGCGAAGTTCATTTGGAACTGGTTGATAACCAGATCGTGAGGCTTGTTGAAGGTGAGAAAGTGAACTTCGTCTGTCCTGCGATAGATGTTACCATAAATTCTATCCAGGATTCCCCAAAAATCAGAGTCATCGGCGTTATTCTTACAGGTATGGGTTCGGATGGAGCAACCGGGATTAGTCATATAAGAAGCTTGGGTGGAGTAACTATTGCACAAGATGAAGCAAGCAGCGTGATCTACGGTATGCCCAGGGCTGCAGTTGAAACAGATAATGTGGATTTTATCCTTCCGCCTGAGCTGATAGGGGACAAGATCTCCGAACTGGTAAACAGCGGGAACTCGCTGTGGGAGCGGTTTGAAGAAACTCCCTGTGCTTAAAATTCGCAGGTCTCATTTATAATGCGTTGCAGTTCGGTCAGTTCACATGGCTTCTTCAGAAAAGCTGTGGCGCCCATACCCATTGCAGTAGATTCAATCACCGATTCCGGATCAGCCACACCGGTCAGCATGATTACAACAGCATTTGGATACGTTGTTTTTAGCTGATGCAGAACCTCAAATTCATTCATATCCGGCATGTTAACATCCAGGAGGATCACATCGAAAACTCCCTGTGATCCTAACAGCAAGGCTTCCCGCCCATTCCTAGTTGTTAATACATCATAGCCTTTCTTGGTTAGATAACGATATATAATATCTCTTACTACTTTCTCATCATCCACTACTAATACAGATATTGGTTGTTCCGCAGGGGTCATCATTTACCTCCCCAAATGATCAGGTATTTTTGTACTGATTCATTAGAGACTTATATCAATTATTAGTTCCTGTTGTATCAGGTATAATTGGTAACTCGATAGTGAAGGCTGTTCCTTTTCCTTCCCCACTTTTAGCACTGATTTCCCTGCCATGGTTCTTAGTGATACCATAGCAAATACTGAGACCCAGACCCGCTCCCTTACCAACGTCTTTGGTGATAAAGAGAGGCTCGAATACCCTGTCCAGCATTTCCGGGGATATGCCGGGTCCGTCATCATTGAATGTTATGTTCATTTCTTCACCGTTACTTTTACGGGTTTCAATGGTAGGAGTGCCGCCAGCATGAGCTTCCATCATGGCTTGTGCTGCGTTGTTTGTCATATTCAGAAATACGTGTTTTAATCCTTGAGTATTGCCCTTGATAGCAAGATTATTTCGATTCAACTTGCGATATATCCTTTCAATTGCTGGACTACCCGCAAGTCGAATTCCTCTTAATCCTCCGGGTGAATGAAGGTCAGCAAATCCCTATTAAACAGCTCCTCTTCGGAGAATCCCGTATCAATCATTACTTGCTGATTAGCAGTTGCGATTCTCCCATTATGTACCATGACAGAAGCCACTGGGGATCCGTCAACGGGAAAATCAAAGGGAGAATAGGCAAGCGCTGCAATATCAAATATACGGATTAAGAACCAGGTACTGTTCTTCCTGCCGTCTTGGGCAGTAGAGGCTGAGAAGCTCGCAATGAAGAGTTTTGCGCGTTTTGTTCTCAGAGTGCACAGGCTGATCTTTGAATCGGGGAATCCTCCTTTTATGATGGCCTGCAGTTTTCCCCCTTTTAGCTCGTCCGAGCAATAGCCGAGAATCTCTTGATCTGCCGCGCTACAACCAACCACTATCTTTGAAGTGTCTGTCCAGATTAGAGCTTCCGGAGAGAGTTCGCACTAGAAGTAGCAGCCGAAATCTCTTCTTTGCTAATGTTGTATATTGCTGAAGTATATTCAGACAATGTATTCGTCCTGAAATTCTGATTAATAATATAGACATAGACCTCTGTGCATCAGTTTGCCATCACTGCCACCCAAGCGACACAGGGATGATACTCATCTGTGCGACGGGTTCTCCCTCATTTTGATACTTGTTACCTCTTCATTACAGGCAATCTATGTCGGAAATAGTGAGGGCAAAAACACTTCAATTATTGGGTGTTTCCTTGTAGAAAAGATTGGTGACTTCTCAGTGTCTCGATCTTTTGGCCCATGCTAACATCAAGCTATATAGCGTAGTCGGTACGAGACTATGTACTCCTTGTGTCGTGGTCAGGGGACATGTTCGGCCATTAGTAAAAGGAAGCGAGTAATTTATCGGTGATATTGGAGAGTCAATGCCTCGGAAGAAACAACGATTGATGATAAGGAATAACCAATGGCTCTCAAGAAGGAAAGACTATCTAAAAATACTTCTCAAGATGATTTAACTGTCAGAAAAACAGGACTGTCGGCTTCTGCTGGTTTAATAAAACCACTTCAAAGGCAACAAAGTGAAATTGCCGATGAAGGTGTTTTCTACGCGGAGGCTAAAAAGCAAGGATGGATTAACTCTCACGGGTGTGCTTGGACATACTCGTGGGCTGTGAGTGCTGAGGCCAATGTCTTCAGCTTTGGTGATGAGGCCCTGCTATGTTTACGATAGACACGCACTTTTGTGCGTCCTACTGTAACGCGGGGCCTTTTTGGGGGTTTGGGCGATTGCCCTTGGAAAGGAATCTTGAGAGAGGTGAATTGTATGAGCAGTAGTTCAACAAGCCTGGAACAACAATTGGTGATCTTTACTCTATCCAACGAATCTTATGGCGTGGATATTGCCAAAGTAAGTGGCATCGAGAGAATGCACGAAGTGACCAGAGTGCCTAGGACACCTGAATTTGTACAAGGAGTCATAAACCTGAGAGGCAGGGTAATTCCGGTGGTACACCTGCGCAGACTTTTCAATTTGCCGGAAGGCGATGTTACCAAAGAAACCCGCATCGTGGTAGTTGATATCGGGGGGCAGCCAATTGGCATCCAGGTGGATGAGGTAACAGAAGTGTTGACCATCGCGACAGATTCCATAGATCCGGCATCTGCGGTAATAACATCTGCTGATTCCGACTATTTATTAGGGATAGCCAAACTCGATGATAAGCTGGTAATTCTGCTGGATTTGGAAAAAGTTCTTTCTGTCAATCAGACTTCACAGTTGTCCAAAGTAACATCACGGGACAGTAAAGAAGTGCCTAACACGGTTGAAGTAAATACTTCTGAACAGGAAGTGGAGGCTTTTACTGACAGTGGGGCAGTTGCAGAGTTTGAAGAAGAACTTTCGCAAGAACTTGAATCACCAGCAAAGCCAAAGACAAAAGCCAAAAAATCCAAAAACACGAAGAAAGCAAGTTCAAAATAGAATGGTTCATTGGTTGTTGGAGACGAGAACTCGTCATTTTCCGGCAAAATAGTAAGTCCAAATCAATTACTTTATCAACTCAAAGGAGGAACGAATGGAGGGTGTCCAAAGATCAGGGGTATACGAGGTCGAACTGGCCAGATGGACTGAACTGGTTGGGCAAGGAACTCATAACGCAGTCTTAGGTCTTTCTGAAATGGTTGGAGTAAAGATAAGAGTTACTGCTCTAGATCTCAAGGAAATCCCCGTAAGAAATGCAGCGGATTTAGTTGGGGGAGCCGAGAACGAAGTTGTGGTGATCTATTTAGGGATAGTCGGGGGAGCTACCGGACACATCATGTTGGTTTACCCCATAAACGTTGCTTTTGGTTTGGTTGACATGTTAATGGGTGAGGAAATTGGGACAACCCAGGAACTCGGTGAAATGGAGGCATCTGCGTTGCAGGAAATGGGGAATATTACCGGTTCGTTTTTCCTCAATTCCGTGGCCGATAATACCGGAATGCAACTTATGCCTACGCCACCTACAGTAATGATCGATATGGCAGGTGCAATTATTGATGCAGCATTAGCTGAGATCATGGTTGAACGCGATGAACTGTTTGCAATGGAAACCGTATTCTCGACCGATATTCGGGATATTACGGGGACTCTATTGGTCCTACCTACTGCTGAATTCATGGACGTCATGTTAGAGCAAAACCGTAAATATGCGAGGGTGCAATGGTAACAGGAGCAACCGTTCAAGAAAAATCCATTGCTGCGAACTTGGGTGAAATAAAGGTATCAAATGATCCTCAAGTTACGTTATCTTGCCTTGGAGTAGGTTCCTGCATCGCGCTTTGTATGTATGACCCGGAAAACAAAATCGGGGGTATGGCACATATCGTATTGCCTATAAGTAATAACAGTGCAAGGGCAAAAGAAAACGCAACCAAGTACGCCGATATAGCAATTCCCGAATTACTCCATCAAATGCGCCAGCAGGGAGCAGTAAGGTCCAAAATAGTAACCAGGATATCCGGCGGCGCCCAAATGTTCAATTCAGCAAGTAGCAACACCTTTGATACTGGGGCAAGGAATATTGAGGCAGTCAAGAAAGTACTAGCTGAAGAAGTCATTAAAATATCTGCTGAAGACACGGGTGGAAGAAAAGGTCGTACAGTGAGGTTGTTTGTCGGTACTGGTTCAGTAAGTGTGAAAACCGTCGGCGAGCCCGCAAAAGAATTATGAATTCCCCCAATTTGTGTAAACAGGAAAAACAGGAGGAGAACAAATATGCCAAAAGTACTCGTTGTTGATGATGCGCAGTTTATGCGAATGAGAGCCGTGAAATTACTTACTCAGAATGGATATGAGTGTATTGAAGCAGCAAATGGGGTTCAGGCTGTGGACAAGTACAAATCAGAAAAGCCTGATGCAGTGATGCTGGATATTACCATGCCTGATATGGATGGATTGGAAGCACTAAAACAAATCCAGAAAATAGACTCCAATGCAAAAGTCACCATGGTTACTGCGATGGGACAGCAGTCTATTGTGATGGAAGCTATAAAAGCAGGAGCCAAAGATTTCGTGGTGAAGCCGTTTGATCCTAATCGCGTTCTCGCCGCCGTTCAGAAGATGCTTGGCTAAACATTATCAGGATTATTAAAGCGTCATATCGCAACCGGCAGGTGTGATATGACTGTTAGGAGAACACTATGGCAGAAAAAACTAAAGTCTTAATAGTAGATGACTCTGCGTTCGCAAGATTTTCCATTGCCAAGCGGTTACGTACCGATCCTGGCATTGAGGTTATAGGTCATGCCAGTGATGGGATTGAAGCAATAGAACAAACCAAAAGCCTTCAGCCTGACGTGGTGACAATGGATGTGACTATGCCTCGAATGGATGGGATTGAAGCAGTTGAACGGATTATGGTTGAATGCCCTACTCCAATCGTGATGCTAAGCGCGCTTACTGGTGAAGGGGCTGAGGTAACCATAAAAGCTCTGGAGTTAGGTGCCGTAGACTTCTTCCTCAAGAATTCCCTGGTTAGCCCAGTAGGAGATGGGGACAATGTCGGGGAACTACTGGAAAAGCTCAAGCAGGCCGCTCGGATAGATAGATCACAACTGAATTCATTGGCACAAAAACCAAGCAAGTATCTTAGTCCGGAGCTTAAATGGCAGAAGAAGCGTTCGTCTGATTTGCACCAAGTAATTGCACTGGGTTCATCTACTGGAGGACCGAGAGCTCTTAATCAGGTTATTCCTATGCTTCCCGGGGACTTGCCGGCAGGTATATTAATGGTACAGCACATGCCGGTAGGATTTACAAAATCTCTGGCAGAAAGATTGAATAATATATCGGAACTGGATGTCAAAGAGGCAGAGAACGGGGATGTACTAAGCCCCGGGGTTGTGCTAGTTGCTCCCGGTGGTAGCCATATGATTGTGGATACAAACGGCAGAATTGTTCTAAATCAGGGGCCACAAGAATGTGGCCTTCGTCCTGCGGTAAATGTGACTATGGAATCGGCAGCAAAAATGTATGGAGATTCTGTCTTAGGAGTGGTTTTAACGGGAATGGGAAGTGATGGTACCCGAGGAGCCGGTCTTATAAAGCAAGCTGGCGGTGAGGTCATTGTTGAGCATGAATCAACCTGTGTGGTATACGGAATGCCGAAGAGCGTAGTTGAAGCAGGTCATGCCGATGATATTTTACCGCTGGAGAAAATCGCAACTGAAATTGTAGCCAGATGTCAAACAGAACATAAGTCGGCTGTAGGAGTCTAGTATTCATGGATGACAACGAATATACATATGTAAAAAGAAAGGTCAACGAATTGCTTTGTATTGACCTTGATAATTACAAAGAAAGACAAATGCGTCGGCGTATAAATTCTTTTCTGGATAGGGCTAACGCTGATGATGTTGGTAGCTATTTCAACTCCATGGAAAAAGATCAGAAAATGATACAGGATCTGAAGGACTTCCTGACAATAAATGTTTCCGAGTTCTTCAGGGATGATCGACAGTTTGAGAAATTGGAAAGCGTTATCATGCCAGAGCTGTTGCGTGATAGGGTCTGCTTAAAACTATGGAGTGCGGGTTGTTCTATTGGGGCAGAGCCATATACCATGGCGATAATCCTCGAAGAGCTTTCACCAGGTACAAATCATAAAATAATAGCTACCGATTTGGATGAGACCATACTAAAACAAGCCCGAGCCGGGGGACCGTACATGGAACAGGATGTGCGGAATGTCAGACCACAACGTTTAGCCAAATATTTCCGGAAAGAAGGGGATAAATACTGGGTTGTTGACAGTATCAGAAACCGGGTGCATTTCAAACAACACAACCTGCTTGGTGATCCGTATGAAGATAACTGCGATTTGATACTGTGCCGCAATGTGGTGATATATTTCACGGACAATGCTAAATCGAAAATAAATCGAGGATTCCACGCCTCATTGAGAGAAGGGGGCGTTTTGTTCATTGGTGGAAGCGAAATAATTTTCGATTCTTCCAAAATTGGATTGTGCGTGATAATACCGTCATTTTATCGTAAGTTACCTGCCGGCACTAACGTCAAATCAGGTAGTATACGGACTGATATTTGAGGGACTTTTAAAAGGAGTACTTTGCTGTCTTGAGACGAGTAAGCGTAGAAAAAGCTCAGCCCGGAATGGAACTGGCAAGACCGGCGTGTGATTTGTACGGCACTATGCTAATGCCCGGTAGCACGGAGTTAACCAGAAAACATATTGATTTTTTGAAAGAAAGGCCAATATGGGAGTTATTGATAGAAGACAGGCGAGTTCCCGAATTAACTATCAAACACCTGGTTAAGCCTGAGATGCAGAGGGAATCAATCGATGCAATGCGTCGATTATTGAACATGAGTCGAGATCCCAACGAAAAGAAAAACATGAAGGATCCCGAAATGTATGCAGCTCGGGTGGAGGTTGATAGACTCGGTTTTGCAATAGTACAAGCGGTACTAAAATCGCCTCTCGGTGAGCCGGATTTGACAGGCAGCGGATCACCGGAAGAATTCCACTTTGTTTTGCCAGTACAAATCACAGCTCTGGCAATACTGTTAGCAAGAGAAGCAGGTATGGATCCAATAGATATTGCCAACGTAGGCAGGGCGGCTATGTTGCAGAATACTGGCTATATCTGGACTCCACGCCAAATATGGGAGAATGAACACGATTTATCTGAGGAAGATAGAAAGGTATTTGAGAAGCATCCCATACATGGAGCCGAAGCTGTCGGACAACTCGACCGAACTTCTCCCGCAGTAGTAGAGGCAATATTGCATCATCACGAACGTTGGGATGGTAGCGGTTACCCGAATGGTATCAAAGGTTGGGACATATCACCACTGGCACAAATTATCGGTATGGCTGAAACATTCTATGAAGCCACATCTACCCGGCCAAACCGGAAAGCGTATTCTCCGATGGATGCTTTCGAATGCGTCATGGCCTACATGGGAGAATGGTTCGATCCTGAATTGGTTCAAGTCTTTGCACGGCGGGTGCCGGTTTTTCCCAGCGGGATTATGGTAAAGCTAAATAACAGGCAAATCGGTATCATAATAGATGTGAATATAGGGCATGTAGGGAGGCCGGTTATTCGTGTTTGCTACGATACGCAGGGAAATGCAACCAAACCTCCATTCGATGCGGATCTTTCTGACTCGGAGCATCAATTAAAGTTGATCACAGAAATACTGGATATCTAATAAAAGAGTGGGACTATGGCAGAAGAAACATTATCGCAAGCGGCGATAGATGCCTTACTATCAGGAAATTCCAGCGCTGATCCGGCACCGCCGCCAGCGCCGGAGCCTCAACATGTGCAGGAGACTGCGCCTGCACCAGAGCCTGTGCCTGTGCCTGTGGCAGAAGAACCGGTGCCCGCTCCCGAGGTTGTTGCGGAACCAGTTCCTGAACCTGCGGAGCCAGTTGTTGCTACCGAACCTGTGCCAGAACCCATATCTGCAACAAAATCAGGGCCTGAGCCAGTTGCTACAGAAGAAGTGCCAACAAATACTTCACCCTTATCCAACGATGCTCTGGCAGCTCTTACAAGTCGCATAGAAAACGCCGAAGCCACTATGAGTAAAATCGCTGCTTTGGAGACGGAGGTAAAGACTGCCAAATTACAGCAATCTGGCATTGATCCGGAGTATAAAACTCGGCTGGAATCGTTAGAGAACTCTGTGCTCACCATTTGCCATATCCAGCAGGAGTATACTAGAGACCCGGAACTGGATAAAATCCCCAGATTACAAAAAGAATTAGCGAAAGCGAACGAACTGATCGAGACTCTATCCAGTCAGTTGCAAAGCGTTCAGAACAAATTGCAGCAGGCAGCAAAAGAAATCGCCTTGACCAAAGACGGCCTCAATGGTACCTGGGGCCATGATATTCAACGCAATTTCGAATGTCAGAGCTGCGGTGAGCGAGGTTATGTTTTGGGTTTGGTGAAGTGTAGTGAGTGTGGAGATGAAGACTGGTGGGGATGGTGGCCTCCGGAGCATGACGATTCTAATGAATCTGATGTGGCATTCTCACGTGAGGATAACTACCACTAGGTTGATTTCTATCGAGATGACGATTGATGTTGATGTGGCGATTGTCAAACAGCAATTCAACAGCTCTGCCCATGGGACAGTGTTTGTATGAAAAACGAAACTCTTGGAGAGAAGAAACAGCGCAAAGCGCGGAACATAAAGCGTTTCGCGCTTTGCTCGATTATTCTTTTTGTGGTTGGGGGTGGAGCAGGATACATGCTCACCGTTAATCCTGATGAAAGTACCCATCCTCTGGATATTGTCAGGGGAACCGGTACGAACATAGAGGAATTGCAGCTGATGTTTATCGGGCCGGAGGAATTAGAAATTAGATGGGACGATATGACCGGACACGTATTATCGTGTGTGCGAATTTCAGGGTGGATTAAAAACGATTCTGAGAGCAAAACAGTAAAATTTGAAAACGTTGCATGCCGCATAAAGGACGAAAAGGGTAATATAATCTGGGAAGATTTGGATCTGGAATTCTTGGATAGGTTTGGTCCTGGGAAATACGACCGATATACTCTCGGCCCACACGAATATATAGATTTCAGTGTATTCCCGATTTGCAATAGGGCAGCACACGTAATTGAGCTATCAGTTGAGGAAGCCGCGATAATTGACCCATAGGTACAAAGAACAACCATGGATCAGCAAAATGTATGCCGGCAGTATAGGATAGGCTGAAATGGATAATTACATAATTCCCGGTGCGCTTTTCCTTGTAATGATCTTGTTGTTGTTGGTTGTCTATGACTCCAACACAACAATGCAAAAAACTGTCGGTAAAATTAGGCGTCAACGTCCTGAAGAAATGACTGCAAGTCGCCAGGAGGTAGTAACCATGGAAGCCCAACAAATCACGGCCACAGGTGAGTACTTGGCATCATCCGCTCAAGCTCAACCTCAATCAGCAATTGCAGTTCACCAAGTGCAAATCCTGGAAAATATGCCGGCAGTTGCTATGGAAAACAGTGAACAGTTAATAATGCCATCAGACAATATCATTCAGACTCAAGAGAAGCCCGGAAATATCATGGAATGGTATGTTGGCTATTTCCGAAGATTGCTGAGAAAAGGAAATCAAGAAAAACCAGCCATGCAAGCAGTGCACATACAACAGCAAGATACAATGACGAGCACCATAAGTGAACTCCAATCTGCATTAGCTGATGAGTTTGGCATTATAAAAGGGGACCACTAGGGAGAAAAACGGCACTCATAAAGGGGACCACCTGGAAATAAAAGTAATCCGGTATGCTGGAGGAGATTCCAGAGCCGGAGGGAAGGATGATCCAGG
>Ga0233437_1000671_pt1 | contig 74139 bp, 55 predicted proteins | sample SI_122_August201_FD_182714 | JGI IMG/M metagenome (GOLD analysis project Ga0233437, IMG submission 182714) | Seawater microbial communities from Saanich Inlet, British Columbia, Canada - SI_122_August2016_200_MG | ecosystem: Environmental > Aquatic > Marine > Inlet | place: Canada: British... | reverse complement strand
TTGGATGGTTTCGATGAAGACTGGTCTCATTGGACTACAGAGACCAAAAAAGAATATACCAACTTACCCGAAGGGGAGTATATTTTTCAGGTTAAAGCAAGAAATATCTACGATTTTGAAAGTAAACCTGCAACTTATGAATTTGAAATACTTCCGCCTTTGCACCGAACCTGGTGGGCTTACAGTTCTTATATAATTTTATTAATAATACTGATTTGGATAATAGTCAAATTAAATACAAAACAACATATTAAAGCAAAAATCCGACTAGAAAAAATTGTAGAAGAACGCACATTCGAAATTTCACAACAAAACGAAGAAATAAAAATGCAAGCTGATAATTTATTTGAATTGAATGATGAAATTACAAAAAAGAATGAAGAGCTATCACAACAGAATGAAGAAATTCAAATACAGTCTGATTATTTAATTGACCTAAATAGTAAGATTACCGAAAAAAACACAAGATTATTTCAACAAAAAAAAGAAATAGAAACAATTGTTAAAGAATTGAAAATATCCAATGATACAAAAGATAAATTATTTTCTATTATTGCTCATGACCTGAAAAATCCGTTTAATGTTATATTTGGCTATACAGATTTATTGAAAGAAAGTTATAACGAGTTTAGTGAAGTTAAAAGAAAAGATTTTATCAACGAAATTGATAAATCATCAAAAAGTGCATATCAATTATTGGAAAATTTGCTTTTGTGGGCTTTGTCTCAACAAGGAAAAATAGAAATTGAAAAAGAAGAAACAAATCTAAAACAGCTTATTATTGAAGCTGTTTCACCATATTTTCATAGTGCAAAGAAGAAAAAGATAACTTTTACAAATTCCGTTTCTGATAATATTACAGTTAGTGTGGATGAACAAACCATAAAAACAGTTATAGCAAATCTATTCAGCAACGCCGTTAAATTTACGCCCAATAATGGCCATATTTTGATTAATGCCGCTATCATTGATAAATTTGTTGAGATTAAAATTTCAGATAACGGAGTAGGTATTTCGAATAAAGTCCAGTCAAAAATCTTCCGAATAGATGAGAGTCATTCAACACCTGGAACAAACAATGAAAAAGGCACAGGTTTGGGGTTATCTCTTTGTAAAGAATTTGTTGAAAAAAATGGTGGGAAAATATGGGTAGAATCGGAAGAAGGAGTCGGTTCACAGTTTTATTTTACTATTCCTTATACTACTTATAAAAATGAAATTACTGAAAATAATGGTGCAAAATCTGAAGTTAAACCTGAGCTTCAAATAAAAAAGTTAAAAATACTCATTGCCGAAGATGATAAAATGGCAGAGAAATATCTTGAAAATGTGCTTAAAAATATCAGTAAAGAAATTCTATTTGCAAAAAACGGAATTGAGGCAATTGAAACTATCAGTCAAAACCCTGACATTGACTTGGTGTTGATGGATATTCAAATGCCTGAAATGAGCGGTTATGAGGCTACCCGGAAAATACGTGAATTCAATAAAGATGTAGTAATTATTGCAGAAACAGCTTATGCAATTTCAGGCGACCGTGAAAAAGCCCTTGAAGCAGGTTGTAACGATTATATTTCAAAACCAATAAAAAAAAATAGACTTATGGAAATGATTGAGAAATATTTTGTTGGGTAAAACGCACGGCCGTGCGTCTGTACATGCTATTGGATCATTCGATTGTCATTAATAGTCATTAAGTGGTCATTAGGTTGTCATTTAGTGGTCATTGATGGCCTGCCCTTCGAAGCGTTAGCGTAGGAGGGTCATTAATCGTAAATAAAAAAAACAAGATATATGAAATTAGAAGAATTGCAGGTTTATCAGTTATCAATGGAAATTGAAGAAATGGTTTGGAATAAAACGAAATAATTACATCAAATCAATTGGCAAAAATCGACAAACAACAACCAAATAACATAAAGTAAATGACAATTGAATGACACGAAGTAAATGACACAAAGTAAATGACAATTGAATGACACGAAGCAAACGACCGAAGGAAGTCCGTATGGATGGATGACGTGCGAAGCACTAATGATGCCCGAAGGCAAATGATAAATTGCTGAAAAAATAATTATTAGAATAAAAAATGGATAAAAAAATACAAGTTTTAATTGTGGATGATTCCGCACTTGTACGTCAAACCATGAGTAGTATTCTTATGTCCGATCCTTACATTCAGGTATGTGCTACTGCTTCAGATCCATATTATGCTGCAAAAAGAATTCAGAACCGGATACCGGATGTAATAACTCTTGACATAGAAATGCCTCGAATGAACGGCCTGACTTTTCTAAAAAAAATTATGTCACAACATCCTATACCTGTCGTTATTGTTTCAAGCCACGTTAACGAAGACTCAGATATTGCAATTAAAGCACTTGAATATGGTGCAGTTGAAGTAGTTTACAAACCACTTGTAAACACAAAAGAGGCATTAGAAGAATCCAAAATACAAATATGCGATGCCGTCAAAGCTGCTGCCATTTCAAAAATATCACGGAAATCAAGAAAAATACATTTTTCACCTGTATCACCGAATTTTTCATCAGATGTAATATTAAAAAAAGGAACAATCCCTACTAAAATAACAACTACTAATAAAATTATTGTAATTGGTGCCTCAACCGGCGGAACCGAAACATTACAACAAATATTAGTTAATTTACCTATCGACACACCTGGGATAGTAATTGTGCAACACATGCCCGAAGGTTTTACAAAAGCCTTTGCAAACCGCCTGAACCAAATTTGTCAATTATCTGTAAAAGAAGCCGAATCAGGTGATATTATCAAAAGAGGTAGTGTTTTGATCGCTCCCGGAAACAAGCATTTGTTGCTAAAAAGAAATGGAAATAATTATTATGTTGAATTAAAAGGCGGCCCTTTGGTGAACAGGCATCGCCCATCGGTTGATGTTCTTTTCCGATCGGCAGCAAGATATGCCGGAAAAAATGCAACAGGAATTATACTTACAGGAATGGGAGACGATGGCGCAAAAGGTTTATTGGAAATGAAAGAAACCGGTTCAAAAACAATTGCACAAAACGAAAAATCATGCATTATTTTTGGAATGCCTAAGGCAGCCATTAGTCTTAATGCCGCCTCCGAAACCCTTTCTCTCGAGGAAATTATTAATCGAATAAATAATTAAAATATTACTTTTGTAAAGAATTAATGGAAATATGACACATAATCAAAATAATATTACAGCAAGAATATTAGTCATTGATGATTCTTCAACAATTCTTGAAAAAATTTCAAGCATTTTAAGAAAGAAGAATTATCAGATTGCAACAGCAAAAAACGGTCGTTCAGGACTTGCAAAAGCTAAGGCAAACAATTTTGATTTAGTACTTTTGGATATTGTATTGCCCGATATTAATGGCTATGAAGTTTGCAGGCAATTAAAAAACTTTTCAACAACAAAAGATATTCCTGTAATTTTTCTTACTGTAAAAGAAGAAATTAATAGTGTTGTTAAAGGTTTTGAAGCCGGTGGAGTTGATTATATTCTTAAGCCTTTTAACGAACAGGAATTATGTGCAAGAATAAACATTCATCTGGAATTAAAATTTTCAAAAGAAAATATTAAGAAAGAACTTAATTTCAATTGGGAAAATAAAGTAATTTTAGTTGCTGATGACATACAATCAGTTTGCATATTTTTTAAGAATGTACTTCAAAAAACGAAAGCAAAAATTTTATTTGCAAAAGATGGAGTCGAAACCCTTAATATGTGCAGAGATCCGGAGAAAAAAATTGATTTGGTTTTAATGGATCTGCAAATGCCTCGTCTTAGCGGACTGGAAGCAACAAAACAAATACGCTTGTTTGATAAAGATATTTTTATAATTGCTCAAACTGCAATTGCAACACCCGTGGAACATGAACTTGCGTTAGAAGCCGGATGTAACAATGTAATTTTCAAACCTATTAATCCAAAAGAATTATTATCATTATTATCTCAATACTTAGATAAAAACAGTTCTGATGCAAATTTAGTTGACCCCCCGAAACTTCGTGGCTAAAATGATTGAATGTTGAGCATAGCGAAATCCAGATATTTAGGGGCTAAAATGTGAGAATAAAAATAATACACAAAATGAAAAAACCTAATATTTAAATTGCAGTAGAACATTATTATGGAAGATACTGATAGAAAAAAACTTAAAATATTAATTGTTGATGATGTAGAATCCAATCTTCAACTGATAGAATATATTTTAAAAAATGTCGGCTATCAAACTGCCTGTGCCAAAAATGGCAAATCAGCATTAATAAAAGCTAAAGCCAATAAATTTGATATCATTCTTCTTGATATTATAATGCCTGATATCAATGGTTTTGAAGTTTGTAAGCAACTTAAGAAATATCCTCCTACTAAAGATATTCCAATAATTTTCTTAACAGTTAAGATTGATCCCAAAAGTATTTTAGAAGCATTTGAAGCCGGAGCTGTTGATTACATCGTAAAACCTTTTATAAAAGAGGAACTTCTGGCAAGAGTTAATGTTCAACTCGAATTACAACTCTCTCGTCAAAAAATGAAAAAAGCAAAAGAAATGGCTGAAGCTGCTGCTCAATCAAAATCAATGTTTCTCGCTAATATGTCACACGAAATCAGAACTCCAATGAATGGTATTATCGGAATGATTGACATTTTGAAGCGAACAAATTTAAGTGATGAACAGCAAGAATTTTTTGATATTATTGATATTTCAGCTGAAAATTTGCTCATAATTATTAACGATATCCTCGACTTCTCAAAAATTGAATCCGGACAGATTAAACTTGAGAATATTAGTTTTTATATAGAAAAACAAATAGACGAAATTTTGAAACTTCTAAATTTAAAAGTTTATGCAAAAGGTTTAGAAATTTCATATAAAATTTCGAATGAAATTCCCGAAACAGTAAAAGGCGACCCCGTAAGACTTAAACAAATTCTTATCAACCTAATTAACAACGCAATAAAATTCACATCAAAAGGTTCAATTAAAATTCTCGCCGAATTTATAAGTGAAAGCGAGAACAAAATAAAAATTAAATTTAAAGTAATTGATACAGGTATAGGAATTTCTAAAGAAGGGAAATTACGACTCTTTAAATCATTTTCACAAACCGATTCTTCAACAACCCGAAAATATGGCGGAACCGGCCTCGGCCTGGCAATATCGAAAAACCTGACAAACCTCATGAATGGCGAAATTGGTGTTGACAGTGAGGAAGGCCATGGTTCAACTTTCTGGTTTACTGTTATTCTTAATAAAGACCTTGGTTACAAAAAACCCATTGAAACAAAAGTTGAAACAAAAATTTCTGCTCCAAAAAGACAATTATCCATCCTACTTGCTGAGGATAATAAAATTAATCAAAAGGTTGCAATTTATATCCTGAAAAGCATGGGACATATTGTTGAAGTTGCTGAAAATGGGAAAATAGCTTATGAAAAATTTAAAGAAAATAAATATGATATTATCTTGATGGACGTTCTAATGCCGGAAATGGATGGTATTGAAGCTTGCAAAATGATAAGAAATCACGAACTAAAACACAATGTTAATAATAAAATTAGTATTTTTGCATGCACAGCAAATATACTGGATAAAGATAAAGAAAAATACAAGGATGCGGGCGCGAATGGATATATCGGTAAACCATTCAAACAAAGCGAATTACTAAATTTATTAAATAAAATATAAGGTTCTAATTGGATAATGAAAGAATAAGAAAATGATTGAATCATTTACGCATAAATTCATTTAATCATCTCCAATAAAATTACGGTAGATATATATAATTAAAAAAAGCAAGATATATAAAAATGGGAATTATTAAAGAAAAAAACGGAAGACATCTTCCCGGATATGATTGGACAGGAAAAGTAATTTTAATTGCTGAAGATGTTGAAACCAGTAATAAATTTTTCAAAGCAGCGCTAAGAGGAACTAATGCAACATTATTATGGGCAAAAGATGGAAAAGAGGCTTTTAATATTGTGCAATCAAGCCCTCAAATCGATGTTATTTTAATGGACTTGAATATGCCTGGAATGAATGGTTTTGAGGCAACTAAGATAATAAAAGAACTTCGAAAAGAAATTCCGATAATTATCCAAACCGCCTATATATTATCAGGTGAGGAAACAATGAGTTACGACGCCGGAGCTGACGCGTTTCTCTCAAAACCTATCAAATTCACAACACTTTTAGAAACAATAAAAAAGTTTATTTAATCTTAAGCAATTCAATCTCAAATATAAGAGGAGAATGGTATGTAATTATTTTTCCTTTTGTACCTCCTCCGTAAGCCAAAGACGAAGGAAGAATTATTCGTGCTTTACCTCCTTCTTTTATTCTTAAGATCGCTTCTTCCCAGCCATCAATTACTTTTTTTGCACCAACAACAAATGAATAAGGCTTTCCTCTCTTGAGCGAGGATTCAAATTCTGTACCATCAAGTAAAGTACCAACGTATTCTACCGAAACTTTATCGCCGGCTTGAGGAAATATTCCATCACCTTCCTTGATTTCAATAAAATACATCCCGCTTTTAGTAGGTTTAACTGTAATATTATTCTCTTTTATGAATTTGGAAAGCTTTGCCGGTTCCTCTCGTTTGGCTTTTTCTCTTGCAGCAATTTTTTTTCTTCTTTGCTTTTCTTTTAATTCACGATATTGTTTAATCGACATTTTATCAATTATCTCGACTTCATATAATAATGAAGTGTAAGGGGGGATTTTATCACCATTTCCTCCTTCACCAAATAATAAGTCGGATTTTGCTAAGAACTTTGCTTTTCCATTTTCTCTCAATAAAGAAAAAGCTTCATCCATCGCATCCGAATTATGCCACATTCCAACAGTTGCCTCAATAGGTTTTTCCTTATCATAAGTCGAAAATACTTTAAATCCATCTAAACGCCATTGTGTAAAGTGAATAAACAAAACATCATCCTTAACAATCAAAGGACCCTTTCCTTTTTCTTTTTCAAAAAAATACAAACCCGATTCTTGTGGCTCGTCTGTAATATTATTTTCAACTAAATATTTCTCAAATACTTTATCCTCATTCTCTTTAAGTTGTCGAAGATATTCCTGCTTTTCTTTTTCAACAATTTCTTTATCTTTTATGCTTAGTATCTTAATATCAAAATACATTTCCTTATTATCTTTTATATAATCAGGAATATATGGTGCATGAATTGTAACTAAAAAGAATGAATCAATTCCAACTATAAACGAAGCAGAATCACCATTTCTAAGCATAGTAAAGCCCCCATACAAATCACCTTCATAATCTGATTCACGGAGGGTAAAAACACGAGGTTCAAGAAGATCATTTGTATTATACAAAACTGTATCTTTTGTACCATACTTCATTTTTATGGTTAAAATATCGCCCGGTTTAGCAAGAACCGAGTCAGGATGAGAATAATGTATTTTATAATATAATCCTGACTTTGTTTTTTTATACCCCGGATACTCTGAGTCACAGGAATATAAAAAAACAATTGCAATCAAAAGGAAAAAATACCGGATTAAACTATCTATCTTCATATATATTGGTTTCGGGTTTTAATTCAATTAGTCATTCAGTTGTCATTCAATAGTCATTCAGTTGTCATTCAATAGTCATTCAGTTGTCATTCAATAGTCATTCGGTTGTCATTAATTGTTTACTAACAACTATCAATTTAGGAATGCTACAGCTTACTGATTACTGATTACTAGTTTAAGATTTACGATTGATAATTACCTTTTAAGTATAAATTATCAATCGTAAATCATTATTATTTACTTTCTATTCAACACCAACAAGCTCAACTTCAAAAACAAGGGGAGCATAAGGAGGAATGTTTCCACGGCCTCTCTCGCCATAAGCAATCACAGAAGGAATAACCAAAGTTGCTTTTCCACCAACTCTCATAAGTCCAACTCCTTCGTCCCAACCTTTTATTACCATTCCCTTACCAAGCGTAAACTCAATTGGTTTAGCATCAGGATGATCAAATGATGAGTCAAAGACTGTACCATCAAGCAATGTTCCTTTATAATGAACTTTAACTTTTTTTCCACTTTCAGCTTTCTTGCCTTTACCTTTCACGGTCTCAACATAATACATTCCGCTTTCGGTTGGATCTACGGTAATATTATTTTCATTAATGTATTTTAACATGTTGCTTGATTCTTCATTCTTTATCTTTTCAATACGTTCCTGGTATTGCTTCATGGCTTCTTCTTGCGACATAGAATTAATGAATTTTATATCAAAATATAAAACGCTTCCACTATCAATAAATGCAGGTAAGGATTTCATTCTAAATGTTTTTATGTAAATAGAATCAGCACTTACAATGAAAGTTGCACTATCGCCATCAGACATCAAAGTAAGTCCCTCGGAAAAATCACCCTTAAATGTTGGAGCTTGCAAAGGTAGTTGAAAAGGGCCCTGAAGATCAGCACTATTGAATAAAACAGAATCCCCGTAACGATATGTCATTTCTAATGTTAAAATATCACCTAATACAGGTTTCAAAGAATCTACTACATCATTTTGATTATGAAATTTGTAAAATAATCCCGAATCAGTTTCTGTATATCCAGGATATTTTCCCGTACCACAGGAAGTAAATAAAACGCTAATTATTGCAAGAAGTGCAATATTAAATAAAAAAGTTTTTCTCATCATCTTTTAATTTTTAAAATTTAATTTTTATCATTTATTTCAATTAACTCAATATCATATACTAAGCTTGCTTTTGCAGGAATTTTATTTTGATCGCCCTGCAAACCAAAAGCAAGGTGCGAAGGTATAATAAATTTTGCTTTATCTCCAACTCTTAAAAATAATATTCCTTCTTCTATTCCACTTTCAACTCCTCCCCTACCAATTAGAAACTCTTTTGGTCCGCTTATCATCGAAGAATAAATTACATCACCTGTTAGTAATTTTACGGTATAATTAAACTTCGCAACTTTATTATTCTCAGCCTTTTTACCACCGCCATTTTTATAAATCCAATATCTAAATCCGGTTCCGGTTTTATTCATTTTCCACTTATACCGGCTGATAAAATCTTCAATTGTTTCATCTTCATTTTCAACTAATTGTTTATTAACTCGAAGCAATGTTTCCTTTATTTCCTTTTGGCTATATACTTTTCCGTTTTTGCTATCATTTGATTGGCAAGAAAAACCAAATATTGCAACCAAAAAACTGAAAATAAATAATATTGAATTTCTGCTAAATTTTATATTTTTATATTTTTGTAGTTGATACATTTTTAATGGATTATATTTTATCAATCCGAGATGTAGAAATTGGAAATTAGAAATTAGAAATTTGCTCTTCTCCTGAATTTCTAATTTCCAATTTCCAATTTCATTATCTGTAAATCTGTGGCTTTTTGTTCTTAATATTTCAATTGCTCTTTATATTGGTTTAATAAACTTTCAAATTTTTCGATAGTTTTCTCCAAAGAAATATATGAATTTGCACCTGCAGCATTATCATGTCCACCTCCCTCGAAATGCTTGGTTGCAAACTCATTTACCTTAAAATTATCTTTCGATCTAAATGAAATTCTTACAACATCTTCTCTTTCGGTAAATAGGGCTGCAAACCGGATACCTTTTATTGAAAGAGCATAATTTACAAGGCCTTCGGTGTCTCCAGCCTGATATTTAAACTTCTTTAAATCAGCCTTTGAAAGATAAATATAAGCTGTTGAAAACTCTATTAAAACTTTCAGTTTTTCAGAAAAACTATAGCCAAGCAATCTTAGTCTGTTTTCTGAAAATGTATCGTAAACTAACTGATGAATTTTTTTTCCATCAATACCCAAGCCAATTAGCTTTGCAATAATAAGATAAGTGCTTTGACAATTACATAAATAACTTAATGAACCTGTATCGGTGATAATTCCCGCATAAATACATTCAGCAATTTCCTTATCTATTAAATCCTCATAACCAATGGCTTTAATAAAATCATATATTAATTCCGAAGTTGAAGATGTTTCGGTTGTTGAAAATTTATATTCAACATTATTTTCAACTTTCGGATGATGATCTATTAAAATTTTTATTGCTTTGGAATTTATTATTGGTTCAGACATGTTTTCCAAACGATGTAAATCATTGTAATCAAGGCAAAAAATTATTTCGGCTTCCTCAGCAATCTTCTTGATTTTTTCACTGTTGTTTTTATAAATTAGAATTTTTTCACAATTTGTCATCCATAATAAATACTCGGGAATATTATTTGGAATACATGCGTTTACACTAAATCCGAGTTTGCTAAACAAATTGTATAACGCAAGCGATGAACCTATTGCATCACCATCAGGGTTATTATGCGAGGTGATTAATATCTTTTTTGATTGTTTGAGTATCTTAGCTACTGCTGAAAAATCCAATGATTTATTTTTTAATTATTTACCGTTTATTTCTATTGAAAAAATTAACGCACAAAAATAACTTATATTTTCTGAGTTCTGTAATATGTATTATAATATACCACAAGTTATTTAAAATCCATCAAACCAATTGGTACAAATAGTTGGGATGGAATGATGGAATATTGGAAAAGTATCTATAAATTTGTTTATTACCTTCTCCAATATTTCATTATTCCACATTCCCATTATTCCAAATAATTATTCTATTTTTGCCCTCAATTTTAAGAAACAAATTAATAAACAAAACGAAATGATAGGAAATAAAACTTTAACAATGATTAAACCCTTTGCGGTTGAAAAAGGATATATTGGTGGTATTCTATCAATGATTAATAAAAATGGTTTTAGAATTAAAGCAATGAAATTCTTGAAATTATCAGTTGATCAGGCAAAAGCTTTTTACAAAGTTCATGAAGAAAGACCATTCTACAACAGTTTAGTTGAGTTTATGTCATCAGGGCCTATTGTTGCCGCTATTCTTGAAAAAGAAAATGCTATAGATGAATATAGAAAACTAATTGGTGCTACTAATCCTGAAAATGCTGAATTAAACACAATCAGAAATTTATTCGGAACTTCTCTCGAAAAAAATGCTGTTCACGGTTCGGATAGCGATGAGAACGCTGAAATTGAATCTGATTTCTTTTTCTCTGAACTTGAAAGATATTAAAAATGGTATAGGGGGAATAAAGGTATTGGGTATAAGGGTATTGTCATTCGATAGTCATTTTCCCTTATTTCCTTTATTCCCCATATTTCCTTATTTTCCTTTATTTCCCATATTCCCCAATTCAATTTTCAATGTTAATTTAATCCATCTGGCTTATATTCAACAAAAGTCTTGTTTTTATAAAAAATCATAATCCTTTCTATTTCATTATCACTTAATGACTTATTTGGATTTTCTTCAGATATTGCTAAGTTTTGTTTTTTAGTTTTTTTCTCCAATTCTTCGCTGATTAATAATTCTTGTACGTTTTTTCTTACTGTTTCTTTTGTGTTTTCTGTTTGATAATTCTTATTATTCTTTAAATCATCAGCTATTTTAGTATTATCTCTATAATTAATTTCAGTTTGAACTTCCATTTCTTTGTTCCCGGGTTCAGATTTTATCATTTCACCCTTTCCTGAAATTAACCATTCGGCATTTATATCCGAAAAACGATTCAATAATTTTTGCATAAATTCAAGGCTTGGTTTATTCCTTCCGGATAAAATATGTGAAATACCAGAACGCTGAACACCTATTTCTTCAGCAAATTTTGATGAGGAAAGGTTTTTGATTTTTAATATTAAAAGAATTCTATCTAACATTTTTCTTTTGACTTAATCATTAATACTGAATTTTGTTTACAAATATAACACTTAATCGGTTTACGTTTGTAACTTTTAATAATTAACATTTGTAAACTATTTAACTTTACTTAATTTTTTGAAGCTAATATTTTAAAATATTCAAGTTATTATTTGAAATACAATTAAATAAAGCATAATATTATTTGCATTTTTATACTTACCATATCAATGAAAAATTTTAAATATAAACTTTAATTAATCCATTCTATTAACCTGATATTATGAACTATAAAACTTATTATTAACAATTTTTTAATAATTTGAAATTGTTTACATTTTTCACAATTATTTTTATTGTCAAAAAGAAAGTTTACAAATGTAATCTTAATTTAACTGTTCATTTATAAGTTGGGTTTCTGAATGTTACATTTTTATTAATCTATGGTGTTACATTTGTAACACATATGTAAAATTTTGAAAAAAACCCTAAAAAATTAATTAAGAAATTAACATCTATCACTTGAAACTCGAAAATTTGTCTAACAATTTAATTAAAGTGGAAGGCTTGAATTTTTATTTTCTCCCCCACCCTATAAAAAAAAAATTGAAAACTAATATCTAAAATTGATTAATGTTTTGAAATTCCCTCTATTTCTCATATTCCTTTTATTTCCTTTATTTCCAAATTCAATAATGATTAGTTAAAAATCCCTTTTTACCTTTATTAACAATTCAATGTTAATTAATTTTCAATTTTTAAATATTTCAATAAAATTTTAAATTAATTTTGTGATTATCTTTTTTTTGAAAATGAAGAATAAAAAGAAACATAATTTTATTGTTGCAAAAATTCTACTGGGTTTAGCAATTATTATTTGTGTGATTTATTTATTGAAGTTTTTTCAGGAAAAATCTGAGTTGGCAATTAGAGCGATTCCTTCAAACACTTGTTTTTTCATCGAAACGAACAATACAGCGCATATTATTAATAAAGTTATTCACGCAAATCAGATTTGGAAGCAATTATCAAACATTAAAGATTTTGAAAACTTAAATAAACAGATTCATTTTATCGACTCATTATCAAAAACAAACACTGATCTTTCAGAAATTTTCGAGAAGCAAAATTCCATAATTTCAATTTCTTGTGATAAAACTTCAATAAATTGTTTGTTTCTTGTTGAACTAACTAAAGGCAACAGAGAATCTTATGTAAAAAACATTTTTAGCAAGGCTTTAAAAAATAAAACACCTCATTTTAAAGAAAAATGTCATTCTGTTAAAATTTATGAACTATCAGTAGATGAAAGCAAATTTCATTTTAATTTTGCCGTTTCTAAGGGTATTTTTATCGGAAGTTCTTCTCTACCTCTTGTTAAAGATGCAATAAATCAATTGCATTCCGTAAAATCGTTTGAAAATACGGCTTCGTTTAAAAAAATCAAAGCTACTGCAGGAAAAAAAGTTGATGCAAATATTTATATTAATTTTAATAAATTCAATGACCTCGCAAGATATTTTTCTAAAGCCAAATACGATCAAATTCTCCAGGAATTTTCACATTTTGCAGATTGGTCGGAACTTGATTTATTAATTAAAAGCGACGAAATATTATTGAACGGTTATACTATTACTATCGACTCTCTGGACCATTATTTATCCCTTTTTATAAAACAATTGCCACAGGAAACCTTTGTAACGAGAGTTTTACCTTTTAATACTTCATTTTTTCTTAGTCTTGGATTTAGTGATTTCAATAAATATTTCGACGATTATAAACAATATTTAAAAGCCGGTAATAAACTTTCGAATTACGAATCTGATATTCGCATAATTAATAAAAAATATAAAACAAATATTGAAAAGAATTTTCTTTCATGGATTGGAAATGAAGTTACTCTATCTTTTACGGGAACAAATCCACAGCAAATTGAGCAAAATTCATTCACGGTTCTAAAGGCAAAAAAATCGGAAGAAGCAAAGAAATTGTTGAAAGAGCTTGCCCAAAAATCACAAAATAAAATTTTTACAGAAAAATATAAAGAATTTCAGATCGGTAGAATTCTGATACCTGATTTATTGCCTTTGTTTTTTGGACCTTTATTCGAAAATTCGGAAACAAATTATTATACAATTATTGATGATTTTGTTTTGTTTTCATCAAAAATATCAAATTTAAAATCTTTTATAAATCAAATATTAGCCGGAAAAACTCTTGCAAATAATGTGAACTTTACAGATTTCAGCAGCAATACCTCCACGAATTCAAATATTTTTCTTTATCTGAACATTAAAAACGGCATAAATTTTCTTCCTGAGTTTATTAATAAAAAATTCCTTGCGAATTTTGAAAATAATAAAAAACATCTTTCAGATTATGAAGCTATTGCCATACAATTCAGTTCATTAAATTCAATGCTTTATACAAATGCATACCTGAAATTTAATCCTGAATATAAGCCTGAAAATTTCTCATGCTGGAAAACTACTTTGGAAGCAAACATCATCCACAAACCTTATCTTATTAAAGATCATACTAATAATACCAATAAAATCATTGTTTTCGATGAACTGAATAATATGTATCTCATTGATTCCGATGGTTCGATTATCTGGAAAATTACGATAGACGAGAAAATTATTAGCGATGTTTATCAGGTTGATTATTTTAAAAACAATAAAATCCAATATCTTTTCAATACTGAAAACAAACTTTATCTTATTGATTTGAAAGGAAGAAACGTTGGAAATTATCCAATCAAACTTCCCAAAAAAGCAACGAATGGAATTGCTGTGTTCGACTATGATAATAATAAAAATTACAGGATAGTTTTTGCCGGAAATGATGATAAAATATATAATTTTGATATCCAGGGGAATCGAGTAAAAGGCTGGAATAAAACCCGGACTTTGGAAAAAGTGATTGAACCGCTTCAACACCTTGTAGCAAACAAAAAGGATAATATTTTGATTACGGATAGGAATGGAAAAGTTATAATCACTAACAGAAAAGGAATAAAAAGATTTACACTTCCAACATCTTTTAAAAATGCAGGCGGTTCAAAATTTTACGAGAACAAAACCAATAATAAAGGAAATATAATCAGTACGGATAGAAGTGGAAGTCTCACCTACATTTCTGGAAAAGGAAATGTAAAATTTACTTCTTTCGGGAATTTTTCACCTGACCATTTTTTCTTTTACGAAGATTTTAATAAAGACGGAAACAAAGATTTTATTTTTGTGAATAATAATAATCTTCAAATATTTAACCGTTTTAAAAAACCAATTTTAGAATATACTTTCGATACAAAAGTTTCAAAAAAGCCTGTTTTTGTGAACATTTCAAAATATAAAAGTTTGCTCGGAATAGTTAGCGATAATAACGAAGTATTTGTTTTTGATAATAATGGAGGTATTTTCCGATCATCGGGAATGATAGGCAGTACTCCCCTACTCATCAATGGCATTGATAATGACGGTAAGATAAATATTATTACCGGAGAGGGTAATATTTTATATAATTATGAGCCAGGGTTTTAACTTCCCTGAAAACTCAATCACAGTGTAAATTTTAATTGTTTAAAATTGTTATATGGCTAAATTGTTATGTTTCTGCAATATAGAATCAGAGAAAGGGATGGCATCTCTCAGGAAGAATATAAAAATATTGATCTTACTTTTACACTCAAAAGAGATGCCATCCCTCAACTCAAAAATTTCTTTTATTTGAATATCGAATATTGATTAACCATGCCAGTCCCTGTCAGGTGTGGATTTTAGATTTTAGAAGTTTCGGGCTTGCGCTCGTTTGTAACGAGTTCATTACAATAAGTCGTTCATAATAATTTTCTCAATATTTTCAAGACAAGGCTTTATCGCCTTTGGAATTTCAATTTTTTTCTGAACAGAAGCCAGGTCTTTCAATCCGCTTCCAGTGAGCAAAACCAGGTTTTTAGAATTGGTTCCAATCCGATTATTTTCAATATATTTTAATAATCCGGCATAAGCTGCTGCAGAGGCCGGTTCAGTAAATATCCCGTTTTCACGGCTTAATAAAACTGAGGCTTCAAGTATTTCATTATCAGAAACTGTTAGAAACTCTCCATTATATTTTTTTATGTAGCCGGAAGCCATGTAAAAATTTCTTGGAATATCCACGGCAATTGAGTCGGCAATAGTTTTTGATGGTAGGCTAATAAATTCATCAGAAAAAATATTTCTTGTCAGATTGTCGCTGCCTTCTGCTTGAACAGCAACAATAACAGGCATTTTATCAATCAGTCCGATATTTAATAAATCTTCAAAACCTTTATAAACCCCAGAAATTATTACTCCATCACCAACCGGAACAAAAATACGGTCAGGAATTGAAAAATTCATTTCCAAGGCAATTTCAAAAGAAACGGTTTTTTTCCCTTCGATGGTTAATGGATTATAAGCTGTGTTTCTATTATACCAGCCATAATGTTTTGAAGCTTCAATGCTAAGATCGAAAGCATCATCATAAGTCCCATCAACGGGAATTATTGTGGCTCCGTACATTACAATTTGTGTCAACTTGGCTTGAGGAGCGGAAGCAGGTACAAAAACTATAGCTTTTTGTTGTTGTGAAGCACAAATCCCGGCAATGGACGAACCTGCATTTCCGGTTGAGGCGGTAACAATAATATTCATTCCGTTCTCTTTTGCATAAGCCGAAACAATTGCCGAAGCCCTGTCCTTGAATGAAAAAGTAGGATTTTGAGAATCATCTTTCAATAAAATTTCAAAAGGCTGCCTCTCCCCTTTCAAAGTATTGGTTTTATAAAGAGGTGTATGACCTATTCTTAATGACGGGAAACTGTTTTTATCAGACAAAGGCAATAACTCAAAAAAATCTAAGTCAGGGAATTTGTCAGAGTTTGAGAAAGTTTTTACAATATTTTCATAATTGTATATTGTTTTTAAAACTCCTTTGGGAGGCAATTTGGGAGAATTTTCTTTTTCACATTTGGGACAAAGATATTTTACTTCCCCCTGCGAATATGTTTTACCGCAGTTAATACATTGAAAATGAAATTTATCGGTCATAAGAATTAACTAAAATTACAAATATTTTTTCAATAAGCCTGTCTTTTCGTTGAATTCATTGATTTTATCATCCCAAAGATCAACTTTTGAATATTGATCGTTCCAGTAATTTTCATCGTACCATTGTGCATTCAATTCTTCAACAGTTTTTCCCTGTTGCTCAATCCATGTAAAATATTTCAAATTATGAATACGCTTTTTGTCATAATAATTTAACTCTAAGATATGATCTGTTGAAATTCCGTGCAATCTGCCTTCATAATCAACAGCTGCTGAGGTTTTAGTATATTCTCCAAGCCTTTCATTTTCTTCTTTCATTCTTGATTTATACATTTCCATCGAATCGGTTGCAACCGTAAATACAACATCATCTTCATTCATTTCGTAGTATTTTGCCATTTTTATTGCTCCCATCAAATTGGCAATCGATGAAATTCCAAGCAAATCAAGTTTCGCAACAAGCTGAGAATCAACTCCGCTTTCAATAAGTTTTTTATGACCTTCTTTTTCGTTAAAAAGCCTCATTAATCTAATATTAACCTCATCATCAATACCTGCAACCATATCCATATTTCTTATGTTATGGATCCATGGAACATGCTTATCACCAATACCTTCTATGCGGTGGCCACCATAACCGTTGTATAATAAAGTAGGACATTGCAAAGCTTCGCCGGCACAAACTTTCATCAACGGAAATTTTTCACGCAAATAATCAGTACTACACAAAGTTCCTGCCGAACCTTGTGTTAAAAACACCGCACTAAAGCGACTATTATCAGTCTTTTCAGAATTAAATACTTCTTCCATTGCCGGACCGGTTACAGCATAATGCCACAAAGGATTCCCAATCTCGGCAAACTGATTCAGGTTCACAATTTTATCGCCTCTTTCGGCTTTTAACTCCTTAACTTTATCATAAATCTCTTTTACATTACTTTCGCATCCGGGAGTTGCAAAAACCTCGGCACCAACTTTATGCAACCATTCGAACCGTTCAGCGGACATTCCTTCGGGAAGTACGGCAATCGAATCACAGCCGAGAAGGTATGAATCATAAGCTCCTCCCCTACAATAATTTCCGGTTGAAGGCCATAATGCTTTCTGGCTTGTGGGATCAAAACGGCCTGTAATTAACTTTTCAACCAAAGGGCCGAATGTTGCCCCGACTTTATGTGCACCTGTAGGGAAAAACTTTCCAACCAACATAATAATTCTGGCATTCACACCGGTAATTTCTTTTGGAAACTCAAAATAATTGACCTTACCAAAACCACCACCAAAATTAACGGCTTCGTTTTTCCATGTTATTCTAAAAAGGTTAAGAGAATTCAAATCCCATAAACCTATATTTTTCAATTCTTCACGAATTTTCTCAGGAATCAGTTCAGGGTTCCGCATTTGCTTATACGTTGGAAGTATTATGTTTCTTTCCCGACATCTTTCGATTGTTTTCTTAAGGACTTTTTCGTTTATTTTTTCCTTCATTATATTTATATTTTATTTTCTGTCAAAGTATTTTTTCTATCAACCGCAAAATACGTTAAAAAACGCAAAAAAATTTGCGTTTCATTGCTCTCGAAAGCATTCTGGATTGCAGTTTATTATAAATTATATTACATCTAAAATTTACGTTAATTATTAATTTTTATTGCCAAAATACAATTTATCAGCAGCATTATATAAAACTTTCATTTCAGCAGCATCTTGAAAACTCAATTCCGTTTCGATATCTTCATCTAAAATTGTAAAATTCTTAATCCTAAAATTATCTTTATCAAAATAAACAATTATAAATTCGTTTTCAAAAATATAATTATTATTCTCTAAATAAATTGTACTTATTTTAAAATCAGTCTTTTTAATCAATCTTTTTTTATCTTTCAATTTGCTTAGATAAAAACCATTTTCAGCTTTTTTGAAACTTTCGATACTTAGCCAAAATTTTGGTTTATCAGCAAAAGGTTGCCCTGAAGTCGGGCAAAATGTGGTACAGTTTCCGCATTCGTTACAGAAATTCCCAATATTAAAAACCTGAAAGTCCTGATTGATTAAAAAGCTTTTATCATCTAATATTTCAGTTTTTCCATTATTAATTTTAATTTTCTGAAGCTCAAAATTTTGCTTCTTCACCTGATAAGAATAATTTGCAAGATTTGGGCAAACATCAACACAAACATTACAAATTGAATCGCATTGCAAACATCTTGAAGCTTCTTTAATAGCTTGTTGTTCCTGAAGTGTTTCTATCACTAAATTAAAATTATTTCTTTCGGAAAGATCAATTTCGGGAATGAAAACACCAAATTCTCTTTTTGCTTTTTTATCTTTCAGTTCATCGAGATTGATTTTAATATTTTTATTAGAAGGCTCAATACCAAACTTTTGCTTTGCCAATTCAATAATTTTTTCAGAAACATTCTGTCCGTCAGCAATGGCATTAATGACAGTTGAAGCCCCCCTGAAAGCATCTCCTCCAATAAATATTTTCGAATCACAGCTTAAATAATTTTCACTGATCTTGTTTATTTCTTTTTTATCAATAAAATCAAAATCAATTTCCTGTCCTAAAGCCGGAATTATTGTATCACAATTCAATACAAATTCAGAACCGGGGATAGTTATAGGTTTTGGCCTGCCGCTTTCATCAATTCTCCCAAGTTTCATTTTAAGGCATTTCAAGCCTTTAACTTTATTATCAACTGAAATTACTTTTAAAGGTGAAGTCAATTCCAAAACCTCAATTCCTTCCTCAATGGCAGATTTAATTTCATCATTATCTGCCGGCATCTCATTCTTTGTTCGTCTGTAAACTATTGTAACAAGTCCTGAATTCCCTATAATTCTTGAAGCACTTCTGGCAACATCAATGGCAGTATTTCCCCCCCCGAGAATAATTATCTCTTTTCCTAACTTAGGATCATTAGACATTTTTATTTCATGTAAAAACTCTAAAGGATCAAGAACACCTTCGGAATTTATGCCTTCAATACTCAGAGTCTTTGACTTTTGTGCCCCGGCTGCAATAAATATAAAATCATTTTCTTCCTTCAGTTTTTCAAAACCGGGTTTATCGATTTTTATATTTTTATGAATATTAATGTTTAAGTTTTCAATTTTCTTAATATCATCAATAATTGCTTGGTTTGTAAGTCTGAATGAAGGTATTGCAGAGCTTAACATTCCTCCCGACTGTTCTTTAGCTTCATAAACATTAACTTCAAAACCCGAAAGTGCAAGAAAATAAGCGGCTGAAAGTCCTGAAGGGCCTGCACCTATCACGGCAACTTTTAATCCGTTTTTTGAAATGTTTGCAGTAATTTCCGAATTACGGAATTTTTCAGCAACAAAACGCTTTATTTCTCTAATCAATAATGAATTATCATAATTTATTCTCGTGCATTTTGTCTGGCACAAATGATCGCAAACCATTCCGGTAACCGACGGAAAAGGATTATTTTTCATGATCACACCCCATGCTTCAAGAAATTTTCCTTGCGAAACAAAATGCATATACGCAGGAACATCCTGACCCGCCGGACAAGTTCCTCTGCAGGGAGCATTTATGCAATCGAAAAATGATAATTCTCTTTTGGTTTTAATATCAGGAAAAGTGAAATTATTATTTTTATATAATTGATTTTCTTTAAGATTATCTATGTAATTATTTAGATTTTCAAGTGCTGTCGCTTTTACATCTTTATTATTATGATTAGATTTTTTAATAAAAAAATCATCAATATTTTTAGCTTTAAGCAGATTGAATTCTTTCTGAAGGTTTTCAAAATATTTTGTAAGACGCCCATAACCACCCGGTTTCAAAACATCCGTACAAACTGTTACGGGTGATAAACCGGCAGAAATTATATCCGAAATATTAAAACAATCGGCACCACCGGAGAATGAAATATCAAGTTCACCTGCAAAATCATTTTGCAATTTTCCGGCAAGTGTCATGCTGATAGGATGTAAAGCCCTACCACTCATATACATCATTTTCTCATTCTTATCGAAAATGTTTTTATTATTAATGCTTTCAAGTGTGTTAGTAAGTTTTACCCCAAAATCGACATTATTTTCATTAGCAGATTTTTGCAGATTTTTAATGATATTGACTGCATCCGTATATTTTAGATCATGCTCAAATGCAATATCCGGTACTTGGGTTTTAAAAGCTGAATTTTCATTTAAAATTTCACGAAGTTTGTCAGCACCAATCAGAGTCGGATTAAGTTTTATAGTCGTATTAAGTTTCTTATCTTCTACAAGATATGTAGCAATTTGTTCTATCTCACCAGCAGGGCAGCCATGCATGGTTGAAAGTGTTACATTATCGGAAATCCGATCGGGAATTTCGATTTTCATTACTTCCGGATAAAATTGCTCCAAAACTTCCAATTTGTGATGCTTATCGTGGCTGCAATCCTTCATCTTCGTAAAAAACCTCTGTACATTATCTTTTAGAATACCTTCGAGATTATAACCGACACTCATATTAAAAATAGTACCAACATCCTTGGTCCAGCCGAATTTATGACGCAAAATATGAATTATTATCCATGCGTTAAGATATTGATCGAACGAATCTTCGATATGCAATTCCTGCGACCATTCACAATTATAGCCTTCGTCCTGCATGTCGATGCAGGGTTTTGAAATTTCGAGTTCATCAAGAGTTTGAACTGTTTTCAATTCAATGTATCTTGCTCCATATAACCACGCAACGATAATATTTTGTGCAAGTTGTGTGTGTGGGCCGGCAGCAACACCAAGAGGATTCTCCAATTTTTGGCCGTAACGTTGATAATTTAGAAACTCTGATTTTGAAGGATTAAATATGTGTTTTTTAGGAACTCCAAAAAATTCGGTTTCGGTTTCACTTTTAATTATTATCTGAAAAAGATGTTCTATAGGAATTATCGAAAACTTATCACTCATTTACAAACAATTAAGAAATTTTTATTTTGATTGCAAAAATACGAAGAAATTTAATATAATTTTATGTATTCAAATGGATTCCCCGCCCAATCCAAATACTTTTCAAAATCCTTATAACTTAATACCAATGAATATGTATTAACATTCGGGTGAAAAGAAATTTTATCCGATCCTTTCAAATTTTCATCAAGAAAAATGTGTACATGATTTTTATCATCATTTACCAAACCAAAAGGAGAAACAGATCCCGGTTCAACACCAAGATATTTTAGTAAACGCTTATCGGAAGCAAGACTGAGTTTACCTTGTTTTAATCTTTGTTCAAGGTCGCGAATTGCCAATTTTTGCACATGCTTTAAAATAACAAGATAATGTTTTTTTCCTTTATGATTTCTGAAAAACAAGTTTTTACAATGCGTTGCATCAATATCTTTCCAGTATTCCAAAGCAACTTCAATTGTAGGAATAGGTGGGTGTGAATACAATTTATACTTAATATTCAGGTCGTCTAAAACTTTTAATACTTTTTCTTTTTTCGTTTCATCCATAATATCAACGGGAATGATTGATCATGATATTTTTTGCGAATTTACAATAATGTTTTGTGAATTAGTTGAAAGGTTAAGGATAGGAAACCGGTTTGGTCAAATAGGTTAAGGCAAGGAAGATGGTTTGCTCATTGGGGAACAACCAAGGATTTCTTCACTTTACCCTAACCACCTTACAATACAGGCTTCATAACAATAACCAATTCACACAAAAAAAAATATTAAAAGATAAGATGATAATTTTATTTAATTTGCAATTACAAATGAAAAATATAATTGATAAAGAACAATATTCAGCTTTGATACTTGCAGCCGGAAAATCAAAGAGAATGAAATTTCCGAAAGCTTTTTTAAAATGGAATGACAAACTTATATTCCTTGAACACCTTTGCTCAGTTTACTCAAATTCAGGTTGCAAACAAATAATTATCGTATTAAATCAGGAAGGCTACAAATATTTTTCAAAAAATAAATATTCATTGCCGGAAAAATGTAAAATCGTGATAAATACAAAAGTTGAGTTAGGAAGATTTTATTCGCTTCGTCTGGGAATAATGAACTTATCAAAGAAACAGCCTGCGTTTATTCAAAACATCGACAATCCTTTTGTAACCATAAATCTTTTAAATAAGTTAAAAAACAATTGTCCGCAGGAAGGATATTCTGTTGCCGGATTTAATAGCAAAAGAGGCCATCCGATTTTTCTCAGTCGGGCAATCATCGAAAAAATTGTTTCGGAAACAAATAATGATATAAATCTCAGGCGGTTTTTATCCGGTTTTCCTGTAAAACTTATTAATTCAGATGATGAAAGAATTCTTTTGAATATTAATACAATCAAGGAATATCTGGAATATTTTGGAAAGAAATATTAGTTTGATTATTTATGATTATGGACTGAATATCTGATTAATACAAGTTGCTCAATCTTTATTAACCGGAAAACGACATTTTGATGTAAAATGATTACCTTTGTTATTCAAAAAGAAATTAATAATGATAACAAAAAGAAAAATCATTTATCTCATAATTACCTTATTTTGTATAATAATGATAAACAGTTGTAAAAAGTCAAATCAGACAGGAACATTTGGCTATGATCTGGATTTCTTAAAAAAATATAAAGAAACCATAGTGCTAAAAAATAATAATGACGAATGTCAAGTAGTCATTATCCCTGATTATCAAGGCAGGGTAATGAGCAGTACTTCAAAAGGAATGAAGGGAAAAAGTTATGGTTGGATAAACTATGACTTGATTTCATCAGGAAAATTTAAAGATCACATTAATGTTTTTGGTGGAGAGGATAGATTTTGGCTGGGTCCCGAAGGCGGACAATATTCAATTTTCTTCAAAAAAGGAAAGGAATTCAAATTAGATAACTGGCAAACACCTAAGTCAATAGATTCCGAGCCATTTTATCTGATCCAAAATACTGATACAAATGCAGTTTTTAAGAAGAAGATTCATCTAAAGAATTATGCAGGATTTGAGTTTGATATTGATGTAAAAAGAGAAATATCAATACTCAACAAACACAATATTGAAAAAAACTTAAAAATTGATCTTGGAGATGAAATATCTTATGTTGCTTTTCAATCGGATAATTCGATTAAAAACATTGGGTCATCTGGTTGGACAAAAGATCAGGGGCTATTATCAATATGGATATTGGGAATGTTCATTCCTTCTGAAAATACCACAGTCATAATACCTTATAAAGACTCATTGTTTTTAAACACCAGCTATTTCGGTGAAATTGGTGCCGATAGATTAAGTATAAATAAGAGTTCGGTATTGTTTAAAGGAGACGGGCAGTATAGATGTAAAATTGGAATCCCTCCGAAAAATGCAACTCCATTTTTTGGTAGTTATGATCCGGACAAAAAAATTCTTACAATAGTCGAATATACATTTGATGGGGATACTTGCTATGTAAATTCCCTGTGGGAACATCAAGAGAATCCATATTGTGGCGATGTAATTAATTCCTATAACGATGGCCCTTTAGAAAATGGCGACATCTTAGGGCCCTTTTATGAATTGGAATCATCTTCAAGTTCTAAAGAATTACAACAAGGTGAAAGCCTAAAACATATTCATAAAACATATCATTTTGAAGGGAAACAGGAAGATTTAAACAAAATAGCAAAGAAAGTATTGGGAGTTGATTTGAGCGAAGTAATAATAAACCGCTGAGACCGCAAAGAAACGCAAAAACAGTAACAAATAAATTTCAAAAATCTAAAAATTATGAATCGTTTATCCATCCTCTTTTTTCTACTATTTTTTATGGTTTCCGGTCTTTTTTCACAGACCATTTTTAAACTAAATTCCCCGGACAAAAAAATCCAAACCAATATCAGGCTTGGAGATTATGTTGAGTTTGAGGTTTTATATGATTTAGAAGTAATTGTTGAATATTCACGGATATCAATGAATATCAATGAGGATAAGGAACTTGGACTTGCTCCCAAAATCAGGAAAGAAAATACAGGCTCAGTTAATAAGATAGTCATTCCGGTTGTCGCTGAAAAGTTTGCTTCCATACCTGAAAAATACAATGAATTGGAATTAATTTGTAAAGGGAATTATTCTATTGTTTTCAGAGCATATAACGAAGGAATTGCATGGCGATTTATAACCAAGTTTAAAAAAGATATTAAAGTAAATAGTGAAGATATTTCTATAAATTTCCCTATAGGAAGTTCGATCTGGTTTCCCGAGGAATTTTCATTTTTTTCTCATAATGAAAGATATTATTTGTATGAAAAAATTGATTCGATTTCAGCAGATCGTTTTTGCAGCCTGCCCGCTTTAGTTGAATCAAAATCGGGAATAAAGGTTTTGATAACCGAATCGGATTTGCAGGATTATCCGGGAATGTGGCTTAAAGGAACAGATTCAGATTGCCTAAAAGGAATTTTTCCCGGAATGGCACATAAAGAAAATCAAACAAACGACAGGAATGTGAGTGTGTCAGAATATGCGGATTATCTTTGTGTTACAAAAGGAATCCGGACATTTCCCTGGCGAATTCTTGCCATTGCCGAAAACGATGGCGATTTAATAACAAACCAATTGAGTTATCTGCTTGCTGAACCAAACAAAATTGAAGATCCTTCCTGGATCAAATCGGGTAAGGTAGCCTGGGACTGGTGGAATGCATGGAATATTTACGGAGTGGATTTTGAAGCAGGTGTGAATACGGAAACCTATAAATATTACATCGACTTTGCTTCAAAATACGGAATTGAATATATAATTTTGGACGAGGGTTGGTATCCGCTTGGTGACCTGCTAAAAACTGTACCGGAAATTGATATGGAAGAAATCCTTGCTTACGCCAAAGAAAAAAATGTGGGTGTGATTTTATGGGTAATCTGGAAAACATTAGAAGATCAATGGGAAGAAGCATTTGACCAATTTGAGAAATGGGGAGTGAAAGGACTGAAAGTTGACTTTATGCAACGCGACGATCAGTGGATGGTGAATTATTATTGGCGTGTTGCTAAAGAAACTGCCAAACGAAAAATGCTTGTAGATTTTCACGGGGCATATAAACCTGCCGGATTACGAAGAACCTATCCAAATGTGATCACCCGTGAAGGATTGCGTGGATTGGAACAATCGAAGTGGACAGACAAAAATACTCCCGGCCACAATGTTACATTACCGTTTATCAGAATGGTAGCCGGCCCAATGGATTATACACCGGGAGCAATGGTAAATGCAAACAAAAAGAATTTCAAGGAAATTTTTACGCAACCAATGAGTATGGGAACACGTTGTCACCAGCTCGCCATGTATGTAGTTTTTGAAAGCCCCCTGCAAATGTTGTGCGATAATCCCAGCAATTATTTAAAAAACCTGGAATGTATGGAATTTTTATCTGAGGTGCCAACAGTTTGGGACACTACAATTGTATTATCGGCAAAAATCGGGAATCACATTGCCCTGGCCCGAAAGTATGGTGATAAATGGTTTTTAGGAGCTATGACCAACTGGGATCCAAGAAATTTGAAAATCAATCTTTCATTTTTGGATAAAGGAGAATATGAGATAGAAATTTGGCAGGATGGCTTAAATGCTCACAGATATGCAGCTGATTTCAAAAAAACTATAGAGAATGTTTCTTCAAAATCAAAATTAGATATCAGACTTGCCCCGGGGGGAGGGTGGGTTGCTGTTATTTGGCGAAAATAATTCGGTTTAAAGCATATAGCCGCTTCGCTGCAAACAAAAATAGGACACTGATTTATCCATGCGGACTTGCTTCGCTTCGTTAGATAATTATGATTTTACTGATTAACTTTGATTTACAAACATACGCAATTGTTTGATCTATAATCTGATAACTCATAAGCGTTTTTCAATATCCTTTTGTACTTCTTCCCAATCATGGTAAGAATCAAGGTTATTTTTCTAATTTTCTAAGCGTTGGTCTAAAATGGCTTTATAAACTTCTGTAAATTCAAAATCATCAGTTTGTTCCATCTTTATAAATTCGAAATTCCTAATCAATTCCAAAAAGAATCCTAATTTACTGTCTTTAATATTTAAAGTTATCTGTGTCATAAGCTATTGTTTTTAAGTTATGTGAGCCTGTTTTACTTTATTATCTCGAATAAGCCGATAAAATTTTCAGCATTCTGAGGGGAATGTTCCCAGATATAATCATAATTCATAAAATCAAGATTTTTAACATCATCCATAAAAACCTGTAAGTTGGCGGCACTTTTAATATTTACCACTAATGTTTCCATAATAAAAAGATACAATAATGAATAGAAATTTTTAAATTTCCAATAAAATAATTACTCGTCAAATCAAATACTCAAAGTTGAAATTATTTTGTTCTCTTTTTCCATATCCTTGGGCTACGATCTGTACTTAAAACAGCCTCTACTTTTACAATTTTTTTATCCATATCAACACGGTAATGAGTCATATATGGAAATTTCTTTATTTTCATGCAATGTATATCATCATAGCGTATAGCAAAATGCAAAGCGGAGGACTTTAGGGAATTAAGGTGATTTTTAGTAGTGGTATAAAAATGTTTTCCTAAATCAGGCTTCTGTTCATTGTACCAATCAACAGCTTGTTGTATATCATCATAAACTTCGGGATTATAAATAACTTTAAATTTCATTAATCCAAGACAATATTATTATCAATATCTTCCCATTCAAGATAGCTTTTCGGACAATTTTCATATTTACTAATACGTTCCCTAACAATTGATTTATGTTCTTCAGGAATATCAATAATAAATTCTTCTTCAATTTTTTTTACAAAAGTTATACTCTTCATCATCTCAATAAAAACGTTCACCTTATTATCTGGAATTGTGATAGTATATTGCTTCATAATATTGTTTGACATTTTAATAATTTTTTATTAAACTATACAAAAATAGTAATTATTTATCAAAAAACATGGTACAAACTATTATGCAAATTAATTTACCCTTTCAAAGACTTCTAATTCTTGAAATTCTTCGGCTTCCATGTATTATTCCAAGAATTACAATTTCTGAGGTTTTTACTTTATAGATTATAAACCAACTCATGCAAACTGCTTTACGGTAAATTTTATTTTTAGTGGGGATTTCTTCACATTCCCGAAATGCCAGAGGGTTTGTTTCTATGCGATCAATTATTTCAAAAATCTTATCACCAACACTAATGGCATTTAAAGGTTGGTGTTTGACGTAGGCAATGTAGCCGGTAATATCGTTAATGTTTTGTAAAGCGTTATTGCTTACCCTCAACGAAAAAGTTTTTGAAGTTTTTTCTTTTGTCCTTCCCATCGTTGCTTGGCTTCTGTTAAACTTATAGTTGGAGAATCTTCAGCATACTCTACCCATTTTTTAAAGTCTTCTTCCCTTATTTGTTCACCTGGTAAAGAATAAGAATTTAAGTCCGGTTCTTTTAAAATCCGTATTAGCTGCTTATGTTCTAATTCCTGCAAAACTTTTAATGAGTTATTTCCGGTAAGTTCTATTGTAAGTGTTTGCATATAATAATTTTGTAAATAAATAATATTGCCTTGCTTTTACATACTATAAAAAACGTTCATAAGTATAAATAATTGCATTTTATTTTGTGTTTTCCCAGGTAAAATCACTCCATCTCTCCTTCACTCCATCAAATTATTTTTAAATGCAAAACGAACAATACCTGCTACATTATGAACATCAATTTTTTTCATAATATTAGTGCGGTGAGCATCTGCAGTGCGTGAACTGATGAAAAGTTTTTCGCCAATTTGTGAATTAGTCATTCCGCTGGAAATAAGTTTCATAACCTCAATTTCTCTTGCAGTAAGTTGTGATACAATTGGATTTTTTTCAAAGGTAAGGTTCTCTTTTATTTCTTCATTCAATAATGCTTTTGTTACGTCGGCATTAAAATATTCTCCACCTTTATGGATAGTTTTGATTGCACGATGTAATTCTTCTCCGGGAATAGTTTTTAACATATAAGCGCTAACTCCCATTTTAATAAAACTCTTAATCAGGGATTTTTCGTGATGCATAGTAAGAATTGCAATTTTTGTTTCGGGATAGCTTACTAAAATCTCCCTGGCACAATCAATTCCATTCATTTTTGGCATATCAATATCCAATAAAATCACATCAATTTCTTTTTTTTCTAAAACTTTAAGTGCTTCAAGCCCATTGCTAACAGTTGTAACAACTTCTATTTCCATGTCATCATCAAACAAACTCTTAAGGCCCTCTGCCATTATTTTATGGTCGTCAGCTATTAGTATTTTTATCATTTAATATATTGGTATATTTATGGTTATTAGTGTCCCTTTTTGGGTTCCCGGTTCAAAATTTATAGTTCCATTTACGGTGTCTAACCTGCTCGAAATGTTCATCAAACCAATGCCTTTTTTCTTTTTACTCTCAGAAAAACCTTTACCGTTATCTTCAACTATTAATGCAACTGTTACTCCGCTTTTCACTAACTGAAAACTAACACGATCTGCCTCACTATGTTTTAAAATATTATTAATCAATTCCTGTGTAATTCTGTAAATAGTAATTTCGATATTTTCTTTAAATCTTTCATTAATTCCAAAATATTCAAATTCATATTTGATTTCCGATTGTCCTAAGCTTTTTTCCAGAAGGTCTTCAAGAGCAGCAACTACGCCGAGTTCGCTGAGAGCTTTGGGCATCATTCGATGCGAAATTTCTCTTAATTCATTTGACGAATCCTCTAATGATTTTAGTAAGGCCGTTTCGTCAGGCTTTTCAGTTTTATTGTGACTGATACGCTTTTGCCAGGCGATGATCACTCCGCCTAATTGTTGTACAATTCCATCGTGAAGGTCTTTTGCAATTCGTTTTCTTTCCTCTTCCTGAGCTTGAATAATTGCTTTGATGCCTTGCTCTTGTTCATAAATTATTGCTGTATTTTTTTCTGCAGCCGCTTTGCGTTTATTTCGCTGAATAATCAAGAGTCCTAAAAGTAAAATACCAATAATTCCTGCTCCAAGTCCCAAAATCCATGTGTTTCGGTTTGAAATTTCTAAATCTGCATGAGCTTTTTTTCCTTCAAGAACTGCAATATTTTTGTCTTTTTTCTCTGTTTCGTATTTTGTTTGAATTTCAGCAATCTTCTCATCTCTTTCAATATTGTAAAGACTGTCATGTATTTCTATGCGTTTCCACAGAAAATCGCTTGCAAGTTTATATTTCCTCCAATCATAATATAAGTTTCCTAAATTACCGTATATTTTGCACAAAATGCTTTTTGCTTCCGATTTCTCGGCATATTTCATAGCTTCATGGAGATATTCTTCAGCTTTCGATAAATCATTGTATTGATCCTTGTAAACACTTGAAAGATTATAAAGTGATGATGCACATCTACCTAAATTTCCCAGCTCTTTATATTTATCTACCGATTTAGTGTAGTACTTTAATGCTGAATCAATTTGCTTATCTTCCTCATAAATTGTTGCAAGGTTGTTGAAGGAAATAGCTAGGCCATAATTATCATTTGTTTTTATTTTATTTTCTATTGACAAATATGTATAGAAATATGCTGAGTCCTTTGAACCAATTTCTTCATAAAGCCTTGCAATATTGGTATATGAAGCACCGATACCATATTCATGATTAATTGACAGATAATTTTGGAGGCCTTTTCTTTGATAATACAGGGCTTCTTCTAACCTTTCCTGCTCCCAGTAAATCAACCCAATGTTATTTAAAGCATTTCCAATACCTTTTTTATCATCCTGTTCCTCAAACAATTTCAATGATTTATTAAAGTAAAATATCGCATCATCATAATTACTCTTATTCCAATTTATCAACCCAATATTGTTAAACGCTGAAGCAAGTGTGTTTTTCGAATTACTCTTAATCGCCAGTTCAACAGCTATATCGTAACAGTATAATGCACTATCCCATTTATTAGTTATATCAAAAATAATTCCGAGAATATTATATGATTTTGCTATTACGGGTTTATTATCTATTTCTTTACCGATTTGCATAGCCATATTTACAAATTTCTTTGACGAATCAGGATATGAATAGAATAAATTCATGGCAACTTTGCACAAAAGCATGGCTCGGCTTGAATCGTTTTCTGTTTGCGGTATAGATTTTATCAAGCTGTCATTTTTACTTTGATATGCAAAACATATTGAGTTTATTATTAAGATTGTAGAGAAAATTAATATTAGTCGCATAAATTCTTTTATATATATTCCTTAACCTGTTTCTTGATTTCATTTTTCACTTGTTGCCAAGTTGTTTTTTTTAGAGTTTTTGGATTAAGTTCTGTATCGGCATCTTCAAAATATGCTAAACTCTTAATGATATGAAAATAATTTACATTCGGAAATTTTTGTTCAAATAAATCAAACATTTTTTTTATGCTGAACTCCTGTAATAAAAAGAAAATATCAAAAAAGTCTTTTTTTGAGCCGCGACTTCCTATTGCCGAGAGTTTCATAGGTATAATATCTTCTTTTGTCAATAATCTGATACCGTCTGTTTCTAATGGCGATCTTATTAATTTGTAAGGATATTTAATTATATCAACTTTAATGAAATTACCGGAATTTGCCGGGTATTCTAATTTTTGAATTAATGAGTTTTCAAATTCGGTTACTACATTGAGTTTATAGGTTTTGCTTAATGTAGCAGTCATTTGTTTTGTGTCAAAATCGTACTTCGAAAATAAATCTATATCTACAGAAATTCTATGACCTAATTGCAAGGCTAATGCTGTTCCGCCAACGAGATTAAATTTTGACAGGCATTTTTCTTGCATTAATTTCCTTAAAAGTCCCAAAGTTCTTGGATAGACTGCGGTGTATTGTAACATTTGAATTTTGTTTTTGGGATATTAAAATAGAAACTGCAAAAGTTTAAAGTTCTTTTATCTAAATATCTCATTTTAAGCATTTCAGTTTTTATTCTGTCTTTTCCATAGAATTTTTTTAATTCTAACCAATCATTAATATTCCCACGCATTAAAATTCTATTGATAATGTGCCTGGCATATTTATTATAATCCACATTATCTATTTCTACGTCCCAAAATAATGATTTGTCTATTTTGAATTTTATATTTGATGTTTTTTCCATGTTTTATAATAAGATACAAATTTACAAAATTTATTATTAAATTTGTTATTATTAATTTAGTATCTATGGCAAAAAAAATTTATACTTTTACCTTCTTTTTTGCATTTAAATTAATCAATTAATAATTAGTTTTTTATGAAAAATCTTTTGTTTCTAAGCTTCTCTTTGATAATGATTTCTATATTATCTTCATGTTCAAGACAATCGGCTAAGTCTATCGAAAAATCAAAGCAAACAATATCCGAAAACACAAGTAATTCAGGGCCTCCCTGCATTATTTATAAGACAAAAAGCAATTTCGAAAAACTGGTTCCGGTTACACTTAATGATGAAAAAACTAAAATTCTCTCTTATCCTGCAATTACTGACATTTATTATAAAGGGAAATTTGCTTATCCAACTAAACTTTCCGATGGATTTTTACTCGACAACAGAGGAATTGACAAAAATGTTGCTTTTCTGAAACTTACTTATGAAGAATATTCAAAACTTAAAAAAACTCCTACGACCGAAGAGTTAAAAAGAATGATAATTTCTGATGATCCTTTGAAAGAAATGTATAATTGCGGCAGTAAATTTAAATTCAAAAATTTAGTAGAGGACGTTGATAATCTTATAAAAAACAATGAATTAAATAAGTGTCGGAAAATAGTACACTGATTTGACTGATTTAAACTGGTCTTTTTTCAATCATCAATCGTAAATAATAAATAGCCAATTCCTAATGTCGTTAAAGTCAAAAAAATTCGGAGCTTTTGCAGGGGTTTTCACACCATCTATACTTACTATTCTCGGTGTGATCATGTACTTACGGCTTGGTTGGGTTATAGGTGAAGCAGGTTTGTACGCAACAATCGGAATAATTTTTCTGGCTCATGTAATTTCTATTTCAACCGGTTTAAGTATTTCGTCGATTGCAACCGATAAAAAAATCAAAACCGGTGGAATTTATTATATGCTTTCCCGGAGTTTGGGATTGCCAATTGGAGGGTCAATAGGAATAACTTTATTTATTGGAACAGCTTTTAGTATTTCATTATACATTGTTGGTTTTTGCGAAAGTTTTTTATCACTCGAAATAATTCGGAATTTTCTCGGTATTGGGCAAACTATCAATGACATACGAATTATCGGTACAATTGTAATTGTTTTTCTCGTAATTATTGCTTTTATCAGCACCTCTCTTGCCATCAAAACCCAATTCATCATCTTAGCGGCAATAGCATTATCCTTAATATCAATATTCATGGGGTTTTTTCTTAATTCCGAATTTCATCCCCAGGAAATTCTTTTAAGCCCTTCAAATAATGATATTCCGCTTGAACGGATTTTTGCAATATTTTTTCCGGCAGTAACCGGATTTACGGCCGGCGTTGCCATGTCAGGCGATTTGAAAAACCCCAAAAAAGCAATTCCTCTCGGCACTCTTTCGTCTATTCTTGTCGGATTGATTGTTTATTTATTCCTTGCTTTTGGATTAGCCTATTTTGTTAATCGCGATATTCTCACCACAGATTATAATTTTCTATTAAAGATTGCATATTTTTCACCATTAGTAATTGCAGGTATTTGGGGCGCAACATTATCATCGGCACTCGGTGGAATTTTAGGCGGCCCAAGAATTTTGCAGGCAATATCGCATGATAGAATTACTCCGAGAATATTTAGCAAAACTTACGGTAAAAATAATGAACCGAGAAATGCTTTGATTTTAACATTCATTATTTCCGAAGTTGGTATTTTAATTGGTGAATTGGATATTATTGCCCGCTTAGTTACAATATTTTACATTTCCGCTTATGGTTTTATAAACCTTTCTTATACACTTGAAAAATGGGCAAGTACCGATTTTCGGCCAAGTTTCAGGCTTTCAAAATGGTTTGGAATAATTGGATTTATTGCATGTTTTGCGGTTATGTTTAAATTGGACACACTGGCAATGGCGGGTGCTTTTGTGATTTTTATTGCTTTGCATTATATAATCAGGAAGAAGGGTTTACGTCTTGATTTAGGGGATGTCTGGCAAAGTGTCCGATCGTCGGTGATACGCTCCATTCTTAATAAAATGGACAGGAAAGAACTCGAAGAACGCAACTGGAAACCTAATATTATTTTGTTTAGCGGGGGAGCAAACGTAAGAAAATATTTGGTCGATTTCGGGAAATATCTTGCCGGAACACATGGCTTTTTATCTATTTTTGAATTGATTGAAAACAAATCGGCAAAAGTTCTTTTTCCTAAACATGAACAATCGATCCAATTGGAAGAAAACCAATTATATGATGGCGTTTTCATGCGACGACAAGCCTGTAAAGATATTTACGAAGGAATGGAAGTTATTGCCAACACTTACGGATTTTCAGGTGTTGTGCCGAATACGGTTTTATTCGGTTGGGCAGGGCAAAGCAAAAATCCCATACGTTTTGCAAAAACAATTAAAACGCTTTCCGACCTCGATTTGAATATTTTAATGCTTAATTATAATCATGAGAAAGGCTTTGGAAATAAATATTTGATTGATGTCTGGTGTCGTGGCGGAGGAAACAACGGCAGCCTTGTTCTATCATTGGTCAAATTTATTTGGCTTTCGGAGGGGTGGCGAAATGCAAAAGTCAGATTATTGATTATCAATCCTAAAAACGATGAAAAAGATATTCTTCTTTCGGATGCTGACACGGTTTTGGAAGCCCAGCGTATTTCTGCAGAAGTTGAAATTATCAATAATCAAATTGAGCAAAAACCTGTTCACGAGATCATTAAAAATAAATCAAACAATTCCGACCTTGTGTTCCTCGGCATTCCACCGATAATTGAAGGTAAAGAAAACCGTTTCAACGAGGATGTAACAAAACTATGCTTAACTAATACAAGTGTTGTTTTTGTTAAAGCTTCTTCTTATTTTCAGGAACTTCAAATCGGTATTAAAACAAAAAATCTCATCCATGATATTCGTCTCGGACAGGAAAATAATTTGATTATTAAAAACGAATCGGATATTCCCGAACTTTCACTTCCCGAAAAAAATATTTTAAGAGAAGCAATCTCAAAGCTTAATACAAATCTCATAAAAGCCAATAATGATTTTTTTGATTCTTTCCTGAAAAAACTTTTTGAATTTCAAGAGAATACAATCAATTCCTTATCATCTTCCGCTTTGGAAAGTTTTAAACAAATTGAGCAGCAAAATACCGGTGGGTCACCATTTCTACTGCAAAAAAACATAATAAAATTTCATAATTCATATCTATTAGAAACTAGTAAAATACTTGATGAGCTTGAAGAAAATATCTTTAACACTCAAAAAGATTTAATATCGGAAGGAATAAGTTTTTTAAAAAATAATACAGAAAAAATAATTAATTCTTTGCCCGAATATTTGGAAATTGAATATTCTGCCGACGAACTAAAGACTTCAAAAAATGACAGTTTTAGTTTGAAAATATTCAAGCTTTCAAAACAACTGAAAGGAAAATTTAGAAACAAACCAATTAAATATAAAATCAAATATAAGAAATTAACTGAGGCATTTCTACTTAATAATCTTTATGAATCTCTAGCAGAAGCTTTCAAAAATTGGGGTTTGATCAGTTTTCAATTTATTATTGAAATTCAAAAGTTTAACCAGTCAATGTCAAACAGTTTTTTGTCGTTGGAAAAAAAATCAACAGAAGCTACTTTTAATATAACTACAATTAATTACGAAATTGAAAAAGTCTCAAAATCAACAGAAAAGTTAAAACAAATAAATGATCTTTCGCTCCAATCTTTAAATAATTTCTTTTTACATCGTTCTTTTTTAGTATTGAAAAATTTATGCGGGATTTTGCAAAAAATCGCTCCAAATAACTTAATTTCATCGAACCGCGAAAACAAAAGTCTGAACAAAGAAATCAATAAATCATTAAACGAAATTCCGGGATTATGGAAAAGAAATCAAATTTATCTACTCAAATCAAGTCAGCTTGAATTAAAAATCCTTTCGTTTGAAGCTAAATTAAAAAGCATATTATTCGATCTTTCAACCGATATAAACCTTACAATCGACAATCTTTTTGTTAACAATTATAATTCTTTAAATAATTATTTTATTGAATACATTGAAAAAATTAAAGAAAATCCTTCGGAAGTATTTAACCCAAAAGATTCCTTAGATTTTGATTCGGAAAAATTCGCAAACGAGATAAATACTATCAGGAATTCGGCAAAAGAAAAAATTATTTTATCAAGCGAACTTTTTCCCAAAAACATTGAGTTGCTCAACGAAGACTTTATAAATGATTACACTTTAACTCAATTTCAGCCAATTGAATTATCAAATATTTCGGTTTTAAATTTTGTTGAATTTCTTGTGAAAGAAAATATTTTGGAGAAGATCGAAAACTTTTCGACTGAATTGATTGATAAAAATCAAAAATCAAACAAATTGGTTGAAGATATTTTAAAATTTATTCATCTATCAAAAAAATCCGGCGACAGTAATGTTTTCATGGTTGGCGAAGGCTCAAACAAAAATTCTTATCTGGATTTTATTGGGGAACAGCAAAAAATTCTTGAAAACCAAATTTCAAACTCCATTAATTTAAAATTTGAAGTTTTGCAATTATGCAATCGTATTTTTGAGATGATGGGTGACTCTCTTACCTTATATTCAATTACTAACGGAGATGAAAGCATTAAACAACTAACATCTGAAAATGAAAGTAAAAAATCGCAAAATCAATTTATTAAACTTTTAAAAAATCTTGGACTACTTCCCAAACACGATAAAAGATCATTTGATATAAATAATTCAGATAAAAACAATTATCTAAAGAAACCAATTCTTAATAAACTCACAAAATTAAATACCGAAGTTTCAGCAAACCTGGAAATCCTTGAAAAACTCCCATTTTATTACAAACAATTATTTCTGCAAAAACAATTTTATTTACAGGATTTTTGGCATGATAGAAAAAAGGAAATTTCTGAAGCCCATAAATTTATAAAACATAAAAAATCAAGATCAGCGGGAGCTTTGATGATCCTTGGAGAACATAATTCAGGAAAGACATTTTTTGCTCAATATATTTCAAAAAAGTTTTATTCTGAAACCGATGTTTTTTATATCACTCCACCACCCTCCGGTTCGGTTGATGATTTAGTTTTTAAAGAAAGTTTTGAAAAATCCCTAAAAATCAAAGGCTCATATAATTCGATTTTTCAAAATCTTCAGAAAAACAGTATAATAATTATTGACGATATTGAATTGTGGTGGGAAAACAATCCAAATGGAAATAAAGTAATAAAAACTATTTCCAATTTGATTGAAACTTACGGAAAACAATGTTGTTTTATTCTGACATCAAACGTTTTTAGCTTTAAAACAATTGATCAGGATGGTGAGTTCGGAAAGTATTTTTCAAGCATAATAAAGCTCCTTCCTTTCAAAACAAAAGAATTAAAAGAAATAATTCTTTCACGGCATAATTCTGAGAATTTAAAATTTATTTTAAATAAAAAACCACAGGAAAAATTCAAAGCCCGAAGTTACAATAGATTATTTAAAGAGTATTTCAAATATTCAAAAGGAAACATAGGAGTAGCTTTGCAAGCCTGGATCGCAAATATTACTAATTTCGAGAATGAAAGTTTACTCATTAAAAGGCCAAAACTACCTGATGTTTCAATAATTGATAAATTGGATGAAGATATATGTAATTTGCTAATTCAATTTATTTTACACAAGAATTTGACAATTTCAAAACTTCAACGAATACATTCGCAAGCGGAAAATATAACCTTAAAACAAATAAATAGTTTGAAAACATGCGGGATTGTTATTGAAAACAATGAAGAAATTTTTGAAATAAATCCGTTTATTTATCCATTCATTTTGGAAAAACTGGCTGAGAGGAATGGTATAAAGGTATAAATGGTACACGCTCCGAAACATTAACGCACGTGAGTCATTCATTCATCTGATAGGGATGGCATCTCTTTTGTAGAGTTTTATGTATTTTAATTTTATTTATTCTTCCAGAGAGATGCCATCCCTTTTCCTATTTCCTTTATTTCCCTTATGTTCCCTATTTTCCCAATTTCTTCGCTCTAAATAATTATTATCTTTGCAGCCTAAAAAAATAAAAAAATGGTGCAAAATAATAGCAACAGTTTACAAACATTTCAACCGGATCTATTAAGTGGAAAACAATTGTATTTTAGTTTTCTTGCCGGTGCTCAACGTATTTTTGATCATCAAAATTATTTAAATAAAATCAACGTATTCCCTGTTGCTGATGCAGATACGGGAACAAATCTTGCATCAACAATGCAATCGATAATTGATACGGCTATTCCTACAAACAATTTAAAACAAACGGCAACTGCTCTGGCCGATGCAGCCCTTGTTGGTGCACGTGGAAATTCGGGTATCATTTTTGCCCAGTTTTTATATGGCTTTGGCAACGAAATCAAAGATGAAGAAAACCTAAGTATCAATAATTTTGCATTAGTTGTTAATAAAGCTGTTGAATATGCTTATGAAGCAATTGCCAATCCTGTTGAAGGCACAATGGTTACGGTAATTAAAGAATGGGCCGAAGCAGTTTATTCACTTAAAGATAAAATTGATACTTTTCAGAAACTTATCACCGATTCATATCAAAACGCAAAACAATCATTAGCCGAAACCACCCAAAAACTTGAAGTTCTGGCAAAAGCAAATGTAGTTGATGCAGGAGCAAAGGGCTTTGTGGTTTTTTTGGAAGGGATGATAGATTTCTTCAAACATGGCGAAATAAAGAAAATTTTACCTGTCCGAAATATTGTTAAAGCTGAAAAGTTTGATTTAATTTCACATGATGAAATAACTTTCAGATATTGTACAGAGGCAATGATAATGAATGTTAACATCGACAAAGAAAAACTTAAATCCCGCATCGAAAACTTTGGAGATTCTTTGATAATTGCAGGATCAAAATCTAAACTACGAATTCATATTCATACCGATAAGCCCGCCGATTTATTTGAAATATTATACAAGCACGGTACAATTACCTATCAAAAAGTTGATGATATGGTAATGCAAAATGATATAATTGAAAAACAAGTTTCAAAGATTGGACTGCTAACGGATTCAACCTCCGACATTCCTCAGGAAATAATTGAGAAATATCAAATTCATGTGGTTCCTTTGTCTGTTCATTTTGGGAGAAATTATTTCCTTGACAGAGCAACTATTACACCTGAAAGTTTTTTGAATCTATTAAATAAGTCAAAGGTATATCCTTCGACCGCCCAACCTGCTTATAAAGATTTTTACAACAGATATAATTATCTCTCAACGATTTATGATTCTGTACTTTCTATTCACATAAGTAAAGAAATGAGCGGAACCTGGTCGAACAGCAAAAAAGCCGCACACGTAGTCGCAAATCAAGCAAACAAAAAATTCGATGTAATTAATTCAAAAAGAATTTCAGGTGGGCTTGGTTTAATTATTTTGAGGGCAGCCAAAGAAATTGAAAATGGTGCATCACAACAGGAAATTGTTGAAAAAATTGATAGCTGGACAAATAAAACCAAAATATTTGTTACGGCAAAAACAATGAAATATATGGTTAAAAGCGGACGCTTAAACCCTGTAAAAGGAGCAATAGGAAATTTTCTGAATCTTAAACCATTAATTGCTGTCAATGATAATGGAAAAATCGAAGCTTTGAAAAAATCATTCGGCGAAAGAGGTTGCATGAAACAACTTGTTACCAAAATTGCTAAACTTGCTAAAGAAAACGAAATACTTGATTATACAATTTCACATGTAGATAATTCTTCATCCGCAAAATGGTATGCCGGACAACTTGAAAAAATAACAGGGAAAAAACCAACCTGGATCAATGAGGCAACCCCTGTGCTTGGAGTAAATGTTGGGCCGGGTACGGTTGCGGTTTCTGTTATGTTGAAGTAGGTGCTTTTAGAAATTGTTTCGGGTTTCAAGTTTTGGGTTTCGATTGAATTTGAACCAAAAAAATAATCTTATCACGGTTGGACATTTTTTACAATTAAAATAATTACTACGAAAAGGATATTATTTCACTTTGATTTTAGAACTTGATTTTGCCGTTACCGGATAGATAATTTCTCCATCAGCAAACATTTTCACCAAATAACCCTCAAAGGATTTGCAATTACCTATCCCATTTATCCAGTTTGGCCCGATCTTTCTTACCATCTGCCCCTGTGAATCTCTGATAAAATCAAGATCATCGCCTATTATTGTTTCGAATGCACTAAGAGCATCCATTTCATTTTCCGGAAAATAACTTACAAATTGGAAGCCAGTATGAACAAAGATTGGAGTATTTACTGCCACTTGAGTGCCTTCAACCATGAATTGTCCTGCAGCAAAAGTCTTTATTAAATATCCTTCGCTTACAATCCAATCACCTATTCCATTTACCCAAACAGGGCCGATTTTATGTAAGATTTCGCCCTGTGAATTTCTGATAAAATCAAGGTCGTCTGTCATAATTTCCTGAACAACTACAGTCATAAGAGGATTTTCGGGATTGATATTCGAAGACACAAATTGATAACCTTCGTTGATCTCAATAATGCCATAGGAATTTTGACTATTCGGCTGCTGCTGGGTAACACAATGTATCATCCCGCCATTGGAATACAGGTTTCTAACATCTATTCCAACCACTGTTCGTGAGGGATATAAGGATTGCAAAATGGAAATCGCTACTGCATCATTGGGATCATTGTAGGCGGGAACTAAAACAGCAGAATTCCCGATGTAGTAATTTACATAAGACCCTTTATATCCAAGATTTTGTCCCCAGGTTGTAACAACATTATTGACTGTAAGAGGTAGGTAAACGTAGTTGTAAGGATTCCCGTTAACATTCTGTGCGTTATATAATATGCTGATATCATCAGCCGGCACCTCCCAGTATATAAGGTCTGGACTGTTCATGGTAACAATAGTATTGGAATCGTGAAACTTTGCAAACCCATCAATATGCATGTCAGTTATTTCCAAACCCATCACACCCTCAAGCCAAATAAAATTTGTTACACCAAGATTGGTAGTCATGAAATTTTCAATCTGAGTCTGTGTAAGTGATGGATTTCTGTCCGGGTTGATAATTGAACTTTGTGTAGCCATCAATGTACCGTTTCCGTCTATTTCAATAGCTCCGCCTTCCAACACCATTGCGTCTAAATCCACATAAGGTAATCCGATGTCTGAACTGACAGCTTGTGGAATAACATCATCCAAAGTATAAGGAGCGGCATTCCCCCAACCATTGAATCCCCAGTCTAATATTACCAGATCCCCATTACTGTCAAAAACGAAAATGGGGCCATTGTCCCTGACCCAACAATCGTTGTTTGGGTGGATGTAGAAGTCCACATTTGTTAGAGGTACACCTGCATTGGTTAGAACCTGAACAATGTGATTGTACTCAATGGCATCATAAGCAATGATGTGAACTTTTTCTCCTGCCACAAGTTTATTGGTCATTTCTATCCAGGTAGGCTCAAGGTCGTCTTGATAATATGGAGGATAGGTATGATTGTGTGGCCATTGCAGCCATGTCCCTTCATGTTGTGCTATTTCTTCGGGCATGGTGTATCGTATTGTTTGTGCTTTTAATCCCAGGCATAACAATAATATAATTGCAATAAGGCTTGATTTGATAATGTTATTTTTCATATTTCTGTATAAATAAAATATCTTACAACTTCTAAATAATTACCAAATATAATAATGAAAAACGATTACTTGCCATGAAAAATGATTATTTTTATTTATTTCACATAACATTTATCTTCTACACCTTCGAGGTTTTTAAAACCTCGAAGGTGTTTTTATTTTTAAAGATCAAATCCTTAATCTAATCAGCGAATATCTGCGAAATCAGCGGGAAACTTAATTCAGAATTTACTACTTTTGCATCCTCTTTTGAATAATTGAAATGGAAAAAAAAGGACGGGTTTTGATGGCAATGAGTGGTGGAGTTGATAGCTCTGTTGCAGCAATTTTATTACACCGGCAAGGATATGAGATCATTGGAATTACGATGAAAACATGGGATTATGCTTCCTCAGGCGGCTCAACAAAAGAAACCGGTTGTTGCAGCCTTGATTCTATCAACGATGCCAGAACTTTGGCCGTGCGTTTAGGTTTTCCGCATTATGTGCTAGATTTAAAAAAAGAATTCGAGGATTTAATAATCAGTAATTTTGTCTCGGAATATTTGTCAGGACGAACTCCAAACCCCTGTGTTTTATGTAATACCTTCGTAAAATGGGATGCGTTACTGAAAAAGGCTGACCTTTTAAACTGCGATTATATTGCCACCGGACATTATGCCGGCCTTAGATTTGAAAACGGCAGATACATAATTACTAAAGGAATTGATGAACTCAAGGATCAGTCCTATGTTTTGTGGGGTTTATCACAAGAAAACCTTAGACGTACACTTTTCCCCTTAGGAGGATTTAAAAAATCGGAAATAAAAAAGATGGCTCATGACAATGATTTTGAGAATCTTGCTAAAAAAAGCGAAAGCTACGAAATCTGTTTTATTCCTGATAACGATTATCGTGCTTTTTTAGATAGAAAAGTTGGGGGATTGAAAGAGAAACTTGCCGGCGGCGATTTTTTATCCGTTGATGGAAAAGTACTTGGCCAACATAAAGGTTTTCCATTTTACACAATCGGACAACGAAAAGGCCTCGAAATAGCTCTCGGCGAACCTATGTATGTGAAAGAGATCAGGCATGATACAAATTCTGTTGTTCTTGGCCGAAAAAGTGATTTAAACCGCCTATCAATGGAAGTTGACAAAATAAATTTAATAAAATATTCTTCTATAGATGAACCTATCAGGGTCTTAACAAAAATCAGGTATCATGACAAAGGTACAATGGGTTTATTGTCATTTAATGAAGGAATAATTACAATTGATTTTGAAGAAGATGTTGTGGCAATCGCACCCGGACAATCAGCAGTTTTTTATGAAGGTGATGATATTGTTGGAGGTGGGTTAATAAAGTAGAGACAAAACATGTTTTGTCTCTACTTAAAATATTAATTACAAAAGTTGTATATTTACCAAATATTATTTTTAATAAAATAGGAATCAATAAGATAAAACCATGAAAAAAATTCTACTTTTTACAGCCTTAATTATAGGAAGTTGGGCATTATTTTCACAAGTTGCCCCTTCAAAATATTATGTCCAATTCACCGATAAAAACAACTCCCCCTACTCTCTTGATGATCCTTCGGAATATCTTTCTCAAAAATCAATTGACAGAAGAATAAATCAAAATATTCCAATCGAAGAAAATGATTTACCGGTTAATCCCTCTTATATTCAAGCCGTTAAAGATTTTGGTGTAATAATTTTACATCCAACAAAATGGCTCAATGGTGTTACTATTCAAACTGATGACATTTTATTGATAGACGAAATTAATTTATTACCCTTTGTTGAAACAGTTTTGAAATCAACCGGGAAAATAAAAAATGATGATCTATCTAATAATAATTCTACAAGCAAACCTTTCTTTGAAGCTGAAACATATTCATCTCTTAGTCCGGAAAAAATTAATATCGAAAAAAGTACTTTAGACTTAGACTATGGGCCTTCATATAATCAAATTCACATGTTGAACGGTGACGCACTTCATGAACTCGGATATCTTGGCGATGGAATTACAATTGCCATCCTGGACGCAGGTTTTGAATATGTTAATACGCTGACTGCTTTTGATTATTTATGGAATAATGATCAAATAAAGGGTACAAAAGATTTTGTTTTTGAAGGGGGAAATGTTTACTCTATACATTCGCACGGTAAGAGTGTATTATCAACTATAGGCGCATACTTGCCCGAACAATTGATTGGTACGGCATTCAATTCCGATTTTTGGTTGATTCGTTCCGAGGACCCGACTTCTGAATATATTATCGAAGAATATAACTGGGTTTCGGCAGCCGAATTTGTCGATAGTATTGGAGTTGATATAATTAACTCATCTCTCGGTTATACTGTTTTCAATGATCCGGCTCAAAATCATACTTATCAGGATATGAACGGAAATACGACACCTATCAGCCGTGGTGCAGATATTGCGGTTACAAAAGGAATGATCGTTTGCAATAGTGCAGGTAATTCAGGTAATTCAAGTTGGCATTACATTGGTGCTCCGGCAGATGGCTTTAATGTTTTCTCTATCGGAGCAGTAAATGCTGAAGGTATTATTGCTAATTTTAGCTCCACCGGACCTACTTATGACGGCAGACTAAAACCAAATGTAGTTGCCCAGGGAGCAGCTACTGTTCTTGCAGGCTCAGGCGGGGGTATTGTCACAGGTAACGGAACATCTTTTTCTTCACCTATAATTGCAGGCATGACAGCATGTTTATGGCAAGCATTTCCTGATTTCTCTAACTATGAAATTATGGATGCCATCGAATTAGCATCAAGTATGTATGATGATCCCGATAGTTTATACGGCTATGGAATCCCCGATTATTTTGCGGCTTTACAATATCTTTCAATTGATGAAAAAGAAAACCCGATTGATCAATTTATCAAAGCATTTCCAAATCCATTCGTCGATCAATTGAAGATTGAGGTTTTCATACATGAGAAACAAGATATTAGAATTGAAATATTTGACATGAACGGGAAATTAATTATCGACAGAACAAAAAAATCGAATAAAATTGGTTGTACTTCATTCAATATTCCAAATCTTGAAAACCTATCTCCCGGATTATATTTTATCAAGACAATTACTGATAAAAATACTGCAATACAGAAGATTATTAAAAAATAGTATTTCTGGTTCTGGTTCCAAGTTTTCCATACGGGCTTGCTTCGCTTCGCTAGTTTCGGGTTTCGAGTTTCCATCACTCCAATACTCCAATACTTCATCATTCCCATCATACGTTTATTTCACTAAGAATGCTAAAATGAAACTCTGAAAATTTTATTACAAAAAAAACTTAAAATATTGATGTTGTTTGATAATATATATATCTTTGCACGCAATTTTTAAACATGGAATAAATTTATATGGTGAAAATTACATTACCTGATAATAGCACAAAAGAGTTTGATAATGAGATTACTGCCCTTGATGTGGCACAAAGTATAAGTTCGGGTCTTGCAAGAAACGTTCTTGCAGCCGAGGTAAATGGTGAAATTCAGGATGCGAATATGCTAATTACGAGTGATTCGACAGTAAAACTTTTTACATGGAACGACCTTGAGGGGAAAGCTGCTTTTTGGCATTCTTCGGCACATCTGATGGCCGAAGCCATTGAATTTTTCTTTCCGGGAGTAAAATTTGGTATCGGGCCAAATATCGAAAACGGATTTTATTATGATATTGATCTTGGTGACAGAGTTTTATCTGAAAATGACTTTAAAAAAATCGAAGATAAAATGCTTACCTTAGCTCGCCAAAAACAGCAATTCACGCGAAAAAATGTTTCAAAAGCCGAAGCTATTGAATATTTCACCAAAAAAGATGATGAATATAAATTGGAATTGCTTGCCGATTTGGAAAATGTCGATATTACTCTTTATGAATCAGGTAATTTTGTTGATCTTTGTCGTGGGCCACATATCCCAAATACAGGTTTTATTAAAGCTATAAAATTACTAAATGTTGCCGGAGCATATTGGAGAGGTGATGAAAAAAGGAAGCAATTAACAAGAATTTATGGAGTTAGCTTCCCTAAACAAAAAGAATTAACCGAATACCTTGAACTTCTTGAAGAAGCAAAAAAACGCGATCATCGTAAACTGGGAAAAGAATTAGAATTATTTACTTTTTCTCAAAAAGTTGGACTTGGCTTACCGCTTTGGTTGCCAAAAGGAACCGATCTAAAAGACAGACTTACACATTTTTTGACAAAAGTTCTAAAAAAACGAGGCTATGAAATGGTTTCTTCGATGCACATCGGAAATGTGAATTTATATAAATTATCTGGCCATTACGAAAAATACGGCGAAGATTCATTTCACCCCATATCATCACCTACTGAAGGCGAAGAGTTTATGTTAAGACCCATGAATTGCCCTCATCATTGCGAAATATATAATTTTAAACCTCATTCATATAAAGATCTGCCGTTTCGGATGGCAGAATTCGGTACTGTTTATCGTTATGAACAAAGTGGTGAATTACATGGATTAACTCGGGTTAGAGGATTTACACAGGATGATGCACATATTTTTTGTCGCCCCGAACAGGTTAAATATGAGTTTATTGCAATAATTGATCTTGTTCAATATATTTATAGAATCTTAGGATTTAAAGAATTTGTCACACAAATTTCACTAAGAGACAAAGAAAATAAAGATAAGTATATTGGATCTGACGAGAATTGGGAAAAAGCCGAAAAAGCTATTATTGAAGCGTCTGAAGAAAGAGGCTTGAAATCAATAATTGAATATGGAGAAGCAGCTTTTTACGGCCCAAAACTTGATTTCATGGTTAAAGATTCCCTCAACAGAAAATGGCAACTCGGAACCATACAAGTTGACTATAATCTTGCTGAACGATTTAAACTCGAATACACTGGAAATGATAACTTAAAACATCGTCCGGTAATGATTCACCGTACAATTCTCGGATCACTCGAACGTTTTATTGCAGTTTTAATTGAGCATTCTGCAGGGAATTTCCCACTCTGGTTAACTCCCGAACAAGTTATTATTCTTCCAATCAGTGAAAAATATCATAATTATTCAAAAAAAGTTTTAAATTTGTTAAATAATTACGAAATTCGCACCCTCGTTGACGAAAGAAGTGAAAAGACCGGACGAAAAATTCGTGATGCCGAACTTCAGAAAATTCCATTTATGCTGATAGTTGGTGAAAAAGAGGAAAAGGAAAATACAGTTTCGGTCAGGCAGCATGGTAAAGGCGATCTTGGTACTTTTTCGATTGAGGATTTTGCCAGTTTGGTAAACAAAGAAGTTGAAGAAATGATTAAAGAATAAATTAAATAATTAACCAAATTATTAACTAAACATCAGGAGGACAAAAAATAGCAACACCATTTAGAAGACCAAGAAATGCAAGGTTTCGTCGGGATATAAGAAAAAAGGAATTACACAGGATAAACGAAAAAATAGGCGTTCCTGTGATTCGCTTAGTTGGCGAAAATGTTGAACAAGGTATTTATAATACAAAAGATGCACTTGAAAAAGCCAAAAAACTTGAATTTGATTTAGTTGAGATTTCAGCAAATGCAAACCCTCCGGTTTGTAGAATTATTGATTATAAAAAATTTCTTTACGAAAACAAGAAAAAACAAAAAGAAATAAAGGCCAAATCAGCTAAAGTAATTGTTAAAGAAATCAGACTTGGGCCGAATATTGATGATCATGATTTTGATTTCAAACTAAAACATGCGATTAAATTTTTACAGGATGGTGCGAAAGTAAAAGTTGAAGTGTTTTTTAAAGGTCGATCAATTATTTACAAAGATAAAGGAGAGATAGTTTTATTGAAATTTGCTCAGGAATTGATTGAATACGGGAAAGTTGAACGCTTACCTAAACTTGAAGGCAAGCGAATGATAATGATAATCGCTCCCAAAAAATAATTTTATAATTATTAGAAAAAAGAAATTACTTTTGCAGCCGAAAATATTTTGTTGCAAAATTTAATATATGTCAAATTAAAAAAAATTTTAATGCCAAAAATGAAAACAAAATCCGGTGCTAAGAAGAGATTCACTGTAACCGGTTCAGGTAAAATTAAAAGGAAACACGCTTACAAAAGTCACATTTTAACGAAAAAAACAAAAAAGCAAAAACGTAATTTAACTTATTTTGCTATCGTTGATAAAGTTGACGAAAAAACTGTAAGAACGATGATTCAAAAGTAATTAATTTATTGTTAAACTTGCTTTTAGCCAAAAAGATCTTTATTAAATTAAGGACGCTAAAGTAAAAAATTTAAAAAATGCCAAGATCAGTAAACAAAGTTGCTGCAAAGCAAAGAAAGAAAAAAATCCTGAAAGCTGTCAAAGGACAGTTTGGCAGGAGAAAAAATGTTTGGTCGGTAGCTAAAAACGCCTACGAAAAAGGCCTATCGTATGCTTACCGCGACAGAAAAGCTAAAAAACGAACTTTTAGAGCATTATGGATTGCTCGTATTAATGCCGGTACAAGGCAATATGGCCTTAGCTATTCGGTATTTATGGATTTGTTGAACAAAAATAATATTGAAATAAACCGTAAGGTCCTTGCCGATCTTGCCGTTAACAATCCCGAGGCTTTTAAAGCAATTGTTGATGAAGTAAAAAAATAGCTTCCAATTCTTTAAAAATCTTAGAACAAAATTAAAAAGCCCCGTCGAAATTCGATGGGGCTTTTTATTTTGTAACAAATATTTAATAAAATATAAAACTGAAATAAAACATTTGTTTTTAATTTAGCAGCAATTTATATGAAACATCCATGATTAATTTTAAACACACAGGAGCATGATTATAGAATGAAATCCATACGGACAAGTTTGGAAATTAGAAATTTAAGAGCAACCATCCCGAGTGCCCGGGACTAATTTCTAATTTCTCAAAAACACAAACAGTTAAACCCAAACCAGTTACTAAGATATAAACACATAAATATGTATATGAGAAACTTATACTCCATTTTTGTTTTGATATTTTGTTTTTTAGTATCAACTCAACTTGCTGCCCAGAAGAGCGATACAACAGCATTTAAACCGCATGGGAAGCCTATAATTAAAATATTCAGCAATTTTCACACTTCATTATCTGATGGGAACGAGAACTCTGCTTTTGAGGTAAACAAAGCATATTTTGGTTATTCTTACCAATTAAGTAATGAATTTTCAGTGATAATAAAACTTGATATAGGTAGCCCCGATGATGGGTCGTCATATTCATTATTAAAACGATATGCGTATTTTAAAAATGCGGCACTTAAATATACAAAGGGGAAATTATGTATTAATTTCGGACTGATTGACCTTTTTCAATTCAAGGTTCAGACAAAAATTTGGGGACACAGATATATTTATAAATCATTTCAGGATGTGTATAAATTTGGCTTAAGTGCAGATATTGGGGCAAATATTATCTATATATTTAATAAAAAAATAAGTGCTGATTTTACGATAATGAATGGCGAAGGTTATAAAAAACTTCAGACAGATGATACTTATAAATGTGCTTTAGGAATTACATATATACCTCTCAAAAACCTGACAACCCGGATTTATTTTGACTTAACGCAAAAAGACATCTCACAATCTACCCTTTCAACTTTCGCAGGATATAAATTTCTAAAAAAGTTTTCTTTAGGTTTTGAATTCAACTACAAATCCAATTATCAATTCCAAAAAGATAATAACATGATTGGTATTTCAACTTATACTTCTTATGAAATAAATAAAAAATTCCAGTTATTCGGGAGATACGACCACCTCTCTTCAAACAAAATAATAGATGAGGAAAACCCATGGAATTTACTTAATGATGGAAGTGCTATAATTGCAGGCATACAATTCACTCCAATTAAGCAAATAAAAATTGCTCTTAACTATCAGGACTGGGTTGCTTATGCTAAAGATATAAGTAATGAGTCATATATCTTTGTGAATTTTGAATATAAAATCAACTGATATTGAGTCTACTCCGAAAATAGATTTATTTGAAATTGCAGAAAAAAGTTGCCACAGATTACGCTGATTATCACAGATTTAATTTTATATAAATCTGTTAATCTGTGGCTAATTTCATTTTTACAACTTATAGGAGTGGACTCAATATTTGAACAAAAATGAATTCAAAAATATAATTTCAACCCACAACAATATAACCATATAGCAACCTGCCTGCACATAGCCGTTTCGGCATAGGCAGGTTTAACCATTTTTCCAACTGTTAAGTGTCCCCTGATACATTTCATTACAGGGTAAACTTGCGTATCTTTTTTGACCATCGTTGGTTTTAGTGATATCCGAACTATATTTTTCCATAAAACAAAAAAAGCCCTCCGATAAAGGAAGGCTTTTTTAAAATATGGTATTTTATTTCTATTTAGTATCTCTAAGAAAACTTAGTATTTTTGGAGTGGATTTTAAGAAGACGTCAAAAACAAGGCTTGCGAAGTATTTAAAATCAGAAGTTTACTTTTGTAAATGACTGATTTTAAATACGAGCATAACGAAGTTATTGACGTTTTCTTATAGCCACTATTTATTAATTCTCATTCCATAGAACGAACGATAAACAAAATACAAAGCAACTGCAAGGAATGCTGCACCAAAATAGGGAGCAACTGACCTGAATTGTTCTGAAATTGCGATCTCCATAGCTAATAAGCCAAATAAAGTTGTAAATTTAATAATCGGGTTTAAAGCCACCGATGAAGTATCTTTATAAGGATCACCTACCGTATCACCTACTATCGCAGCATCATGAAGCGGTGTACCCTTTTCTTTCATATCAACTTCAACAATTTTTTTTGCATTATCCCATGCTCCACCGGCATTTGCCATAAAAATAGCCTGGAATAAACCAAAAAATGCGATTGAAATAAGATAACTTATAAACATTGAAACCTGTAAATTAGAAGTTCCAGGTGATGATAGAAAAGCAAAAGCTAATGCAAAAGAGAAAATGGCAATAAAAATATTAAGCATACCTTTTTGGGCATATTGTGTACATATTTTAACAACTGCTTTTGATTTTTCGACATCAGCTTTTTTAGGTGCGTCCGGGTCAAGATTAATATTATCTTTAATAAAAGCAACCGCCCTGCTTGCACCTGTTGAGACCGCTTGAATTGAAGCACCCGAAAACCAATAAATCACAGCACCACCAAGAATAAAGCCCATAATTGAATATGGGTTTAGAAGATTAAGAATTTCTTCAGGTCTTACTCCGAGTGTATGTTTAATTACCAAAATAAGTGAAAATATCATGGTTGTTGCACCGACAACAGCAGTACCGATAAGTACAGGTTTGGCTGTTGCTTTAAAAGTATTACCAGCTCCATCATTGGCTTCGAGATAATATTTTGCTTTTTCAAAATCAGGCTTAAAACCGAAATCTCTTTCAATTTCAGGAGTTACTTCCTTTATATTTTCTTCAATTAATGATAATTCATAAATCGACTGAGCATTATCGGTTACAGGCCCGTAACTGTCAACAGCAATTGTAACAGGCCCCATTCCAAGCATACCGAATGCTACCAAACCGAATGCGAAAATTGAAGGATAGATCATCAATTCATCTAAACCGAAATTACTTGCATAATATGCAACAAACATTAGTAAAAAGAATATCATCCCTTGCCAAAAAGCACTAAAATTTCCGGCAACGAGGCCCGAAAGAATGTTTAGTGACGCTCCACCTTCTTTTGAGGCTTCAACTACTTCTTTTACATGGGTTGATTTTGTACTTGTAAATATTTTTGTAAACTCGGGAATTAAAGCCGCACCCAGCGTACCGGCACTAATAATTACTGATAAAGATATCCAAAGATCATTTGGAAGGTCTCTAATAGTGAAATAACTAACTAAAAAGGTTACACCAATTGAAAGTATTGAGGTAATCCATACTAAAGAAGTCAAAGGTTTCTCAAAGTCAAGATCATCAACATTGCTGTATTTAGCTTTTGTAATGGCTCCGTTAATCCAAAACGAAACTACCGAGGTAATTATCATTAAAATTCTCATTACGAAAATCCAGGTTAGTAATTGAACCTGATAACTTGCATCAAAAACCGCAAGAAGAATAAAAGAAATCAAAGCAACACCCGTAACTCCATAAGTTTCAAACCCATCTGCAGTGGGGCCAACTGAATCGCCGGCATTATCACCAACACAGTCGGCAATTGTTCCGGGGTTTCGGGGGTCATCTTCACCAATTTTAAAAATAACTTTCATTAAGTCGGAACCAATGTCAGCAATTTTGGTAAAAATACCACCGGCAATCCTAAGTGCTGATGCACCAAGTGATTCACCGATTGCAAATCCAATAAAACTTGCTCCTGCATATTCACCGGGAACAAAAACCAAAATGATCAACATCATGATAAGCTCAAGTGAAATCAGAACGACACCTATACTCATTCCTGCGTTTAAAGGAATATTTAATAGCTTTATGGGTTTCCTTTCAAGTGATGAAAATGCCATTCTTGCATTGGCAAGGGTGTTCATTCGAATTCCAAACCAGGCAACCGAATACGAACCTAAAATTCCAAGAACTGTCCAACCGAGAATCATTAGAACTCCTCCGACGCCGAAATTTCCCTCTGAAAGGTATCCAAAATAAAAGGCTACCGCCGCTCCAATAAACAGAAACAGAATAACCAAAAATTTTCCTTGTTGGATTAAATAAGTTTTTCCCGTTTCGTAAATAACTTGTGCAACATCCAGCATTGATTTGTGAGCACGCAATTTCTTAACCTGGACAAATTGGTATAATCCGAACATGAATCCTGCAATTGTTATTAAAAATCCCCAGTATAAAATGTTCTGGGATTTAATACCCTCCGGTATCACAAGATCAGCCTCACCCGCAAAAGTTAAAACCGGCAGTAATGAAACCGTTAATAATGTTAAAATCTTTTTCATTCCTAATAATTTTTTAAGTTATACAATAATCAAACAAAACATTCATTTATACACCTATTATAATCTTTAATAAACCTTTAAAGATTTGGTTTTGTGGTGACTTAAACAAATGTTCCATACAATTTATATGTCAATTTTTTTGATTAATTGCCGCAAAAGTAAAATTATTTTTACAAGAACCCAATAATAATTTTTATAAGTTATCAGTTTATTATCCACTTTTTTTTCTATAACACTCAAGGTATTATTTTAAAATGGTTTATGAGGAAATACAAGTACAAGTATCTTGAGTTTTTTTATTACTAAATAATTTCGTATTTTTGCAAAAAACAAATAATAAAATTAGAAACAAGGGAATTGTAAACTAACAATGAACGGTAATGCAAATAGATAAAGAATTTACAGATTAATAATATGTTATGGTATCGTGAAGTAAGAAAAATAATGGAAAAATACAATAGCAATGCCGGTAAAAATTAGAGAATTAATCAAGAAACTCGAAAAAGCGGGATTTGTAAATAGAGGTGGGAAGTGAAGTCATAGGAACTTTGGGCATCCCAATGGAAGAGTAACTCTATCAGGAAATCAAGGGGACGATGCAAAACGGTATCAAGAAATGGAAGTAAAGAAAAAAATAGAAGATTTAAAAAATGAAAAATAGCGCAAAATATCTAAAAATTGTCGAATGGTCGGAAGATGATCAGGTTTTTATAGGACAATGCCCGGGAGTTATTGGCCCATGTTGTCATGGTGAGAGTGAAATTGAAGTATATAAAGAATTATGTACAATAGTCGATGAATGGTTGGAAATTACCAGGAACGAAAATAAGGAACTTCCTCCACCTACAATCGGTAAAGGAATCGCTAAGCAAATCGTAGCATTCGCATAACAAGGCACTCAACCTGATGCCCCAGGTTTTAAGTAGTTTTTGTTTGAATAATTTTGCATTCACATTCTATGTCTGTTTAAATGTAAATTTTTCATTTTTTTCTTGCATATTAAGTTTATTATATGGAATTTTGCAGCTTAATAATTTTGTAGCCACACCACAAAACTCAAAAAAGAAAAACTTAGGAGAAAAAGATGAAAAATTTATTTAGAAATTTATTCAGAAAGAAAAAAACATCTGTAATTAGCAAAACAACAGGAGAAACGTCGAATAATTACATTGTTGAAATAGGAACATATTTAGTCAATTACAATGGCTACCTACATTTGAAATTTGACGCAGTGGATATTGATTCAAGTAAAAGTGTACCTTGTATTTACGGTTTATTAAAGGTAGCTGCACCTCTTCCTGGAACAATTATGAAAATCAAAGAATCGGGTATGATTGGATACAAAGTTTCTGAGGAAGCTGAAAGCTTTTTCAATAATGTATATGTAAGTGTCAAACCTGTGCAATATAAAGGAAATGTTCGTTATGAGGGCAAGAGGATTTTTCGACTTGATGAAGAAAAACTTTACAAACATTCATATATCAATCAGATAAAGAATATTAGTGATGAGTTTTACAGAGAATGTGATGTCTTATGTAAGTCTGATAGTTTATCCCCCAAAGGCAATAAATATGCCGATAAAGGAGTGATAGAACTCAACAAAAAAGCTCTTGCTTATGAAAAAAAAGGTGATAATGACCAAGCGATAAAATACTACAAGAAAGGCGATAAAAATGCCAATAAAGGTGATTATAGTCAGGCTATAGAATATTACAAAAAAGCTCTGAAGATTGACCCTGACTATAGAGATGCCTGGTATAATCTGGGATTTGCTTATATCCAAAAAGGTGATTATAACCAAGCAATAGAGTGCAACAAAAAAGCTCTGAAGATTGACCATAACTTTGCTAGTGCCTGGGATAATATGGGTATTGCTTATGGAAAAAAAGGTGATAATAAACAAGAAATAAAATGCCTCAAAAAAGCTGTTACGATTGATCCTGAACATATAAGTTCATGGCATAATATGGGTATTGCCTATAGTCGAAAAGGTGATAATGAACAAGAAATAAAATGCTACAAAAAAGCTGTTAAGATTAACCCAGACTTCAAATATGCCTGGTATAGTATAGGACTTGCTTATGACGGAAAAGGTGATTATAATCAAGCGTTAGAATACTTCAAAAAAGCTGTGGAGATTGACCCTTATTATAGAGATGCCTGGTATAATCTTGCTTTGGTTTATTCCGATATTGGTGATTACGATAAGAAGATTGAATGCTACAAGAAAGTTGTGTACATTGATCCTGACTATATAGATGCCTGGTTTAATTTGGGATGTACATATGAAGAAAAAGGTGACATTGGTAAGAAGCAAGAGTGCTTCCAAAAAGCAGCTTGTTTAGGTGATGATGAGGCCAAAAAATGGCTTACAAATAATGGTCATAGCTGGTGATAATGAATACAAAGTATTTTATTTAATCATATTACTTCACTAGGGTTTTGATCAGTTTAATGTTGTGAGTAATAGATTACACATAGATGTATGATGATTGCATAATTTCAGTGTAAAATGCATAATATATATTGTAAAAGAGTGTTGAATAATGGTATATTGATTCGTAACCAGCAGGAGATTGTATTCTTTTCAATGCCCTGATTCTTGACAAAATTGCAGTGCATCATTTGAAGGGATATTTTAAGGTGGTTGTCAAACAAAGAAATGCACGCATACAGTTAAAGCGTCACGGCCTTTGTTAAATCACTATCGGAATAGTGAAGTTGGGTTATTCAATCGCCATTAATTGTCATTAACTTCGTGTCATTTTTAATTATCACTTAATTAACCTTTTATAGAATTCCCATCGAATTATCAATAATCAATGAATGACCACCAATGACTTTATATCCATATTTCCCTTATTCCCCCTATTCCCATATTTTCATATTCCCTGTTGCCAAATAATAAATATGTATCATTTTGGGCAAATATTAAATATTCGATTGTATAATTAAAAAAATCTTGTAATTTTGTATGATAAAAATATATTATGTAATATATTTATGTGTAATATTTGGTAATTAGTTTTTACTACATAAAAAAATGGAGAAAAAAAGGCTGGAAATTGTCGGGATGTCGTATAGTCAATCACAAACAGGCGCTTATGCACTAATTTTGGGTGAGGTAGGTGGTAAAAGAAGAATTCCAATAATTATTGGTGGATTTGAAGCACAGTCAATTGCAATTGAACTTGAAAAAATGAAACCTTCAAGGCCATTGACTCACGACCTGATTAAAAATTTTGCCGACACTTATAATATTTCTCTTAAAGAAGTTGTAATTAATAAATTTGTTGATGGAATATTTTTTGCAAAACTCCTATGGGATCAATATAATACTGAAACCGAGATTGATTCACGAACTTCTGATGCAGTTGCATTAGCTATTCGTTTTCGTTGCCCGATTTATACTTATGAAAATATTTTAACTGAGGCAGGAATAATATTCGATGAATCCTCATCAAAAGATAAAAAATCAAAAATTGTTACCGAAAAGAATATTAAGAAAAACAAATATGAGGATTATTCATTAAACGAATTAAACAATTTGCTTAAAAAAGCTGTTGATAAAGAAGATTATGAAAAAGCCTCAGTGATCAGAGATGAAATTAATCGAAGAAAATAAAATTTGAAATTTGAAATTTGGTTGCTCCTGAATTTCTAATTTCTCAAAAACACAAACAGTTAAACACAAGTTAGTTACCAAAATAAAAATACATGAAATATTCATGATTGGTTTTAAACACACACCTGTGTACCGAAGCACTACAATGCGCAGGCACAAGATAATGATTAATATATTACATCCATTTTCCCTTATATTTTCTTATATGCCTTATATGGTTCAATTTTTAAACACATGAAATACAAAATTTTATTTTTTTTCATTTTAGTAATAGCTATCGGATCAATGATAGTTATTGCTCAAAATTCAAATGTTCAGAATGAAATAGTTCCAAATGATACTATTTCAACAATTTTACCTGATATTGATTCTATTGCTAAAGAATCGGTTATTGATGCCGATAAAGATATTTCGGCTTTTAATACGAGCAAAAAAAATCTTCTTACCTCAGCAGGTGGGACAGGAATCACTTTTATGTCAATTTTAAGAGGACTTTTAGGATTAGCTGTTTTGGTATTAATTTTAACAGTATTCAGTAATAATTGGAAGGCAATTTCGTGGAGAGTAGTTATCACAGGTTTGGGTATTCAAATTCTTTTGGCTATCGGTATTTTACAAGTACCTTTCATCCAAAGTATATTTGAATTTGTAGGGAAAATATTTGTTGTGATATTGGATTTCACGAAAGCCGGAAGCGATTTTCTGTTTAAATCAATGGTAACAGGAGAAGTTGAAGCGCCGTTAATAAATTTTGCAATGCAGATTTTACCGACGATTATATTTTTCTCTGCATTAACAAGTTTGTTATATTTCCTAAAAATAATTCAAAAAGTAGTGTTTGTATTGGCTTGGGTTATGACAAAAGCAATGAAATTATCAGGTGCTGAAAGCCTGTCGGTTGCAGGAAACATTTTTTTAGGCCAAACCGAATCACCTTTGATGATAAAAGCATATTTGCCGAAAATGAATAAATCGGAAATGTTGCTTGTTATGACCGGTGGCATGGCGACTCTTGCCGGCGGAGTTTTGGCTGTTTATATAAGTTTTCTGGGTGGCGATGATCCAGTTCAGAGATTACTTTTCGCTAAACACCTTTTGGCAGCTTCAATTATGGCGGCTCCGGGAGCAGTTGTTGCATCAAAGATACTTATACCACAAACCGAAAATATTGAAAAAACAGTTGAAATATCAAAAGAGAAAATTGGAAGCAATGTTCTTGATGCAATTTCAAACGGAACTATCCAAGGATTGAAACTTGCTGTTAATGTTGCAGCTATGCTTTTAGTTTTTATCGCTTTCATTGCAATGTTTAATTTCATTATTTCCCGAATCGGAGGATGGACAGGATTGAATGAACTTATTGTAGAGGGCACAAATGGACGGTACGATGAATTGAATTTGCAATTTATTTTAGGTTATGTATTCTCACCATTAATGTGGTTGATTGGGGTAAATGCTCAAGATATGACTTTAGTTGGACGACTTCTTGGAGAGAAGATAATTATGACCGAATTTATCGGATATATCAGTCTTGCCGACCTGAAAGAAGCCGGAGCTTTTTCATCACAGAAATCAATAATCATGGCAACTTATATGCTTTGCGGTTTTGCTAATTTCGCTTCCATAGGAATTCAGATCGGGGGAATAGGTTCATTAGCTCCAAACCAAAGAGTTTTACTTTCAAAATTTGGAATGAGAGCTTTGTTGGCAGGTACTATCGCTTCGCTTTTTTCAGCAACAATTGTTGGGGTTGTTCTAGGGTAATCTTTGATTGTTGATTGATAATTAATAATAACTGCTGATAATATAAAGGAAACCAAATAATGCAACAATATTTAGATCTATTAAATCATGTTATAGAAAACGGTAGTGAAAAAACCGACAGGACAGGCACCGGAACAATAAGTGTTTTCGGCTACCAGATGCGATTTGATCTTGATAAAGGATTCCCTGTTTTAACAACCAAGAAACTGCATTTAAGATCAATAATTTATGAATTACTTTGGTTTTTGGCAGGCGACACTAACATTAAATTTCTTAATGAAAATAATGTAAAAATCTGGAACGAATGGGCCGATAAGAATGGTGATTTAGGGCATATTTACGGTTATCAATGGCGTTCTTGGCCCACAATTGACGGAAAACATATCGACCAAATAAGCAATTTGATTGAAGGCATTAAATCAAATCCCGATTCACGCCGTCACCTTGTAAGTGCTTGGAATGTTGGCGAATTAGATAAAATGGCTTTGCCTCCATGCCATATAATTTTTCAGTTTTATGTTGCAAACGGCCGCTTATCCTGTCATTTATACCAACGTAGTGCCGATATTTTTCTTGGCGTTCCCTTTAATATTGCTTCCTATTCATTGTTAGCTATGATGGTAGCTCAAGTTTGTGACCTCAAATTAGGGGATTTTATCCACACCTTTGGCGATGCTCACATTTATCTTAATCATATTGATCAGGTTAAATTGCAAACAAGCCGAAAACCTTTAGAATTACCTGAAATGAAAATAAATCCGAAAGTCAAGAATATTTTTGATTTCAAATATGATGATTTTGAATTGATAAATTATAATGCTCATCCTCATATTAAGGGGGCTATTTCGGTGTAATGTTTTTTTAGAAATTAGAAATTCAGGAGCAACTAAATTTCCAATTTCTAATTTCCGATTTCTCAAAACCCAAACAGTTAAATACAAACCGGTTACACAAATACAAACACATGAAACAAATTTCAATAATTGTAGCAATCGCCGAAAACATGGCAATAGGAAAAGATAATGATCTGTTATGGCATATTTCGGATGACCTGAAACGTTTTAAACGTATAACAAAAGGCCATCAGGTAATTATGGGAAAAAACACTTATCTTTCATTACCTTTCAAACCATTGCCAAATCGGATAAACATTGTAATTACCGACGATAAATCTGAAACTTTCGAAAGATGCAAAACTGTTCATTCAATCGAAGAAGCAGTAAGCTATTGTAATGAAAACGAAGAAAGTTTTATTATCGGAGGTGCTTCCATTTATTCCCAGTTTTTTCCTTACGCAAATAAATTATATCTAACAAGAGTCCATAAATCTTTCGATGCCGATACTTTTTTCAGCGAAATTGATTTTAATGAATGGAAATTAATCGAAAAAGAAAATATTGAAACTGATGATTCAGTTGATTTTACATATTCTTACGAGACTTATATCAGAAAGACTGAGTGACTAAGTGACTAAGTGACTGAGAGACCAAGAGAATTAATGTATTCAATCATTCATGCATTCAATCATTCACGCATTTATTTTTTCAAGCACGATCTTGCTTCTTTTGAAGTACTTACTTTTCCTTCGCTGAAATAATTCTCATGATTTACAATTATTTTATTCAATTTGTAGTAATAATTCACCATTATACCTGCAGATTGTTTCAATCCCTTCTCCGAAGTATCGCCAAACCAGTTAATTCGTTGAATTTTTGCACCATTCATTAGATGAAAGTGAGCAACAGGGTCGAATGCAATATTATTCCTTTTCTTTGTATTTATCAGATATTGGGCACACAACCTCATCAAAGGTTTTTGGAGTGCATTCGAAATGTTTTTGTTTTCATTCCAATTCGTATCTAAAATACCAAGCAATATATTTTTGATTTGTTTTGACTTAGAGAATTTCTGAAGATTTTTTGTTTCACTCGCTGTAATCAAATCCTTGTATTTTTCGTGCGAAAGATTTTTTAGCCATTCGTTGAATTTTGGAATTGGTGACAGGGTAACAAAATTTTTAAGCTTTGGGAATTCTGCCGACAACTCTTTTACAACTCGTTTTATTAAAAAATTTCCAAAACTAATTCCTCTTAAACCTTTTTGAGTATTTGAAATTGAGTAAAAAATTGCGGAATCAGCTAAATTCGGATCGTGCGTAGGAATATTTCGATCTAAAAGAGCCTGAATGTTATTTGGAATTCCTTTTACAAGAGCAATTTCGATAAAAATCAAAGGGTCGTTTGGCATTTTATAATGAAAGAAGGCAAATATTCTTCTATCGGTTTGAAGCCTGTGTTTTAAATCGTTCCATGAAAATATTTCGTGAACGGCTTCATACTCCATAAGTTTTTCGAGAAGGATTGCAGGTGAGTTCCACGTAATTTCCTTCAAATCTAAAAGGTTAATATCGAAATAAGTAACTAAGAGATCTTTAATATCTGCATCAAGTTTTCTTAATCTCGGCATTGGTGAAATTAATGGAATTAAATCACATCGCATATCTTTCAGAAAAAGAAAACCATTAGGCAATTTAACAAGTTGTCTTAATATTTTTACTCGTGGAGGTACAAGAGCCTTGCTTAATTCAAGCTCGGCATTGATCCGTTCATTTTCTCCTTTTGATGAATTCAGAATATTGATCTTTTCATTTAACAAATTTGTATCTATGTCAAAATCAAAGGCAAGCATTCTGAGAAATCTCCTTTTGCCTTTATCTGTCAGATTGATATAAATAATTCCTAAGTGAATGATCTTTGATTTTATTGATATTTCCCCACCTTTTTCATTTACACAATCTATCAATAATTTTCTAAGTCTTTCTTCATCACTTTTAGGCAGATCAGGGCTGATTTTTAATATGGAATTACCTGATTCATTCCAGGCAGTTATTATTTTATTAATGGTTTGACTGCTAACACCTGCAATCGAATCATCAAGTTTAATATAATTCTCTTTATTCCGTGAAAATATTTTCATTAATTAGACAATTTTTTTTTGTTAAAGATACAAAAAAAATCAATACTCAAATAATTAAAAATGAAAAAATATTTGGACACTAATTACAGTAATTTACACTAATTTAATTTGTGTTAATTTGTGTTATTAGTTTCTTTTTAACAGTTTACGGATAGACAATTAATTAATATTTGAGATTAGAAATGAGAGTCATCTTCCGAAAAAAGTCCTGGCCTGCGCTGTTTGGTTCGCTCTATTGATTTTTCTAATTTCCATTTTTGAATCTCTTTTTCATTTCCAGAAAGGAGAATATCGGGCACTTTCATTCCTTTGAATTCGCGGGGACGTGTATAAACAGGAGGAGAGATCAAATTATTTTGAAAAGAATCCGACAAGGCAGAAGTTTCATCGTTGAGAACACCGGGAATCAGCCTTGTAATTGAATCGACAAAAACCATGGCAGCCAATTCACCACCCGAAAGGACATAATCGCCAATTGATATTTCTTTGGTAATATAAAACTCCCGAATCCTCTCATCTATGCCTTTATAATGCCCACAAAGAATGATAATATTCCCAAAAGTCGAGAAATGATTTGCAGTTTTTTGGTCGAAAAGATCGCCATCAGGACTCATATAAATAATCTCATCATATTCACGCTTCGATTTAAGTTTATCTATACATTCGGCAATCGGTTCTATCATCATAACCATTCCGGCACCACCACTAAAAGCATAATCATCAACACTTTTATGCTTGTTTTTTGAATAATCGCGAAGGTTATGAAAATAAATTTCAATAAGCTTTTTTTCTTTAGCACGCTTAATTATCGAATGAGAAAAAGGCCCCTCAAACATCTCAGGAAATATGGTAATAATATCAATTCTCATTCTTTTGTTTTTTGCAAAAATAAAAAGTATTTGTAAAGATTATACGAAATAATTTTGGGGGATTTAAATTAAATACCGAAGAATAAAAGGCAAAAGTCCAATTCTAAAAATGATTCTATTTGCCTGGAAAATACTTATAAATATCCCTACGGTGTAAGAACCTTTTGAGAATAATTACTTCTCCATCCAATTCAAGTCCAATTCTGTAGTTTCCTATCCTTATCCGGTAGTAGTTTTTATGTCCTTTCATCTTTTCGCAATTTGGAATTTCTTTTAACGTATTTGCATTTTCCACCAAAAACATCATTTCACTAAGCTTTCTTCTATGCAAAGGTATTAAATATGAATCCTTAACAAATTGTTTGGTAATACTTTTTTTCATTGTTTCAGCCAGTCTTCAAAATCCTTTTGTTCTTCTTCTGTTATTAGGGTTTGATCGCCTTCCTGCATAGCATTGTAAAGTGCCTCATTTTCCTGTACTTCAGTTAAACCAAACTCAACATCCATTTTTATTTTTAGCAAATTGGCTAATTCTTTAAATGTTTTTAAGTGTTCATTTTTTATATCTAATGTTATTATCATAATAATAAATTTATATATTTGCTACTTTAATACAAACAAAGATAATAAAATAAGATAAACTATTCGTTAATCTGCTTATTTTTTAAAATCATTTTTATTAATAATCCGTGCAAATTCGTGTCATTAACAACATTTTAGATTGATTATTTATGATTAGAAACAAAAAAAAATAATTCATCCAATCCAAATAGTTTTAATATTCAGAAATTCTTTTATTCCATAAGATGCAAGCTCACGCCCGAAACCTGATTTTTTTATTCCTCCGAAAGGCAGCCGTGCATCGGATTTAGTCATTCCGTTCACAAATACAGCTCCGGCTTCAATTTTACGGGCGACAGCTTCTCCCCTACTCAAATCTGATGTCCAGATACTTGCACCCAAGCCATAAATTGTATCATTTGCAACTTTGATTGCTTCTTCTGTATTTTTTACTCGAATAATTACAGAAACAGGCCCAAAGGTTTCTTCATCGTAAACAGGCATTCCTTTTTTAACATTTGTTAAAATCGTAGGTTGATAAAAGAAACCATCACTTTCGATAATTTTTCCACCACAAATTAAGCTTGCTCCCATTTCAATTGATTTCTGAACCTGATCATTAATATTTTCCAAAAGATCAAACCTTGCCATAGGCCCCATTTTTGTTTCTGTTTTCATTGGATCACCTATTTTATAATTTTCAAACAAATGTTTTTGAAATTCAATAAATTCATCTGCAATTTCTTCCTCGACAATAAATCTCTTAGCCGAAATACAAACTTGGCCGGCATTCAACAATCTTGAATCGGTTCCTGTCTGACAGGCTTTGGATAAATCGGCATCTTTTAAAACGATAAAAGGATCGGAACCACCAAGTTCTAAAACAGATTTCTTTAAATATTTTCCAGCAAGAGAAGCGACAATGCTTCCCGCTTTTGCACTTCCGGTTAAAGTTACTCCGGCAACCAAATCATTTGCTATTACCTGCTCAGCCAATTCAACCGGAATAACAAGGCTGCGAAATACATTTTCTGGAAAACCTGCTTTTTGAAAAATTTCTTCAATCGCAAGAGAACAACCGCAAACATTTGGTGCATGTTTTAAAATTGCTGTGTTTCCTGCTATCAGATTTGGAACCGCAAACCGAAACACTTGCCAAAAAGGAAAGTTCCAGGGCATAATTGCAAAAATACTTCCTATTGGTTCAAAGCTAACATAACTTTTGCTTGCGTCTGTTTGAATAATCTCATCCTTAAGAATTTGTTGAGCATTTTCGGCATAATAATCGCATAATGCGGCACATTTTTCAATCTCGGCTTTGGCTTGCAAAATTACTTTCCCCATTTCAGATGTCATCAGTTCAGCAAACTTTTGACTTTCCGACCTGAGAATTTCACCGGCATTCTTCATTAGTTTCGACCGCTCGTCAAAGGATGTATTTTTCCAGGTTTTCCACTCTTTATGTACATCCTTAATTATTGAATCTACATCAGAAACAGAATGTTCTTTGTATTCTTTAATTAATTTATTGTTGAAAGGATTTATGCTTTTCATTCATTATAATATTTGAAAAAACCTGCAAGAAACAAACCCACACAGGCCAAAATTTTTGTTTTATAAAATGTATTAATAAACCATTAAAATGGTTAACGAAATTACCTATCCTAAGCAACCCACGACTTAAGTCGTGGGCTAATGAAATATGAAAACATTTAACCGTTTTAACGGTTTTATAAATAAATAACAATAACTAAAATTTAGATTGATTAACCCTATTTCGTTCATCTCAATCGAAGGGTTTCACATCAATCGATAATTAAAAACAATCAATTGACTTAGAAACTAATCAACCTCAAGAATTGTTTTCTTAACGGTTTTCATGAAGGTTCTCCAATAATTATCCCAATCTCTTTCAAGATTTAAAAATGGCGTTAAAAGAGAAGCACGGAAAATCCAAACACCTGTTCCATCTAAGAATTCCTTTTCATCAATACCAATTCTTTTTAAAAAGCTTATAGGAGCTTTTCCATAATCATCTAAAGTAAATTCAGTATGTGAAGTCAGGAAATCGTCATAATAAACAGGCCCGCTAACATACTGGAATTTATCAAATAATTTCAAAGTCAGTTCATTCATTTTTTTCAAACTCTTATTTCCAACTTCGTTAAATGTCCAGTTAACCATATTGAAATCAGGTTTTGTAAGGCAGTAGGCTTTATAAGTTTTGCCATTTTCTAAAGTAAACTCCGGTTCATTCATCAAAGAATTATAAAATCTTTGAGCTACTTCCTGACTTCTCCCGATAAGCCTGCCATATCCTGTAATATTCAAAGGAACAACTTTATGCGAAGCCCAAACAGCAGCAACCGTTGCACCTGCTTTTGATCCTTCCATAATATAAGAACCAAGTAAAACCGGATTTTCGTTCGTCATTCCCTGAGCAAAAACATAGGCAGCAAAATAAGAAATAAGATCTTTTACTCTTGTATCTTTTGCCAGAATAGCACCGGCCTGATAGGGAATATAACCCATTTTATGGGGGTCGGTAGTAATTGAATCAGCCTCACTCATAGCTTTGTAAGACTCATAAATTCCTCTTGAAGGCCAATCGTTGTCCATTTGCATTGCACCCGATTCGTGAAGCAAAGGTTTAATTTCATCATAACTGATAAATTCATTATTTTTATCAAGGAAAATCGAACGGGCATAACCACCGTAAGCAGCATCAATATGATAATAAAAACTAATGCCTTTCTTTTCGTATTCTTTTCGAAGTTTAACAACTTCATGCACCTCGTCAACAGCACCTTCTTCGGTAGTTCCAACTACAGAAACAACTCCAAGAATTGGAATTTTTTGCTCAACAAGTTTGTCAATTTCTTCTTTTAAATGATTGATATCCATTCTGCATTCGCTATTAACCTGAACGTTAACAAAATTATTGCTACCAATTCCCATAATATCAACCACTTTAGTCCATGAATAATGTTTGGTTTGAGGAACAAGCAATTTACCAAATTTCCCGCTGGTCATTCCAGTTCCTCTAACCGAATGATTTCTAACCTCATCAAATATTCCCATTTCCTTAGTTATATCTAAAAGATCAAGAATTTTTGTTGTTGACAGATTCATTAGTTGCCAATCATCAAGGCCTTTAACGAGTTCGGGTTTAATTTGTTTAATTGCATTTGGAACTGATTTTAGGTTTCTCATAAACCAGGTAGCTTCAAAATTAGCTACATGTCCACCTGAAGTGATGTGCCCCCATGCTTTTTCAGGGTCATAACCCATCATTTTTGCCAATTGTTTCCCGACTTCAACCTCCAATGAAGTAGTTGCCGGCGCTCCTTCAAAAGCACAATTGTTTGGGTTATATAATATTGTTGCCATATAGGCTATTACTGCCGGCATCAAAACATCGCTATTCATTTGGCCAAGATAGCGAGGTGAAAACCAGGGCTCCGAACTGGTTTTAAGCTTTGAAGAAAGTTCTAATAAAACTTCTCTTGTTTTTTGAAGAGTATTTTGAAAACTATTTTTATTGCGATCTTCCATTGTTATTGCATCTTTATCATCGGGATGAAAATCGCGTCGCCAGAAAATGTGTTCATCCATCATAAAATTAATCATTTCCTTTAGAAATCCCTGGTTTTCAGATTTAGGCCCAAGAAAAAGAGCATCTACATTAATGTTTTTCATGTGTTTTAATTTTTATAGTTATTATATTATTTATATCAAAAAAAAATTGTGATTAGAAATCCATCCATACGGATACATACGCACTCACTTCGTTTCGTTTGCTTTGCTTCATACGGACAAGTTTAGAAATTGGTCCCGAGCACTCGGGATGGTTGCTTTTGAATTTCCAATTTCTAATTTCTAATTTCATTATATAATCATTTTTATGTGGGTTAAAAATCAATCATTTCCTACCCCAATTTTTTCGGGGATATTTCTTTTTTCCATTCGGGTTTTTTAAATTTAAAGACAATCAAAGGTATAATTACAAAAAATGCCAGTCCAATTGCCATAAACCAAACGTAAAAGGATGAATTACCTTTTGATGATACAATTTCAGGAGGGAAAAATGCTATAACAACCACAAAAGCCATTGATATTAATCCAAAGACTCCTAATATCCACATCCCAATATTATTTTTTCCGGGAACTTTATAAGCTCTCGGAACATTGGGTTGAGAGTATCTGAGTTTTATTCCTGAAGCAAACATAAAAATATACATTATAGCATACAGTAAAGTTGTAAGTATTAATATCATAAAAAACACACTATTAATACTTGGAACGACCAAATATAATAAAGCAACAAGAGAAATTGCAGTTGCCTGAGTGAAAATAATATGAGTAGGAACACCGTATTTGTTTTCTTTTTGCCACCAGGGAGGAAGGTCTCCATTTTTTGCAACGCCCAACATTCCTTTTGAAGGCCCAAGCACCCATGTACTAATTTGTCCGGTTGCTCCGACAGCGGCAAAAAGAGCTACAATCGGAATAAGCCATTTCATATCAAATTTGGTCAGGAAAATTTCAAAAGTCTGCATTATACCTGCTACAAGGCTGATTTCATTTTTCGGAACTACTATTCCAACAATCAATGAACCGAATATATTTAATATAATTAAGAGCAAAATACCCATAAACATTGCTTTTGGGTAATTTTTTTGAGGATCCTTTACTTCGTTTGCATGAACTGACGAAACTTCCAATCCGGCAAAAACAAATACTACAGAGACAAAAAAGGCAAGATTACCGATATTAGAAAAATTTGGGATAATATTGTTCGCAGTGAAAGAAAAATCCATATTAACAGGATTTCCCTGAAAAAGATAAATAGCACCAAGTACAAGTATCAATGCTGCCGGTATAAAAACTCCAAAAACAACTCCTATTGTACTTATCAGACTTGCTGCTTTTAATCCTTTTAAGTTTAGCAATGTAACACCCCAATACATTACAAGGATCATGATAACAATATAAGTTTCATTATTAGCCCATGGAGGATAGAAAACATAAGCCCACATTGCAGCAATAAAGGAAGTTATCATAACCATTCCGAAAAACATTTGAACCCAAAGCATCCATATTGAAAAGAAAGCCCATTTCTCACCAAATGCTTCTTTAATCCACACATAAACACCGCCTTCCTTTGGCCAACCTGTTGCCAACTCGGCCGATACAAGGCCAACAGGAATTAAATAAATAATTGCTGCAACAATGATATAAAAGAACATCTGCATCCCCGTTTCGGCAAGCATCGGCATATTTCGTATGCTCAACACAAAAGCAGATGTTATCATAATCAGCTTAAAGATACTTAAATATGTAGTTTTTGTTTTCATAAAAGAATCATTAGTTTATAATTTATGTATTAATTACACAAAAGTATATATTTCTATTGGATTTACAAAAAAAATATGGGGAATACGGGAAAGAAGGGAAATAAAGGAAATATGACCCACCTGCACCAAGGTTGTTCAATTCTAATTTATAGTTCGGAATTTAAGGATATAACTTGTTAATAACTATTTTTTTGCCGCGAATACACGAATATTTTGCAAATATTTCATATTTATTCGTTTTAAATTCGCGAATTCGCGGCTTTGTATTGTTTGTTTTGCTTAGACCTTTTTTTTTATTAACAATTTAGTTAGATTTGAACAGCCCTTCCACCTGCACTTAAATTTCCTGACTTCATCGGAAATAAATATAACCCTAATAATAATGAATATTTATTCCCTAGAAATCAGGATATTTCCAATAAACTTTTTCGGGATTTTGTTTTCTGAATTCAAAAACATCTTTAATCATATTATGAAGTTTTTCGATGTCAATAGGTTTAGTTATAAATCCATAAGTTTCGTATTCTATTGCCTTATTTCTAAATTCCGAATACCCGGTAACCATTATTACATCAAATGTTCTTTTGGGAAATCTTTCCATCAGATCAAAGCCATTTCCACGCGGCATATTAATATCCAGTAAAACCAAATCCGGTTTTTTCTCGAGGATCAACTTATAAGCATCTTTTATAATATTTGCTACTCCTACAACTTTGGCTTCTTTGCAAAATTCATCAATTATTTTTTTCAAGTTATCAATTGCATCTTGTTCGTCATCAATAATTACAGTTTTTAAATTCATAATTATACATTTTTATATTTGAGTCCACTCCGAAAAGTTGTAAAATGAAATTAGCCAAAGATTAACAGAATTATATTAAAATATAATCTGTGATAATCAGAGTAATCTGTGGCAACTTTTTCAACAATTTCAAATAAATGTATTTTCGGAGTAGACTCATATTTATTATTTGTTATTAATGTTACTTACTGTTTTTAATGGTAAAATAATTGTAACTTTTGTACCAACGTTATTTCCTTTTTCATCAGTCAAATCATCAATATGCAAGCCGGTTTCTCTGTTTTCAAGCTTACTTATAAGTTTAAGTCTTTTTTGAATATTTGAGATGCCTGTTGATTTATAATCCTTATTAAATTCTCTTCGATACTCCGCTGCTTTTGCCCTTCCTATTCCATTATCCTGTATTTCACAAATAATAGACTTTTTGTTTAATTTTATGCGAACAGTTAAATTACATTTATCTTCTTTATGTATAACACCATGCCAAATTGAGTTTTCAAGCAAAGGTTGTAAAAGAAAAATCGGGATACGAACAATTTCCGTATTGATTTTTTCATCTATAATAAACTCATAATTGAATTTATTTTTTAATCTCAAGCGTTCAAAATCAAGATATAATTCTAAAAGTTCAATTTCTTTATCCAGGGTAATATCATTATTTTTTGATGCTTCTAAAGATTTTCTCATCAGGTCAGAAAATTTAGATAGATATTTACTTGACAGTATCTTGTCATTTGACATAATGAAGTTCTGGATAGAATTAAGAGAATTTGAAATAAAATGGGGATTCATTTGATTGCTTAATGCAAGTTGCTGATATGATAAACCCTTTTTTAGTAATCTGTCGCGTTTTTCTTTTTCCTTCATTCTATAAAAAGTAAATGCCCCGATAATAATAGCCAGAATAAGTGTTATAAGTAAATAAAACCACAATTTCTTCCAAAAAGCCTGGCTGATCTCAATTTTAATTTCAGCAGGTGTTAAACTCCAATCTCCTCCAATGCTTTTTGCTATTACTTTAAATGTATAACTACCTGCAGGCAAATATGGATATTGTGCCTGGGTTTTATTACTTGTTACCCAATCTTCATCAATACCGGTAAGCTTATGCTTATAAAGAAGTTTTCCTTTATATTTATATGATATTCCAAAATAATCAATTGTTATTGAATTTTTACTATATGGCAAATTGTAGCTATCCATAATTAAAGTATCCTTTCCTTTAATTGAAAAATTGGTAATATAAACAGGTGGAGATATTTTATGATTAGAGTATTTTGTATTTTTAAAAACCGTTAAACCTGATTTTGTTGCCACATAAACCATTGAATCTGTCACCTGAATATCCCTTACTTCATTCGAAGCCAGGCCATTTTGAACAGTAAAATTTTCTATTTTGTATTTTAACGGATCATTATTTATTAAAATGATTTTATTTAATCCAAGATTGGTTCCTGCCCAAATTACATTATCTTTTGAATAAATAGAAGTTACCGAATTACTTGTCAGGCCATTGGCTTTTGTTATCTGAAAAACTGTATCCTTACTATATACTAATACTCCGGCACCTCTTGTAGCAAACCAGAATTTATTATTATAATCACAAAATACAATATCGAGTATTCTGTTTTTCAACAATTCATTTTTTTCACCATAATAAATAAAATCTCCTTTTATTTTCTTTTCATCTTTAAGGACGAATTTATATAAACCTTGTAAAGTTCCCAGTAAAACATCACCGTTTGCTAATTCATATATTGCCTCAGTTCTGATCGTATAATTATGACTTTTATATCCATTGAAGATTACATTTTTATCAATTAATTTATACAGAGTTCTTGATGACCCTATCCAAATACCTTTGTTTTTACTTTTTTTAAATTCTTTTATAGAAAAGAAACCATAATTTTCTTTGATATTAAAATGCCCGGTTTTTGAAAATACTTTTTTCTGATCATAAATATTTGGAATTAAGAATAAAAAACCGTTTGTTCCTACCCATAAATTATCATTATCAATACACAATGCTTTAATAACAATATTTTGATCAGCAGAAACAGGAATTTTAATTATTGAATCCTTACTGATAAGATTAACATAATTATCATTTGTTCCAATCCAGATATCATTATCCTTGTCAATAATAACACATTCGGTATTATTATTAGCTAAACCACTTGTTTTATTATATGTTTTATAAAAAGAAGAGCTCATGTAATACACACCATCATCAATGGTTGCCATCCAATATCCACCTTCATTATCTAATAAAACATAAGCTATTGTATGATTATTTAAATAATGTGCATAATGCGGTTTTGAAATATCTCCGTTTTTATAAAAATATACACCATTATTTCTTAATCCTACATACAAATTTTTTTGTTTATCAATCCCAAGAGAAAAAACTCTGTCCTTCATTTCCCTTTTAAATATCAAAGTTGAATCTTTAAACTCATAAATATAATGTCCATAAGCATAAATATAATTGCCATTGTCTTTTTGTATTAAACAAGATCTTGCCCCCCGCATAGGAAGAAAAATATCATTATCTAATTTCAACAGTCTATCATCCTTTAATATCCCTAAAAAAGTATTATCCGAAATATTTATTTTATTTGATTTGTTTTCAAAATAAGTTAATACATAAGATTTTTCATTTTTATTATCAACTATTAAATTAGAGGTATTAAATTTATTTTCAGAATATTTTCTATTGATCTTTCCGTCAGGAAAAGCTTCAAATATACCCTGATTAAACAAGCCCATTGTAATTTTATCCGTAGTGTCAACAAAAAAAGAACCTTTAATAACTAATGGACTTTCTGTAAATTGCGCCACCAATTTATCATTATGCGGATATTGTACTATTGAATCATTATAATAATAAGAAATCTCTCCTGAAAAAGAAGAAAACCAAATTCTGCCTTTGTAGTCTTCAAAGATTTCGAAAATTGTATTGGAAGGCAAACCTTTCTGAATATCAAAATTCTCAAAGTGAAATCCATCAAAACGACTCATACCCATATCAGTGGCAAACCATATATATCCTTTTTTATCCTGAATAATGAAATACACCTCTGAACTGGGAAGTCCGTCATCAGAGGTATAATGGCGAAACACCGGAGAATGTGCCTGCAAATTAAAGACATAAAAGATAAAAACCAATGTTATGTAAAATCGAAATCTCATTGTGTGGCATTAAAGAACAAAAGCAAATATAAGCAATTTTAGAAACATACAATTTTGTTTAATGAATTATTTTCACTTACTTTAATTAAAAAAAATTGTATATTGCAACACAAATTTAAAATTTATAAATCATGAAAAAAATTATTTTATTAATCACAATTATTAATTTTTTATTTATTCATACAAACGCCCAAAACAACTATCTTGATTTTGATGGGACGGATGATTATGTTGAAGTTTCTCCCAATTCATCACTTAACATGCATAACTCAAGTTTAACCGTTGAATTTTGGATGAAAGGAGATGAAAGTTTGAATTTCAGTGTCGAACGTATGATAATAGATCGTAATTTCAAGATAAGCACAACCAGTGATTGGGAATTTAAGTTTGATTTCGATGGAAGTAACGCACCTTTATTTACAACAATAGACTGGAGTGATGGCCACTGGCATCATGTGGCTGGAGTATTTGATAATAGTAATGATAAATTTCAGTTTTATTTCGATGGAGTATTGATTAACGAAGCAAGCGAGACGAATGCACCGGGTGATGTAACCATGTCTTTATATATTGCTTCGCATGAAGGTAGTTCATCGTTTTCTGATATAATGTTAGATGAGATCAGGATATGGGATGATGCCCGAACAAAAAACGAAATACGTGCCAATATGTATAAAGAACTTGCAGGAACCGAAGACAATCTTGTTGCATATTACAAATTCAACGAAACTACCGGATCAACAGCTGATAATGCCGAAGGAACATTTGCACTTGATGGAACATTAACTAATATGGATGATAGCGACTGGATTACTTCTCCTACTTTTTTTGGACCAAAAAACTGCCTTGATTTTGATGGAAGTGATGATTATGTAACTATACCGGATAATACTGCTCACAAACCGGCAGCAGTATCAGTTGAAGCCTGGATTTACATTAATGGTAGTGGAACTACTAAGATTGGCGGCCATGATTTACAATTTGCTATTTTTAAAAAAAATTCAAGAACAAGTTACTTTGAAGGTTATACAATATATTATAATGAGAGCACACAGGAATTTGCATGTACAGTTACTTCAAGCAGTGGAACCCAAAAAGGTGTAGTGAGCAGTACGGTTTCTTTAGGGGAATGGAATCATCTGGCTCTTGTTGCCGACAATACGGATTTAACTTTATATTTTAATGGTATTTCACAAGGGACAGTATCAACAGGTTTCGCTTTAGATTACGGATCATCGCCATTATACTTTGGACGAACTGGTGATGGTAGTTGGGAAGGATATCTGAATGGAAAAGTTGATGAAGTTAGGATATGGAATGTAAAACGAACCGCCCAACAGATCCATGAAAACATGTGCAATACCTTAACCGGCACTGAAGACAATTTGGTAGCTTACTATAATTTGGATAATACCACAGGTACAACTTTACAGGATTTCAGCACAAATACAAACGATGGAACACTAACAAATATGGTTCCTGCAGATGACTGGGTAAGTTCTTCGTCATTTAATACCTGGCTGAATACAAATTCAACAAACTGGGCTACTGATGCAAACTGGAGTGATGGCAGTGCGCCCACTTCAACTGATAATGTTGGAATTCATGATTACACAACAAGCGGAGGAAGTGATCCTGTTATTGGCGCTGCTGCTCCATGTAACCATATATATATTGGTGAGAATGCAAGCTTAACACTTGATACGGATGTCGGCCAGATAATTCATGGAAAGGTCATAATCAAGGGAAATGTAGAAATAAAAGACGGGGGCTTTTGGGATATTACAAGATTCCTCAGAATAAACCCAAACGGAAATCTTACTATAAAACCCGGAGGTAAATTAACAGTTGATGAATACACTGATAATAACGGCACTTTTACAATTGAATCAGATGCAACTAAAACCGGTTCTTATATTCCTTTGGGTACTGTATCGGGTAATTTAATTTTCAAACGCTATGTTGATGAAATCGCCAAAAGTGCTAAATGGCATTATGTTTCTGCTCCGGTAGCAGGCCAGGCACTTAATACTACCTGGATGACCAATAACAGTATTTCTTTTTCAGACCCGGCATACCAATTCTTTCGTTGGGATGAAGATACCGATTACTGGATTTATTTTGATTATACCGGTTCAGCACCCGAAGATTTTGGTGATGATACTTTTATAGAAGCACGCGGCTATGCTCTTACAAGAACCGGTGCCGGCGAACTTTCTTTCACAGGAACCGTTAGAACAAGTGATGTAACTTATGCAGCAACATACACAACAGCTAAAGGCGAAGGTTCTAATCTTGTGGGAAATCCATTTACAAGTGCTATTGGAGTTACAAGTGAGGCTACCTCAACACAAAATTTTATTGCACAAAACTCAGCATTGCTTGACGACAGTCACGAAGCATTATAT
>Ga0233437_1000670_pt1 | contig 74182 bp, 89 predicted proteins | sample SI_122_August201_FD_182714 | JGI IMG/M metagenome (GOLD analysis project Ga0233437, IMG submission 182714) | Seawater microbial communities from Saanich Inlet, British Columbia, Canada - SI_122_August2016_200_MG | ecosystem: Environmental > Aquatic > Marine > Inlet | place: Canada: British... | reverse complement strand
AGAAAAGTAGAAAAAAGTGAAGATTATGGTAGACAAAGCGAAAAGAATAGGATATATTACATGAAAGCAATATTAGGCGATATTTGTAAACCTAAGACAGAAGTAATAATTATTCCTTCAAATACGAAGGGTGTAATGACCAGAGGTGTTCCTGCAAGGATCTTGAAATCAGGGTTATCGGGTATTTCTAAAGAAGCTAAGGAATATATTGCGAATAATACTGTAGGAGAAGGAGATTGCTTCTCTACAGGGCCAGGAAGACTAAATCGAAGGAAAGTGCAAAGAATATATCATTCGGTGATAAAAAGGTTGCAAAGCGATTTTAGTTCGATTTATATAATAAACAAAGCTTTAAAGAATGCTTTGGAAAAAGTTGTGGATGATGGGTATCAAACAGTTGCTATTTGTGCTTTGGGTATAGGAGATGGTAATCTTGATCCAAAAACAATTGCAAGGATTACAGTAGAAAATTGTAATAGGTATGATAATACGATAGAAATAAATATAATTGATGATAACGAAGAATTTATAAAGGAAGTTAATGTTTTTCTAAAGGAATTGAACAATGTCAGAACTGAATAAGAGAATAATGGTATTGAATAAGGTATGGTTGCCTATTCGGGTAGTCCCAGCACATAGAGCTATAACTCTATTGTTTGCAGGGAAAGCATCTGCTATTGATGTTAACGACTGGAGTGTATACAATTGGGAAAATTGGTCAGAGAGATCTGTGTCCGAAAAGCCTTATGGTATTCTCTATACCTCTTCTTGTGACATAGAAGTTCCAGAAATCATTGTTTTATCTACATACGACAAGGTATTTAGAAAAAACTTAAGATTAACAAAGAGGAACATTTACATTCGTGATGGATATAGATGTCAGTATACTGGCAAAAAGCTTAAAGAAGTTGATGCCGACATTGATCACGTTAAGCCTCGCTCTAAGGGTGGTACAAACTCTTGGGATAATATGGTAGTTTGCACAAAAGATATCAACAGGATGAAGGCAGACAGGACTCCTGAGCAAGCAGGTCTTAAGTTGATCAGGAAGCCAAAGAAGCCAGACTCAGGTAGACTACTTGTTGATCCTAAGGTTAAGATTCCTGAATCTTGGAGTAAATTTATCAAGGGCAACAAATAGATGGGTCGAGCTGAAAGAATAAAGGCTATGAGAGCTGGAGCAAGACCTAGTACTGTAAAGAGAAATAGAAAATCTCAAAGAAGATCTAAATCTCTTGACCCATCTCCTTGGATAGGAAAAATGAAGGACATTCCCTGTTTTTTGTTGGGGAATGCTCCTTCTTTAAATAAAATTGAAGATATGTCTATTTTAGATAATTATTTTACTATCGGACTAAATAGAATATTTTTCAAATATGATCCTACAATTCTAATGTGGCAAGATTTAGCCCTATGGTCTCAAGAAAGAGTTAAAGTCTTAGAAACAGAGGCTTTAAAGTTTTGTAGAGAAGGTTCTGAGACTCAAGGTGGGTTCCATACATTCTTCCTTCAAGGTAGAGAACCAAAATTAACTAATAACATTTCTAAATTGTACGGCAGAGGCAGTAGCGGTGTAATAGCTTATCAATTTGCTCATGCTCTTGGGTGCAATCCTATTATTCTAGTAGGGATGGATTGTCGTTATAACAAAAAAGGGGAAACAGATTTTTACGGTAGTAACCCAATGCATAGATCTCATACACTCCCCGCATGTGTCAAGGGGCTTCAATTCATACAAAATAACAGTAAGCATAAAACTATTATTAATTGTTCCTCAAATAAAGTTTTTTCTGAAAGAAAGACGATAGAAGAAGCAGTCGCTCTTTTGGGTGAGAAGAAATATAATAGAGAAGAATTGGTAAAAATTTTAACTAGTTGAAAAGTGATTGTAGAAACTCTATTATATTCTTACAAGTGTTAATTTGTGAATGTAACGGAGAGTTTTATGACAGTTTATAATTATGACGATGCTCTGAAAATGAGTATTGATTACTTCGGGGGAGAAGATTTACCAGCAAAAGTATTTTTAGACAAGTATGCACTTCGAGACAATGAGGGTGTTTTATTAGAAGCAACTCCAACACAGATGCACAGAAGATTATCTAAGGAGTTTGCTAGGATTGAATCAAAATATGACAACCCTATGTCAGAAGATGAGATTTTTGATTTGATAGATCATTTCAAATATATAATTCCACAAGGGTCTCCGATGAGTGCGATAGGAAATCCTTATCACGTCCAAAGCTCAGGTAATTGTTTTTCGATAGAGCCTCCTCACGATAGTTATGGGGGAATTTGCTATACTGATCAGCAATTAGTTCAACTGATGAAAAGGCGTTGTGTAGAAGAAAACTCAATGGTCAATATTAGGGATAAGGGGCTTATTTCTATTAAAAATGTTCAGATAGGAGACTATATTTTATCTTTTAATAATAAGAATAAGATATCTGAGTATAAAAAAGTAATAGATATTTTCACTACTCAAGTAGATAAAGAAGATAGGATTCAGATATCTTTTTCAAATGGAAGTATTTTAAAAACTAGTAAAAAGCATCCGATCTTAACCTATGTAGATAATTATACATATAAGAAAGGTGAAAACCTTCAAGAGGGAGATATCTGTATAAAACCATCTCAAGAAAATAAAGACTACTTATTATTTGATGAAAATTTATCTAATATCGCATGGTTTATTGGATGTCATGTTGGAGATGGCACTGTTGGTAGAATAAAAAATGGAGGACTCAGGTTAAGGAACACAGGAGATAATGAAGCAGTTATAAAAAAATATGCGGAGATGTCTAATTTACTAACAGGGTCAAAAGCTCAATATAAAATTTCAACCAGAAAAGATTATAAAACAAAATGCTGGGAATACACAAATAATAAAAAATCTCTTGATGGAGTTGTTAATAAGTATTTTGATGGCATGGTTGGTCAAAAAGTATACACAGTAAAAGTATCAGAGTTTATTAAGGAAAATAATCTATGGATTCCATTTATATCTGGGTTAATAGATGCTGATGGTCATATTCGAGATTACGGGACAATAGATATAGCAGTGTGTTCTCAGTCTTTAATTGATGAAATATCATCATTTTTATCTGCGTGTGGAATATCTTATCACTCATCAGTTAGATACCCTAAAAGAAAAAATGAGAAATCTATTTATAGAATTCAAATTCATAGCAATAGAAAAGTGATAGATATCTTTGCTAAATATATGACTCATAATGTAAAAAAAGAAAAAATAAGAAACGCTATTTGTAGAGAATTTTCTCATAAGAAATTTTTATCTACTGATGAAAAACAAAATATTATAAAAAAATACGAAGAAATTTTATATCCAACCAATAGGTATTCAGATACTAAACTAACAGTTATCGAAAGAGGGGCTAGAAATAATTTATCATCTATTATTGGATTATTAAAAAAAGATAAGAATGTAGGAATTGGAGCTTTAAATTCGTTTTTAAATTTTAATTTAATTTCTCAAGCAAAACACGATGAAATTTTACAAAGAATATTTGTTAAAAAAATAGAAAAAGATATTGAGTCAAAAAAATATATAGATATAGAAGTTGAAGGTAATAATAATTTTTATGCAGGCAATTTTGGAATGATTAATATTCACAATTGTGGTGTCGGCCTGAATCTTAGTACCTTAAGACCTAAAGGACAATTAGTTAAAAACGCTGCAAAAACTACTGATGGTATAGAAGTTTTTATGAATAGATTTAGCAATACATGTAGAGAAGTAGCGCAAAAAGGCCGAAGAGGAGCCGAGATATTGCTACTTAATGCCCATCATCCAGAAATTGAGACGTTTATCAATTCAAAAAGAGATAAAACAAAAATAACAGGCGCTAATATCTCTATCCAAGCTACAGATGATTTTTTATCTGCGGCGATGAAAAATAAGGACTATGAGCAAAGATGGCCTGTAGATAGTGACGATCCTTCCATCTCTCATATAACCTCAGCTAAAAAAATATGGGATAGTTTTATTGACTCTAGTTGGGAGAGTGCTGAGCCAGGTATTTTATTCTGGGACACAGTTTTAAAATATAGTGTTTCTAATAACTACGGGACAATAGATAAAACATTTTATGATACAGCTTGTAATCCCTGTGGAGAAATTGTAATGGGAGCAGATTCCTGTAGGCTTTTAGCTATTAATGTTCTTTCTTTTGTGGAAAATAAATTTGAATCTAATGCAAGATTTAATTATACAAAATTCTCAGAAGTAGTTCAGAAGGCTCAGAGGATGATGGATGATATGGTAGATCTAGAAATAGAGTTGATTGAAAGGATTCTTAATAAAATAGAATCCGATCCCGAACCTGATTATATAAAGGAGATCGAAAAACAAACTTGGATAAAGATATTAGAAACATGCAAGAAAGGCCGTAGAACTGGGCTGGGCATAACAGGTCTAGGAGACACAATAGCAGCTCTTAATCAAAGGTACGGCTCTGAGACATCTATTAGAACCACGGAAAGGATTTATAAGAGTTTATGCTTAAATGCGTATCATAGTACTTGTATTTTAGCGAAAGAAAGAGGCTCTTTTCCAATTTTTTCTCACGAAATAGAAAAGGATAATCTCTTCTTAAGTAGAATTTGGAAGGCAGATCCAGAGCTTTATAAGTTATATAAAAAATATGGTAGAAGGAATATAGCATTAACTACTACTCCTCCTGCTGGATCAATTTCTGTTTTAGCTCAAGTCTCTTCTGGTATTGAACCAGTCTTTATGGTTGAGTATAAAAGAAGAAAGAAAATTAATTCAAACGATGAGGGGGTTAAAGTTGATTTTATAGATGAATCAGGAGACTCTTGGCAAGAGTTTGATGTTTATCATAAGGGATTTAAAGAATGGATGGAGATAACAGGCAAGGTTGGAGTAGAAGCCTCTCCTTATTTTAAAGCTACTTCGAAGGATGTTGATTGGATAGCTAGTGTAGATATTCAGGCGGCAGCTCAAAAATGGATATGTCATTCTATAAGCAAAACTTGCAATCTTCCCAAAGATGCGACCAAAGAGTTGGTAGAAAAAGTTTATAAAAGAGCCTGGAAAAAAGAATGCAAAGGATTTACCATTTATAGAGATGGGTGTAGGACGGGCGTTTTGGTTGGTAAAAAAGAATTAGAAGAAAAAAATAACTATATAGTAAAAACAGATGCTCCTAAACGACCTAAACGACTAATGTGCGATATATTTCATGTCTCAGTTAAAAAAATACCATTTTTTATTATTGTAGGAACTTTAAATAAAGATCCATATGAAATATTTGCAGGAGTAAATGTTAATTCTAATGGAGATATAGTTATTCCAAAGAGTTTTAAAGAAGCCGTTGTTGAAAAAGAAAAAAGAGGAAAATATTCCTTGATAGACATCGAAGATAATCAAAATATTATAGGAAGCATTTCACAATTTATAGATGAAGAACAAGAGGCTGTTACTCGTCTAATCTCTAGTAATTTAAGACATGGTTGTGATGTTAACTTTATTGTTCATCAGTTAGAAAAAACAAAAGGGGATTTAATGTCGTTTAGCAAGGCTATTTCAAGAGTTTTGAAAAAATATATTAAAGAGGGTAGCATGGTGCATGGAGAAAGTTGTCCTGAGTGTAAGGGAGAGCTAAGAAGAGCAGAAGGATGTATAAGCTGTACTTGTGGTTTCTCAAAGTGCGGATAAAATAAAAATTAAATTTAAAATAGGAGTTAGAAAATGTCAATGTCAATGGAAGAAATTAATGAGATACAAACATATATGCAGTTGTATGATAAATGTGTAATATCAAAAAAGACGTTACTTGAAAAAGTGGGAATTGATCCTGTAAAAGAATTAGAACAAATGAAGAAAGAAAAAGAAGAATAGGAGTTAGATATGGCATGTACATGCAAGACGAAGGCACTAAAGGTAAAAAAGCTTGAAGAAGAAGCAAAGATCCCTACAAGAAAGCATATCACTGATGCAGGTATGGATGTTTATGCTTTGGAAGAGGTTATTATTCCATCTCATCAAATTGAAGTTGTGAGAACAGGAGTAATAGCAGACTTTCCAGACAGCACTGTTGCTTTAGTTTGGCCTAAGAGTAGGTCAGACTTTTTGGTTGGAGCAGGAGTTATTGATTGTGGTTATCAGGGAGAAATTCTTGTTAAAGTTACAAACATCTCTAGCAATCCTTTGAAAATTGAGAAGCACCAAGGTTTAGCACAAATAGTTATTGTCCCAGTTATATGTCCTCCAGTCGAAGAGGTGGATAATATCCATCAGGAAGAGTCTGACCGAGGAGCAACTGGTGGAATAGCTGGTAATGCAACAGAATAAAATTACGATTGTTCGTAATCTCTCCCTAGCCCAAGGCGTAATTGCTTTGGGCTTTTTTTTATTATAAAGGAAAAAACCCGTTAAAAGCCGAATAATATAAGTGTGCCCATTTAAATAAAGGTGTGAGAATTGGCTTTAACTAAAGATAATTTTATAGTTGTTTATATATTCGGAAATTTAGATAGTGAAGATTTTGCTAACTATTATATAGATACATACGGTATGAGCACTGTTAATGTAGACCCTTCTGCTAGTAGTGGGACAACAGCAAATGGTGTGTATTGGCAGATAGATGGTCAGAAAGTAGGAATACAATCGACTATCACTTCAGAAGTCTTAACTGAAACTCAATTTAATACTAATTTATTAGAACCCATACAGGCAGCATTAGAAGCTCCTGAATTAGAGAATAGAAATATTTGGGGAATAATTTTAGGGTATAAAGTTCCAGGTGGATATTATGATAGTAACCCTAGTAATGAGGATATAATATCTGCTACTTCGCGAATCTCAAGAGTAGAACATGTTTTTTCATCAAAAACTCCTAATCCATTATTTGGTAGGCAAGTCTTTAGTAGGTTTGATGCCACTGATGCAGAAAAACTTTTAATTGTATCTAGAATAGATGGTCCTAATGTTCAATTTGCTAAAAGTATTGTGGATAATGGTGATGATTTAAATAAGCAAAAATTTGCTAACGGAACATTTTATCTTGATCCATATTCTGACAGAGCAACGACAGGAGCAGGAGAATATACTGATCTTCTATTAGATTTTAAAGATAATATGCTTCCGACTTTAAACTTACCTCAATGGACTACAACTTTTCAAGATCCGTATATCGATGCGACTATTCCATTTGTAGAGGGTGATTCATTTATGTGGTCTTGGTTTGCTGATAGAGCAACAACTTCATTTTTTCAGAATACTGCTTCTCTTAGGGTTTTTGCTTACAATGCTGATTATGATGGGGCATTGGAGGTCAGGAGCGATATAGGTAAAAGATGGCCATATTTAGCACTTGATGCAGGATATGTCGCTACAGCAGGTTCAATGTCTGATCCTACTATAGCAGGATTTTTAGATCCTAACTCTTTTTATTATTCATTATTAAGAGGAGCAACTATAGGAGAGGCATTTTATTTTAGTGTTCCTCATTTAGATTGGACTATCACATTATTTGGAGATCCATTAGCTTTAGTCTCTTTTCCAGGAGTTGTTATAGTTGATGAGGAAGTTATAGGAGAACATGAGGTTTGGGAAATAATGTCAAAAGATTTGGCGAGGTCGGCATCTCATTTATATAAGAAACAATTAGAGTTAGAAGAAGTTGCTCATGATGTGGTCGATTTAACTACTTTAGAAAATGATACCACAGTTTTAGGAGAGTCTCCATCTATGGACGTTACTACAACTGATGATAATTTAGATTATGCTCTTTTAGTTTATCCCGCTAATAATTTATTTCTTAAAAGTCAAGAATGGCAAGGAAGCATAAAGGCTCTTATAGAAAGATTATTTAATTTTCCAACTGAAAGATATATATCTAATTCAAGTTCTGTTGTTAATCCTACTATTAATGATTATTTAACAGATCAAGAATTTAGAGTTAGTAGATTGCTTGCTGATATAGTTTCAGGAACAGAGCCTATAGATGAAGAAAATTTATATCCTGAAGGATGGTGGGAATTTGAGTTCACCCTAGAAGATGATAATACTAATGAATTTACAAATTATCATTTTCTTTTAGAAGTTTCGGCAGATGAATCTTTTAGTAGCATTCTTGTTGATAAAGATAGTCTTGGAATATCTAGTTGGACTTATGAGAAAGAAAAAGAGTCATTTGTTCCACTAACATTTACGGGAGTATCGTCTAGTTACTTAGGTAGAAAAGTTAGGTATACTAGTAGGTTTGACAGTTTGATAGGTTTAGATGAATATCTTACTAGAGGAGAAACATATTATTTTAGAATCACACAATATAATATTTCAACAGGAGCTACTTATACTCCAAGAATTTTTAATAACATAATTTATACTTAAGACAAAACATGAAAATTTCAAGTAAATATAAAGAGATTACTGATACTATTAACGATGCTCAAGAAAGAGGTTCTGATATTGTTTCTTTTGTAGATAATATGATAACGAGTCTTGAGAGTTCGGAGATAATCGCAGAAGATATTCATAGGCAAAGATTAGAAGCTCAAATTACTTCTACTTCTAATAATTTAACAAATAGAAATGTTTCTTACACAACTCAGATGAAAACCTTTGTAGGAGATTTACAAAAATATATAACTGAACAATATGGATCGGTAGATACTTTTCTTAGTGATAATAAGATAAAAGTTAAATCTACCTTTGCTGCAATATCTGAAGATGTAGGATACACAATACTTCCTACGAACATATCAGATGTATCTTAAGAGAGGAGATAAAAATGGCAAAAACAAAAGAAAAAAAACAATCAATTGGGGATTTGATTTCTGAAATACAAGAAGATTTAAATAAGGATGTAAAAAGAGAAATACCAGATATTATCACATTCGTAGAGAGTCAAGAATGGCTAGGAATTCCTTTTCATCCTTCTAACCCTCTTGATTTATTTTCTATGCAAAAAATTATGCTTAAAGTTTTTTACAGAGGAACTATTGGTAATGAAGATATAGAGTTAACAGAACAAGAAATAGCATTAGTAGAAGAAGCTGGTCTTAATGAGGATGATAAGGGAAATTTTTTAGATAAATATAGTAATGCAGAATTATTTAAAGAATTAGTTTTAGTATGGGGAAGACGTAGCGGTAAGGACTTTATCGTAAGTATTATAGCTCTATATGAAGCAATGAAGTTATTAGAATGTGAAGGAGGAGACCCTTATGCTATGTATGAACTATCTTCTGCTAACACTATAAACATCCTTACAATTGCTAATGCTAAAGGTCAGGCAGTTATTGCTTTTAACGAGATTAAAGAAAAAATGTTTTATAGTGAATATTTTAAAGACAAATATGCAAAAGACGGAATCACAGGAGGAGCTATTTATCTTTTAACTCCTCAAGATAAAATAGATAACAAAGCATTTAAAGAAAAAGGTCTTCCTACTAAAAAAGGATCTATAGGAATTATAGTTGGTCATAGTAACTCTGATACACTTCTTGGTATGGGTTGTATTGTTTTAATCCTTGATGAGGTTGCGTCTTATAAAACAACAGGTTCGGCTTCATCTGGTGATCGTATTTATGCAGCTCTTACTCCTACAGTTCAAACATATGTAAGAAAGACATATTTTAAAGATGAGAATGGAGAGTTTCAATTAAATGATCTTGGTCAAAAAGTTGTTCAACAGAGAATATATGATGGTAAAGTAATTAGTATTTCTTCTCCAAGAGCTAAAGAAGGAAAGTTCTATGAGCTTTTTAATAATGCTAAAAATGTTCCTTCAAGACTTTCAATGAGATTAGCAACGTGGCATGTTAATCCTCAGCATACAAGAGAGTCATTACGAGCTGATAATAATACGATGTCTGAAACAGAATTTAATATGGAGTTTGGAGCAGAGTTCAGCGGAACTGGTCTTGAGAGTTTCTTCACAGAAGATCAGGTTAAATCGTGTATGGTCGGAAATAATTTAAAAAATATAGCTATGGGTTGTCCTGGAAATGTTTATTTTGCTCATTTAGACCCTGCTACATCTAGTCATAATTATGCATTAGCAGTCGTTCATAAAGAATTTTATTTAAATCATGAAACTCAGAAAGCTAATTTTAGAATTGTAGTGGATCATATAAAATATTGGACACCACCTATCAATGGAGCTATTAATCCTAATGCAGTAATGGAATATGTTCTTAGTTTAAGAAGAAGATTTCATATAGGGCTAGTAACTTATGATGCATTTACTTCTCAAGAAAGTATTTTAAAAATGAGGAAAGCAGGAATACCTAACAAGGAGACAAAATTCTTGCCTGCTTATAAATTCACTATTTACAAAGAATTAGAAAATCTTATTAATACAGGAAGGCTGCATATTCCTTATGATAACCTTTTGTATAATGAAATGATAGAGCTTCAAAGAAAATTTACTCCAACAGGATTTAAAGTTATGCCTAAACAAGAGGGAGATGGAGCAAAAAGTGATGATGTTGTCGATTGTATAGCAGGTGCATGTTATATGGCGGTAGAAAGGCAAATGAGTAAGTTACCACATGCTAAATTAGCTAATTTAGGAAATCCTGGAGGTAATCAGGTTGTATGGAGAAATATGCAGGGAGGCGTATATGGAGTAGGATCTGGAGGTCAGGTAGCAAGATCGTTAGAGAACAGGTCTGCGTTGTGGAAAGATTTGCATGGAGGAGGAAATACAGGAAGAACTTCAGGAAGATAAATAAAGGAATTATCTGTTATTTCTTGAAATGTTAAAATAACCATGAATATTTATGAGGACTCAATAATGAAAAAATTTAATTTAAGAAAACAAGCTAGTGCAAAGAGTGCTGTTATTAGCGATAAAGCTATACAGGAAAATAGAGAGAAGATGGGTCATTCTGTAGATCAGCAAGGTGTAGCTGAGAAGAATATCAACCTTAGTTTGCCTGTTAAGAACAAGGATAATACAGTTCCTTTCAATGTCCAGCTTCGCGCCGCAAGGAAAAATAGTGAAACAGAACCTTCTATTACGGAAGCTGAAATGGATCAGAAAGAAGTAGATTTTAAGTCTAAAGACAAGAAGCAGGTGATGGATATTAATGTTGAGTCTCAAGATTATGATAATAAGAAGACTGAAGCATTTAAAAATGCTGAAGGTGAGAAAGATACCGCATTTTGGGATAAATATGTTGGAGTTCAATTAGAAGGCGAAGGACAGCCAACAAAAGTTAAAGATAATATTCCAGCTTCTTCAAGTCAATTGCAAAATCGACCAGAGAGATTTAAAGGTAAAAATGTTGATAAGATGGTTATGGCATCAGTTAAAGATGCAGATGCTATGTTATTTCACATTTATGCAAAGGCGGCAAAGTTGGGAAGAGAACTTTTTGCTGATGAAGAGCAACAGGTAGTAGATATTAATGCTGGCAAAATGAGAATTTTAGCAGATGGTCTCCAAATGGTTCCTCCCGTTAAAAGATCTTTAGAACATGGTGTAAAAATAAAAGATCCTATTATTAAACAAGAGGGAACAAGTGTAAGAGTTTATGAGAATGGAGAACCTATCGATGAATTTAAAAGTTGTTCAGAGGCACAGCAAAATTATCCAGAAGGAGAAATAGCTAATGCCTAATTGGTATAATAGACAATTACCAAAATCTAGATATACTTTCTCGATGGAAGGAGATATTTTTGTTGCCGAGCAGGAAGATAAAGCATTAGAACAAAAAGAAGCAGAAAGAAAAATAAAAGAGTTTTCATCTGTAAAAGAAACTAGAATAAATAGTTATGAGGTTGAACCTTATCGTTCTATATAGTTATGAATAATTGGTATAAAAAAATAGCAAGGATGAGAGGTGGGACTATTCCTATTATGGATGATTATAGTAGGGGTAATCGTGATGAGAAGAAGAAGAAGATAGATGACGATTTTTCCTTCTTAACTGACCCTGCTGGTGCGTTTGAAGCAGGCGGAAACGCAAGGAATCCTGGTGGCCCAAAACATTATAGCCAAAATCCTGATAATAATGAGGATGATGATACTGTTTACCTAAAGGGGTTGCCAGGAGAGGCAGTATTGATGGATGATGAAGAAAATGATATGGGAGAGGCTGGAGATAGTCATGATGGATTAGGAGATAGGTTTACTTCTAGAGGCGAAGGTATTGAAGATGATGATACTATGCCAATAGGAGGGGAATCAGAAAGATTGGATAAAGGGCCACCAAGCCCTCAGAGCATGCATAGAAATAGAGGGAATGTGTTTAGAAGGATCAAACAAGATACAAAAATTAAAGGTCTGAGATTATAAATAATCCAGAAAAACTTTTAACTCATAGCTACTGACAAAATAGTTGGTAGCTATTTTTTTTTACTAAAATTGTCGATGATTAAATGAAAATGTTGTTTTACTATCAAATAAGGAGAAACAGATGATATTTAAAGTATCTGAAAAATTTAAGGGCAGTTGTGTTCTGCCAACACTTAAAAAGGCTATATGGGCAGGTATGACCATATCTATTACTGGTAATAAATTAAGAGCAAGCGATGTTAAAGATGTTGTGAGAAAAGGAATTTTAATTCCTGTAGATAAGGATTATGATCATGATGCAATAGAAAAAGATCATGATGTTATTATTATCAATAATACTGATAGGGTGCTTGTTTTAGGAAAAACAGCATTAAGACCTAATGGATCTTTACCTATAAGTAAGGACGAAGCTGAAATTCCTGAGATTATATCAGCAGAAGAAGATGGTATTATCACAATTATATCTGATGAAGAGACATATGTAGAGAAGAAAACTGCAAAGAAGAAGACTACTAAGAAAAAAGCTGAAAAGAAGAAAACTACCAAAAAGGATAAAAAGAAAGATGTTAAAGTTATTGAAGCATCAGATTTTGTGACTCCTGAGAGCGGAGAAGATAAAAACCCTGTGGCTGTTACGTGGAATCCTCAGACACAAACGACAGAAGAGGCTATAAAAATTCCTAAGTCAGAAGATTTTATTAAGGTCGGAGAAGATGAGAGAGAAGATATGGACTTCATTGACGGTGAAGATGAAATAGAGGAAGAAATTGAAGTTAAAGCTAAAAAAGTAGCGAAAAAGAAAAAAACTACAAAAAAGAAGACTATTAAGAAAAAAGTAGCAAAAAAGAAAACTGTTGCTAAAAAAACAAAAAAAAAGGTATCGAAGGCTAAAAAAAAGAAAGTAACAACATTAAAACCTGTTGGTGAGAAGAGACTCCCCAAGACAGAAATGGACGCTATGTTAGAACTAGATAGTAGGGGTAATCCTCTTACAGAAAAGCCAGGAGATATATTGAAGCATATGATAGATGATATAAACTCTGGAGAAGATGTAAGTTTTGCCGATGACGAACAAGCTTTAGACAGGTATAGAAAAAGAACCGATATGGAATAGAATAAATGGATACATGGTCATTACTGGTCAAAGAGTTAAAATATTATGGCATCGATCTTATTAATAATAAGAAGTGTCAAATACATAATGATAATGGAGATGTGTCCACATATGGAGTTATAAAAACTATTCGCATATTAAACAACTGTGTTAAAAAACAAAAGAAGTTGCTATTAGAGTTATGGGGAGACATCACTTCTACTCTTCAAGATCAATTACATTCTACAGAAATAATTGATGATGATATGGTTAACCTTTTTGTTTTTTCCTTAAAAGACCTAACTAAATATCTCCTATGTTTTGATGGAGCTGAAAAATCTAAATATTATATGATAGTTTCTCAAGCTCTTTCAAAAGATATAAAAATGTTTAGTAAGGATCAGATTTATGATATTCCAGATTATAAGATTTCTATTGATTGGGTTAGTAGGAATATAAGTAGGTTGTTATATGTTTGCAATTTGTTGTCTCTTGCCTCTATGGGTAAAAAAAGAGTTTCACAAATGGATATAAGAACAGCCAAAGGTATTGCTGGGCCTTGGTCTCGTCTTAATCTACCTATGGAAGAAAGAGTATTTCCATTTGGTTTTGGACTAGACGCTAGAGAGAAAGGGAAGCAGCAACAAAATAGATATACAAAAGGCTTATCTAATTATAACAATGACGGTAGGGTAGGTGAAGGGCACTATTGGAGAGAATTGAGGAACGAACCTTATGATTGGATAGATAGGGATGAGGAAGACCCTTATCCAAGTAGAAAGATGTATACAGGGACAATGTAATGAAAAGAAATGAAAACCATTCAGGTGATACATGCAGCACATATGACTTTAATGAAGAAAATAAAAGTGGTTTATTAGAGATGATTGAAAATTTGCCTTGTCAAAAGTATGAGATGGAACTATTTGAGACATCCGACAAGACAGGGATTATTATTTGTTTTGAAGATGATTTGTTTATTAAAATTAATTTTGAAGATAGGTCATCTTTTGAGGAATGGTTCGGTTTTAAAATTGGAGATCATGTAAATATCGATTTTGGAGAGAGAAATGAAAATATTAAAAACAGCAAAATATAAAAAGTTAGCAGAATTTGACTTGGAAGATAATGAGAGAAGAAGAGAGGATTATTTTACAAACAGACGTAATAAATTTTTAGATACTCATGATATTTCACAAGAAATTAAACAATTAATTCCCATACTATCTAAATATAAAGGAGGTTGGAATCAAAAGTGGACGGAATTTCTTTTAAGAGACTTAATTGAAAAGCCTGAAAATTTCTTACTTCCATTATCAAAATATAAGAAATATGAACCTGGTTATAATTATAAATATTATCGAAATGAAGCTTGCCGAGACATAAGATATGCAGCAGAAGCTTTAAAAAAATGGTTTTATTATATACAAGAGGAGAATAGATGGTCAAAAACTGATGAAGTAAAATTGAAATTGAAAGAACTAAAAGAGGCGTGGCAGGAAGTTGAATTTCTAGGAGAATTAATTAAGAACAAATCTCCCAAAAGTGAAAGAGAATTTCAAAAAATGAAAGAAGAATCACAAATAGATACTCACGCTATTCCTGAAGGAACTTCTTTAAGAGATTTAGAACCAACACTTAATAATATGTTTTCACCAGATACAACAGTAGTAAAAGACATGACACAACAAGTAATTAATACTATGAGGGAAAATAATTTGGGGGATAATGTGTCAAATGCCTGGAGCAATCTTCTACAAGCTATTCCTAGATTATCTCAGCTCGGACCTCCAGTTCAAGAGCAAATCAAACAACAGTCTCAACAACAGATACCATCTCAATAAGGGAAAATGAAATGAAAAAATTTGGACAATCATCAATATGGGATAATCTAATTAATATTATGCCAGAGTTTGCAGACAAGATTAGAAAGAGTCCTAACTATGTAGATCCTACAACTGCTAAATCCTTATATAACGTATGGAGATCAGGAGAGAAGAAAGCAGAGAAGAGTTTTAAGAAACCTGTCACTTTAGGTCATGAAGAAACAAGTAGAATGACTGAGGCTGGTTTGATTAAGGTTATAGGTGATAATATAGAAATTACAGAAAAAGGATCAAAGGTTATTAATGTTATGATTCTTGGGGATGAGAGATCTATATTTGAGGACGATGGGAAAACTGTCGATTATAATAAGGCTCTTGATAACACTAAGGGAATCAAGACTGCTAAGAGCATGAAAGTTGCTTCTAGTTGGTGGGGGAGATTTAATAAATAGAAAGATAGAAAGATGTCAGAAGTTACAGTTTTATTTAAAATCAAGGAAGAGCCTAGTAAAGAGAAAGTTGATGAAGAGCTAAACTGGTACGACACCATTAGACAGAAGATGTTAGTTTTTCACGGTGGGAAATTATCATTCAAATATATGGAAGACGATTTTTTAATAAAGATGGGGGCCTCTGAAAGGCAACGTAAGGGAATTAAAAGCACTTATAGGATGTTGCCTGTGGTAGAGGATCTTGAGGTTAGCAACCATTTTAAAATGAATAAAACGACTAATCAGAAAGAAATTGAGAATTGGTTTTATAGTTCAGATTACATCAATGATGTATCTCTGGATAGCATATCAGATGACTCAATGGTTTTTGAAGTCCCAGATAATAAAGAAAAAGATTTTCGTGAAGAGATCGAGGAACAGGGGTTTATTCTAAATGATTAAACATTATTTAAATGTAGATATAGCAGAGACACCTTACCAACTGTCTCAAGGGCTAATGTATAGAAAAAAGCTAGAAGCGGATGATGGTATGCTATTTAAGTTCAAAAGCCCTCAGAATTTAAAGTTCTGGGGATTAAACACATATATTCCTCTAGCGATAGCTTTTGTATCGTCAGAGAATGAGATAGTGAAAATATCTCATATCAGTCCTTGTTCGACTAGATGTGTCGATAGTGAGATAGATTGTAAAATGGCAATAGAAGCTAATTATGATTTTTTTAAAAATAACAATATTAACATTGGAAGCAAGATTGAAGTAATTAACGATGATCACTCAACTCTTGTAAAATTCTTAGATAAGGAGTAAAAGCATTATGAAGTTTAATTTAGGTGAAATTTACGGACTCACTCGCAGCTTACAGAAATTGACAGATAAAGAATTGCCTATTAAGGTTTCTTTTCGTCTTTACAAGTTTTTGAAAGATAGCTCTGCTGAGATGGAGACTCTTGAGAAGGCTAGAGTAAAACTGGTCGAGAAGTATGCAGAGCCAAAAGAAGAAGGCAAAGAAATGAAGGTCGCTGATGAGAATAGAGATAAATTCCAAGAAGAATTTTCTGGATTATTGGGTGAAGAGGTTGAAATTGCCTTTGATCCTATTTCAATTGAAGATCTTGGTGATATTGCTATGTCAACTAATGACCTTATTCCTATGCAAAAAATATTTAAAGAAAATTAAATCAAAGGATTTTTTGATTTTTTCTTTAAATTAAAAGAATGAGAATTATTAAAAGTTTAAAATTTGCAGAAGATTTTGACCCAAGGCTGGATCAATTTGATGATGATACAGTCGCGAAGATGAATCAGATTGAGCAAGACAAGGTTAATCCACCAGTGGCAGGAGAGACTCCTATTACTAAGGACCTTCCTGTTACTAAGGATGATTATGAAAATGTTTTAGTTGATAATTTAATAAATGAAGATGGTGAAGAAGATGTTCTTACAGAGGAAGCTCCTGTAGACATAGGAGTTTCTCCTGAAGAGCAGAACTTAATCCCTGATGAGGATAATATCCCTGAATTTACAAGCACTATTCAGGCTTTGGAGTGGGCAAGAGATAATAACAGAGTTGTTAAAATAGATTATACAACAAAGGGAAAAGGAAGTAGGAATGAAAAGAAGTATCTTAAAAGGGAAAAAGGTTTAACAAGGACTCCATTAGGAGGAGTCAATATATTTAGAACTGTTGAACCTTATTATATATTTAAGGCTGGTAACGGGAATACAATATTAGTTACTTATGATAGGTCTGTTGGTAGAGGATTTATAGGAAAGAGAAATCCATCTGATAATATAAGGGCATTCATAATTGAGAATATTTCTAAGTATGAGTTTGTAAAGAATAGAAAAACCAAGAAGCCTCAATATTTTGATCCGAAATTTAAGGTTAATCTAAATTCCAATAAAACGGTAGATAAAGGGATAGATAAAATGGAAAACATAAATGATAGTTTAATAGAAGTTGGGGCAGCTCTTAAAGCTAAGGGACTTGTAAAGTCTGCATCAGTAATTAAAAGTGCAGAGAAAGTTTTAAAAAGCACTAAGACAGCACAGTATGTTGGTGTCCAAGGTTACTGGCTGAGAAATAGAAGGTGCTGGGATAACTGCTATAGGCAGAAAAGAACAACACAGCCAGAGTCTCCTGCTCAAGAAGTATGGATGCAATGCTGGGACGAATATAAAGAATCTATAAACGATAATAAAAGCGGTTGGGAAAAATACGCGAAACAAGAGAAAAGTCCCAAGATAGGTCTGAAGAAAACAGCACAGTTACATAAAAAATTTGCTAATCAGGTATTTAAAAAAGTTAAATCAGGAATGTCAACACCTGAAGCTGTTTATACTATCATTGAAAAAGAAGTAGATGCTCAAAAAAATAAGATATTAGAAAGTTCTTCACAATTAATGGATATTGCTTATACCTTAGCCAATAGCGGTGAGAAGGATCTTGGAGAGAAATTAGCAGGTATTTCTGCGGAGGTGTTAAAGGAAGCGGATTTTACGGGGAACCAAAAAAAAGAAGCAACGTGGTGGAATCCATGGTCATGGGGGGAAAAGGGGCAAGGAAAAGAACAAAATAGAGAAGTTAATGATTGGTTGGAAACTATAAGAGATCAGTGTAATGCACTAGTTCAAAAATTACAGGGTTTTATGGGGCAACAAGCTACGGCAGCTTCTAATAAGTCTATTATTATAGAAGCTGGAAAAGAAATGGTAATAGCTAAAACTCCATCAAAAAACCCATTTCCTATCAATAAAAAACCACAAATTACTCCTGATCAAGCTGGTTATGAATTTGATCAATTACAACAAAAAGGTTATGATCAAGACGAAGCTAAGCAATACAACAAAGGATGGGATCAACAGAATGCTGCTGAGCAATACAACAAAGGATGGGATCAACAGAATGCTGCCGAGCAAGATAATGCAATGTATAATATGGGCAACAAAGCGGGTCAACCTCAACAGCCATCAGCACCTCAAGTTAGTCCAGAACATATGCAAGAATATATGGGAGTATTTGAACAGGCAAATGATGCTTTAAGTGTATTTGGAAGTTTTGCTGGTAAAAATAATCCAAATGCTCAACAGCTTCTACAACCAGCTATTAGTAATATTACTAATATAATTCAAAAACATAATCAAATGGCCAATACTGGTCAATTTGATATAGCTCAGATGATTGGTAATTTACAGTCATTAGGTCAAGCTACTATGCAGGCTCAACAAAGAGTTGACCAAGCATCTGGTGGAGATCAAGCGGGTGGAAACCCATCAGGTGCAGTAAGTTCCAACCCAGCGGGTGCGGTAGGTGGAGACCCAGCAGGTGCAGTAGGTGGAGATCCATCAGGAGCAGTAGCACCTGGAGGTAAATTACCTCAAACTCCAGCTGATCAACAGACCACACCCACACCTAAACCTGATCCCTACTCTCAAGAGAGTATAGGGCAACTAACTCTGGATCAGTTGAATATTATTAAACCTCTGGTAGATGCTCAGCTTGCAATAAAACAGAAACAATCTCCTCTTATGAATTAAATAGTGGAGTAAGTTAAATAATTAAAAATTATGAAATAAAAAAAGGGTTTTCTGAAAAATAATTTAAATAATATGAATATAGCGTAGATTTTATAAATTAAAGGAGAATAAAACTATGAAGCTTTATACTAATAAGATAAGCACAGCAGCATCGCCAAAATTTGATGATTTTATTGCTGAATTTAAAAGCAAGAGAAATATCAAAATGGCCTCTGTTAAAACAGCAGAGCAAGAAGAAGCAGATTCAAGTGGACAACTTGCTGTTGAGCCACTGCACCAAACTGGTGAGTCAACAACTATGCCAGGGGCTGGTCCATCTGCAAAGAATAAGGATGATGGTAATAAATCGTCAGCTAAAGTTAAGACAAGTGAAGACGATGAAGCTCCAGATTCAGGTGCTGGAACAGGCGAAGCAAAACTTAATAATGATCCAAAGGTAGAAAAAGAAGAAAAAGCAGGATCAGCAGAAGTTGCTAAGGTAGCAGAAAAAGATGAAGACGAATGCGGTTGCGGAGAAGATGATTGCAAAAAATGCACAGCAACTATGGCAGCAGCAATAAAAACTGCTGGTGAAAAAGGCATGTGTTCTTGTGGCAAACCTAATTTTATCTGCAAGGGTAAATGTAAGGGTGGCGACTGTGATGGTGATGATGATGGTTCGACTAAAGAAGATTGCGAAAAAGAAGATAAAGAGTCTAAGGCTGATGATAAAGATAAAGAAGAAAAAGAAGCATCAGCAGTTAAGTTCGTAAAAATCGCTAACCTTGATGAAAAGAATAAGAGTTTCTTGAAAGATTATTGGAAGCAGCTTTTTGGCGATGATTATGTAAGTGCTATTATTGCTGATAAGTAATCGATAATTTTTAATTTATGGAGTTAGTGATATGGATCTTGTACCTACAGGTAAAACTCGTGTAATGGTTGCTCAGCAATTCTCTAACCCTTTGTCCGAAGGGTTTGGAGAACAGTCTATAGCAGAAGAGAATCCTCTGGAAAGTCCACCTGAAGTAGGTGGGGCAGAGAATGGGCTAGAGACAGGGGGAGCTATGGAAGACGATATAGAATCTCAGGGCGTGAATGATGATGTTAGCATTCAGCCAGGAGAGGATGCCCAAGAGGTAGCTCCAGAAGATAATGGTAGAAAAACTCTAACTACATATGTATATGAAAAGCTTCAGAATTACGGATATCCTGGTAGAAGATTGCAAGATTTTAAAGCAGAATTCGTAAAAGAATCTATTTCTCCTGAAGGAGTTAAGGATATTCAGGTAGTGATACCTGATAAAAAATATCCTGACGAAAAGGGTTATACAGATACAGTAGAAAATGAAGAGCTTAAACAAATATCTCATGAAGTTAACCAAATGTTTGGTTTGAATTTCAATGGTGCAGAACGTTCAGATGGGAAGTGGACAATAAAGTTCACTTCTGCTGATTTGGGTGATCCCGAAGAAGATATTACACATGATAGCCTCGATCAGGTCTATGGTAAGCCAGATAAGGGTCAAAATGATAATAAACCAGCAGAACAGAAGCCATTTAAAGCAGCTTCCACTATTCATGAGATGATAAAAGAACAGAAGAATGGTTTTGCGAGCAATTTAAAGAAAATGATTGGAGACAAATAATGATCCAAAGAATGTCGGATGAACATAAAATAAAATTTTTAGATAAAGAAGAAACTACTAAAGAAGCTTCGAAGGTAAAGACTACTGCTAAGAAGACTATAGCTCAATTATCTGAAGAACAGAAGTCAAAGAAACTGTCTAGCAAGTTTAACGATAGCGCTCAGCAAGTTATGACTACTCAACATATATCTTCAGCTAGTACTGGTGGGATAACTAATGAAGGAGGTCCTTCTACACATATTAAGAGCAATAGTTCTAATACTATATGGAATTCTGACAAAACAGCAGAAGCATCTAAAGAATTAGACAGTAAGACAAAGACTCTTAGAGATAAAGCTGAAATAGCATCTAATAAGAGAGAAGCAGAGAGTAAGAGAATGAATGAGTTAACAGAGTCTATAAAATCTACTATTCAAGAAAAAGCTTCATCAGTTTCTCCTGCTGGAACTTTAAGTGGAACAAACTATAAAGTTTCAGAAAATGGTATGAGTATTTTTGATAATAAAGATTTTATGAGACTAAGCGATAAAACAGGTGGTGAGAAAATCTCTGATGATATTAAGACGAGAAAGGGTCAAGTAGATGACTCTTGGAGAAATGGTGGTAAGGTGGTTTCTTCTAAAGGTGTAACTCAAAAGCTTATGGAAAGTTTATTCAAACAATCGGAGTAATTAATGACCTTTAATTTAAGAAAAAGAGCATATGGAAATCCAAATCCTCAAAATGTGATGGATGCAGTAATGCCTCCTCAAGCACCTTTGGTTATTCCTCCAGGGTTGGCACTTAACGGTTTCACAGAGGCAGATGCTCATTTCTTATATAATAGTAATTATGATGGTGGTAGTCTTTATGACTCTCCTCAAGATATGATTAATGGTATGGAAGAAGCACAAATAATGGAAGAATTAGCAAATTCTGTTAATGTCGATACAACTCAAGAACGAGCTGATGCGGCATCAGGTTTGGCGGGTGGGAATTTAAACTCTTTAGCGAGTGCTAAACCATTTAATTTAAAGAAAGCACAAATGCCTATGCCAGAAGCTCCTATGCCAGAAATGCCTATGCCAGAAGATCCTATGCCAGAAGATCCACAGTCTTTTAAAAAATATGAGACACATAGTGATTTAAATAATATGTTGATAGAAGTTTCTAATTCTAAAAATGCTTTTCAAGAAGCATGGAATGATATTATGCAAGAAAATCCTAAAGAAGCAGATTCGGCACAAGCAGCTTTAAAAAGTTATTTTCAAGGTTTTGAAATAAAGGGTGAAGAGCAAAAATTGAAAGATGCAGAGATTATTCATGAATTAATTTACGGGAAAGAGGATACTATGCCTATTCAAGCTCCATATAAAGAAGTAGGGGCTTCAGTTAATGAAGTTTCAGATATGATTAAAAAGTTAGCACAAAAACATGTTGGCAGACATGAAAAGAAGGCCTTTAACGTCACAAAGACAGCACAACATAAAACTATGGATAATGCTATTATGTGGGGTCCAGGCCAAACAAGAATAGATCCATTCCTTCATCAGCCAGTTTCTGATTGGCATATCGTTGAGAGAAACAAAGGCTTTGGTCTTGTTGTTGATGATGTTTGGAATATCGACTATGAAACTATATGGCGTGAAAATGTCATGGATAAATACTCAAGACCTTATAAGAATAAAGAAGGCGACTGGGTAGGTGGTTATATCAATAAGCGTTTTGAAGTTGATAGAAATATCCCTGAAACAAATAATATGCAGCTAAAGCCAGGTCAGACAAGAAAGCCTATTCTTCCTGAATATGGGAATACAGAATCAAGGCTACAAGCGGCTAGAGCTAAAGGCGACATAGCAGGTGCTACTGATACTTCAAAACCATTTAACTGGAAAGAAGCTTCAAGCAAAAAAAAAAGTTAGCACAGCTTAGAGATTTACCTGAGCTTAAAGAATTAAAACCATTAAAATTGCCTGGGGAGAAAGATCCTACTCAGGCAATTTGCACATGTCCACATTGTAATTCTTGTGTTGGTCAAAAAGCACATGAATGTCAAAATTGTCATCAAGTTATAATTCCTAATATGGGTCAACCACATCCTCGCAAAGTTCCTCAAAAGGGAGAAAGATATGAAGATTATGGTCCAAAACTGGATTATATAACTCAACTCGCTAGTAAAGATGGTGGGAGAAGAGGCAAGAAAGATGATGATTTAGCAGAAGATGATGAGGATACAGTTAAGGATGAATTCTCGACAGAAGTTAAAATGTGTAGACATCCAAAAAGAAATAATATAAGAAATGTCGATGTAACTAAGGAAGAAATATGGAACTCATGCGAAGGTTTAGCGATAAATGGCTAAAAGATAAGGGATAAAAGATGGCAAAGTTTATTTTACCAGATAATTCACCAGAGAATAAAAGAAGAATGGTTGCAGCTTCTGGAGGTTATGCAGCTCCAGAACCAACAAACAATAATCCACGAATACATAAGAGTGGTCTTGCAGGTGCTAAAAGTGTTAGTATGCCTATTACAAGAAACGCTCAATTTGCAGGGTCTGGTGCTAATGTAGCAATGACTCAGCCAATGTTCTTCAGTCCGTTACATACCCCACAAAACTGGCAGATTGCCAGTAGGCGTAGGGAGATTATGCAATGGTCTCGTTTTTACTATATGAACGAACCGAAAGTCGCAGCAGGAGTTGATTTTTATTCTAACTTCTCAATGAATGGTTTTAAACTCGAATGTAAATCTAAAAAGATTTTAAAATTCTACGAAAGATTAGTTGAGAAAATAGATCTGGCAGAAAAGTTAAATGCTGTTAGTCATGAGTATTTTCTTCTTGGAGATGTTTTTCCATTTACTGAAATAGAGTGCCCCAATTGTCATGGAGCAGGTAGAAAAGCTGATGGAGAATTATGTAATCATGCCGATGGAACTTTCAAAAGCATAAAGTTAATGAATCCTGACTATCTAGATGTTAAGGATAATCCTCTTGCTAGTAACCCTGAATACTACTTAATTCCTGATGAAGAACTAAAACTAATTGTTCAGAGACAAGAGCCAAAAAGTATTTATGACAGCTTGCCAGCAGGACTAATTCAAGCAGTTTCAGCAGGTCAACCTATCAGATTATCTGACAGATGTATTAGCCATTTAAAACATAATGCTAGTGATTATGGAACATATGGAACATCTATGCTCCAAAGATTATTTACGGTTTTGGCATATAAGACAAAAATAATGACAGCCAACTGGATTGTTGCAGAGAGATTAATCCTTCCTGTTAGAGTGGTTAAGGTAGGAGATAAAGATAGACCAGCAACAGACTCAGATCTTCAAGATGTTCAGAACCAATTGTCAGCAGTTGCTAATGATCCTAACCTTACGATCGTTACTCACCACGCTTTTGATTATGAGTGGTATGGAGCGACAGGTAAGATACATAATATTACTCAAGAGATTGAGCAAATTGGCAAGGAAATTTTAGATGGTCTTATGCTTAACCAAGCTATCCTTAATGGAGAGATGGCAGGATATAGTTCTGCACAGGTTGGTATTGAGGTTCTTATTCGTAGATTAGATAACTGGAGAAATAAGTTACAAGCTTGGGTAGAGACTAATATCTTTAAACCCGTTGCTATGATGCAAGGTTTTGTTGATGAGGCAGAGTCTGAAGAAGCAGGAGAGACAATTTACTTATTCCCTAAACTTACATGGAATGATTTACAGCTTAGAGATAAGACTAATAGAATACAGACATTAATGCAGATGTATGATAAGGGTATGGTTTCAGCACAGACTGTTCTTGAAGAGATGGATCTTGATTATGATTCAGAAGTAGAAAAGATTAGAGAAGAACAGATTATGGCTCAAGCTAATGGTATGGTTGCAGGTATGGGTGGTGGAGACGCTATGGCTGGAGCTCCAATGGGCGGAGGAGACATGGGTGGTGGAGGTATGCCACCAGGTGGTGATATGGGTGGAGGAATGCCAGGCGGTGACATGGGTGGAGGCATGGGTGGTGCTCCAGGCATGGGTGGTGGCATGGGTGGTGATATGGGCGGCATGGGTGGTGGAGCAGCTCCAATGGGAGCAGCAGCTTCTGGAGAAATGCCTATGATAGGAAAAAGAGGATCTAAAAATAAACAAAAAGAGCAAGAAGAAGCGGAAGCTCCTATTATGCAGCCAATTAAGTTAACAAAGTTAGAACAAAAAATGTTTAGAACTCTTTCTGCAATGGATAATCCTCAAAATTTATTTGCTCAATATCAGGTTAAAGTTCCAGGTGAACAAAGACCTTATGCTATAGATTTTGCTTATCCTCAAATTGGAGTAGGAATAGAAGTCGATGGAGCGATATGGCATGAAAGAGAAGATTTTAAACAAAGAGATTTACAAAGAGATCAAAAACTAGCCAATGTAGGTTGGAGAGTGTTAAGATTTACTGAAGACGCTGTAAATGAGAATATCGACTCAGTTAGAGATACAATCACACAGCACATAACAGATGCGAGTAGCCGTAAAAAAGCAGCAGAATCTGAGGGTCTGGTTAAAACAGCCTCAGCAGAAGAAGAATGGATGAACCCTTTGTACGAATACTGTCTTTCTCAGGGAAAGATAGGATGTAATAGAGCATCTGTCCCACACGGACAAATTCTTTATATAGGGAACATTGAAAATGGAGAGAATACATAAGTTTTCTGGACGCCAGAGGATTAAAGATAGAGGAATAGAGTGGAAAGAGTTTTATCACGAAAGATCTCAGAAGTTAAAAAAGAGATTTGAGAAACAGCTTGGCCCGTCCTCTTATATAAGATGGGAAGGTCACGACTATACGACTGACTCTGATTATTTTATTATTATGGGGCCATCTTTAACTAAGGATGGTAAGAAGAGATTTTTCGCGGGGATTAAGAAACTTCCTGACGATCCTAAAGCTAAGATATATGCTCCTGCTGGTGAGTATTTCACCAGCTCTATAGCAGCTCTTAGTCACGCCTCAGATAAATGGGCTATACCATTTCCTAAGGGAGCACCTAATTATACAGAAGCCCAATTAATGGGAATAGAGATTCCTCGCCATGTTAAAGGAGAAAATATGAAAGTTATTAAAACGATTAGAGCAAAAAGCACGACAAGAAAACAAGCAATCGCACCAATGCCAGGACAGCAGCCAGTACCAGGACAGCAGCCAGTAGAAGATGTAAATTTTAACTATATAAGACAATTTTCTTCTCAACTGAGAAAACTTTCTAACGCTTTTGCTGGAAATATAAATAGCTTTCAATCTACAGATGAGTCGTTAATGGCACTAGAAGAGATACAAACAGTTGTTCAGAAGTTGATTGGGTCTGTGCAAAAAGGTGGAAGGCAGAATGTTGTCACTAATACTCAAGCAGTCCAGCAGGCTAAAACTCCTTTAGTAGATCCTCGTAACAATAAAAATTAAAGGATTTTTTCAATTAGTCTTTAAATATAAGACTGAGTAGAAAGTTTTTTAAGCGAAAGGATAGAGATGATGCTTAAATGTGGTCAAAAAGATAATAAGAATTATACATTCGGTGTTACAGATAAACAGATAAAAGAAGCGCAAGAAGTAGAAAAAGTTTGTTGTGCCTCTTGTGGAGTTTGTTTGACTAAGAAAATGAAATTTTGTCCATCTTGCGGGGAAAAGATATGAAAATTTTCAAAACAGCAAGTTATAAGAAAATAGAGGCAAGGCAAAGTGGTTTAGCTGAGATGTATCCTGGAAGTAATGCAGAGAATCTTAAAAATGACTATCCAAGCTATCAAGACGGAGATTCTGTTTATGTTCCATTTGCTGTTAAGGCATTACAGCTTTTTCAGAGTTCAGCGGGTAAGATGAGTATTGAACAAGCTATAGAACAAGTAACTCCTCCTGCTGCTGGTCAAGACGGAGCTGCGAGAATTGACTCATTAACTTCTGATTTATGGAACAAATATCAATCACAAGGAACGTCTATTGACCCTCTTCCATCTAAACAAAATCCAAAAGCAGCTCCATCGACAAGTCCTTGGTATGAACCTGCTTCTATGTAATAAGGAATATTAATGAAAATTTTAAAAACAGCAAATTATAAAAAAGCTATGGAAGAAATATCTTATCAAGAGTTGTTTGATAATTCTTTGAGAAAGAATGATGGAGATGAGAGAAAAGCAGCAGAGTTTATTCTTGATCTTGCCACAAGTGGAACATGGGCAGTATGGGACCAAGAAAAAATAGATAATGGTATTTCAAAAATATTAGATCAGTTTGGAAGTCAGGCTACAGAAGAACAACCTTTTGAAGAACAAGTAGCAGAAGACCAAGCGAATATTGATGCTGAAAGATATAACGAAGAGGCATTGGAAAATCGTAGTGTTCTTGGCCCTCATGATAAACCAGAAGAGTTTAAAGATTCAAGAAGAACCGATCAGAGGTCAGAATGGACTGATGAAGATACTGAAGAATATCAGAACGACAAGTGGAAAGATGAATATTCAGGAAGAGCAGGCGAAAGAAGAGAACAGAAATTAGATGATAAGTTTGACACATTGTGGAAAAAGCATAAAGAACATTCTTCGGTAAAAGTTATAAGAACAGCAAATTATGAAAATTTACAAATAGATATTGTTGAATGTATGATTTGCGGAAAATCTAAAGGTAGAGACCAAATGGCAAATAGTGATGTATGTCACGATTGTAAGGATAGGGAAGACTATGAAAATTCTTAAAACAGCAAGTTATGAGAAATTAGCTCAACAAGAAATTTGGGAAGTAATTGAACAAGTGGATGGAGTAGGTCAACCTTGCGATCATTGCGGGAATGTTAGAGGGGGAGCATATATGAATATTATTAAGAATATGGCATCTGGAGAAACTAAGCAAGTTGGGAATATGTGTCTAGGATTTTATGGAATACATTCAGACCGACCATTGAAAATATTGGTAGAAAAAATAGTTGATGCTATGTTGGAAAGAGGGCTAACAGATCCAAGCGATGGCATCTTTGAGGTTCTTGGAAATAAAGAATTGCCATTAAATTACGAGAATAATTTAGTAAAGCAAATTCAATTAAGATTAGATGCAGAAGGACCACAAAATGATAATCATATAAATAATAGTACACCACCTGAAACTCATACTCCTAGAGGTCTTAAAGACAGAAGAGAAGATAGAAGTTTATATTAATAAAAATATTAATAAGGAATTATAAAAATGGCAAAGAGAAAAATAGTTATTAAAGCGGGCGATCATAAAAGAAGAATGAAGAAAGCTCAGCAAATGGTAGATGTCAAATGCGAGAAATGTAAACAACCTCAAAAAGCCATGTTTACAGGAACAGCTCAAGATGCCTCCCAAAGATGTCAATGCGGAGGAAGGTTGTTACAGCTTGAACAAGAGAATTGGATGAGAGAGTAATAATAAATAAGGAAAATAATAATGGCAATGTATAAAAAAGCAACTTTTTCACATAAGTGTAAGGTAACTGCTTTAAATAAACCTAAAGGAAAAGGTTGGGATATATTTGAACTTCCTAACCAAATTAAAACTGCTTCTATAGATGTAGAAGGAGAAGACCTTGGAGGTTTTGATCTTAAAGAAGCTACCTCAGATCATCCCGATCATCTTTATATTAAAGTTTTTGCGATTAAAAAAGATGAACCTAACGATAATGGAGATGCTTTCTGTGAAGCAGAGCTTAAGACAGCAACAGAGAGCTTCGTTGGAGTTCCACTTTTTACTAATCACCAAAATGATGATGTAGAAAAGGCAAGAGGAGAATGTGTTCACTCTTGGTACGATCAAGAAGAAGGTGGAATCTATATTATAGGAAGAGTAGATAAACTTGCTTACCCACGCTTAGCGAGGGGAATTGAAGAGGGGTATATTACAGGAACATCAATGGGTTGCTCTGTAGAGAATTCTATTTGTTCTGTATGTCACAACAATGCTCATACTTCTGAAGACTATTGCTCACATGTAGCAAATAGAAAAAACAGGAAGTATACAGGAGACTTAAAATGCTCCTATCATAATAGTCCTACAGATAAACTAGATAAATGCCCTATCTGCAAAAGCACAGCAGATGACACTAATACACTAAAGCACTCAGAACAGCCTATTTTTGAGCATAACTATGGTTTAAAGTTTATTGAAAATAGTTTTGTTGTGAATCCTGCATGCCATGACTGTGGAGTAAAGTGTGTTCTTAACTCTCCTGTTATTGAGAGTAAGGTAGCATCGTTCAATAGGATGGTAGGCGGTCTTATTAAAGAAGCACATCTTAGTGAAGAAGATAGCGATATTATTACTAAGTTTGGTGGAGTCAAAGAGTTACAATCACTTAAAAATAGTATGGATGAGCTTGAAAAAGTGACTAAGAGTATGTTGAAACAGAAAGAAAATGTTTCAATGGAGTATGTTAGTCAAATAGTTAAGGCTATGGCAGATATTCAAGATTTTTATGATGAACTTACAGAAATGGGATATGGAGCATTGCCTTCTCCTCCAGTAACAGGGGCAGATGATGACAATCCAATCGTTGCAGAACAGTTCCCAGCACCTCTTCCTCCTGAGCAAATGGCAGCTCAACAAGCACCTCCTCAGCCAGCAGGAAGTCAAACTTCTGAAATGGCAGGCCTTGGGAATGTCACAATGCCAAAAAATTCTTCAAGAAAAATAGAGGATTTTTTGCGAATAAGTCAAAAGTTAATGAGTAAAGTCAACTCTCTGGATGAGAGTCTACGTAATTTAAATAAAAATATTAATTCTAAATTAGAAATAGGAGCAGATATGGCTACTGATAAGAAAACCACAAAAGTGGCGGCAAATACAGAAAACCTTGAAGTAATCACGGAAAAGCAACTTAGCAAAGAAGCTGAGCCACTTCATCCAAGAACAGAAGAAGTTTATGAAGGTATTACTGAGAGTAAAGAGCAAATCGGTGGCTCTGAAAAAAGTAATGATACTACTTCTGATAGCCCTCAAGTTCGTATAGGAACATATGAAACTATTACTGAAGACCAAATGAAGACTCAGAGTGCTTTAGGTGAGGCTGTAATTCATTTTAATGAATATCCAGATGTTATTACTGAAAAACAGTGGGATGACTTTAGTAGAGATATCGCAGGTAATATTCCTGACGATTATACAGAGTCTATTACACAGGCACAAATCAGAGATCTCCTTAGTAACCATAAGTTTATTGGCGATGTAGAGACTATTACTGAAGATCAGTTAAAGAATATTAATATGACTGATGGATTGAAGAGATGGGCTAATAAAAATTATTCAGTTTCTCTTGTTAAAACAGCTACTAATATTATAGCAGATCTTATTGCTACTTATCGCAAGTCTCCATTAGAGATTAAGAGAACGGCTTCTGTTCTTAATGATGATGCTGATATGAAATCAAAAGTAGCTTTCTTGGCAGTTCTTAATTCTCTTCCTTATAAAAAAGAGAGCAGACAAGCAATTGCCTCTAATGCTTCTTATTTTGCAAAGACAGCATCTCAAAATGGTTTGTCAACAATCGATGCCTTAATCGTAACAGCAGCTTCTAATGCTCAATTCGGTATGAAGGCAGAAGATGTTTTTGACACTATCTCTCATGTTATTAATAATGAGACACAAATGGTAAAAGTTAATTCTATCGTTAAGTATAAAATGAATAAGGTTGCTGACACTACTATAGTCAGTAAGACATCTTCTCTTGAATCAGCTATTAAAGAACTTGATAAGCCAAAAGATGGCAGATATCAAGTTAGAGCTACAATGGAAGATATTGGAGTTCCTATTACTGATAAAGTCGCTTTCGTTGCAGGTGTAAAGAAATTTGCACAAGAAATGATTGAGGATGATTCAGTTGCAGCAGCAGTTATTAAAATTGAAGTTGGAGACAGTGGTGAATTAATCATAGATATTCAAGATGGAGCAGAAGAAGAGATAGTTCCTGATGATATCGGTGATATTATTGAAGGCCCTGTTGAAGATATTGATGCTGATATTAATGGAGATGAATGCCCATTTGAAGAAGAAGAGTGTTGCGAAGAGGACAAAGATGCAAGAGGTCAAGGCGATGGAGTTAAATTACCGCCACCACCTCCTGAGGTAGATATTTTATCATCAGCTAAGAAAGAAATTAAAACTGCTCAGATGATGGGTGGCGAAATGGGTGGCATGGGTGGTGCAGCTCAAGCTCCAGGTGCTGGTGCTTCAATGCCTGGCGCTCCAGAGATGGGGGCTCCTCCAATGGAAAGCTTTACAGATGAGCCAGGAATGGGAGAAGAAGGCGGTCTTGAAGATAACCTTGAACCTCTACCTCCAGGATCTATTTGCCCTGTTTGTGGTAGTGATGATGTTGATGTTCTTGATGGTAAAGGTAAATGCGGAAATTGTAGTTCCGAAATGACATATAAAGTAGAAGTTAATGTCACTAAGTGGCAAGGCGTTACTCCTGATGAAGGTGGAGAAGGAGAAGAAGAGGTAGAAGAAGGTTTTGAAGGAGAAGGTTTTGAAATGCCTACTGAAGAAGGTCTTGGAGAAGGCCCAGGAGCAATGGAGATGGAAATGGGTGAAATGCCTGCGGCAGCTTCAGTAACAAATGATAGAGAAATTAAGTTTGCAACAACTATCAGGATTCTTCCTGAAGCAGTTAAAGTTGCAACCTCAAATAAGGTTGAGAAAATTGGATCTGTTAGCCCTGCTACTGGTTCAACTAATACTGTTAGAATGGAAGATGGCTCTTATATCTGTCTCGATACAGGAACAAAATATAAAGTGGCATTTATGACTTCTACAGATGGAAAACAAGTTTTCGGTCAATGGGAATGGTCTCCAAGAACAGCAAATACAATTTGCCCATCTTGCGACAGAGCAAAACAAAAATTCGTAAAAGCTCTCTCAAGCGTAAAACTTACAGAAGCAGGTTTCAATAAGATGGATCTTAAAGATCAAGTTGGAACAATTATCAAACTTAAAGAATCTGGTGCTTTGAAAACTATTAAAACAGCAAGTAAAGAAGGATCAGTTCTTAAAGATTATAAAGTGGCATATGGTGGCTATGGAGATAAATTCCCAGTCGAATCTTGCATAGAAAAACTTGCAAGACGTTTTGGTGAAAATGCTCTTTGCTTGAGTGGTCCTGATGAAGGAAAACCTCTTGCAGAGTCAGTATGTAATAGACTTAAAAAAGCAGATGTTTATACAAATAAAATTGCTATAAAGCTTGCTGATGTGTGGTCTGACTGCGATGGAGATGAAGAATGTATTACTCATCAAGTCCGTTCAGGATACTCACTAAGACAGGCAGCAACAGTTTGCTCTGCTCTTAAGGTAGTAGTAGCAGAGGGAGAAGACTTCCTAACAGATGAGTTGGCAGGAGAAGAGTCATTTGATGATACTCCTGATACCGATCCTGATGTTCCTGTAGTTGAAGAAGATCCATTCGGTGGAGACTCTATCGATGATGAACTTGGTGGAGATATTGAAGGAGAACTTGGTGGAGAAGATATTGGTGGAACTGTTACTCTTGAACTTCCTTCTGATGTTGTAGACCAAATTGGAGAAGCAGTAGATGTTGCTACAGGTGGTGGAGATATTGAAGGAGAACTTGGTGGAGATATTGAAGGAGAACTTGGAGAAGACCTTGGTGGAGAACCTCCTATTGATGATTTAGGTGGAGAAGACCTTGGTGGAGATCCTCTTCTTGATGATGCAGGTGATGGCGCTCCTATAGAAGAAGCTATCGGTCCTGATGATTTGAGCGACGCTAGAGGCGGACCAATGAAATCTGTGGAAGATCCAGGAATGGGTGCTGAGACGGGTGGAGACATGGGGGCTGCTGATGGTGCTACTCTAGATCAAGGTATGGGAGATGAAAAACCTGCAACAGGAATAGATGGTAATGCTCCTTTCGAACAAGAAATGCAAAATTCTGATAATAATAGAGGATTCTCAGGACAACCTTCGAAAGTTAATGTTACTGTCAACGGACAACCAACAGGAAATCCAATGACAGCAAGTGTAATGGAAAATAATGTTGGTAAAGTAGGAAAAACACAAATGGATTTATCAGGCGTAATAGATGCTTTAAATAAAACTGCGGGAGAAAAAGAAATCTCTCAAGAAAAAGCTCAAGACTCAAAAGATATAGGTTCTTACTCAGCAGGTGAGGGTGGAAGCTTAATGGGTCATGAGTCAGATACTATTAGAACTCCAGGAAAACCTTCTGTTCCAAGAGATGGCGCTTTAATGGGACAAGAAGATAGCGATCTTAACCCTCAAGATAAACCTCTTCCAGTTATTCCATCAGATAATGCTACGATGGGTCACGAAGATGAAGCTGGCTTGAGTGGTGGAGATGTTAGATTTACAGGTGGAGATCAAGGTCAAGGCAAAACAGAACTAGCTTCTGTTGATAACGATCTTATGCATATGAAGGGCTTTGGGAACTCGAAAGAGGCCATCTCAAGTCTTGCTGATAGAATTGCTAAGAAACTTGCTCCTCCAGAACCTGTAGCTGAAGATGCTGATATTAAACCTATCTCTGATGGGGGAACTATCGGTAAAGAAGAAAAGTTTACTGCTGAAGAAATTAATTTGTCAGATGTTAAAAGTGACTCAGGAATGATGGGTCACGAAAGTGAAACAATAGGAACAAAACCTGATTCTCCTAAAGACCATCCTGATGTGTTTACAGGAAATGCTCTACAGGGAAAAGAAGAAAGTTCAGAAATAGGTAGTGAAAAAACTACTAAAGATAAAGGCACAGTAATCGCTAATAACGATTCGGAGTCCGAGGCTATTAGAGTAGCAGGTAGAATGCTTCAAGCAAGTCAAATTGAAGCGACTGACCTTCCTACAAAGATAAATGAGTTAAAAGCTTATAAGCCTTCGCAGATCAGAGATATTGAAAAAGCTATCTTTGCTCAAAAAGGACTTAACACTGTTTCAGATGGTATGTCTCAGACCATACAGATAAATGAGGCGAGCAGCGTAAGAGGCTCTCAAGATGATATTACTTCAAAGCTGTCAACACTCTTTACTCTTGATAAACAGAATAAAGATGCTGACCACGATGATTTGGCTCAATTGAGAAAAACTTACAATAAATAAGAAATAGAATTTTAAAATAAGGAGAGTAATTATGGCTCTTATAGTCGAGTATCACGTAGTTGCAGATATGTATCCAGTAGGCGCAGCTGCTATTAGTGCAGGAAATTTAGTAGAACTTACAAATGATCTTGTTATTGCAGTTGATGCAATCGCAGCTACTAATTGTCTTGGTGTTGCAGGTGATTCAGCACTCAATGCAGAAGGACAAACAACTGCTTATTCTGATCAAGTAACAATTGGTGCGAATGGTGCAGGAACCCGTTGGACAGAAAATCGCGTAAGTGATTTCTATGACGAAACAACAGCTTCACAGAAGATCACTGTTTATAACGGTGGTGGAAAATTCTGGATTAGTTCAGATCTTCTTGATACAGGTTCAGCGACACCTGTAGCAGGTAACTTGTTTGGGTCTGGAACAACAGGAGGAAATGGAAGCTGGTTGGTTCAAGGAGCAGTAGTAGGTCAAAATATTGCTATGTCTGTTGGTGGAGTTCAGGGTTACGACAGTGGTGTTCCTGGAACAGATACTACTAATGGTTCTGGTGGAAGTATGACTCTGGGCGATTACTTCCCAGTTGTATTACGTATATAATTAGTAATAAAAAAAACAGTGTTAATATTAATTTATATCTTAGGATTTTGATTAATACCTAAGAATAAAAAATAAAAGGAGAATAAAATGGCATTTGATAAAAACGGTCTTAGTGACCAAGAAAAAGAAATGGTAATTGCTCAGGCTCTTGAGACTGACGAAGGTAGAACTGCTCTTGCTCAGGCAATGGTAGAACCTATCCGTAGGGCTCTTGAGTATCAAGCTGTAGGAAGAAAACTTCTTATGGTCGATGAATTGCCACAAGGCGCTCTTGCAAGATATGAGCGTGACGTTGCAGCTATTGCTTGGGTTGTATCTCGTAGAGGTGCTGTACCTGATCAGATTCAAGAAGCTGAAGAAGTGTTAGTCCCAACTTTTGAAATCGCAGCTAACCCAACAGTTAGACTGTCTGAGATCAAAGCTCGTAGATTCTACATCGTAGACAGAGCACAGATCAAGGCTAAAGAAGCGATTCAAAAGGAAGAAGATAGTAATATCTTTAATGCTCTTTTGACAGCGTGTCCTGGAGCACAAAGTATTACCAACTATGGAACTCTAACGATTCCTGCGTTGAACGAAGCATTTAAGCAGATCGAACAGCATGACCTAGTAGCAGCTAAAATTGTTACACATGCTTTCCAGTATGCTAGCATTAGAACTTTCGGTAAGGACTTCTACGATGAGGCAACTCAGAGAGAAATTATCACAACTGGCTTGTACGGTCATTTGTGGACTGCTGATATCCATGTTTCTTCACGTATGGATAGTAATACAGTTCTTGTAGTAGCAAGTCCTGAAACAGTTGGAGCTTTCCCAATTCGTCAAGACATCACAGTTCTACCTGCTGATGATCCTAAAAAATTGAGACTCGGCTGGGTTATATATGAAGAAATTGGTATCGTTGTAATTAACGACTATGCAATTTCTAAAATTACTATGACCGATGCAAATGCTTCTTAAACAGTAGTTTAAGAACGTTTTAGAAAAACTAAAGAGTGGGGCTTATGCCCTGCTCTTTTTTTGTGCTCAGACTTTTTAAAAAAAGTATATACTTTTTTGGATTTATTAAAGGAATTCTAAAAGGATGTTTGAATTTATATATGTAAAGCGATAGTATGTAGGTTATAATATTTTTAAATTTAAAAGGAATGTGCTTGTGGGCAAACATATTGAAATTTCAAAAGATGTATATACAAAAGATTTCGCTTATTTAATAGGGTCTCTTCTTGGAGATGGATGTTTGTATGTTGGTAAGGACACTTATCAATTTTCCATAACATCAGAGGACTATGATTTTTGCGAAAAGTGTTATAATATAGTTGACAGCCTGTTTGATAAGAAAGGAAGAATAAAAACTGTTAGAAAAGATGGAAAAATCTCATATTATCAACTTGTTGTGTGTTCTAAGCAAATTGTTTTCTTTTTAAAAGAATTGACAAAAGATAAAACAATAATACCTTCTTTTGTATATAAAAATAATGATTTTAAAATATCTTTTTCACAGGGGATAATGGACTCAGATGGATGGATTACAAAAGTTAATGCTTCAGATGGATATATTAGGTATAGGGTTGGTTTTAAAAATATATCCAAATGGACAAGCAGCTTTAAAAGTATATTAGATGGGTTGAAAGTAAAGACAGGCGAGATGAGGATGGTATCAAATGATCGTTCATCTAAAAAAGCTTATACTTTTACAATTAATACGTTTGATTATTGTAGTAATGTTGGGTTTAGGATAGATAGGAAGAAAAGGATAGTAGAATCGTTTATGGATTTTTATAAAAATGACGGAAATAAAAACAATAAGAAAGATAATATTATTTTAAGGGTTTCTAGTACCGATCATAATATTATTAAAATAAAATCTTCCTTATTCGATAGAAAAAAAAGTGATTACATTCGCCATTGCTCTTTGTCTCACTGGGAGAATATAGATAATACTAAACATTTCAAAAAAATGTTAAAAATTTATCAGGAAAGCGGAGAAGATATAAAAAGACAAGTTGTTGAAATGTTTTTTCAATATTATAGAAGAAATGGTTTTCCTTATATATCTCTCACAGATGAGCAAAAAGAAAATAGAATGGATAGGATTATAAAAAGTAAAGACATTTTGTTAGAAGATGATAATTTACAAATGAATTTTAATGGATTAGATCTAGTCAATAGTTTTCACCCCCATATGATGGATGCATATTATAAAAGAGGTGGAGAAGTGAGTCCATGTCAAGCTTATAATAACGATGATAAGTTTAAGGATTGTATAAATAGATGGTTAGAATTGGGAAAAACTCCTAATCATGCTGGGGTGAGGAAAATTTTAAAAACAAGAAAAGGAGTTAGATCTGTTGTTAATTTTAAGCCTACTATTGCTAAGCTTATTTATGATAATTATTGTCCTGAGGGAGGAAAGGTGTTAGATCCTTGTTCTGGATATAGTGGTAGATTAGCAGGGTGTATAGCTTCTAATAGAAATATATTTTATCATGGAATAGATCCTAATGGTAAAACCGCTGTTGGGAATATGGAGATGGCCAATTTCTTTTCTTCCCAATACAATGTTCTAGGAGAGAGGATTTATAAATATAGATTTAGATTTGATATGGGAATGGCAGAAGAAGTTATGTCAGAAATAAGAGAAGAATATGATTTAATATTTACTAGTCCTCCCTATTGGAATGTAGAAATATATTCCGAAGAGATGTCTCAAAGTTGTAACAAATATGAAAATTATGAGAATTGGTTACAGAATTTTTTATATAATATAGTCGATTATAGTAAAAGATTATTAAAAGAATATGGGTTTTTGGCAATAAATATTAAGAACACAGAGAAATATAAAATAGCAGATGATATATGTGCTTATTGTAAGAGAGAGAAATGGGAGTTGGAAAAGACTTATCATATGAGATTAGCAAATAGTTCTTATCATAGGAAAGTGGGAGACACATTTCATACTGAGCCAATATTTATTTTTAAAAAATCAAACATATAAAGATGGCAGAGGAGTTAATTAAAGCAGGAGAATTATATTAATTTTTGTAATAGATAGATATGAATTGGTATAAGAGACAATTAAAGATAGCATTTCCTGAACAACATAAAGAAGTTCTAGAAGATGATAGTAGAATAAATCCTTATCTTTTTGAAGATAGTGAAGTTGATAAAGAAAGACCTGGCCAATATGATTGGAACCAGCAAGTTAAGCGTAATGCAAGACATCACAAGAAGATGCAAGACATTATGCCATTAGAGGAAGAGATTAAGGTTTTGAATCAAAAACTTAAACAGATTAAAGAATTTGCTCCTGGTTATTATGAGAAATATTATCCTGGTAAATATCATGATAATGCTCCTCCTGATTACCCATGGTATCAAGGAATGCCTGCCAGTAATATTGTTAAAAAAGAGATAATGAATATTGAAAGGCTAATTAGAAGGACAGATAAGAAAATCTCTACAATTATGGGTAGAGCATGAATTGGTATAAGAGACAATTAAAGATAGCAAAATGGATAAGTTGGACAGATGACCAGATTGAAACTATAAAAAACTTAGTTAATGAAGGTAAAAGTTTTAGAGAGATTGGTCGTATGTTCGGTGTTCATCCAAAAAGTATATCTATTTTGAATGATAAGCATAAGTGGAGAGATATAAAACAAGAAAGATTAGACTATGATAGAAGGGTAGCGAAGATGTATCGTCTTCCTCCATATGGTGAGGGAATGGGAGTTATAGAAATACTAAATACGAATGGTATTAATGCTAGAACAATTTATAATGTTTTAAGGAGATTGGGGCTAGAAGAAGAAATTAGAGATGCATCTTATGCCAGTAAGAAAAGATGGCAAGATCCCAAACAAAAGGAAGAACAAAGTTTGAGAAAAAAGAAATTTTATGAAGAACATCCAGAAGTTGGGAAAGAACACGGTGAAATGATGAAACAAAGATATATAGATAATCCTGAGATGAGAGAAGATCACGGAAAGAAAATAAAACAAAGATGGGACAACGATCCAGATCTTAAAAAGAGACAGAGCGATAGAATTAAAAAAACATATGAAGAGAACCCACAATTAAGAGAAAATAAATCTAGGCAAATGAAAGAATGGTGGAAGCAATTTGAAGATGAACATGGAAAGAAGTTAGAAAATCGTCTTTTATATTTTGACTCAAGGCAGAAGGCCATAAATTTATTAAATGGTTTTGTAGGCAGTAAGTATCAAACTGACTCTGATATAGCAATGGCTATTAAACATAAATACTTACAAATCATCAACGATCACACATATCCTGACGAAGTTCAGCAACCTCAAACAGTTTAACATTGAAAAGCGAAAGTTATTTGATATAATAATATTACTACGTCAATGACTTGTTGGCTTAACCAACTAAGAAGAGTCGCTCGCAAGGGCGACTTTTTATGTCCACTTATCGAATCTGTCGATATATAAATATGAAAAAGAAGTCAAGAAAAAAGATTAATGCTGTGCTTAAAATTATGAAAAAGCTAGGAATTACTGGCAGGAGATTGTACTAATGTTTATTATATTTAGATTCTTTTGAATAGATTAATTTTATTCAAAGGAGAAAGTATGCAACCGAAGAAAACGTTTTACGTATGGCAATGTGCTCACTGTGAGCATAGGAACAAGGAAGTATTTAATTTTCATTACAATTTTCCAGGTAATTACAATGCTGCTTGGTTTTGTTCTAAGTGTGGTAGTGAGAATTTTGTAAAATTAGAGTTTAGAGTTTATCCTATTGATGATAAGCATGGTAAAGAATATTATGAGAGATGGTGTTAATTTCGGAGAAATAAATGAATATAAAAGAAGTGAATACAAAAGTTGGTTTTACGAAAGAGAAGACTTTAGATGAATCTACGAGATATGTTGGAAGAACCTTGAGAGATGCTAGTAAGATGAATATTAACCTTACTTGGGGATTTGATGAAGCTCAGGGAGGTGGTTTTCATAGGAATTGGACAGGGGAAGAGTTCCTTCAATGTATTGAGAATATATTAGAAGAGCATGATGAAAAAATTTAAATATTATTTTAAAAGGATTTGGTATAGGATTATATCAAAGGAATATAAGGTAGGTTGGGTTTTATTACCTCCTCAGGCAGTTATTCTTAATGATGAAACAATTTTTAAAATAACTATTGACAAGTGATATTAATGTGATATACTATCTGACTGTAGAACCTATATTGCCTTATCAGTTATATAGGTCAGATTAGTTAGATTAGTTGCCTCAAGCAACTTGGTGGACCGCAGGTGGTTAGATGCCAATTCATTTAACTATGCGCCCTAGATTGATTACCTTAAGTAATTTGGTGGAAGTGCGTTATTGAATACCATTCAGTACCGCCCCTAAAGAGTCGTCTTACAGGATGGCTCTTTTTTTTAAAAATATTCAAGGATTTTGTCTAAGAAACGATAATATATTATTAAGTAATGATATATTGGATAAAATCCTTATGGCCCAAATAGATCCAGTCTTATATAATACGATATCACAAGCATATGCGGCAGTCGAAGTTGCGTTGTCGGGCGTGGCTGCTAATGCTAGATCTGCTCTTGACGGGATCGTAGATGTTGATACAACTACATATCCAGACTCTACACCGTCTGTTGCTGATGCAGATGCAGCATTAGAAATAGAGTCAGCACTTCTATCACCTTACAATGCGGCTTATATTCAGTCTTTAAATATAGCAACTAATATTGCTAGTTTGTTAGATGCTGTCAGAACGGTTAATAATCATGTTGTTAGTAATAGCAGTTTTGATGGCACTGATAAAGAGAAACTTGATAACTGGATTAATGTAGAGATGGACTCTTATTGGTCTTCAGCATTTTTATATACTAACTCGTGTCCTGTTGGTTGGAGTAATTTAAGTTTAGACGCTGGTTACGATATTACTGATTGGGTATTAACTGAGAGTATCTCAATAGATTTAACTAGTGATACAATACTCCAGTATAAGATGAATGATAATTTATCTAATACTAATATTATTAATGAGTATGGAAATGATGGAACTGCTCAGGCAAATACTTCAGGATTAACAGTATCAGGTAAGATAAATACGTCATTATCATTTAACGGTTTTTCTGATTTTATTGCTACTGCAGCCTTAGGCCCACCTCCTATTTTTGTTGATGGTTTTAGTTTTAATTTTTGGGCAAAACCTCTTGATGGTCATCCATCTGCATCTTCACTACAGTCTTTTGCAGGTGTTGAGGGGACTGCCGCTACTAACTATTATAACATTATTTTAGATTCAAATGGTAAAATTTCTTTTGAGTATAAGGCAACAGCATTAACTACTATTACTACTCCATCTGAAGTGTTTACAGATAATGTTGGTAACGACTGGAGAATGATTACTATAACAGCTCAAGAAGTTGATACTAACACTATGAATATAAAACTATATGTTGATGGTGTATTTGTAAAAACAAGTGGTAATGTGGCAAATGATATGGATTCTTTCACTACTTCTCCTCACTTATTATATGTCGGAGCAAATAATGTTTCAGGAACTCCTGCTAATTATTATGATGGTGATTTAGATAACTTCTGCATATTTACTAAGACACTATCTCAAGATGATATTGAGTTTTTATATAATGAGGGGTCAGGAACAGAGGGAATGAGTAATTAAATAATGAATTGGTATAAAAGAGCGCAATTAAATAAATTATCTATGAATGCTGTTGAGTTTGTTAGGAGGTTAAGAAAGCATCCTGACATCAATGTTACTCAGAAGGGTAAGAAGCTTATTAATTTAGATAATGGTTTTGTTACGATTATCCATGATCAGCATCGAGGAGAGGAATTGCTTACTGGCACAATGGAATCAATGCTTAAAGGTCTTGGTTTAGATAAGGATATTCTTTTAAATAATAGTCGTAAGAGTCGTAGGTATCGTAATAAGAAAACTGTTGAGCCACAAGCTCCTAAAAAAGAAGAGAAACCTATTCCATTATGGCAAAATAATGATTGGTTTCAGAATCAGCAACAATATGTTGAGAAATAGATGAATTGGTATAAAAGAGCAAAAAAAGAGTGTAGTGGATGGATAGCCGTAAGACTTCCTCAGAAGCCCGCTAGTAAGATTAAGAAGTGGGGCAAGGATAATATCTCAGATAGTATCTTATGCAAGGAGGAAGGCAAGGGGAGAGAGACAGACACCCATATAACGGTAATCTATGGAGTTTGTGACAATAGTGTAGAATCTGTTAAAGAAATAGCTAAGAGTTACAAATCTATAAAAATAAAATTAGGAAAAGTTTCTTATTTTAAGAAGAGTCCTGATTTTGATGTAGTTAAGATTGAGATTATTAGTGAAGATCTTAGAAGATTACATGAGGATATAAAAAGAAAGTTAGATGTAACAGAATCATTTAACAAGTATCAGCCACATTGTACTATTGCTTATGTTGAGAAGGGTGAAGCTGCTCAATTTGGAGGGGATAGCTTTGTAGAAGGCACAGAGATTTCTTTTGATAAGTTAGTTTTTATAAATGATAAAGATAAAGAATTTGAGATAAATTTATAGAGGTATTTTATTTGTAGTTTTGAATAGATATTTATTATGAACTGGTTTAAAAAAGCGACTATTACAATGGGTTTAGATTGGAACACAGCGTATCAAGAGCTTCTTAAGGAACTAGGGAGAAAGCCCACAATGGAGGAGATAAGACAAAGGATGTATGAAGATTCACCTACTACTATGGATTTCTCAGATCCTGAAACTAATTATGATGATATACCTTTTTAGAAAAAAGAAGGAATTTTCGAAGAAAGTTATAATATATTAAAGAGATACTAAAGACTAAAGTGTATTTTGTACGAACGAGGTTATATGTTCAAAAGCGAATAAAGAGTCTTTGTCAATGGTGTAGTTAAGCCACAATTTAACTAACCGTGATTCACAGTCACGGTTTTTTTATTTCCAAATCACGGTATAAAAAACAAGGTTTTATTCTTATAAAGCAGAAATATTAAGTATGTAATTATAAATTTATACGTTCTTAGAGAATTCTATGGCAATAACAGAAAAATGGTTGTTTACAAATAATAGTGGTCTTCCTATATCTATCACAGATATTGTGGTTCCTTATATATTGCAAACAGGTGTTAATGGTACTAATATTGATTTGATGAATTTGCCTAGTGGTCCTCCTTACAATACAGCAGAAAGTTTAGCTAGTTCTATTATTATAAGGAGCGCCACTCTTTCTGGAGCATTAGTTAGCGACTATACTCACGGTCATGATGATTATTCAGAAACAAGTCACACACATACAGGATTCGATATTCTAATGGGCGGAGTTGGGTCTGATGCTGATAGCCTTCATACTCATGATAGCTTAACAACTGTTGCTGATGTTAATGATTTAATTGCTGCTGCTTTAGTAGGTGGTATAGACCTTAGTGGTTATGTTACAAAAGCAGGATATATTAATCAGCTTTCAGATATTTCGTCTTCAGGAGCAGCTATAGAAAATGCTGTCACTAAAGCTCACGATGAGTCTCATACTCTTCTAGAACATTTGGATGATGGTCTTGTAACGACTACCAAACTAACAACATTGATGGATGGAAGTAATGCTGATTGTTGTCATACTCATAGTTTTGATGGAGAAGATGGGATTAGTGTTCATAACGACCTTACAGGTATTCAAGGAGGTGTTGTTGACGAGTATTACCATTTAACTTCAGATCAGGCAAATATAGTTTCTAGGTTAGATGAAGATAGTGCAGGACTTACTTTTGATGGGGAATCTATTGGTGGTGGAGGAGGTGGGGGGGTTACTGCTCACTCTGCTTTAACTGGCCTTGCTGCTGATGATCATACTCAATATCTATTGTTAGCAGGTAGGGGTGGTCAAACTGTCACAGATGATATAATTTTACCAGATGGCTATAGAGTTTATTTTGGTGAAAATCAAGAAAGTTTTATTTACTATGATAGTCAAGATTTAAGAATAGGTTTTTCTAATCCAAGTATTGGACCACTTACTCAGAAAGTTAGAATTAACGATGACCTATTGGTTGAAGGGCTATTAACAGTAGGAAGTAATTTGCAAATAGATGGAGATAATTCTATCATTAGTTCTACAAGTGGAACTATTAGTTTTGCGGATGAAAATTTAATAACTACAGGCGATATTACTTGTGCTAATATTAATGTCGATGCTCGTCTATCTCATAACGGAGATGCTGATACTTATATCGAGTTTACAAACAACCAAATAGACATGCTTGTAGGTGGCATAAACTTTATTAGTATGGACGAAACTCTTGGAATCGTAATTAACGCTGGTGCGGTTGATCTTGACTTTAATATACTTTGGGATTCTGGCATTGCTATTGGTATTGATGGGCTAACTGGTAATGTGTCTATGAGTAGCGACCTTACTGTAGGCACAAATAGCCTAGTAGTTAATTCTACCACAGATGCTGTGGATATGTTTGGGACTTTAACCGTAGGTGGTGATATAAACCTCGATTCTAACTCTAATAAATTATATTTTGGAACAACACAAAGTTCTAGTATTTATTATGATGGAACAGACTTAAACATAACTCTTAATGATCCTTCTCAAACAGGAGTTATAAAACTGACAGACACAGTTAATATAGATGGTCATATTGATTGTGCTGACTATCAAAGCACTACAGGAGATATGAGTATAAATGCTGGGTCAAGTAAGTTAACTCTCACCAGTGGTGACACAATGACTCTGACAGCAGATAATGGAACTAACATAGAACTTGTCACAGATGCTGGTATAGTTAATGTGACAGGTCAATTAAATATTGACACTACTGGCTTTAACCAGTTTGTTAAGAGCCAAGCATCAACTGGTTCAGCAGTTTTTCACACTATGATTGATAGGCAATATGATGGAGCACCTGCTAATGGTGATGGTTCAGCATTTAGATTTAGAAACTACAATAATACTACTGTTCATCACCTTGGAGCATTAGAGTTTGCCCAAGAAAATACTACAAGTAATACTAAGGCGGTTATAAAGACCTACACATCTGGTTCACCTATTGATAGTGTGATTATAAAAGATGATGGTATGACTATCGCTCAGAGTTTGGCTGTCAATGGAACAATATTAACTGATACTATGGCAAGTGCTACAACTTCCTCTGTTGCTTTTGAGGATGATATATATATTAACGAAGGATATGTTTTACATTGTGACAGTATTAATGGAGTAACTTCAACAGATGTTAACTTCACAGGTTCAGTTGATATTGATGTAGACCTAAATGTAGATGGTGTAGCACAAATAGACAGTCATGTAGGTGTAGGTAATTTGGCTTATACTGGAGACTATGAACTAGGACTTGGAGCAAGCAACCCAGCAATCAATACAGGTTGGCAAATATTTAACCAAGCATCTACTTTACAATCTGTTTTACTTATCCAAGGATTAAGAGCAAGATTTGCTATGGTTGATGGAGGAAACTCTGTGCATAGTAAAATCTTAATGCAACAGATGAATACTAACCTATGTCAATGGCAGTTATTAACTGATGCCTTGGGAGTAAAGTCAACATCAGCACCTGCATCAATACCAGCAGGTGATAGTGGAACACCAATGATTATGAATATGGTAACAGGTCGTATGACCTTTGGAGCAGATAGTATAATAGTTGCACAGAGTCAGTCACCTACAAGTAGTGGAACAGGAATACTTGGTGAGATTGCATATGATAGTTCTTATATTTATGTATGCACAGCGACTAACACATGGAAACGAGCTGCCTTGACAGGTGGTTATTTAGTATAATAGTTGCACAGAGTCAGTCACCTACAAGTAGTGGAACAGGAATACTTGGTGAGATTGCATATGATAGTTCTTATATTTATGTATGCACAGCGACTAACACATGGAAACGAGCTGCCTTGACAGGTGGTTATTAATAGGAGTATATAATGGCAATACTAACAACAGCAGTTAAGCAATATTTAGTAGGTTACAAGGCAGAGTTTCTTGCTGCTAAACCTAATACAAGATTTGATGATGATGATAACCTTGTCTACACAGACAGTGAGTGGTTAGACCATGTTGTTAAAGAGTTTTTAGTTAAGATATCAAAAAAAGGAGAGAGGAAGATAAAAGAGGGCAATATAGTGATTAATGATTATTCTGACATAGATGCCTAGTTAAAATAATAAAAATAAAATAATAAAAAGGATTTTTTACTTTTATGTGGAAATTATTAAAATAAAGGTAAAGAGTTAATTTAAAAATATCTTAAAAAAGGAGAGAAAATAATGGCTATAAATATTAATCATCCTAACGATCCTAATGGAAGAGTAGATGCTCCTGAAGTTCGTATCGCAGGAAAAGAAGTAAATACAACAGATGGGACTCTTGATTCTATAACTAGGATTTATAGTAGAGATCATCAACGTGTAATTGGTAATGAGACTCAGATAACAGCTAAAGATGTCGATAATAGGGCTTCTGATGCTTTCTCAAGGTCTGTAACGGTTACTATTAATCCAGATGCTGCTACTAATAAGGGTTTTCATAATAATCAACCTGTTTGGAGAAAAGCTGTTGAGGATAGAGAATCAAATGATAATAATATATTCTACGGGGAGCAGGATACTGGCATAGTTCAAAATGAGACTATGTATACTTATTACACTCTTAATGGTAAAGATCCAAGCAGAACAAAAGCTCAGTTATATACAGGGCCTTTTACTGTAAGACAAAATAAGTCTGGTGGAGACAATTATGTTCTGAAGACAAGAAGTTATATTAACGGTATAGCTAGTCCTGTTAGAAGAGTAGATTTTAGAATTGTTGATCTTAAGAGTGGCAATAAGCAAGTTAATAAGTTGACTATTGACGCAAGTGCAACCTAATTTTTAAGGAGATAGTATTATGGACTTGATTAGTTTAGCAATCGGAATAGCTCTAGGTGCTGCTTTTTCTCCCTTTTGGATTAAGCTATATGGTGCTCTTAAAGAATTAGTTTTAGGAATTGTGGCAAAATTTAAAAAATAATTATATTTTTATATTTTACACTCATATGAAAATCCATGTTCTTCGGAATGTGGATTTTTTTTTAATTATTCCGATATAATAGTAGATATCTAGTTATTGGAGAAAAGTAAAATGATGATACTATTTTTAAATGTTAACACTAGCATGATTGAGTTGTACGGAGAAAAGGGAGTTATTAGAATTCCTTTTAAATATGCTGGACAATTACATGCTCACATAGGGAATAACAGTAGTGTTCTTTATATAACTAATGCAGTTCAAACTGTGCCTGTAGAAGTTATTAATATGATTAAAAATATGGGAGTTGTAATAGAAGACGCTCCTATTCCTGTTCAAGAAAAAAAGACATATATACATGTGGCAGGAGAAGAGATTATTCCTATAGATGATTTATTAAGGTTTAGAGGGCATTATGATGCTCATCCTTTGACTCCTGCTTTGATCCAAAAAATAAAACAGACACCTCTTTTGCAGGCATTGATTAAAAATAAGAAGTTAGAACTGATCACTTCTTCTAAAAGAAAAGAGTTAGAAGAGGAAAGGGTTAGGAAGGAAGATGAAAGAATAGGGAGCATATTGGTTGATAGAGAAGAGTTAGAAAACCAGTCTGAACATGGAGATGCTGAAGTCATAGACTTCTCTTCAGAAGTATCAGGAGCAAGACCAAGAGTAGGAACAGGCGAGAGCGGAGCTGCTACAATGTCAGAATTATCAGAACTATTGGACGGATAAAACATGGAAATAGCTATTATTCATTTGGGAAATGTTTCTCAATTAATCCCTGCAACAAGTATTATAAGGGGAATTAAGAAGAAGGACGTAGATACTAATATCACTTGGGTAGTTGATAAGGAAGAGCTTTGTTATATCAATAAGTATAATAAAGATGTTTCAAAGACTATGCCATTTGATGAGTTTATGTCCGAAAAAAGAGACTATGATTTACTTATTAACTTATATCTTAATTTTCCAGAGAATATTGCTATGAAGCCCTATGCTGATAGGGCGACAGGATTTTATTTTCATCCTTATTTTGACAAGTTTAAAAAGGTTTTTTCGGAAAATAAAGAATGCTTTAATATGAACATTTTTCAATTATATTTTATATTAAGCGGATTAACGTGGAGTGGTGAGGGATATGATATTAGATATTATCCTAAAACTAAAGTTAAATCTAATAAGATAGGTGTATCTGTAGCAAATGCTAACATAAGAAATTACGTGTTAGATAACTTAGATATAGACAAGAAGAAAATATGGTATGTGCCATACAAGAAAAATATTTTCAAAAGAATGGATGAGATCAATAGGTGTAAGAAGATTATTACTGATGATTTGATTACTTTCCATTTAGCAATGTCTATGAAGAAATATGTTTACTACTTAGAGACATTTCCGTTATCAACAAAATTAGAGTTATTTAATAGTGGGGAAATTTGTAAAGTCCCTATGAATATTATTTAGTAAGGATACTACATGAAAGTAGATGCGTTAAGTGATCGATTTTTGATCGATAAAAAGAAAAGGGCAGTCGTTGATGAGGTACCTTCAACAATTATCTATTCTCCATCTGTTTATGGGGTAGATAATAAATGTACAGGTAGAGGTGTGAAAATAGCCATTTTAGATTCTGGTTGCACTAATCATAAAGATATAAAATTTGAAGGTGATAAAATAAGTTTTTGTGATGAGAATATCATTTCAAATGATAAAAATGGTCATTCAACGATGATGGCAGGAATTATTAAATCTAATAGTAGAAAATCAATTATAGGACTAGCTCCTCATTCAAAGTTGTTATTTGCCAAAGTTGTAAATTATAAAGGGGAGTGTAGTTTTAACTCTTTAGTAGCAGGAGTTTTATGGGCTATTGTTAAAGATGTAGATATTATTGTTATTGCTATGGGATCTCAATATGATTATAGGGTTCTTAATGATGCTATTAAAAAAGCAAAAGAACATGACATTTGTGTTTTTGCTGCAGCAGGAGATAGTGAAAAAATAGATTTTCCAGCAAGATACGATGAAGTATTTTCAGCTGGTTTTTTAACAAGATCAAAGAAAAAAAATGATTTAATTAAGGAAAAAGTTGACTTTTATTTGCCTAACAAGGGGTTATACACAACTTACTTAGAAAACAAGTATGCCAAAATTTCAGGATCTTCAGTTTCTACAGTATTTTTTGCAGGACTTGCGGCAGTTTTAGTAGAACAATATAAGAAAGAGAACAAAAAAAATATATCTAAATTAGTATACTCTGAGTTAGATAGGATTTTTAACGATAGGAGATAACATGGCCCCTGGAGATGATTTTTTACCTGAAGTTTGCAAAATTAAGCACGATGTACTTGATAAAGATTTAGCTATTATTAAAAAAGATATTAGAGAAATAAGTCAAGAGGAAAGAGATCAACACGAAGAGATAAAAGAGATAATGGCAAAATTGTCTAGAGATATTATAGTAAGTCATACAAATCTTAAAAATAAAATTGTTTTAGTTAATAGGTCTGTGGGGGATAAGATAGATGAACTTAAGACTTTTGACGACAAACTAAGGGGTAATGGAGACCCTGGGGTATGGGAGTCTGTTAGAGCAAACAAAGAAGCAATAAGCGTGACAAGAAAAATAGGATATTGGTTTATAGGAGCATTTATTGCTGTTACAGTCGTTCTTGCAATTATTACTTTAGGTGGATCGTGGAATGGGATTGGTAACAAAGAAGAAGGTCAAAAAACTAAACAGGTAGAGCCTGCTTCTAAAACCACACGCCTTTTGCCTCTTCTAAAAAATAAAGGTTTTTATCGCGAAAATAATAATATATAAGTAATGATAAACAGGAGAGATAATGGCACTAACAGATATTAACGCTAATGCAAGTTCGAGAGGAACATTTAGACAGGGAGAGATTGTTAATCTATTTCTAAAGGTAATAGATATAGGAGGAACTCCAATTGATCCTTATTCTATAACTTGCACTGTGTCTGGCCCTGCTGAAGATCAAAGCGCAGGAGAAGAAGTTAGTACTGGCATCCCTTATAAAGGTGATACAGGTTTTTATATTTATACGTGGCTGATAGAAGCTGATGCAAGCGTTGGAACATATACAGCAGAATGGGTATATATAGTGGATAGTGTTGAAACTACTGAAGTTCAAACTGTAGTTATTACAGATTCTACTCCTAATGCTACATTCTTTTATACAGAAAGATGGGTAGCTTTTAGAGCAGCTTTAGAGCATCATATTAACTGTGCTCAATCTATACCTGTTTATTATGAACAAGCAAAACCTTCTTATGATCTAAAAACTTATCAATTTTCTTTTGGAGAATGGAATAATACGGCAGGGGCAAGAGTATATAGGAATGGAGAATTAGTTAGTTCAGGAATAAATATAGATTATTTTAATGGGAAAGTTACGTTCTCTACTGCTCTTATGTCTCAGGAAACTATTAACGTAGATTATAATTTTAAATGGTTCTCTGATGATGAGTTGAATAGATTTATTCTAAATTCTATACAATCGATGAATACTTATCCTCCTCACTCAGGTTACACTGTGGAGAATATACCTGATAGATTCACTCCTGCTGTCTTGTATGGAGCAGCTAAAGATGCTCTAAGGCAATTAATGCTTTGTATCAACTTCCAACAGCCTGCTCAAGTGTTTGGAGGCCCAGATCAAGCAGCAAAGGCTTTTGCTAATTTTGAAACTATAAAACAAAATTATGAGAAAGATGCTGAAAAACTCCTAGAGCAAAAGAAACTTGGTCCATATCCTCGTAGTAGAATGGTCGTAACTCCCGAATTTACCCTTCCTGGTGGAAGGAGCCGTTGGTTTAGGTATCTATTCAAATAATTAAGTCCTTTATTCATAAGCACTTATGTCATTTTTATCACAATAAATGATAGCAAAAAATATAGTTATTCCATAATAATTTATATTCAGGAATAATAAAGGATTTGAAAAGTGATTGTCGAATGTATAATATAGTAATTAATATTATATTATTAAGGAGATAGTCATGGCCCAACAAGGTGAAACGCTATCCACTCAAACTATTGAGAAAATGAAGCAATCTAAGATTAAGAGAATGCAGTCTAAATATAAATGGGAATTGATTACTCCCTATTTAGATAAGAATTTAGATATAGGATCTCGCAATAGAAGTAAGACGTTTATTTCTTTTAGAAAATTCAAAGAATTAGTTGGTGATGGAAATAGCATTAAAGAAATAAGTAAAACCACATCCAAACATCTAGTCCAATTTTATAGCAATTTTGCGCAAGGTAAAATAACCATTTTAGAAGAAGATTTTAAAAGAGAATATGATAATGGTTTGTCCTTAGATGATATTTCTAAAAAATATAAAATAGCTAGAGACGATCTAACATATCTAAGACAGTTATATGGGCAAAAGAATAAAGGTGCAAAATATATACATAGGAAAAAGACAGAAGTCCCATTGACTCAAAGACAAAAAGAAATATTATATGGATCTATGATGGGAGATGGCTATAGGATGTCTTCTTCATCAGCAGCATTTAAGCATTGCGAAACTCAAAAAGATTATTTATTGTGGAAATATAAGGAATTTAAAAGTATAGCTTCTAAAAATTCCTTAAAGAAAGTGGAAAAAATAGATAAACGTTCTGAAACCACCATATCAACATGGAAGTTTTATACTCATGCAAATAGTGATGTCGAAAAGTGCATTTCTTTATTTTATACTCAAGATGACAAGCAGATTACTGAAGAGATATTAAACTGTTTAAGCCCCTTATCTATAGCGGTATGGCTAATGGATGATGGACAAACAGATTGGAGTTATAGGAATAAGGTTAGATATAATCATAATAATCTTCCGATTTTTAAGTTTTGTACAGACTCGTATTCTAAAGAAAGTTGTGAGAATATAAAAAAATGGTTTAAAGAAAGATATGATATAAGTGTTGAGCTAAAAGAAAGAGTTTTATCTAATAGAATAGGGTATAGAATTAAGGTGAGTATAGTGTCGGTAAATAAATTTATTCAATTAGTAGAGCCATATATCCTTCCTATGTTTAATTATAAAATAAACTATAATGAATATGTTAAGGAAAGAAAAGATAAAGAAATAAGGGTGGTCGGTCATAATGTTTTAGAATGTCCATTAGGGGCAGATTTCTCTGTTTTATCTATTAAAGAGCAGGATGAAAAAATAAATGATATAGTTTATTTCTATCAGTCGAGAGGTGTTAATTTTTTGATTGAAAGACAGAATAAATGGGAAAGTCATATGAATTCTGTTTTTGATATCAATCCTAATAATCTTATAAATGATGATCATATTTCTTTTTCTAATTTGGGAAATAAATTTTTAATGTCTCATTTTTCTAATTTCTGGGAGGCCAAGGCAAAGGGTGGACAATCCCCCAAAGAGGTTTTTGATAATAAAGAATATTTATCTGATATTATAAGAAAGATTATTGTTCAAGGTTATTTCCCTTCAAAAGAAAAAATATTAAAAGCATTGCAGAGATATAGGGGGAATAAGCAGGTAAGTGGTTTTATGCCTTGTGTCGCCAAATCTATTTATCATAAGTATTGCGAGGAAGATAGTAGGGTCTTTGATTTTTGTGCAGGGTATGGAGGAAGGTTATTCGGAGCGATGGCATGTGACAAGGTTAAGTCGTATACCTGTTCAGAGGTAAATTTTGAGACTTATTCTAATTTACATGATCTTTATAGGACTTTAAGGTTACATAGGGAAGTAGAGAAGGAAGTTAGTATTTTTAACCAAGATAGCATTTTAGCAATGAAACAATTTGCAGATAAGAGTTTTGATTTTTGTTTTACATCTCCTCCTTATTTTAATGCTGAGATATACTCAGATGACTCCAGTCAAAGCTGTAATAGATATAAAAGTTATAGTGGATGGTTTGAGGGGTTTTTAATTAAAGCCGTTCAAGAGGCAATGAGGATAAGTGAGAAGGTAGGTATAAATATAGCTAATGTCGGAGGATATATGATAGCAGATGATTTAGAAAGATACTTGAAAAGCGAAAATATAACATATAAGGTGGATAAGATTAGAATGCCTCAGTATGGAGGCGATTATAGATATGAACCAATTTTTGTAATATAATCGAGTCGATGAAATATAAGATAGGATTAAAATGAGACTTGAGATTTGTAAATTTTGCAATAGAAATGAAATATATGTGTTCGGAGTTAGAACTATTTATGGTTATTTTTGTACAGAGACTTGTCATAAAAGATATTTAGAAAAGAAAAAAGTAATGAAAAAAGAAGAAGTTAGCAATAGATTCGATATTTTAGATTTATGAATAACAAATTCCCTATATATTTAGCAGAAATAGAAACCATACCTGATGGAACAAGAGAGTTTGTAAAAAGTGATATTCCATATAAAGAGATAATATGGGGAACACCTTATAGCGAGCATCTTTTCAATCTTAGGCAAGAATATTTTAACAAACCTAATTGTAATTTCAATTGTCCTTCAGGTAGAGAGTTCTTTTGTTGTAAAGAGTTTGACTGCAAAAAGCATCATGGTTTTTTTGAATGGGATGAGATCTCTTTTTTCTCCGATAAAGAAAGAAGTGAGATACTATCTTCATGGAATAATGGAACTGGATTTCAGAGGAAAGATGGTTGTATATTGCCTAGAGAGCTTAGATCATATGTCTGCTTAACGTATGCTTGTAGAAATAGCAAGGAAGAATAGATGAAAAATTTTATGGGTAGATTATATCATGCTGGTAGGGTTAAATATATTTACGATAATAAAGTTAATAGTTATCGTGGTAGGCCTGTTTTGAAGGTAGAGCTTATAGAGAGAAGAGATGGTAAGGTGACTTTTTGCACAGATTGGCCAGTTGAAGAAATAACTATAGATGAAGAATCATTTAATAAGCATTTTCATAGGTGGTAATATGAAAGATATGATGGGAATAGAGTTAGCGTTAGGAATGCATCTGTTACATTTTCGTTCTGGCCCTGGTGGTATGATTCATGAAGATGCAAAAGTTATTTGCATTAGAGATCATAGTATAAGAGTTAAATTTTTAGGAACTCATAGATCTCAAAATTGGGGAAAGAAAGCAGGAGATGAAAGCAACCTATTCAACACGACAGGTAAGGTTTTTGTTGTAAATAAAAAAATAGAGTTAGAGAGAATTGCCTTCCAAAATCAGATAAATGATCTAACAGAAGAGAACGCAATATTAAAAGCAGAAGTTGAAACAATACATTATCGTTCAGACATTTTAGACTTATAAGGAGTAGTTATGAATTTTGAAAAAAAGAGCAAAAAGTTAAGAGATGCATACAAGAAGAAAATAGCAAGAGCTAAGAAGAAAAAGATTAAAACGTGAGCAAATTTACAAGGCCCCTGATAGTGTCTCCTTTGCCTGATGGGAAGAGGTGGGTTCTTAGAGAAGAGTTCTCTTAAGGGATTTTTAAGTTTTTTATATAATATAGTATATAGATATTCGAACACTACCTTAAAATATCTATATATAAAAATATAAGGGCAATCTCTTTTTTCTTTAGTAGTGTTCAGGAATTAGGTTTTGCCTTTTTTAATGGAGAAAATTTTATGCCGTTTAAAGACCCCGAAAAAAGAAAAGAATATGAACAAAGAGAAGACGTAAAAGAAAAAAGAAAAGAAGGAAGCAGAAAGTATAGAGAAGCTAACAGGGAAAAAATAGCGGAAAGAAAAAGAAAATATTATCAAGAAAATAGAGAGGAGATAATTAAAAAATCTATAGAAAGAAATAAAAAACCAGAAGTTAAGGAGAAAAAAAGAGAGATACAGAAAAAATATTATGATAATAATAAGGAAAAGATAGCAGAGTATCATCAAAAATGGGGAAAAGAATATAATCAAAGGCCAGATATAAAAGAAAAAAATAGATTATACAACCAGAGTCCCGAAAGGAAGAAATATTTATGGGAGAAAAAGGGCATAAGGGGAATGACTGTAGATAAATTTAACAATATGTATAAAGAGCAGCAAGGTCGTTGCTCTATATGCGGCCGTCATCAGAGCGAATTTAAATTTAAACTATCTGTAGATCATTGTCATAAAACAGAAAAGATACGTGGATTGTTATGCCATTTTTGCAATAAGGCTCTTGGCATGTTCTGTGATGATGTCGAAGTTTTATATTCAGCAATATTTTATTTAGAAAAGCATAAGGGAGAAGAAAATGTCTAGTTTTACAGACAGACCAATATTAACTCCTTTACATTGTGGAAAAAAATGGGTCGTTAGAAAAGAATTTGTTTATGAAATAGGGAGTATCGGAAGCGGAGATAAAATAATTACTCCCGAGGGTTTTATAACTGATCTGGCTTCGACTCCTAGAGTCATTTGGTCTATATTCCCTCCTTTTGGCATATACTTATCGGCTACAATAATCCATGATTATTTATATTGGGAGCAGATATATAGTCGAAAAGAAACTGATGATATATTTCTAGAGGGAATGAAAGTTTTACAAGTAAGTAAATTTGATCGTAAAACAATTTACAATTCTGTCAGGTTATTTGCAGGTGGCTCTTGGAAGAGTAATCAAAAAAGAAAAGAAAGTGGAGAAAAAAAGATAATAGACCTATTGGATTGGTAGTTATTATTGTTGAAAAGTGAAAGTAAAATGATACAATAGTGGAATATATGTTAAACAAGGCGATATAGTGGAAGAAATGGAAAAACTTAGCGAAGATTTAGAAGTAAGTATGATGAGCAGGGAGACTAACGAAAGAACTCCGTATGCTGATATAGAGCTTACTATGGGGGATATAACCCAGATTGAGTCAGATGCTATTGTTAACGCTGCTCATGATAATCTAACAGGTGGAGGTGGAGTAGATGGAGCTATTCATAAGGCAGCAGGTCAAAAGCTATTAGGCGAATGTCTTAATTTGTATGGATGTCCTCAAGGAGAAGCAAGAATAACAGGTGCTTATAATATGCCTTCTAAATATGTTATTCATACTGTTGGCCCTGTATGGATTCCTTCTCGTTCTGATGAGGATAATATTGATATGTTAAAAAACTGTTATTATAACAGTTTGAGATTAGCAGATCTTCAGGGGTTAAAGTCAATAGCATTTCCTTGTATTTCTACAGGGGCATATTGTTTTCCAAAAGACATTGCAGCACAATCTGCTGTTTCAGCTATTAAAGATTTTTTCCGTGAGCATGGAGGTAGTTATTTAGACATAGTTTATATTGTCTGTTTCGATGATCAAAGTTTTGCGGAATATGAAAAAATATTAAAATAAGGAGATAGTAACTAATGCAATTGAGTAAAGCACCTAAGATACCAAGAAATTCACCTTGCTCCTGCGGTAGTGGGAAGAAATATAAAAAGTGTTGCTTATTGATGCAACAGAAGCAAGCAGAACAACAACTTGAAGCTATAAGAATGGTAGAAAAAGCCAAAGAAGCAGAATAATGGATGCTTTTTTAGCTGCAAAAATTAAAGCTGCTACGGAAGCTTTAGAGTATAGTAGATTATTAAAAGAGCAATATAATTGTCATATCGATGAAAAAACTGGTGCTTTAGTAATAAGCAAAAAGAAGGAAAAGTTGACGAAAAAAGATAAACCTATAGATAATAGGTTTGATATTTTGGATTTATAAAATGGCAGAAGAAGTAGAATTTGGCGACAACGTAACTACTAAAAAGACTAAGAAGCAAATAGGTCTAAAGCTTTTTCCCCCAAGAAAAGATAAGTCGATAAGAATTCGTTTTGTTGGAACTCAACAAAAGATTTATCAAAGGTGGGATAAAAATACTAGGACTTTTTCTTTCGCAGACTCTCATAAAGAAGGATATGCTGTTAGAGTTGTCTCTTTTGTGGTTGATAGAGAGGATGATGATAAGGTTAAGGCATTTTTGTGCCCTTCTTCTATATGGAACACAGTAGGAGAGTATAGTTCAAATCATGATTTTGCTATTCATCGAAAAGGCATGGGGTTAGACACTAGGTATGATGTAAGAAGTTTAGGAGAATCTGAGGTGAGCCAGGATATTCTAGACAGAGTTGAAATTACTTCTCAGGTGCATTCTCTTTCAGATATTTTTGTAAAGGATGTTAGGTGGGAGCTTTTGGACAAGGATCATGAGCCTATAGAGTGTAGATTTGATATTTTAGATTTATAAAAGGAATTTAAAAAATTTCTTATAAATATAAGGTAGAGAATTATTTTTTGTAGGGAGAATACTTTGCCTAAGAAAGAAACATCTACTTTAAAAAAAACAGGAATGATTATTTCTGCTATTGTAGGTATTATTATTATAGTTCCAACTATTTTTAAAACTTATGATCATTTCGCAAAAACTGATGACGTTGAAAAAGTTGTGGTTGAATTAGAGTGTACTGATCGAACTCTTAGTCAAAGAATAGAAATAGGTATTTTAGATGATCAGATATTTCAGCAAGAGCAGACAATTCAAAGAATAGAGGATTGGCAGAGGTATGCTCAACGTAAAGAGCAGCCAGTTTTAACACCTATTGAGGAAGAAACTTTGGAAAAAGCAAAAACACGAAAAGCTAAATTAGAAGTTAGAAAAGAAGATAAGATAAAAGCATACGAAGAGGGGAAATAAGTAATGAAAATTTTAAAGAGTAAGTCATATATGAGAAGACAAGCACTTTTGTCTAACATGCCTATTGGAGATCCAGGATTGCCTGGGCAAATGAATGAGGGAGATATAATAGGTGGTCCTCAAGAAGATATAAGTAGCAAAGAAGGTTATTCTGAACTTGCTGGTTATGACATTTATTACACATATAAATATGATTATAATGAAAATATTGCATTAAATATTAAACCTACAAAAGCTACTGTAGATAATACTGGTGAGGTTATAACTGATTACGATCTTTTAAATAATATGCTTCATGATAATGAAGAGCAGATAAAAGATGATATAGAGCGTTCGGAAGAAGGTTCTAAGCTTGAGCGTCAGCCAGATTTTGGTCAGCCAGAGTATGATCCTGTTGACTCTTTAGATTTTTAAAACATAACCACTCTAACTTATAAATAGAGTGGTTTTTTTACGCCCTCATATAAAATTACAAAAAAATGACGATATAATATTAGTTATTAATTTTTTGGAGAAAAATATGAATGGGTTAACACCTGAAGAAAAGAGAACTGCTTACCAATATGCATTAAATGGTGCAGATTTTATGTTTGAGCCGACTTCTAACTTGCGTAACGGAATAGCTCTAGGTTGTCCAGGATCGATTGGAATTAATGAGGTGATGACAGCAATCATTTTAGAAGGAAAGCCCATTAGATTGGATTCTGAGATGGTTAAGAAGTATTGTAAAGGGACGTTGGATAGGAAAAACACTTGGCTATTTGACAATGGAAATATTAGGGTTGTTCCTGCTCAATTAAAGCAGCCAGAAATAGTTAGGACAGAAGAAGATAAAGAATTTTTTAAGAATACACCAGAAATAAAAAACGTAGATGGCAAATTAGTAGTGCCTGAAACAAAAAAAGAGGAGAATAGCAATGAATAGTGAAAAGGATAGTAAGAAAACTATGACAACGGCATCTAAAAAAACAGCGGTTAAGAAAACTGATAAGGTGAAACCTATCTCTGTTACTAAGTTTAAAGATTTAGAAGGAAAATTCATACATGTTAAGGTTGGAGATCAAAATCGTCCAGCTACAGAGGAAGATATCAATTCAATTCAAAGTCAACTCGTAGACCTATTTGAAAGAAGTAGTGTCGATTGTTTAACATTCGTAACCCATCATGCAGTATCGGTGGACATCATAGAAAAGGAAAAATAGTGGAGCGAGCAATGTTAAAAAAACCTGTCTTCAAAAACTTTACAGAATACTGGTACTATGCTAGGTTTTTATCTACAGAGCATAGGAAAATCATATTTAAAAGCCTTCCACCTGATCAAAGAAAATTTTTAGATAGTTCTTATTTGAGTGAGGGTTGGTGTGATTTGTTTTCTCGCAATACTGTAAATACAAAAATAGATGAGTTAAGAGAATCATATGGATATGATGTTATAAATATACGATTAAAAGTAATAGGTGGTAAGAGTGTCTATGTTCCTACTAAATTTTGGAAGATAGCGGAAGAACAATTTGATCAAATGGTTCCAGAATCTATTAAATTTATTATGGGAGGTCTAAAAGCTATTCCTGATGCGGTAAACGATCAGGTGTCTCTGATTGTTTACGATCCATCAGAAGATTAAAATTTTATAACTTTTATGTTCTAAGGAGTCCTATGTCTAAAAGAAAGCGTAATGGGAACGGAAATGGAAACGGAAATGAAAAAGAAAAAGATAGTAGCGTTGATAAAAAAAGTAAAATAAAAAATGAATCGAAGAAGAAATACACAAAGACGAGAATATCAGTAACAGCAAAAAGTGAAAATCAAAAAATACTTTTAAAGTCAATTAAAGATAACTTAATCACAATAGTAGCAGGCCCTCCAGGAACTGGAAAGGCCCAGCCGTTAGATTCTAGGGTTTATACTCCTGATGGGTATAAATTAATGAAAGATGTTGATGTTGGAGATAAGGTTTCTACTCCCGATGGTAGTATTTCAAATGTCGTAGGAGTTTTCCCTCAAGGTAGAAAAGATGTTTATCGTATATTTTTTGTAGATGGGGACTATGTGGAATGTTGTAAGGATCATTTGTGGAAAATCAAAGATAAGTATAAATATAAAGAAAAATACAAAAATAAATATCGAGTAGAAGATACTAGTTTTTTAATTAATAAGTTAAATAACAAAACAAAAACTAGACGTTTTTCTATAGATACTCCTGAAAATTGTTTTTTTTATAAAAGAGATATTTTAATTAATCCTTATTTGATGGGGTGTTTAATAGGTGATGGAGGTATCTCAAAAACGGTTATTTTTTCATCTTCAGATGAGGAGATATTATGTGAAGTGGGGGAAATAGTATCGAAAGATGGGTGTAAATTAAAGCATTATGGGCAGTATGACTATGGTATTTCAGCTTTAAAAAGAGGTCAAAAAAATCATATATTAGAATCTTTAAGGTTATACGGATTACATGGTAAGAAATCTATAGATAAATTTATACCAGACGATTATTTATATAATTCTTTTGAAAATAGATTATCATTATTGCAGGGATTAATGGACACAGATGGAACTGTTTGTAAAAAATCTGGTATGCCTTCATTTTGCACAATTTCATATCAATTAGCGTTAGATATGAAGGAACTTGTGCAGTCGATGGGCGGGATTTGTGTTATAAAAGATAAAAAATCTTTTTACACAGATAAAAATGGTAAAAAAATTATGGGGAATAGGTCATATATTTGCCATATAAGATATAATAAAAATAAAGATATTTTTAGATTAAAAAGAAAAAAAGATATAGCAAAAAATAGAACAAAATATCTTACTAAAAGAACTATCAGAAGAATTGAAAAAATTGGGGTAAAAGAGTGTAAGTGTATTTTAATTGATAGTGATGATCATCTTTATTTGACAGATAACTTTATTGCAACTCACAATACCAAATTAGCAGTAGTTAGTGGTCTTAGAGAATTTATTATGGGTAAATATAAAAAGATGATATTTACAAGACCATGTGTTGAAGCAAATCACGAAAATTTAGGATTTTTGCCAGGAGATTTAAATGAGAAGATCTCTCCATATATGTATCCTATTTTTGATTTTTTATCAGATTATTTAACAACTCAACAAGTTGAAGAATATATGAAAGAGGAGGAAATAAAGACATTTCCTTTAGCATTTATGAGAGGATGCACATTCAGAAATTCTTTTGTTATTCTCGATGAAGCTCAAAATACAAGTCCAGAACAAATTAGAATGTTTCTTACTAGAATAGGTGAGGGTTGTAAAGTTGTTATTACAGGAGATCCTCTCCAAACAGATGTTAAAGGGGAGAATGGATTGGTAGATGCTTGCGAAAGATTAGAGGGTGTAAAAAATCTTAGTATCGTTAAGCTTACTAAAGAGGATATTGTTAGAAATCCTATTGTTGCTGAGATAGAGGGAAGATATTCCGAGGAAAAATAAAGGGTTTGCAGTGATAAAAGACGAATATTTATATTATATAGGAACCACTGTACTCTTGGAGAGATAATGTTTAATTTAGATAAATTTATTAAAATGGTGAGAAATGGAAAGATTTCTTCTAAACCTTTTAATATTAGAAAAAAAGCAGTAGAGATGGACGCTGATGCTATTATTGACCAGATGGACGCTGAAGAAAAAGTTAGAAAACAACAAGAAGCTGCCGCTGCAGCAGCCCAATCAGCATTAAATCTTACTCCGCAACAGATACAAGAGCAAAATATCCAGAAAACAAAAATTCAAAATGAAATGGATATGTGGGTCACTCAGCAAGCTGACAATATGAAGAAAGAAATTCAGATTGGCAAATTTGAAGAGCATAAGCAAGAACCTGAAAAATCATTATTAAAATCTGATAAATTTATAACAGAAGAGATAATGAGAAACGAACAACTTAAGGGTGATTTATCTGCTAAAATTGAGTCTGCTATAGGAGTTGGTTCATATATAGCTGATATTTTTGTTGATACTCTTATGGCTAAATATAAAGTAGAACGAGATAATATTAATAACGCTCCTGTTGAAGTTCCTACTGCAGTCCCTGTTAAAGATCCTGTTGAAGTTACTGAAGAAGATCCTGAAGAAGATCCCGAAGAAGATCCCGAAGAGTTTGGAGAGGTTGGATATGATAAAATAACAGGAGCAGTTTCAGAAAAATTTACTCCTGCTGTGAAAAGTCAGGCCGATAGGGATCGTGTTAGTAAATTCCAGATGGCCGTTAATCTAGCCTTTGGCGCTCCGAAAAGTGGAAGTCAATTTGATCAAAGAATGAAATTTTTCTTAGTGAATTCTCATTTATTAAAAGAGCCATATTTTCCTAAAGAATTTCCTCAAAAAAATATCTTTCAACAACTTCCAGGTTTGGAAGGAATTTTAACAGAACAATTAGCGGAGCTTGGCATCAATACTCCAGATGTGACAGCGGGTTTAAAAGCTTCTATTGGTTGGACACGAGTAAAAGCTAGGAGTAACCGTAGTCCTAAAAGTATAATGTCTAATTTATTAAAAGAAAATGCGGAATCTGAATTGCATGAAATTTTATATCAACTAATAGAAAAAGAAGATGATTTAATACCTAAATGGATTAATACAAAAATAAAACATGTTGATAAGATGTATGGTGCGAGTATTTTTAATAATCCTGAGATAACAGATGTGAGAAAAGGCAAAGATCCAGCCGTAATGCCAAAAGCCACAGACGATCAGAGACAGAGAGCAATAGATAAAAATACAGCTATTGTTGAGACTTATTTAAAAAGTCAGGTAGAAATTATGGATCATATGAAGGATGAAACAATGTCTAGTTTAATGTCATTTGAATATAATAAATATAATAAGTTGAAACAACGTTATGCTCAAGCTCAAGGTGGGGAAAAAAGAAAGATAAAAGCACAGATGAAAGCACAGATGAAATTATATACAGACTCTGAATATTTGACAGCTTTTGGTAATTATGCATTGGACACTATGGAAGAGTTTTTTGACGATGCAACTGCTGTCGTATCTGGAAAGATGGTTCAAGAACAAGGGGCAGAAGAAACAGGATCACAACTTAACTATACTGGAAAATACGGTAGAGCAAAAGTTCTTCCTGCGGATATTGAAAGGATATTTGCAGCCAGCAAGGATATTAAAGATAAGGAACTTAATAATAACGATTATATTGAAGAATATATAAGACAAATAAATGAAGGTATTGTAACTGATCCTTATATTCATAATTTTTCCGAGTTGGCAAATAGAAGCGTTCAGTATGACTCTTTTGCTGATTTGTTTATATTAAAATCTGAAATAAAATCGAAATATAATGAAAAAATAGATCCGAGATCACCCGATAGTCGTTCTGGAGTTGATGCTATTGATTCTATATTGGGAGATATTGTAATTCATGGTTTTACAAATAAGATGTTAGAAGATTTTTCTGGAGTTTCTAAGGCAGATAAACCTTCGGAAAAGGTTGCAAAACAGAAGGCCTTCATAGAAATGACTCTTGCTCAAACAGATAATGATTTAAAAACATTTAAAAATTGCTATGATGCTAGAAAAAAATATTCTGATCAGAGAGATGAGGTTGATCCAAACTTGCCTGACGCAGATTATAAGAAAAAGATAAGTGTTATTAATAGAGCGGAAGCTGAGGGTGATATAGTAGAAGGTAAATACGCTCTCGATAAAAAAGGCAGAAAAATACCAGTCAGAGCCCCAGGGTGTGTTTTAAAAAATATAAAACAAAATATTAAAAGAAGAGCCAATTTACTTTTCCCCTCTATTCTAGAGAGTCTTAAAAAACCTAGAACTGATCGTAACGATATATTCTCTAATATTACAAGAAAAGAATTTATTAATATATTTGCGAAAGATGATAAACAGTATGAGCAGTTCGCTGCAAAGGGGAAGAAAGTTAATCCTTCTGATCCAGAGGGAAGAACTAATACTGAATTATATTGGGAAATTGTGGATGGAAAAGTTCCAGAAGATATTCAAAAAGCAATTAATTTTTCAAGATCAAGAAAAGAATCAAAAGATGAATTGACAGAAAATGAACAGAAATATATTACTAATCTTAATTTTATTTTTGGAAGAAAAAAGAAATTAAGAGAGTATGAACTTTCTTTACTTAAAAATAAAACGCTTCTGGATAATCATATAAAAAATACCTTGAATTTTAAGGCTCAGAAAGATATTGATGAGATACTCGATCAGCCCAACATAGATGCTCAATATAGGATGATGGCAAAGCTGGAGGTTCCTCCAGAGAATATGGACCGATTGTTGAAAAGGATTTTAAATAGGAGATCAACTTCAAAACCGTTGAGAGATAAATATAATATTTGGCTGAGACGAGGTGGTAATGTTAAAAGGAAGAACACTATTAAAAGAGACATAAATGACCTACAAGCAAATGTAGATGAAACGACATCTGAAATTCAAAATCTGGAAATGTTGAATGAAAAGGTGAGGCAACAAGCAGAGGTTTATGCCAAATCTTATTTAAGAATGGTTACTGCGGAATATAATAAGGCGTTATTAAAAATAGATAAGTTGCATAAGATTAGAAAGTCATCTTATAAGTTTGCGAGCGTAGACTATGGCTCAATTGACGATACTATATTAGGTATTGAGAAAGATTTTGAAAATCTTTTAGACGGTTTAATAGGATAGGTATATGTATGACTATAGTAACAGTTTGCTCCCATTGTAGAAATCACGATAAAGACCCTAATATAGAAATTAATTTTAGAGATAATAAGATATATTACGTTTGTCCTGAATGTAAAAAAGAGAGTGCTATTAGCTTAAAAGCAACTCTTCCTCCACTTCCCAAAACAAGAACCAGGAGAGTATAGTGTTTTTTATAGTTAATAAAACTAAGGGATCAATCGTTATATCTGACATAGGAGTTACTCTTGGTCCAAGACAAGCTGTAGACTTAGACAAGATGATGAGCAGGAGCAAGTCCGAGTCGTCTAGGATGTTAAAAGGTGCTAGCAAGAAGGGACATATAGATATTCGCATTAAAGATAATGGGAAGACATCTAAAGTATCTCCTGCTCCTAAGGTCGATGTCGATCTTGATGATTTTAAAAAAGAAATGTTGGAAGAGATGAAAGGACTATTATCTCAACAGCAGCCCGCACAGACCCCTCAGCAAGGGCTAGGTAAAGAAGATTTAGCTGCTTTTGCCGAACATATTATTAATAACATTCCTAAGTCAGAAACAGTCGTAGTGCAAGGTCAACAGCCAGAAGTTAGAGAAGATGAAGAAGTTGAAATTGAAGTAGGTGAGTTGGGAGAGATGAATAAGAGAATAGTTAATAAGATAGTGGAAAATGTTAAGAGTGTAGATATAAAATATAATGAAGAGATACAAAAAAATGATTTAGATAACAATATTATTGAGCTTGAAGGTTTATTAGATTTATAAATTTTAAATAAAAGAAGGAATATTGAAAGTATGTTGCAATATATATGTATAGATATTGTAATTTTGGAGAAAAATGATGGAAAAAATGAAAGCGATTAGGGCAGAAATACCTGAAGAATTATATAATAGGCTTAAAAAATGTGTGAAAAGAGATTATTCAAATGTCACTACAACAGTAAGATCTCTCATCGTTGATTATGTTAGAGAGAATGAGGAGAGGAATATATCGGAGGCGCAAAAATGAAAAAGCTTACCCTTGAAGAAGTGAAGGAGGTATTCGAAGACGGAGGATGTGAATTAATAGAAGAGACATATATAAATAACTCCGTCCCTTTAAAATATAGATGTAGTTGTTCTTCAGTTGGAAAGATTAGCCTTAATCATTTTAAAAAAGGTAGTAGATGTAAAAGATGCGGGGTTGAAAAGATCTCAAAAAGTAGAAAATATTCTATAGATAAGGTGAGGGATATCTTTGATAAAGAAGGGTGTGAATTACTAAGTGATGTATATGGGAACCAAAATTTATTAATGGATTATAGGTGCTCGTGCGGATCTGTTAGTAGAATTACTTTAAGTTCTTTTGTTAAGGGTCATCGATGTAAAAAATGTGGATATGAAAAAGTTTCTATAAGTAGAAAATATTCTACAGATGATGTGAAAAAGATTTTTCAAAAAGAAGGATGTAAATTGTTAGGTAAAAAATATGAAGGCAGCTCGCAAAATTTAAAATATAAATGTAGTTGTGGTAGTGTTGGTTTTATCACTTTAGATCGTTTTATAAAAGGTCAAAGGTGTAGAGGATGTGGTATTAAGAAGATCTCTGGAAAAAATTCTTATAATTGGAATAAGGATTTAACAAAAGAAGATAGGTTAATAAAAAGAAATTATCCAGAATATAAAAAATGGAGAATAGATATTTATGATAGGGATGATTATATTTGTAAAAAATGTAATATAAAAGGGAGATATTTAAATGCTCATCATATTAATAATTATTCCACAAATAAAGAATTAAGATTAGAAATTAGTAATGGAGTAACATTTTGTGAGGATTGTCACAAGGGTTTTCATAAAATATATGGAAGACAAAATAATACTAAAGAACAATATAATGAATTTATAAAAATAGGAGTAAAAAATGTCTAGAATTATAGGCTTTGACCCTGGGACGATGTTTTTTCAGGTGGCAGAAAAAAATGATAGTGGAGAAATAGAGTTAAAATCTATGAGAAATTCTTTTGTGGAATTGCAGAATTATGAAACTCAAGATGTAGAAGATGTCTTAAGACAAAATAAATGGCAATATGTTTCTGATAGTGATAATTATTACGTAATTGGAGAGGATTCTCTAAAATGTAGTCTTATTTTTCCTGGTATAGAATTGCGTAGGCCCATGCGTGACGGGGTTTTAAACAAAGGAGAGGAAAAAAAGATGCTAGTAATGGCTAAGATAATAGAGTCGTTAATTGGTAAGGAAGATATAGATAATGATTCATTGGTATGTTTTTGCACTTCAGGAAAATCTATAGATAATGACGTTGATGATAAATTCCATGCTGCCCGTATGGGTGGAATGTTTGAGAGATTAGGATTAAAAACTAAAAAGATAGACGAAGGGTTGGCGGTAGTTCTTGCGGAACGTCCCACAATGCTTGAATCGGATGGATTGGAAATACCTTACACTGGAATAGGTATTAGTTTTGGGAGTGGAAAGGTAAATGCTGTTTTAGCGTATAAGGGTCTTCCAATTATTTCTATGTCGTCTACTAGATCTGGAGATTATATCGATAAAATGGTTGCAGAAAATACAGATTCATCCTTACCTCAGATTACTCGTGTCAAAGAAACTAAATTAGATTTTTCTAAAATTGATGAGATGATTGATGACGATGTTATTTTTGCTCTTAACGTTTATTATCAAAACTTAATAGAATATACTTTTCGTAATTTAGCAAAAGAATACAAAAAAGTAAAAAGTGATTTTTCTGGACCAATTGATATTTGTTTGGCTGGAGGAACAGCGTCTCCTCCTGGATTTAGAGATAAGGTAGAATTTGTTGTGAGAAAATTAGATCTTCCGTTTGAGATTAAAGATGTAAAAATTTCAGAAGATCCAAGAAATTCAGTGGTTAAGGGCCTATTAACTCAGGCTATTATTTCTCAGAAGAAGCTTAAGGGCAAGAAAATAGATGAAATGTTAGAATAAAAAACAAGGTTTCTATCAGTATTTTAAGAAGTTATATGTGAAAGCGTATAACTTCTTTTTTTATGGAGATGAAGTGGGTATAAGACACACATATGAATATGTTGAGGGGTATTTTTCAGATAATGGCTGTGAGCTATTAGAGGAAAGATATATAAACAATAGAACTCCAATGGGGTATATGTGCGAATGTGGCAACTGTTCAAAAATCAGTTTCGATAGTTTTAAAAGGAATAGAAGATGTGTGAAATGTGGCGGCTCGGAAAAATTGACATATAAGTACGTAAGGCAGTATTTTGAAGATAGAAATTGTGAATTGATGGATGATGAATATATAAATAATTCAAGTAAAATGAAATATAGATGTAATTGTGGAAATGTTAGTGAGATATGCTTTAGTGATTTTAAAAGTGGGCGTAGATGCATGGAATGCTCTATAAGAACAAGGGCAGAAAATTTAAGGCATACATATGAATATGTTTATGATTATTTTAAAAAATATGATTGCGAATTATTAGAAAAAGAATATGTCAATACTGTAACCTTAATGAGTTATAGGTGCAGTTGTAAAAGTATCGAAAAAATAAGATTTGATGATTTTAAGAGTGGGCATAGATGTAAAAAATGTGGTATTGAAAAGATATCTGGTAAAAATAATGTTAATTATAATCACAATCTAACAGAGGAAGAGAGAAGAATAAAAAGAAAATATCCTGAATATAAGGCATGGGTAAAGAAGGTATTTATGAAGAATAATTATACATGCCAGAAATGTGACAAAAGAGGATCTACTACTTTAAATGCTCACCATATAGAAAATTACGCGGAAAATATAGAATTGAGATTAAAAGAGAAAAATGGAGTGACTTTTTGTGAGTGCTGTCATAAAAAATTTCATAAGAAATATGGATATAAGAATAATAATAAAAAACAATTAAGAGAATTTATAGAAATATAATTTTAGGAGTAAAACAATGGGGTACTCGACAGAAGCAGATATAACAAAGACTATAGCTCAAGCTCTCACCAGTGCAACCGCCCAAACTACGGACTCATTGGGCACTCTTCAAGATTTGATAAATATAGGAAATACTTTGGACAAAAATCTAGTAACTACTGATAATATTAATTATTACATACAACTGGCTGATAGCGAAATAGATGGTATTTTAAGCCAATTATATTCATCTCCTTTTTGTGAAAAAGTTGATTTCGAAACTACTCTATATTCAGATCTTGATCCATCTAACAATAATTATATCGTTTTAGAAACGTATTGCCCGTTAGCTGCTGGAGATATAGTTTTAATAACTGATGGAACTAATGAGGAGCGTCATGAGATAAGTGAAGTTATTTCTGGAGGAGATACTTTTGAGACAGTGACTGATATTCAGTATTCCTTCACAGCAGGAGCTAGGATTTTAAGAGTAGCATATCCTACTCCTATCAGATTTATATCTGCTAGAATTGCTTCAGCTAATATCTATGATAAATATTTCTCTTCAGAGAGTTCTCCTAATACCTCTCAGTTTGGAGAGAGTTTAAGAGGGCTAGCTTATGATAGAATAAATGATATTTTGAGTGGAACTATTATTTTACACGGTCAGCAGAGGATAGGTCGTAGATTTTATAATCCAAATCTTGTTGATCAGTATGCTCTACCTAGTGGAGGAACGATAGAAAAAGGTAGGAAGCAGATGAAATAATGGGAGTTGAAGATTTTATAAAAAAATTGGAAAATATTAAAAATATAGATGGTAAAGTTGTGGGAGAAGAAAGTGAGTTTATTAAAACAAGACTTTCTAATACTGATAAGGGGGCGTGGGTAAACCATATGGTAGAGCAGCATTTAAAGCATGAGAAGATGGATGTTCCTCCAGAAGAGTATGCGATAACAAAGAAAGATATTATTAAAGAAATTGCTAGAAGAGAAATAGCAAAAATGTTTGGCAAAGGGTAACTAATATGGCTATGGAAGAAATATTAGATAGTGTTAGAAGAATAATATATAAATGGGTTAATACTTCTACTCGAATACAGTTAAATGTGACTAGAGGAGATACGGTAATCTGTGTTCAATCTTCTCGCAGATTTACTGCTGGTGATCAAGTTATGTTGAAAAATAGCACAGTTTATGAAACTGGTCTTATCGTAGATTCTGTTGATTCGGTAGCTGGGTTAATAACTTTAACGACTCCTGTTCTAAATGATTGGGCAGTATCTGAAAATACGGTTTTAATAAAAACTATTAATGAGCAATTTGTTCAAGGAATTTATATAGGTGAGCCAGATGTAATCCCACGTTATCCTGCTATTACCGTAAATGGTGTGAGTAGGAGTTCTGAATGGCTAACATTAGAAAGTACTAAGGAGAGATATCAGATAGAAGTGACTATATATGTTAAGGGAGGCACTCATGAAGAAGCTTATAGATTTTGTATGGCTATGGCTGATGAGATTCAAAAGGGGTTAAAGTATAATATAATGCCTTTAGTAAGTGAGTATAATTTAACTTCTTTAGCTCAGGATATAACAGCAGGTGATTTAACTATTTATGTTAATAATAGAAGTTTATTTGAAACTTATTCAAGAATAATAATAGAAGATACATATGAAAGCCAAGAAAATTGGGTTGTTGCTATATACGATAATGAAGAAGATCCATCTCAGCAAGCTGCTAGATTATCAGATTGTGCTCAATTTGATTTTAATGCTTCTGATACGAATATAATAGTGCCTACAAGACATGTCTTTAATTCGTGGCCTGATAATATTGATTACGGCAGTATACATAAGGGAGAGTTACTCAAGGCAGCTAAAATTAGCTGGTTTGCAGAAGAAGAAGAAATACAATTCCTAAGAAGATCTGAGCCAAAATTAAGATAATCTAAAAATAAAAGAGGAAAATTAAATAATAAGTGAAATAATAAGAGTATAAAATAAAAATAAAAAGGTAATAATAATAATTTTAAGAATATTAATATATAAAAGCAAATTCATAGGAGAATCATAATGGCTCAAATAGATAGAGATCTTTACAGAAGTATAGCAGACGCGTATGCATCAATTGATACTAGTTTGTCAGGAGTCGCAGCTAACGCAAGAGTTGCTTTAGATGCAGTTGTTGATGTAGATACTACTACGTATCCAGATGCTACACCATCTGTTGCTGATGCAGATGCGGCTCTTGAAATAGAACTAGCTCTTCTAACACCTTTTAATATTGCTTATACTTCATCTTTAGGTATAGCAAGTAATATTGCTAATTTGTTAGATGCTGTAAGAGCAGTTAATAACCATGTTGTTGCAAATGGGCCTGGTGCTGATACTCAAACAAAATTAGACAATTGGATTAATGGAGATATGGCTGGTCATTGGACTGGCGGAGCTTGTCCTTCTGGTTGGGCTGATATTAGCACCGATGCTGGTTATGTTACTACTAACTGGACAACAGTTTAAAAATAATAATAAATAATTAAAGGGAGAGAAAAATGGCAACACAACCTTTTTTAAATAATCCTAGAGCTTTTATGGGTTATGTAGGATTTGTTAAAATCGTAGGAGGGACGATAAATGGTAATGGAATAGATGCCAATTCTACTATTACTCACGATCCTTATCTCATTAGAGCGACATCAGCCGATATTAATCTAACACAGGAAATTACAAAACCTGATGTAGTTGATAGCCGTTATGATAGGTCTGTTTATCAGTTAGGACCAAAACTTGTAGATGGAAGTATGTCTTTTCCTGTTTTGTATGAGGTTCCAGCTTCTACTGTATCAGATAAAACTTTATTTGAAATAATGTATAGGTATGCTGTAACTCGTGATCCGAATGGGGAATTAAGTCCTTTCGCTATGAACGTAAAATATGACGCTTCAGGTAATGCTGATTTTAAATATGTAGGGTGTATTGTTAATAACTGGAAATTTTCAGTTGCTCAATCAGATGTTGTCACATGTGATATTGATGTAATCGGCATCGATCGTGAGCCAGCAGAAATAGTCACTCCACCAAGAAAACAGTTGCCTAATTGCGTGCCTGGAGAAGCAGACTCTACTGCAGCAGGATCAATTGGAACATCAAGAATTGTTACATGGAATGACGCTCGTGTTGAGTTGAGTGGTGGAAGAATCACCTCTGCTATTGGTGGTCAATATATAAGAACGTTTGAATGTAACATTGCTAATGATGCTGAGCGTTTCTATTCTTTAAATACTGTGCTTGCTCCTCAGCATATCGCACCTCGTAAAAGAGATGTTACAGGAAGTATGACACTTATTGGTAGGCATCCAAATCTTTCTGATGTAGCATTAAAGAATCAAGATAACTGTACAGAAACGTCAAATATTTTGTTTGGTTATAATACAACAGATGGAGGCGAAGGATGTTCAGCTTCAACATTTAATGTTACTCTTCCAAATGTGCTATATGAGATTGAAACTTTAAGTCTTACAAATGACATTTTTGAGTCTACTATTAATTGGCATTCATTGCCATCAGCAGGAACAGGTGTTTGTGATCCTCTTCTTACTGTTGGTGACGCTGTATTTACTTATCCACCTTCAACAGTATAATATTAATAAAAAGATGAAAGGGAGTTATGCTCTCTTTCATCTTTTTTACATTCATACTCTCCCTTTTCTTTCCCCATTTTTACACATCTTAAGATTTTTTCATTCTTTTTCCGATATATTTAAGGACTAAAGAATTGAAGTAATCGTTTTAATATAATAATTTTTGGACGTTATTTTTTAAGGAGAATAATATGTCGTTATTAGATAGTATTGATTTAATGGAAATAAAGTTGCACTACAAGTATATCAAAGTAGGTAATGGTAGGAAACTAGTTATTTTAAGTGAAAAAAAGGCAGAAGAAATGCTGTCAGATGAAGAAAAAGCAAAAGAGGTTGAAGTTCTTGAGACACAATGGGCTATGTTAAATTGGAAGGAGCAGAATGAAGTTATGAATGCTTCTTCTAAGGCAGTTGATCCTATAACAGGTGAAAAGCAGTTTAATTTTTTAGTATATCGTGATGCTATTATAAAAAAATGCTTAAAAGCTTGGAATTTGACCATAAATGAAAAACCAGTTCCTGTTTCAGAAGATGCTATTGATAAATTGCCTGGGCCTGTTGTAGTAGATATTTATCAGAAGTTTGAGAAGTATATAGAATTTAATGAGGAAGAAATGGGAAACTAACTATGGCTGCGGCAGAATATGCTCGTGGCCGTAATATAACGGTTAGACCAGTCCCTAGGGCAATGACTTACTTTTCATTAGCAAAAGAGTTTAATTGGTTGCCTGATGAGATAGATAGACAAAATCCCAAAAAGATAAAAGGTGTTTTACACGTTTTGTCGATTTATAATAATGTTAAGAATAAAGAAATTGAAGCTGCTAATAGAAAAGCAAAAAGGAGATAATAATGCAAAATTTATTTATACAGGAAAATGAAGAATTTACTATAGGATTTACAGTTGCGACAGATAAGAAGGGAACTATTTTTTGCGATCTCAATAGAGAGTCATTAAATGAATCTATTCAGGGATCTGAAGATATGGAAGTGCAGGATTATAAAGCAGTTTTTAAAAGACCGTCATTTGGTACTTCCCTAGAGCTTTATGATTCTATTTTTAGTGTTAATGAGACAAGAGGAGTTAGTTTTAATCCTATTTTAGCATCTTTTAATAAGATTGTAGCTCTTATTAAAAGTTGGAATTTAAAAGGTGAAGATGAAAAACCTACAGAAGAGGATATTAGATCGCTTCATCCTGTAATCGCACAAGCTATCACAATACAACTAGATGCTGAGACAGGATCTATTTTCGGCTAATAGTGAAATATTATATGCTCTTTTATATTCTATAAATTGTTGAAGTGTATTGCTTCCTTTTCCATAAATTTTATGAAAATTAAGATGGCAATTTTTGCATATAGTAACTCCATTTTTATTGTCAAATCTAAGATCGGGATTATCTCTCCAACCCATTAGATGGTGAGATACTAGAGGACCTCCTCTAACATCGCATATTCGGCAAGTATAATCATCTCTCACAAAAATTTCTTTTCTCCAAATAACGCACTCTTTTATATCTCTTCTCGAAAGTCTGTCTTGGTTGGTCAAATTAGGATTGTAATTGGGATGATTTTTTCCAGATCTATTAGCCGTAGCGCATGTTGGACATATGCATTTTCTACCACAAGATCTTAAAGCAATTGAGGTTTTCCATTCATGTCCTTTTGAACACATCCACCATACTTTTATTTGCTGACTGCGGGATACATCGTCTGGTGTTAGGTTTTTATTTTTAGTTAGATGCCACTCTTTAGCTAAATCTGGATGAGTTGCTGATAGGGAGCAATCTTTACAAAATATTTTACCAGAACAATACGGACATCCATATGTTCTATTTCCGCTTCTATTGTTTGTTGTTTGCATATATTCGTGCCCTTTTGCACATTTCCACCATATTTTTTTAGAAGTGAGGTAAGTTGTATTTTCTGGAGTTAGGTTTTTATTTTTAGTTGGATGCCACTCTTTAGCTAAATCTGGGTGAGTTGTTGATAAACAATTATCTTTACATGCTTTTCGACCAGAGCAATAAGGGCAAATAGAATTGGGATTTTTTCTACTATTAGGGGAGCGTTGCCACTCGTGATATTTGTGGCAAATCCACCAAATTTTCTTATTGCTACTGTAGGTTATATCTTGAGGATATATTCCTAGCTCATTATTTTTTTTATAATTCCATTCAGATTTAACTATATTTTCATAGTGATTTTTTAGTTGGTTTTTCATTAAAATATTCCTTTAGAGTTGATGATACAATAAGGTCATTATATGTAATGTTGATTTTTTCTTTATAGCTTCTTTTTCTAGCTATTTCTTTTAAATCTTCTATTTTGTCTTTTTCCATTCTTATCGTTACATTTATTTTATTATTCATTTTAGTCCTTAATCCTTATAAAATTACTTAACTACTTAATATTAAATAATTAAGTAATAATATCCTCTTTTATTTTTAATATATATCGATAATATATAAATAGAGGTATATTGTATAAAAATTAGTATTTTTAATTATACAATAAACATTTTTTAGAGAGTCAAATTATGGCAGAAGATAATCTAGATATCCAATTTAACACAGATTTAAAAGTATCGCTATCAAGCGAAGGTGTTGAAGATGTTATAAGAGGCGTTAAAGAGGTCGCCAAACATAATAAAAAAACTGGAAGAACCATTCAAGATCTTGTTCGTGATTATGGTAGTGTTAAAGGTGCGGCCAATGCACTAGCTAAAGCTTATAAAGATTCTGGCAAAG
>Ga0233437_1000669_pt1 | contig 74271 bp, 68 predicted proteins | sample SI_122_August201_FD_182714 | JGI IMG/M metagenome (GOLD analysis project Ga0233437, IMG submission 182714) | Seawater microbial communities from Saanich Inlet, British Columbia, Canada - SI_122_August2016_200_MG | ecosystem: Environmental > Aquatic > Marine > Inlet | place: Canada: British... | reverse complement strand
AGGGCATCCTCCATCCCTGGATCGGATAGCCCGTACCACTGTTGCATAAAATAGATTCGCAGCATCCGCTCCAGTGGCATCGGCTGACGACCGTTCCCCGCTTTGGGATAATGCTTCCTGATAATCTCTAAAAGATCTGCCCACGGAATCACCTGATCCATCTCCGCCAGAAACTTTTCCCGGCGGGTCCTTTTCTTCTTATTGTCATAGGCGAGGCTGGCAAACGATGGCCCATCTATCATCGGTAAATCTCCTTGAATAAATCCTGTCACTATTATCTCATGATTCGAGACTTATTCAGAGATTCCTTAAATGATACGGAAAGTGAACCACTTGGCCAACGGACGATCACATCAGTATGCCGCAGGAATCGATCTGTTTTTCAGGGCAAAAATACCTGCATTTTGGGTTTGTGTTACCCCTCCATTTAGAGATAAAGTACCCTGATGGTGGGTGAATATATGGTTGCGGTATCTGCAGGAATGGTCAATGTGAACACAACTTGCTTTTTAAGGCAGAACACCTTACCATAATAGAGTAGAAACAGCTCAATCAGGGGCGCCCGAGTGCGAACTCGGGCTTAAATTGAGTGCAAGTCCGGTGAAATTCCGGCGCGGTCCCGCCACTGTGACTCCCTAGAAAGGAGAAGCCAGGACCTCAGCCTCTGAGTGACCTAATATACGCCTCCGTGGCAGAGGGGTAGGTCGGATGTCAAGATCACCGCCAGGAAACCCCCCTCGCCGAACGGCGAGGGGGGTTTTAATTTTAAGCGGGTAAAAAATAGGTGTCTTTCGATTAAGCCATAAATTAGTAATGGAAGGTTTATGATTAGGGAAAATCTGGCAGAACACATCGTGCTGGAATATACGCATGCCCATGTACATATTGAATTCGATGTACCTCATCGGGTTGTCAGTTCAGCGGTGTTGAACGGAGGATTCGTTGAGGCCAACCATATCGTCAATATAAAGGTTGAAGGACATTCGGATACGAAACAGAAGATACATGATCTTCCCGAGGATGCGTTGGCAGATTATTGTCTGAAACAAGATTGGCAGGGCAAGATAGTAGGCATGATGACTGCTGCCTCGATGGACTCACTGCAAATTGTGAGAACAGCGGAGCAAGGTATTGAAATAATTGTGCTGGTGACATCTGGTTTATCCAACCCGAGACGTGCCGGTGATCGTGCCGAATATCGTGAAATTGGCAATTCAGTGACACACGCAGGAACCATCAACATTATTTGCCTCACGACGGCCACACTCACGGAGGCTGCCATGATAGAAGCAGTGTCCGTTGCGGCTGAAGCAAAATCTGCTGCACTTCAGAATCTGGGGGTCTTGAGTTCGGTATCCAATGAGCTGGCCACGGGTACGGGAACTGATGCTATCGCTATTGGAAGCGGTTTTGGCCCGAAAGAAGTGAGATATTGCGGAAAGCATGTATTGTTCGGGGAAATGCTGGCACGTTCGGTAATTGAAGGGATCACCTCTTCAATCCGTTGGGAATTGGGGAACGAACGATAACATTAAAAAACTGTAGATACAGATAATATAAGGAGATTTATAAATGAAACGGTTTTGGTTGAAAACTTTGGTTGCGGTGGTTTTGATATTAGCGCTTGCGCCTTTGGGTGCTTGCGATGACAATGATGCTGACACGACAACCCCAAAAAACAATCTGGCTACAGATGAGGCCCCCGATAAATCCTCATTGAGAATAGTCTCGCTAGCGCCGAGTAATACCGAAGTAATATTTGCATTGGGACTTGGCGATAATTTAGTTGGTGTTACCGAGTACTGTGATTATCCTCCGGAAGCTGAAGAGAAAGCGAAGATCGGAGGGTTCTCGACGGTTGATATGGAGAAAGTGATTGAGGTGGCTCCGGACCTGGTTGTGGCCACCAGTATGCATGAAGAATCGGTTACCCCTGAACTTGAGCGACGCGGACTGAAAGTGATCACCCTGGCCCCGGAAACCTTAACCGAGGTACTTGATGGCATCATCGAAGTTGGCGCCGCAACAGGAAAAGAGGGAGTAGCTTCCGAGTTGGTTGCTCAGATGCAAGAGAAAATTAATGCCGTGATCGAAAAAGTCGAACCGCTGTTAGAGGGGGATAAACCCGGTGTTATGTATGTCACATGGCATGATCCCATATGGACGGTTGGCAACAGCACTCTAACCCACGAGCTGATTGAAATCGCAGGCGGTGAGAATGTGTTTGCCGATGGAGACGGGAATATGGAAACCGACCTGGAAACAGTAGTGTGGCGGAATCCTCAGGTGATTTTGGCATCGATCGGGCACGGTTCGGCTGAAGATTCACCGGTGACGTGGGCTAACACTGAAGGCAGGCTGTCTGGACTCGATGCTCTCAAAGACGGCAGAGTGTATGGGATTGACGCGAATCTGGTTACTCGCCCCGGCCCCAGGCTTGTTGAAGGGCTTCAAATTGTAGCTGAATATCTCTATCCGAGTGTGTTCGTAGAATAGACCTTAAACTGAAGTGAATATGTTGACCGACATACCCGAGCCCTCCCAAACCAAAATGCCACGGGCACAGCATACCCTCCGCTGGCGCAGTCGCCTGTGGGCTGTGGGAGGGCTGGTAGTTGTACTGGCGGCGGCAGTTGCTTTGGCAACTTCCGTTGGCAGTGCAGATATATCCTTTTTCACCGTCTGGGAAATACTCTTTTCCAAGCTGCCTTTTCTCAATATCGACTATAAAGGTGATGAGAGGATCGAGGATATAATTCTCACCATCCGGCTTCCTCGAGTAGTACTGGCCGGACTGGTGGGAGCCTCTCTTGCCGTGGCCGGAGCGACTTATCAAGGCCTTTTCCGTAATCCTCTAGCCGATCCGTACCTGATCGGCGTATCCCAGGGAGCCCTACTTGGGGCGGTTATTGGTTTTGTGATTCCGGGGATCGGCGACAATTTGACTGATTTTGGAGTTGTCCCTACCCTGGCTTTTGTCGGAGCTATGGGGGCCGTGATAACGGTCTACCTTATTGCGCGTAGCGGGAAAAGTCTTCCAGTCACAACGTTGATTCTGGCAGGAGTAGCGCTGGGCGCCTGGCTTTCGGCTATCAGTCATTATTTAATGCTCCAAAGTGACGATGGAAAGCTCCACGCGATCGTTTCCTGGATGTTTGGTCACATCGACGACGAATGGAACCAGGTTTTGACAGTTCTTCCCTTCGCACTAATTGGGATATGTATCATCTGGCTCTATGCCCGGCCTCTCAATGTTATGCAGCTCGATGAAGAACAGGCACAACAATTAGGTATAAATGTCGAAAGAACAAAACTAATCCTGTTGGCATGCTCAACTCTGATCACGGCAGTATCGGTAGCTTTTTGCGGAATCATCGGATTTGTTGGAATCATTGTGCCTCATGCAGTGCGACTTATCTGGGGACCGGACCATCGGTTCCTGCTACCACTATCAACGCTGGTGGGGGCGATATTCCTGATCATGGCGGATACGGTTGTCAGAACCATCACCGATCCCGAATCGATACCAATCGGAGTGATAACCGCCTCTGTGGGGGCGCCATTCTTCCTCTTTTTGCTGTGGAAGAAAAAACGAGGAACCTTCTTCTGAGAAGTTAAAGAAAAACAATGCTTAAACTGGAAAACATCAGCCTTGGCTATGGCAAACAGGACATCTTGACGGATATCAATCTGTCTGTCGAGCGTGGCGAGATGCTGGGAATAATAGGTCCCAATGGGTCGGGGAAATCCACGCTTGTCAAGGGCATTTGCCGGTTGCTTATTCCGAGGACTGGACGAGTATTTGTTGATGGAAAGGATGTGGCTGGTATTAGCAGAAGCAAGCTGGCTCGGATCGCTGCAGTGGTACCGCAGACTCCAAACCTCCCCGATACGTTCACCGCTTTTGAAATTGTCCTTATGGGGCGAACCCCACATCTGGGAAGATTCCGCTTTGAGGGAAATAGAGATTTCGATATCGCCTGGAAAGCGATGGAGATAACTAATACGCAGTCGATCGCTGAACGAAGGATAGACGAAATCTCAGGCGGTCAAAAGCAGCTTTTGACAATCGCTCGGGCATTGGCTCAGGAACCGAAGCTTATTCTTCTTGATGAACCCACGGCTCATCTCGATATCAACTACCAGATCGAAACCCTGGATTTCGTCAGGGGACTGTGTTCGCAGCAACATATCGCGGCGATGGCTGTTTTGCACGACCTCAATCTCGCGGCTCAGTATTGTGATCGGCTGGCACTTCTGAGTAAAGGGAGTATTCAGGCAGAGGGTTCGCCGCAGGAAGTGATTACGGAGCAAAACGTCAAAGAGGTCTACGGAGCGAATGTTTGCGTGTATCCTCATCCGGTCAACGGTTTGCCCACTACAGTGATCATGCCCGGTGAAAGTAACCAAACAGCCGAATAGCAGGGATAATCTTTCCGATGGATAATCTTTTTATTTTACTCCTGGCATTGATAATCGATCTCATATTCGGCGATCCTCCCACATCGGTTCACCCGGTCGGATGGATGGGAAAGCTGATTTCCCTTCTGGAAAAACGTGCGCCGAAGAGAAGCCCAAACGCTCGGTTTGCATTTGGGATAGTGATGGTTTTGTTTGGTGTTGCCGTTTTCGCGGTTCCTGCTTTTTTTCTTTTGGAATATCTCGGTGAGCTTCATCGCATTATCTATATCATTGTGGGGGCGCTGTTGCTCAAGTCATGCTTCTCAATCATTGGGCTGCGACGATTCGCTTTACGGGTCAAAAACGATTTGAACGATAATAATCTAAAAAGTGCACAGATCAAGACAAGTGCTCTGGTCAGCCGCAATACCGAAAACCTGACTGAACCATTGATAGTTGCTGCTACGGTGGAGTCGGTTTCCGAAAGCACTTCAGATAGCATTGTGGCCCCTCTATTCTGGTTTTTGATACTGGGGATACCTGGGGCTGTTGCCTATCGAGTGGTCAATACGTTCGATTCGATGATAGGTTATCATGGAAAGTATGAGCATCTGGGAAAGTTCGCGGCCCGGATTGATGATGTTTTGAATTTTATTCCAGCGAGGCTCACTGGTCTGATGATCGTAATGGCCACGTTTTTCTCTCGGGGAAACACGGCTGCGGCCTGGCGAATCATGGTTCGCGATCATTCCAAAACGGAGAGTCCGAATGCCGGTTGGCCCATGAGCGCCGTAGCGGGAGCGTTGGGGGTATTGCTGGAGAAAGTGGGACATTACAAATTAGGAGAGACGAACGGTGCGCTTTCAATTCAAAAAATCGATGCTGTACTGTTTATAATGTATATTGTGACTGCGATCTGGATTTTGCTGTGTTTTACCGTTGAGGGGGTACGATTTGCCCTTACGTCCTAGGCCGGAGATAGAGAACCTCGAAGCGTGTCCTCACGGAGGGCCCAATTATGCCGAGTTGGAACGGATGGGGTTTGCACCGGAAGATGTGCTCGATTTCAGTGTGAGCGCAAATCCCTTCGGTCCGCCTCCGGGCGTTATTGAATCCTTCAAAACCGTGGCCGTTGACCGTTATCCGGATTCGGACTCAGCAAAACTCAGACGTGCTCTGGCAGATAAGCTTCAAATAAATACAAATAACATCATAGTGGGCAACGGCTCGATGGAACTCATCCGGATCGTTGCATCCGCCTATATAGACAGGGAAGACACGGCTGTCATTGTCGAGCCTACGTTCGGGGAATATGAAATCGCCTGTCAGATTGCTGGTGCTAAGATCGTCAAATTCAAATTGCGAGAGGATGATGATTTCAATTTGAATGTGGATGATTTTTCGGAATTTGTCCGTGACAATCGACCAAAAGCGATTTTTCTCTGTAATCCGAACAATCCCACCGGACAGTATCTCGACCGGAGCACGATTGAGCAAATCCTTTCCGTCTGCCAGGACTCGCTCCTGGTTCTCGATGAGGCATATATTAGTTTCACCGAAAATCCCTGGCGTGCACTTGACCTGGTTAATCGTAACAATCTAGTTATCCTGCGGTCGATGACCAAAGACTATGCTCTTGCCGGTTTGCGATTGGGATATGCAGTGGCCAGTCCTGAGATTGTCGATACTTTGAGAAAAGTATGTTCTCCGTGGAATGTGAATGCGGTTGCTCAGTGTGCCGGAGTTGAAGCCATACAGGATTCGGGCTACCTTAGACAGTGCCAGAACGATATTCGTAAAGCTGGGGATTTTCTAAAGGCAGAACTGACTCAACTTGGTTTGAAACCCTTGCCATCCCAGGCTCATTTCTTCTTGATCAAAGTTGGGGATGCCGCCAAATTCCGGCAGGCCCTACTCAGATATGGTATCATGGTGCGAGATTGCACTTCGTTCGGTTTGCCGGAGTATACCCGTATTGCTCCACGTTCGGTACCTGAATGCGAAATATTGATCGGCGCAATCAGGAAAATCCGGGAATGAAAAAAGCACTCATATTTAGCCTGATCGTTATTCCGGCACTGGTCACGGCTATCTTGGGTATCAGAACAAATGGTATTGGCTTGGGCGCGGCGAGAAAGACGTTTTGGATATTGGGGCCAATGACTTTGCGGACTTCATGATTTCAACCGACATTGATAACAGCCAGTTGCGTAACATCGTAACAGAAAGGTTTTTGGGTACAGAACCAACGGAAATCAAGGTAGAGGGTCAAGCGTTGTTCAAAGTGGGCCAAGCTAGTGTTGAACTAGAATTCGATGGAAGAGATGTCGATCCTTACAAGCCACTACCGGAAGACGAAGGAACCGTAACAGAACCGGTTGAATCAGGAACAAAAGGAGCACTAAGTGAATAAAGGACTTGTCCATGTTTATACGGGCGACGGCAAAGGCAAGACAACAGCGGCCCTGGGGCTGGCGCTCCGTGCTGCGGGGCAAGGTCTCAAGGTTATTATCATTCAGTTTCTTAAAGGCGACCGAGATACCGGGGAACACCATTTCGCGGCAAATTATCACCCCTTTGACATAGTGCAGTTCACGGAAGGGAACTGTTTTGTATTGCCTGATAATCAGCTGAAAGAAGACGTAGTAAAGACGATGGCCTATACCAAGAAGGTTATCACCAGCGGTAAATACCAGATGATCATTCTTGATGAAATATTTATCGCTATACACAGAGGGCTGCTAGAGGTCTCGCAAGTTGTTGATGTTATACGCGAAAAGCCGGACACGGTTGAACTTGTCCTCACCGGTCGGAAAGCGCCACCCGAAATCTTGGAACTGGCCGATTACGTCACCGAGATGCAAATGCAAAAGCATCCTTACACCAGAGGAATTAAGGCTCGAAAAGGGATAGAACACTGAATTGACTGGAGTGTGGTTATCAGACTGCGACCCCAAATTATCGCACTCCAAATGCAGATAATAACATGACTGAGCAAATCAATATAAGCGAATACCCTGTCTTTGAAAAAGGTATCTTTAAACAGTATCCGGCCCTTTTCGATGCGTACTTTAGAAATACGCCTGATCATCAGAAGAAGAAATATCAGAAGACTAAAAGAACACTCCCCAAGTATGAGGAAACGTTCAAATGGCAGCTGATCAAAGGGCCTGGTTTCAGTGGGGCTACTCACCCTGGAACAGGTAAAACATTCAATGGGGTTATGACAGCCGCGACTCACCCGGTTTACAACAGCGATTGTCTGTACATCAATCCTTCACAGAACGTATTTGCCATATCCGATCCTCCCGGTGCCACAACTTTCTCCCGAACACTCATCACGGAACTTGATGAATACCTTCAGACGGAACCGGTGGATGAGCTTGGATCACTTATCAACAAAGTCAATAAGAATGCGGGTATGGGATTAAGGGACCGAGCGACACTGGCATTGGTCCACTTTCCACGAAGTCATTCGAGCACAGCGCAAGTGCTGCTTTCGGGTGATTCATACTTATTTCAAGCCAATATTCCCCAAAGAACGTTGAAAAGATTAGATGCCGTACCGAATCGTTGGGGAACACCCAATGCCCATTTCGAGCTAACGCAGGTTGATCTTACCGAAGGGGATATCTTTATCCTTGCCAGTGACGGGATTAGTGCTGTCCGTCCCCGCGATCAAGATAACGGACTGGATGAAGTGGTATTAAGTCATATTCACAGTGATCCCGAAAATTTTGTCTTCAACGTTGCTCAAAACTGCAATGTTATCTTCGAGGAAAAAAACGGTGAGCGAGTAAGGACCGCCTTTGGCGGCGGTGATGATGTTTCCATCATTCTGGTTGATCCGGCAAAGCTGCAGCCCAATCATGCGGAAGAGAGCTATATTCTTGGCGGATATGTAGTGTGGAACGCAAAGTGAATGCTGCATCGAACGTGCCACGACTGGTTATCGCCGGCACACACAGTGGGGTGGGTAAGACCACCATTGCCACCGGAATTATGGCGGCTTTGAGGAACCGCGACTTCAAAGTACAGCCGTTCAAGGTTGGCCCCGATTATATCGATCCTACCTATCACACCTTAGCTACTGGATTGCCTTCACGCAATCTCGATAGCTGGATGCTCTCCCATGATACTATAATCGAGTTGTTTGGCCGGACAGCCCAGAAAGCAGACATCTCTATCATCGAAGGTGTAATGGGCTTGTTCGATGGTCATAGCGGTCTCGACGATTCCGGTAGCACCGCAGAGGTGGCCAAGCTTCTGGATGTTCCGACAATTCTGATCATCGATGCCGGTAAGATGGCTCGCAGCGCCGCTGCCGTGGCCCTGGGTTATACAGAGTTTGATCCAGCGTTGAATTTAAGCGGATTTGTCATCAACAACATCGGCAGCGAACGGCATTTTGAATGGGTGAAGGAGGCTATCGAAAAGGCCACATCGGTTCCTGTTTTGGGATATCTACCAAAGAATGTGAATTTTGAGATGCCGGAGCGTCATCTCGGATTGATCCCGACTGTGGAAAACTTAGAGGTTCAATTTATGGCGCCACTATGCCAGCAAATCGAACAGACATTCGAAATGAATCGGTTGTTAGAGATTGCCCGTTCGGCCCCACCTATTCCCAAACCGAAATATCGTATCTTTCCATCCGATGAGGGCGCGATTCATCGCGCCCCTACGAATATCGCCTATGCTTGGGACGAAGCCTTCAGTTTCTATTATCAGGATAATCTCGATCTGCTGGAAGCCTATGGTGCCAGATTGTTCCCCTTCAGCCCAATGCATGACAGTTCCATACCCGAAGGTGCACAGGGCGTTTACATTGGCGGAGGCTTTCCGGAGATGTATGCGGAGGCTCTATCGGCCAATCGATCCATCCTGGATTCACTCAAGAAAGCTGCATCGGAAGGTATGCCGATATACGGGGAATGCGGCGGCCTGATGTATCTTTCGCAGGGAATCACTGATTTCGAAGGCAACCTTTACCCGATGCTGGGATTGGTTCCCGGTTGGTCTAGAATGACTCGTCAACTTGCCAGGATGGGATACGTAGAGATCGAAGCGCTCGAAGATACTATTCTGTCGCCAAAAGGTGCCCGGCTACGAGGGCACGAATTCCATTGGTCGGAGATGGAATCTAAACCGAAACCCTCGGCATATCAAATCCTGCATCCGCAGGCCGGAAACGAAGGGTATATAAACGGCAATATCCTGGCATCATACGTACATCTGCATTTCGGGAGTGACCCAAATCTGGCCAGGAATTTTGTTCAAGCCAGCAGGCAATGGGCAGCCACTAACCTAGGCCCTTAGGCACCGTACCGATAACTCCCTTCTCAACCAGCTTGTCAATCTCAGAATTCGAAATCCCCAGTGTCTCTTTTAAAATCTCAATATTGTGCTGTCCTAACGTAGGTGCGCCATATCGATGTGGCCTGGCTGGCCCGGGAACCTGACGCATTGGCCACCTAGGGTATCGCCGCTCTCCCGTGATCGGGTGGCCGAGCTGTTGGTAGAAACCACGTGCGAGAAGATGAGGCTCTTCATACATCCGGGAGGCAAGGAGTAATTTCGAGATCGGTATACCATAACCTCGTAATACCTCGATGATGGTATCCGCGTTCTGGTTTGTTGTCCATGCTGATACCATCCGATCAATATCGTCCTGATGTGCCAGCCTTTCGGCAGTAGTGGCAAATCGTCCGACATTAGCGGATGCACGTGATCCCATGGCCGTCACCAGGCTCTGCCATTCACCGTCATTCCGAATTGAGATAGCCACCCAGTCACCATTGGTACATGGATAGACGCCTTGCGGTGCGATTCGTTTAGAACGATTGCCAAGTCGTCCCATAACTTTCCCCGTAATCGAGTACGCAATCATCTGCTCGGCCGTTAAACACACCGCCGTCTCGATCTGGGCAACCTCGATCGTTTGGGCTTCTCCGGTTTGATCCCGGTGATGCAACGCGGCTTGTAGAGCAACAAGTGCATGCAAGCCAACTGTCGGATCAGCAAATCCGCCTGGCTGAAGGGGCATACCATCTGGCCTGCCTGTTACCCATGCAATCCCACTCACCTGCTCAATTACCATAGCCCAACCAACGTAGTCGCGCCATGGGCCTTCGAGTCCAAATCCGGGCATCCGAATTATGATGAGATTCGGATTGAGTTCACGTAAGCGCTCAGAGGATAGCCCAAAATTATCCATAACCCGGGGCGAGTAGTTTTCTACGAGCACATCATTCTCTCGAATGAGGCGTTCAATAATATCTTTACCCTCCGGAGAGTTCAGGTCGAGTGTGATGTCGCGTTTGTTGAGATTCGTATTTTGCCAGCATCCACTGCGTTCGTACCAGTCAGAACCTTGTTGGGGATATGCCATCTGGTAGCGAAATCCGTCGGGCCGCTGGATAGATTCCACCTTGATCACATCCGCTCCCAGCGCTCCAAGATAGCAACACACATATGGTCCAGCCCAGAACGTCCCGAAATCCAAAACCCGAAGGCCCTCAAACGGCAAGTGGTTGTTCCTGCTGTTTTGTTCTGAAGACAGAGGGTAGAGAGAACCCCTGCCGTTTTCCCAAGGCGCTTTCGTTACCTCAGCATTGTGTTCACCAAGATGTGGAGCAGGTGATCTTAACGTGGCTGGTGTTGTCTCTAAGCGGTATGGAAAACCTGGTTGTGTAAAGGTGCCTTCAATATTTTTAGTATAGAAAGATCGGTATTGCAGCTGTGCCAGCTCTAGCAGTTTCTTAGCATCAGATACCGGACAGACGGGGATGCGGAGTGATTGACACAGATCCACAATTTCATCCACACTGCGCTCCATCAGCCATGGTTCGATAGCTTTGTAGAAACCGTCAAGAAACGGGCCTGTGGTGTTCAGCTCCAAAAACTTGTCAATATACTCTGGCACACCCATTATCGAGCAACAGTCGGCAAAGTGCTGAGCGGTGAGGCAATTCATCCCCACAAACCCATCCTTGCATACAACTACTCCGGGAACCGGGAATACATGGTTTTCCGGAATTCCCCAGCCCATTTCCTGCATTGATTCAAAATGGAGGGCAGGAACCGGCAATACGGATAATAGACATTCCTGCTTGGAAACATCGGTGGTGACAGCTTCGCCCAATTGGCAGGCCGTCCGATACGCTGTGAGCGCCGCACAAGCGGCATCAACTCCGCACGCATAATCGGAGACCCTTCCACCCACTTGAACCGGGTCTTGCCCGGGTGCCATGTGACGGGTTACCCAACCTGAGGCAGCCTGAACCGTGAAGTCAGTGGAGGGTATATCGGGGTAAACTCCATCTTGCCCGAAATCCGATATTCTTATCAAGGCGATCGTTGGGTTGGCATTTACAAGCTGTTCGAACCCGAGCCCAATACTCTCAAGGCCATCAACGCCCAGATTTTCTATCACAATATCAGCCTCGGCAACCAGCCGAAGTACGGTTGCTGTGTCATTGCCTTCCTTGATATCAGCCTCAACGCTACACTTATTGGCATTGAGATATTTGAATAGAACCCCTATCGTTGGATCCGATGGATCGTCGGGAAAAGACCCTTCACTGCGCAGAGGATCCCCGGTACCCTTTTGCTCGATTTTGATAACATCCGCACCGAGGTCCGCCAGCAGTTTGCCTGCATATGGTGCTGATACGTATTGTCCAATTTCAACAACCCTCAATTGCGATAGTGCAGTTGCCATAGTACTCCCTTTCTCCGGAAAAAGTGTTGTTCCTTTGTTCTACACAATGAAGTTTTTTTAGTTACCGATAAGTGGCAACCATTCAGGATCTGCTCGTACCAATGATTGTGTATCTCCATCGAACTTATACATCCCGATATTACTCCAAGCGGTGCGTTTAACATCACTGAAACCAAACTCTTGCCCACCGGCAAACTCTACTGAAAACGAAGTTGCTGCTGTCTAATCATCATCGGAGCAGGCAGCCAGCAGTGGCATCCCCAGCAATGGAACGAGCAAACCAAGCATTGGCCATCTATACGATATTTTCATCATTGACGTCCTTCTATTACCGACACTATTTGTGATACAGATGCTGAAACTATCACAATAGTAATGTCGGTTTCATACACATTATCTTTGAAAGCGGGAAAATGGTATCTACCAAAAGGTAGAATTGGGGGGTAGAGAAAGAGGGTAGAAAAGCTGTGAAGACTCAGAGAGAGTTGGGCTGTAGAAGGCCCAGCGCTGTTGCACGCGCTACAGCCTGTGTCCGGCTGTGAACGCTCAACTTGCGGTAGCTACTGTTGATATGAGTCTTGACCGTTCCAATTACAACGAAAAGCTCATCGGCAATTTGACGGTTGTTCTTTCCGGCAGCGATCATCCGTAAAACTTCGAGCTCTCGTGTGGTGAGAGGTTCCCCAAGGGGTTGTGATGGAGTATGTATATGTACCGCTTTCTCCTCGGTGTCTTGCGGTGTATCGAAGGCGGCGAGTAACCGTTTGGCGTACTCTGGACTAACTCCAGCGTCTATGGCGCGGTTCAGAAGATCGATCATCGGCTGGCCTTCATCAATGAAGATTCGCACGTAGCCTTCCGGTTCAGCGATGGAGAGAGCACGTTCTAATGAAGCGATAGCGTCACTCTTCCTGTCCAGTGTCCGCAGGGCGATTGCTTGGAGTACTAACATCTCAATCACGGAGCCCATTCTTCCCTCTGCTTCCGCCTTGTGGCGCAAGCGATCCAGGGCTTCGGTAACTTCATCCACCTCTCCTTGGGCGATATAAAGCCGTACTAACGTCAGGTAGGCAAACTCTTGCCAACAGTCCGGCACGCTGTGTAAATTCAATTGACGGCGTTCCATTGATGCCGCCCATTGTTTTGCCGCTTCCAGATCGCCGTTTGCCAGCGCCATGCGCGTCACCCAGGCCTCGGCCATATCGGCCGTCACCACATTTCGAGACGCATACAATATCTGTCTTGCCTGATCGAGTGCCTCTGTAAGTTGGTGAGATCTCTTTTGAAGCTCATTCAAGGATGCCAAAACCGGGTACGCAGTCATGGCCACGGTCGATTCGGCGCCCTGCTGGGCCAGATCGATTCCCTGTGTCACATACTGGATGGCCTCATCGATCTCGTTCCATTGATAGAGGACCTGGGCCAGCCCCAGATAGGCACAGGTCGTTGCCGGTAGCGGCTCGCCACCGCCCCATTGCGTACCCAACCGTATTGCCTCCCGATTCGTTTCGGCCGCCTCTCTAAGCCGCCCTTTCTTGCCCTGAATATCTGCCATGTAACCCATGGATGCAAGAGCCAGGAAAAAGTTGCCCATTGCCTCCCCGATATGAAATACCTCATTCAGGTATCGAGTAGCCAACACAGTATCCCCTCTCATCCAATACGCGCGCCCTAGGGTATATGCCGTTATCGCCCATACCGTTGACCGTTCCTTGGGAGCTTGTTCGAGATTCCTCTGAGCTAGATTAATAGCTCGTGACACGTCCCCCTGGACGCATGCCAGGATTGCCTTCAGAGCCATAATATGGCTACGGATTTCCTCATGCACCCCATAGGCACTCGGTCGCTCCCCCATCTCTGCTTTCTCAAGTAAAGCTTCTGCGATGTCGATCAGCGGCTCCACCTCATCGTACTTACCAGTTGCCAAACGGACTGTGGCCATGCTCAAACACAGCCAGGGACGGGTGAGAACCAGTTCGTTTGGCAGTTTTGCCAGCCAGCTACGCGGCGCGATGAGTCTGCTTTCATTGATCGTTTGCACCGCGATCGACTCGATGAGTGTTGCAGCTCGCTCATAGTCAGGAATTGCCAGGGAATGATGAATGGCCTCGGCGACCATCCCCTCACGTTCGAACCACTCACTTGCTTCTTGCTGTAATGGTACCACCCAGTCAGGGTGCAAGCGGTTAAGCTGGCTACGCAGTAGATCTGCGAAGAGATGATGGTAGCGAAACCATCGTCGCTCATCATCCGATGGGGTGAGAAATAAGTTCGCGGATGCCAAATCTTCAAGTCGTTCTTGACCATCATTCTGGTGAGTGAGTGCATCACACAAAGGGCCGCATAAAAGATTGAGTGTTGATGTTTTGAGCAAAAAAGATCGCGTCTCCTCATCTTGACGCTGAAGTACTTCTTTAGCCAGGTAGTCCATGATGTAGTGATGTGATCCGCTAAAGGCCTTGATGAAATCCGGGATATTCTTACGGCCCTGAAGAGACAGAGCCGTCATCTGCAAACTGGCAATCCATCCTTCAACTCGGGATTCCAGAGCCATTACGTCGTTCTCTGAGAGATCAAGTTTCATGATTTCGTTCAGGAAAGCGGTAGTTTCGTCGACATTGAATCGAAGCTCGGTGGTACGCAGTTCGTTGAGCTGACCTTTACCCCGTAGCCGGGACAGAGGAAGTGGGGGATCGATCCGGCTGGCGATAACCAGGTGGACCTGAGGCGGCGAATGATCCAGAAAAAAGGTCAAAGTTTCGTGGATGGATTTCGCTGTGATGGAATGGTAATCATCGAGAATGATTACGATTGTGTCCGATTGTGCGTTGAGCGCATTGATCAGAATTGTCAGGATCGACCGCACCGGTGGGGGGTCCGGAGAATCGAGCAGAGCCAGACAAGATTTACCCATACCGGGGCGGATCGTCTGTAAGGCGGCTATGAAATAGCTCCAGAATCGAATCGAATCGTTGTCATCATCATCTAAGGAAAGCCACGCCACTTGCGATTGGACTGGCGATTCATCATTTCCCCTGTGGATCCACTCGCTCAATACGGTCGTTTTGCCGAAGCCGGCCGACGCCGAAATTAGTGTTAATTTACGATGGAGACCGACGTTCAGCAGCTCGATCAGTCGGGGACGCGAGACAAATTCCCGTGGAGGCGAGGGAATGTAAAATTTGGTTGTCAGGAACGAAATACTCATAGGTGCGTCCTTACTATTATTCTACCACTACTGGGTAAATCGGCACTCTTCAAGCACCAATTCACTACCCCATCCTGCTTCATTGATACATTAGTCATGGGATTGTTTCCAGTCTACAGCATTTTGACAACCATCAACCGTATTGATTATAATAAACATCGACAATTGAATAGAAATTTACTGGTGCTCGTTCTAGAGCTGAAGAGGGAAGCCCGTGAGAATCGGGCGCGGTCCCGCCGCTGTAATTGGAGACGAAACCTGAGAAAGCGCCACTGTCCCGTCTTAACGGGATGGGAAGGCCTCAAGGAGTAGGAGGACCCAAGAGCCAGAAGACCTGCCAGTAAATCCTGCAATACCTTCGAGAAAAAGGTTACACGGGAGATGGTAAATCCCTAAGCCAGAATTGGTTTAGGGATTTTTTTGTTTTATGGGAAAAAGTTTGATGAGAGCAGCGGTTCTCAAAGCTCTGAGAAATTTGGCTATTGATCGAGTGCCTTCTCCGGAATGTCCGGCAGGAGGGTTCCTGGTCGAGGTGAAAGCTTGTTCGATTTGTGCCACCGACGTGAAAATGTCCGTTCAGGGACAGCGCGATCTTGTATACCCGCGCATTCTTGGCCACGAAACAGCTGGCATAGTAGTCGCAACCGACAACAACTCGTTCAAGGAGGGGGATCGGGTTCAAATTGCTCCCGGTCTTCCATGTGGAGACTGTGCATTCTGCAGAAGCGGGATTACAAATCTTTGCAAAGACATCGGCATAATTGGATTTACCTTTGACGGAGGATTCGCCCAATACCTTGCTGTACCAGCAAAGGGCATAGCTTGCAACGGAGTAAGCATAATTCCAGAAGGTCTAACATTTGAAGAGGCTACCTTTGCTGAGCCATTGGCTTGTTGCCTCAATGGTCAGGATCGTGTTGGTGTGGAAGAAGGTGATACAGTGCTCATCTGGGGTGCCGGGCCGATCGGTTGCCTGCACACAATGCTGGCACGAGCTAGGGGGGTTAAGCGCATACTGCTTGCTGAGAAATTGCCTGAACGACTAGACATAGCAACTGGCGCAAGCCCTGATCGACTGGTCGATTCTAGTAGTGAAAACGTTAGTAAAATCGTGGTGGAAGAAACCGGGGGCCAAGGAGTTGATGTGATTTTGTTGGCCTGTCCTGAACTGCCGAACGCCAATTCGATTACCAATCTCCTCGCGCCTCGTGGCAGAGTTAATTTCTTTTCCGGTTTGCACCGGGATGAAATCAGTTTTGGTGCCAATCAAATTCACTATCGGGAACTAACCTTTTTAGGGGCATACGGTTGCACAGCAGAACAAAACCGCAGAGCGCTTGAGCTTATCGGTTCTGGCGCAATCGAAGTTGAGTGGCTCATTTCAAAGCGAATACCGCTCGGGCAAAGATCAGGGGCCCAAATATGAAATCATCTGTCTCAATGCTGCACCGATTCTATATCTCATGGGCAAGGCAAAAACACTTAAGGACGGGGTCATCAAAGCCAGGTAAATCATCGAATCCGGTTTGGCGATAGCCAAATTGAAGCGATGGGTGACAGAACATAATTCTTCATCCGAAGCCGGAAGAGTGCGACTTGAATATCTATTGGCGAAGGTTTAGTAGAGAACGTATGATCGATTTCAACCGATACCACATAAGACTCTTGGTAGACAAATTCAGGGAATGCTTTTCGTTCTATCGAGACACTCTGGGACTGCCCGTTCGATATGGCACTGAAGATGCTGATTATGCCGAATTCAAAACGGATACGATACACATTGCACTCTACAAGAAAAGCCTGATGAGACAGGTGGTAGACAAAATCGGGCACTCTACGAACTCAAATTCCGAGAACCAAATTGCCATTATCCTGAGAGTTGATGATGTTGATCATATAAATGAACATCTAAGGGTAAACGGGATGATGTTCGATACGAACCCTGAAGATCGAGAGGAATGGGATTGCCGTACAGCTCACTTTCTAGTCCGGATGGAAACTTGCTGGAACTGAACAGCGATCTCCATTGATTCAAACAAGAAGGCGAATTCAAAATTGGGAGGATTACTTCAAATGGCAAAATCACTACAAGGGATAATCGAGGCGATCAAGCCCTTGGATGAGGCGGCGATGCAGGCTGCCCGTCAGAGGCAGGATGAGCTCACCAAACCCCAAGGAGCTCTGGGAAGGATGGAGGAACTTTCTATCCAGATTGCCGGGATCACCGGCAATCCTCGGCCCAGGATCAAAGATAAAGCAATTATCGTCATGGCCGCCGATCATGGTGTGGTCGCTTCAGGTGTAAGTCTCTATCCACAGGAAGTCACTGCCCAAATGATGCACGGATTCCTGGCCGGCACTGCTGGGATCAATGTGCTTACTCGACACATTGGAGCACGGGTGGTTGCAGTCGATATGGGGGTTATTGGCGGGTTCGAACCGCGCCCTGATCTGATCTGCAAAATGATCGATTTCGGTACCAAAGATATGACCCAAGGTCCGGCAATGACCCGACAGCAAGCGATTGATGCCATCGAATCGGGCATTGATGTTATCGAAGCAGAGATCACCAAGGGGCTCAATATCGTGGGGACCGGCGATATGGGGATTGGCAACACGACTGCTTCAGCTGCTATTTGTGCTTCCATTACCGGAACACCGGTAGCGCAAGTCACTGGCCGAGGCACCGGTCTGGGGGACGATCAACTGTCCGATAAAATCAAAATGATCGAATCGGCTTTGGAAATGAACAAGCCTGACTCGAAAGATGCCATAGACGTGCTGGCTAAAGTGGGTGGCTTCGAAATTGGCGGGCTTGCCGGTGTGATACTGGGAGCTGCTGCCAATCGAATCCCAGTAGTTATTGACGGGTTTATCTCCGGGGCAGCGGCATTGATCGCGGCTACTCTTTGTCCGCAGGCTACAGCCTACATGATTGCCGGGCATCAGTCGGTTGAGATCGGGCATCTAGTCATGTATGATCACATGGGACTTGAGCCTCTTCTGAAATTGAACATGCGTCTGGGTGAAGGCACCGGAGCTGCGCTGGCGATAAGCATAGCGGAGGCTTCCTGCAAAATTCTGGACGAGATGTTCACCTTTGCCGAAGCTGAGGTGGCTGGGGCAGATAAGGATGTACGGTAGAAATCCATTCATGGTGAGTTTGTCGAACCATAATTCATCCTTCGACAGGCTCAGGGCGAACGGGAATACAGACAGTGGCTAGTGAAAAAGGAAGGAAATAAACTTGGGTTTCTGGACGGCTTGGCAATTTCTGACCATTTTCCCCGGACCATCCACAAGGGATGAAAAAGGGCGAGGGCTTGGGTCCTCGCTTCCCTGGTTTCCGATTATCGGACTCATTCTGGGGGGTATCCTGCTTGGACTTGATCAGCTTTTCGATCTGTTCCTTCCTCCGTTTTTAAATAGCGCTCTTCTCCTCGTGACTTTGGTCATTTTGACCGGGGCGCTTCATCTCGATGGATTCATGGATACCTGCGATGGATTCGCAGTGAAGAGCTCCGCTGCCGATCGGCTCAAAGTTATGGCTGATAGCCGCGTCGGGGGATTTGGGGTGGCCGGGGCATGTTGTTTGATCCTTTTGAAATTCGCATCCATCGTATCTCTCCCGGAAGATTTGCGAGCGGTCGGACTCCTCTTGATGCCGGTCTTGGCTCGATGGAGTGTTGCCTATGCCATACTAGCTTTCTCTTCGGCAAGGAAAGGCGGCCTGGGCGACCTTTTTAAAGAAAGAACGGGCTGGATGATGATGCCCATTACTACGCTTATTGCACTCGCTATTGCCGCTGGTTTCTTAACGTGGGTTGGCCCTGTGCTAATGGTGAGCGTGTGGATTATTGTTTTTTTGATCGCCAAGGGGCTCAGTTCTCGACTCGGAGGACTCACCGGTGATACCTACGGCGCGATAATCGAACTCTGTGAGGTGGCTATCCTGATCGCTGTTGTTATAATAGGGGAGGCAGGAGGAACCAGTTGGCTAGACTTATCCTAGTAAGACATGGTCAAACAGATTGGAATCGCCAGATGCGCTATCAGGGTCAGTCAGATATCGAGATGAATGAGACCGGTATCTGGCAAGTAGAACAGGCGGCTGAACGGCTAGCCAGTGAAAAAATTGATTTCATCTACAGTAGCGATCTCAAACGGGCTCGTCAAACAGCTAAAATCATAGCCTCAAAACATAATATGACCGAGGCGATTCATGAATCGCCGTTGCTCAGGGAATTGAACTTTGGCGATTATGAGGGAATGATTTTTAGCCAGATGGACAGGAAGTACCGTCTGATATTCAGTGCCGATCCATCATGGCGAAGCTCAGGCCCACATGTGCGTGTTCCCAATGGAGAAAGCATAGCGGACCTCGGAGCACGTATAGATGAGTTTATTGAAACACTTGAGCAACACAAGCTCGAGGAGACGGTCCTCATCGTCGCCCATGGTGGGCCGCTGCAAGTATTGATTTGCCAGCTTTTGGGGATAGGGCTTGAACGATGGTGGCAAATACGTTTGAGCGGTGCATCGGTGTCTATCCTGGAGACCTATCCTCAGGGGACATCGATCACACTGATCAACGGTGTCAGTCATCTTAAGTAGCTGATATTGTAGCCGTTGTTTCACTCGAGTTTTGCTTCTATGCTGGGTTGCTGCAAACAATCCGGGCATTCGATCTTATCCAGCCCGTTTCTGAAATGCATCGGACACGGGCTGAACAGTTCTTGAGCCACCCTTCGTAGCTCTGCATCCGCAATATCCCGATATGCCTCCGAATGATAGGGATCGGGGGGTGAGTTGCTCTTCGGCAGTTATGGCCTCTATCCCTTCATGTGTAAGGGAGAACATCGATGGTTCCTCTTAATCGTCTTGTTATTGATTGAGCTTATGATCCCTGTTTTCTGAGTTTCTTAAAATCCGGTTTGCGTTTTTCCATGAAGGCCGTTATAGCCTCAATGTTTTCCGGCGAACCCGCCAACCTTCTCATACCTTCGAATTCGGCGGCCCGGGCCGCCTCGATGCCAGCCGTGTGGGGCAGCTTGAGGAGCCGCTTGATCTCGCGCAATGCGAAGGGCGGCCACTGGGCCATCGCGCGGGCCCTCTCCATCGTCCGGGCGAGCAGCTCATCATCGGGATAGGCTCGCCGGGCGATGCCCGTCTCCACTGCGAGCCGGGCATCGATCCATTCAGCCGTGAATAGCAGTTCGGCCGCGTTCTGCCGTCCCAGAGTGAGGGGAATCAGATAGCTGGCGGCGAATTCCGTCACCAACCCGAGACTGGCAAAAGGAAAACGGAGGCGCACGCTCTCCCCCACATAGACCTCATCCAGACACAGATCGAACGGATGGGGTTCGGAATCGCTGCCCTCGAACGACGAAAAGTCCACCCCGGCAGAGAAGTCCTCGCCGGCACCCGTCAGCACTGTCACGATGACATCGTCGTCCTCACGGGCCTGGCGAAACGCATCGCGCAGTCCCAGCCACATAGCGTTGTTGATGGCGTTTTTCTTCTCGGGACGGTTGAAGGTGATGGTGAAAATGCCATCCCCGTCCAGATTGGTCATAATGGTATTGTCATTCATTGTTGTACTCTCCTAATCATCGTTAAATCGATTACTGCTTTAAATCATACATAAATCAGCTCAAGAATTCGATTGATACCCTCCAAACCTCCGAGTGGTCAATAGAAGGCTTGTCTGAAATACCGGGAGCTTGGAGGGATAATCTTGATTATTTCTGTGGCTCGATTATTACTTTAAGGGAATCTTGTGCATTGGCAACCAGTTGGAATCCCTTTCCGGTTTCAGCCAGGCCCAAACGGTGGGTGATCATATCGAGTGCGTCGATTTTCCTAGTCCGAATAAGTTCTATTGCTTTGGTAATATCTGCCGGGCCTCCCGCATAACTATTCGTCAGAGTGATGTTATCACGCCACAAATCATACACCGGGATAGGGAATGAATCTTCAGGAGGCAATGGCGCAAAGAACAAAACTGTGCCACCACAGTCGATGCACTTCAAACCTTGAGCAATAGCCTGAGATGATCCGGCGCATATAATGACGGTATCTGCCATGTACCCATTATTAATTTCCATCAGGAGGGCAGGGATGTCTTCGCTGGCATGAAGCGCTTCGTCTGCGCCGAAGCGTTTGGCTAATTCAAGTCGGGTCTTATCAATATCGGTAGCAACTATTCTCTCTGCACCATTGGCACGCGCCAGTTGTATATGCAAAATCCCCGAGATACCGCTACCGATAACAAGCACTGTCTGCCCTCGGCCTACGCCAGCCTTTTGTTGGCCGCGTACCACACAAGCCACAGGTTCGATGAAAGCACCTTCCTCAAATGACATTTCGTCAGGCAACTTGAAAGTACCAATTTGGGCGTTGATCTGTGGGATACGGACATATTCGGCGAAACCGCCCGGATCGAAATTAGTGCTGCGAAGCGTTTCACAAACTGTGTGTCGATCGCTTTGGCAATAACGGCACGAGTCGCAGGGCACATGATGGGAAACGAAAACTCGATCACCTATCTTGAAGCCTTGAACATCTTTCCCAACTTCAACTATCTCACCGGCAATCTCGTGGCCTAATACCAAGGGAGCTTTCTTGATGCGGTACCATTCCATTACGTCGCTGCCGCAGATACCGCTGGCTATTATTTTGACCAATAGCTCATTGTCACCAATCTGGGGGATGGGCATCTCTTTGAGGCGAACATCGTTGTTGTTGTAATATACGGCAACTCGCATGCTAAAGACTCTCTAGTAAATCCCGATCTGATTTCTTCAATCCCTTTACAACCAGATCATAAGAATGATCCACCATTTGCAGTATCTGTTCCTCGGGGAGGTTTCCATCAAGCAGGACTGTGTTCCAGTGCTGTTTGTTCATGTGGTAACCGGGAGTGATTACCGGGTATTTTCGGCGCAGTTCAAGCGCAAGAGCCGGATCACATTTAAGATTCACTGATGGAGTTTCGTTGCCAGTCATGATAAGAGCGAACATCTTATTCGCTACCTTGATGACGAGAGCATCTTCCCCAAAAGGGAGATCGTCGGTGGCCCTTTTTTTCTGTAGACAGTAACGTCGCAATGAAAGCGGATCCATACTGGCCTGAAGTATAAACGCTATTTCGCGTTTTCCTTATAGACTTCCTCTGCCTGGTCCACATTGGCGCCTTCGTGGATAATGGTACGCAGGGCCTTTATCATGGCTACCGGATGCTTATGTTGCCAGATATTTCTACCCAGGTTTTGCCCTATGGCCCCTTTCTGTATCCCATCGTAAATGAATTCAAACACTTCTCTTTCGGTATCGACTTTTGGGCCGCCGGCTATTACCACAGGGACAGGGCAACCTGTGGTGACCTTCTCGAAATTCTCGCACCAGTATGTTTTCACTACTCGTGCGCCGAGTTCGGCTGCAATCCGAGAGCACAGCGCGAGATACCGTGCATCACGTTTCTCCAATTCCTTTCCAACCGCCGTAACTGCCATGACGGGAATCCCGTATCTTTCTCCTTCATCAACCAGCTTGGCAAGATTCAAAAGAGACTGCTTTTCGTATTCGGTTCCAATAAATACGGAGATTCCAACCGCTGACACATTCAATCGGATGGCTTCCTCCATCGAGGTAATGATCCCCTCGTTGGCGAGATCCTGCCCAACAACACTGGTGCCGCCTGATACCCGCAGAATGATTGGTTTGGTGTTTTGGGGATCAACTTGTGAACGCAGTACGCCTCGGGTCACAAACAACGCATCGGCGTAGGGCAAGAGCGGTTCGATGGTTTTGCCGGGTTGCTCCAGTTTTCGGGTTGGTCCTTGAAAATAACCGTGATCGATAGGCAGAAACATGCAATGCCCATCGGTTTGTATTAATTGAGAAAGTCGATTTTCCATTCCCCAATCCATATCATGTCCTCCTTAGAATTGTATTAAGGCTTCCTCCTGCACAATGAGGGAAGGCATTAGTCTTCATTTCGGAATACGATGTGTTTTTCCCACTCGGACGATGGTTCCGGGAAATCGGTGCGGAAGTGAGCCCCGCGGCTCTCCTCTCGGATCAATGCAGCCTCGATGAGAAGTCGTCCCCCGAGAACCATGTTGCAGAGTTCGTAGTAGGGTCGATCTGTTGGAGTTCCCAGAGTGTTGTGCCATGCAGCCAGGACAAGCGCGGCTTCTTCAAGCTTTTCTTTGCTTCGTACAATTCCGGCGTTGTCCCAAAGCAGGGACTGCAACATGGCCAGTCTAAGGGGAGTATCGATTCCAGAGGTACTTCGTTTTATCAAAGTGTGGCGACTTTCACTTGTTGATGACTTAACCGGTTTAGGAGTTTCCCCTTTAGCCCGATCTATTATTCGTTTGCTAAATACCAGCACTTCCATCAGTGAATTTGAGGCTAGGCGGTTGGCTCCGTGAACTCCGGTGCAGGCGACTTCACCGCAAGCGAATAGTCCTGCTATGTTAGTCTCCCCGTAAGCATTTGTCCTGACTCCGCCCATCATGTAGTGGGATGCGGGTGCTACTGGAATTAATCCTTTAGAGATATCCAATCCGCGATCCAGACAGAATCGATAAATGGTTGGGAACCGATTGGTTATGGTTTTCCTCGGCAGATGGGTAACATCAAGGAAGACGCGTTCGCTTCCGGTTTTCCTCATTTCTGCCACGATGCTGCGGGCTACGATATCGCGTGGGGCCAGTTCTGCATCAGGTGTATAGTCCGGCATGAAGTGATGGCCTTCGACATTGCGAAGAGTACCTCCCTCACCTCTGACAGCTTCGCTAATTAGGAACGGTGGAATGCCCGGTAAACGGATGGCAGTGGGATGAAACTGGCAAAACTCCATATCGGTGATATCGGCACCTGCTTTGTAGGCGATGGCAATACCGTCACCAGTAGCGACATCCGGGTTAGTGGTGAGTTTGAAGAGCCGGCCTGCTCCTCCTGTAGAAAGGATAATACTCGATGAAATGTAATTTTCCAGCGAGCCGATACGGGAATCGAAAGCGGTGACTCCCTTTGCTATTCCATCGCGAACAATGATGTCAGTAGCAAGAGAGTGTTCCATAATGGTGATATTCTTCGAATCGTGCACGGCACGACTTAGCGTAACCTCGATTCGTTCGCCTGTGGCATCTCCGCCGGCGTGCAATATTCGAGGTAAGCTATGCGCCGCTTCCCTAGTTAGGGCCACTTCTCCAAACTGGGTATCAAAAGGAACCCCAAGATCGATGAGATCCGTAATGCGATCACTGGCTTCCTCGGTCAGAATTCTCACTGCCTCCGGATCGCACAATCCTGCACCTGCGGCCATTGTGTCCTTGAAATGAAGTTCTGCCGAATCGCCGTGGCCTATGGGCGCAGCAATGCCTCCCTGCGCATACTTGGTGTTGCATTCATCGAGGCTGCCTTTCGTCAGGATCAGAACGCTCCCTGCCTCTTTGGCCAACAGAGCGGTGTAGAGGCCAGCGATCCCGCTTCCAATTATGATGAAATCAAATTCTTTGTTTGCCATTCCCTACCCTACGTTTAGATTACTCTCCATTGCAGGTGAGCCCCGGAGTGACCATGGTCCGGTGTGATCGATCCTTACTTGAACGAGTTGCCCAAGGCAATCATTTTCATGTTCGAAAAACACTAGTTTATCACTTCTGGTACGGCTTTGCCACCTCTCTCCCTTGTGTCCTTCCACCAACACTTCCACTGTATGGCCTAGAAGTAGCTGATTTTTGTTGGTGGAAATGCGCTCTTGAAGCTCTTCGACCTGGCGCAGTCGACTTTGTTTATCCTCTGGCGCAACATTGTCTTCAAGTTTTCTAGCGGCTATTGTACCCGGACGTGGCGAGTACGCTGCAACATGCACGGTATCGAACTGATATTTTTCGAGTAAATCGAAAGTCCGCTGAAATTGATCTTGAGTTTCATTGGGAAATCCGACGATTATATCATTGCTCAGAGCAACATCGGGAATCGTGGCGCGTATGCGATCGACTAACTCCGTATATTGCTCAATAGTGTACCCTCGTCGCATTGCTGCCAATGTTTCATTATCTCCTGATTGGGCAGGGAGACTGATATGCTCACAGACCTTTTCCAGAAAAGCGATTGCCTCGATGAGCTTTTGACTCATGTCCTTGGGATGTGAGGTCAAAAAACGGATACGAGCCAGGTTGTCGATCTGGTTCAATTCCTGCAGCAGGTCTGCCAGATCAGGTTTGCCTGGGAGATCATTTCCGTAAGAATCCACGTTTTGACCCAATAAAGTGATTTCCCGGGTTCCTTCCCCTGCGAGTTGCTGAATATCATCGACAATTTCGCCCATGGGACGGCTCTTTTCTCTTCCCCTGCGATAGGGCACGATGCAGTAAGAGCAGAAATTATTGCATCCCTGGATTATGGGCACAAAGGCAGTTGCCGATTGGGAATGGGTGGAAGGGATAGTTTGGGTGAGAGGAGTAGAGTGTTTTTTTGTGTGTGTCAGAAGATCATCGAAATTCCGGGGTTTTAGGAAAAAATCGATGTGCGGGAACCTCTCCTTCATGTCATCGATATTGGAATCGACCATGCAACCGGTGAGTGCCAGAATGGTTTCTGGGTATTTTCGCTTAAGCGCTTTGAGGTTGGATAGTTTGTTTAATACTTTGTCTTCAGCGTTTTGCCGGACTGCACAGCTGTTCAAGACGATGATATCCGCTTCTTCGACTACCTGGACTTGCTGTAGGCCAAGCTGACCCAATTCCAGCGCCAAGCGTTCCGAGTCGGATTTGTTCATCTGACAGCCGATTGTCCAGATATAAAACCGGTTCATATAGTCACCTGCGCCGATTATATCATACCTGTTTTAGCTTCCGCTTGTTTCAACTTATACGATTAGGTATAATCGGCTAACAGCTTTGCCAAGACTCCCATGGTGGTAGGTGTGAAAGTCTGGCGTGTCAAAGGCTAACTCAGATACACCAGCGTAAGGAGCATTTCATGGTCAGGAAAGAAAAGGTGGCAAAAAGAGCAAAAAGAGCAGAAGACCTAAGAGAAACTGAAATGCCGCCAGCCTACGACAATCGGTCGATGTTAGTGCGCATTCTTGACCATATAGCTGAAAAAGGGATATATGCCCTCATATTGTTGGTCCCGTTGGCGTTCCTTCCGGAGACCTATTGGCTATTTGATGTCACACGAGTTACTGTTCTGAGAGTGTTGACGATAATTGTTTTAACGGCGTACCTGTCTGGAGTGGTGATCTCCAGACAGTGGAGGATTGTAAGGCCACCACCTTTAGTATTATGGCCGATACTTGCCTATCTTGTTTTCTATACTATTTCTACAATATTCTCCATTGCCCCCAATCTAAGCCTCTTTAGCGGTGAGGGTAGGAATTTCGGGTTGATTTCGCTTATCAATATGATATTGCTGTACTTGCTGGTAATAAACATCATGACCGATCGTAAAAAACTTATGCGGTGTTTGGTCATGTTCATAGCTTCTTCCTCAATAGTAGCGTTGCTGGGCATGTATCAGTTTTATGGCAGAATTGAGGACACCCATCTTAGTATTATGCTTGGATTGAGTTGTGTAGCTGCATTGGTGTTTTTCTATTTGGCGGTGTTCCGTGGCAAGGACAACTATGAACAGCGCGTATGGTTTTCAGTGTTTTTCTCCATCACATTTATAGTCGTAATTTGCCTATTGTTTGATCTGACCAAAGAGTCGGGCATTCTGTACAGCCAAATTGAAGGAACCAGCAGTTATACCAATCAGACGAGAACATATATCAGTTGTGGACCGGATCTGGGGAGCATTGGGCGGTATGAGGGCATTCATCAGCTATCTAGTACGATGGCTAGCCGGACGAGTTCCACATTTGGCAATCCAGATTTCCTCATTTCTTTCCTGATCCTTCCGATTCCAATTGCTCTTGGATACGTGCTGAAAAGGAAATGGTTTTATATATTGCCACTTCTTCTCCTTCTTTTGTGTTTGGTATTGAGCATTCCTTATCAGGAACTAGGTAATTATTGGATTATTTACTTTGTGATTGTGTTTTTAATCGCGCTTTTTATAGCTGCTGTGTATATTGGCCGGAAGTTCTTCGTCGAACATGCTTTGATATATGTTTCGGTATGTTTGGTAATACTCCTCGTACTAACAAGTAGTATGTTTGCATTAAATGTGTATGATGCGAAGGACAAAGGCAATGCTTTTCTGAAGGATCATGTTGGCCTTGATCCAGATGATGACCGCGCCCTACTCTGGGGCATTGCATTAGATACAATGGATACTTCCAAGGTTAAGGTTGTTGGATCCGGCCCCAATACGTTCAGAGATACGTTTACCCAATATGTAACTCTTGAGTATTCTCAGGGGAAGCCGGATCGCCGGGAGGATAAGGTCCATAACGCTTTCATTGAAGCGCTTGCTACCACAGGATGGCTGGGATTCATTTCGTATTCAATAATGTTAATTTCTATAGTAGTGTACTTTATGTTGTGGTTACTAAGGAATCCCGGGAAACGTGACTTCATTTTTGTTAGTATGATACTTCTGGCGGGACTAGCATATGTTCTTGTGAGTCTGACTCTGTTTCACACCGTAATCCCCTACACTTTCTTTTGGATAGTGGTGGCTATTGGAGTGGGACTCACCCTTGTAGATAACCCTCGAATATCGACGGTAAATTTGAATATTTCAAAAATATTCTCACTTTCCCTTGCAGCCATACTTCTGTGCATTGGCTTTTTGGGTATATTTATGGCTGCTCGTCCGCTGGTTGCCGATCATTATTTCCAGGAAGCTCAGCGCGCCAGCAATTGCGGTAATTTGGCCAAAGCAATTCCACTATACGAGAAAGCTCACGATTGGAACGATTCTGAAGTACACTATCATCTCGACTATGCCCATGCGCTTCATACGGAGGCTGTGTATTCGGGCGATCCCGTAATTACAGGCCGTAACGCTTCGATGATTATCGAAATCCTTGATGATGCCGTTCAACAGGAGCCAGAAAGTGCAATGATGTATTATAACCGTGCACAGCTCATGTATGCACTTGGTTTCCATCCGGATGCGGTCATTGCGGATGACTACACGATTATCGGAGATGTTTACAAAAGTATCGATTTGTATCCCAATGGCTATTTGAGTTATTGGTTCTTGGCAGAGATGGAGACCATAAGGGGGAACTTGGAACAAGCGATTGCTGCTGACGAATACGCTTTTAGAATTGTGCCGGAATACCTGGGTGGGCTGACTCCCCTGTCGTATTATAATGAATCGTTGTCCAGGCTGGGGCGAAACTATACTGCTTTAGGTGCGTTGTACGAAGAAGATAGCGATCTAGAAAAGGCTCAGGAATTGTACGAAAAAGCGGTCGATAGTCTCGAACAAGTGATTGGGTCAGATCCATCCGATGTCGGGGTTCGTTTCTTCCTGGGGCGCGCATACGAACGGGCCAATTATATCGAAAAGGCGCAGGCAGAGTATGAAGAAGTAATCATTACCTTGGAAGAGGCGGTCGAGTCACAACCGGACGATGATGCCATTCACTACTTCCTGGGAGCTGCATATGAAGCTACTGGCGAACTTGATAAAGCTGAGCAAGAATATCGGGTAGCGCTAGAAATTAACCCTAACTTGCAGGAAGCGATAAAAGGTCTGGAGCGATTAGAGGGGATGCAAACAGAGATGGATGGTTCCTAGCCTGCTTATACAGGGAGGCCCTTCAACAGCCCAGGTAAGCGGCCTCACCTATATGATTCGTTGGTTTTACTATACGTCAACACAGTCATCCTGATGTAGCATTCCAGTTGCTTTAAGGTAGAGCATTATGGAACTGACCCGAGGATGTTTGGAGTTTGTAACCATGTTGAGTTTACTGTAGATGGAATTTATGTGACGCTCGATCGTTTTCGGGTCTACGCAGAGTACCTCAGCAATTGTTCCGTTCCTGTATCCTTTTGCCATCCAACTCAGAACCTCAAGCTCACGATGAGTAAGCTCTTTAAGGAAAGTGGTTTTACTCTCACCGGCCCCGATTAGCCCTTCCATAACTACTGAATCAAGGATAACCTGTCCTTCAGTAACGGCATGGACAACCTGTATCAATTGGCTTGCTCTATCTATGGAGTGTTTCAGTAGAAAAGCACATCCTTTGGAGCTGCCCTTGGTGAATCCTCTTAATTGCTTGATTCCCTTTATATCATATAGGGTAGAAAGGAGAACGATCCCGAGATCAGGGAAAGTCTCTCGGATAGTCTCAAGCTGCGTTATGGTGCTTGGCTGGAGCATTTTAGTGCCCAAAACTACAGCATTCGGCTCAAGGGCAGAAAGGACGCTCATAACACCTTCAGTGTTGCTATCTCCCGATACCCCAACTAAATCAATCGAAGGTTCTGAAGGCAAAACAGCGTTATAAGCATCCCTCAGGATCTCTTGTTCTTCAACTATATAAAGTCTGATCTTCTTCACTTCAGAGTTACTTCCTGACCTGTTGTATTCTGGCATGCTATCCCTCCCGGCAGAAGATCGCTGGCATAATCAATTCTAGTTATACTGAAAAAGTCAGTCGCACAACAGGATTCCCTGAACATAAGTTTCTCCCGATATGACGATTTCGTCCACGTCTATAGATTCGGTCGGTTCCCATGCCCCTGAAAGCCATTCATATAACTTTGTTGTTCTTTCAGATTGGACGAGTAAGAGTTGCCTTTCGGCAGTTGTTATTTTGTCGATAAACATCTCCGTGCAACCCTCAGACTTCTAAACCTTACTATGTATGATCGTGGTTTGCAACGGGAAACCCCCTACTTCTATTGCGTCGTTTGGAGCTTTTTTTCTGGGGCCCTACCCCCAAGAAAAATGTGGGGAAAAACCGCTGTTGAAATATGGGCTAGCCCGGTATCGATCCTATGACGAAAATAGTAAATTGATGCACGTGGGACTGGAAATTCGTTCAAATCGATCCCTGTCGCTGAAACTTAACATTACTAAAAGCTAGCGGATTCGCAAGGCCTTGTTGCCAGGCGATTCTACAAGCTCCGAGAAGGGCAAACCGGGAGAAATCCCGGGACGCAAAGCCAAGGGTCTAAAGCCTCCTAGAGGTCATGACCGCCGGGCCGCCGAAGAGCGTACTTTGTGTCTATCCTTTTGCTTCAGTAGCAAAAAAGGGATGCCTTTCCGGGCATCCCTTTTCTTTTGTATATGAAAAAGAACATGTTGAAAACAGACATAATCAGAAGTGGTCAAACGGCAAATATGCTGAGTGCAGTAGTCGGCACGGTATTTGCTGGTATGACAACAGTTACTCTTTTTATGTACACATTCCGCATACCTTTGCTGAAAGGTAAAGTGGCGAGTATCTATGGGAAGGAGGTATAAATGATGTTCATAAGAACTCAGATACGCAATCCCTATGATGGCCAGAAAGGAATAACCGGGCTGGAGACAGCCATCATCTTGATTGCTTTTGTAGTAGTAGCCGCGGTCTTTGCTTATACGGTATTGTCCGCAGGTTTGTTTGCTACCGGGGAAAGCAGTCAGGCAGTATATTCCGGACTGAAACAATCCCAGAGCACCATGCAGCTCAGTGGTGCTGTATATGGCTATGATGCAGACGACAACGACTATGTGGATAAACTGGAATTCGTGGTGAAACTGTGCCAGGGTGGGGAACCGATGGATTTTACCCCCGGTACCCCAGCTACTTCTCCTAATAAGGTCGTCATCTGTCTTTCGGGCTCCAGTCAGTATGTAGAGGAACTGGCGTGGTCGAAGACAGCCGTAGGAACTGATGATGGCGACAATCTACTAGAGGCGAACGAGGCATTCCGGATAACAATAGAAAACCTCGAAGACGGGGCAAACAACGGGTTGAATCCCGACCTAAAGAGGAAGCAACAGTTTTTATTGGAAGTCAAACCTCCTACGGGTGCGGTGCTGCCCATAGAGAGAAGACTTCCCAATGAGATTGATCCGGTGATGAACCTTAATTGAGGTATCAGTAAACAGAGCTTTTACATGATGAAACGCAGCTGGGAGTTGATCCCTGAGACATTGAGTTTAACTAGCGATGAGGCAATGGCGTTTCCCATATTTGGGTACATGTACCAGAGACCTTTCCTGAAGACCAATAAATTGGGAATCTGAGGGGGGGGAAGGAACATAGCAATGGCGAAGCTGATGAACAATGTAAACAGGGACCAGAGAGGAATAACCGGGCTGGAGACAGCCATCATCCTGATCGCTTTTGTAGTAGTAGCATCGGTATTTGCCTATACTATAATCTCTGCTGGACTGTTTGCCACTCAGAAGAGTCAGGAAGCTGTGTTTGAAGGATTGGAGGAAGTGCAGAGTACTTTAGAATTGGATGGCTATCTCATTGCTCAGGATACTGATGATAATGAGGCCGTGGATCAGATCAGGTTCTCTGTAAAGCTGGCGCTGATGGGTAAGCCGATAGATTTCTCACCCAAGGCAGTCAGTTCTTCTACCGATAACGCGGTTGTGCTTTGTTATATGGATAAGAACCAGTGGAAGGAAGATCTGTGCTTTACGGCTACAGCTGTTGGGAAAAATGATGGTGACTCTCTGCTAGAGCTGGATGAGAAGTTTGTGATCACCATCCCCAGGCTTGAAAGTGGGACACAAAACGTTCTTAGCCCTACTTTACTAAAAAGTACAACGTTCTCAATTGAACTCAGGCCACCAAATGGCGCGACACTCCTTCTTGAAAGAACCACTCCGGGCGAAATTGACAAAGTGATGAACATGCTATGAGGCTAGCGCTGTGTTGAGGGTATGGATGAAATGTAACACTAAAGAAGCTAAGGACCCGGATTCGCAGGTCGATGGATCCGGTTTTTGAAGAAATGCAAATCCTTGTTAATCAGAGGAGGGTATATGGTACATGAAAGAGAACGAGACCCCACTTAGTGTGGGGTATAGATATGAAGTTCAGTAATGAAAGAAAGGAGGAACAAACATGTTAAACAGATTTCTCAACCGAATGAACGAGAGTCAAAAAGGAATAACCGGGCTGGAGACAGCCATCATTCTCATTGCCTTCGTGGTAGTGGCTGCAGTGTTTGCTTACACTGTATTGAGCGCTGGTCTGTTCTCCTCACAGAAGAGCAGCGAGGCGGTCTACGCCGGGCTGGAAGAGGCACAGAGTACAATGCAGCTCGATGGCGCTGTCATGGGTTTTGCTTCTACTGCTGGTGCTGACCTGGAATGGGTTAAATTCACCCTGTCCAATGCCCTTGATGGAGAGGCGATCAATTTCACCGAGCCGACCTATCAAAGTTCAGGAACAGCTTCTAACTCCAGCAATAGTGTGATTGTCGTCTCTTACGTCGACAAGAACCAGAGAATTGACGACCTTTATTGGAGCTACAAAGTGGTGGGTGATGATGATGGAGACAATCTTCTGGAGGGAGGGGAAAAGTTCCAAATGACTATCCCGGGTAGCGTTACGGATACAAGCGACTTTACCTCGCTCCTTACCGACGATATCAGTGCTAACCACGAGTTTACCATTGAGATCAAGCCGGCTGCAGGTGCGGTGATGAAGATCAACAGGACAACTCCCGCATATATTGACAAAGTAATGAACCTGAACTAAGAAAATCGGAATGACACTATGGATCCGTGTTTTTAAACCTTCTGTCTGGATAGAAGGGGGAGAAGGACTTTCAAGAAAAGGAAAGGAGGAAAAATGCTAAAGAGATTTATGAATAAAGTAAACCGCTACCAAAATGGGATAACCGGGCTGGAAACGGCCATCATCCTGATCGCTTTCGTGGTAGTGGCTGCGGTGTTTGCCTACACCGTATTATCTGCAGGACTGTTCGCCACCCAGAAGAGTAGCGAGGCGGTCTATTCCGGGCTGGAATCTACCCAGAGTACCCTGGAAATGAAGGGTGGGGTAATTGCCTATGCTACCGGTGGCACTGCTCAATCGGGTCAGGCTACCGACCTTATATTGGACAATGGTGGTTCTGCCTTGACCAACGCTGGTACGTACGTAACCAGGTTACAGTTTACCGTGGCTAATGTGTTGGGTGGAGAACCTATTGACCTGTCACCCTCATACACAGTGGCGAGCACTGTTGATGCGCCAACCGATTTGACTATATCAAGTCCGGATAATCATGTTACCGTCATTGATTATGACGACAAATTCAATCACTTTGAGGATTGTACCTGGACTATCGACTATCTGGGTATGAACGACGGCGATAACCTGCTGGAAGCGGGAGAGAAGGCCCTGATGACCGTGTGGCTGGTGGAACATGACGGTACCGATTTCAACCTAGCCGCTTCAGGTGATACCGGCGCCTGGTTTGATGACGATGATGATACCAATAGCCAGCTTATAGATGCCAATCACCAGTTCAGACTGCAGATAAAGACATCTGAAGGCGCGGTACTCTCAATTGAGAGGACTTTGCCCGCTTACATAGACAAATCGATGGATCTGCACTAGACGTAAGCTTGAAACTTGAGTGTATTGGGGGGCAGATAAGTGCACCAAGTGCTGCTGCCCCTGGGAGTAAAGTTGATGGAACATTCGGAGGAATCTCCGCCTGCTCTTCGGTAACGGGGAGCAGGCGGGTGGGAACCCTCCGCAACGACGAATCTCGTGAGAGAAGGAGACAACAAATGTTGGCAAAAATGATAAACAATGATAAAGGTGTCACCAGACTTATGGTGGGGACCATGCTGGTTGCCTGCATAGCTGTTGCGGGACTGGTTGCCGCCGCGGATTTCTCCTCGGAGGAAAACAATACCCCGGTGTATGCCGGAATGAGCGGTAACGGTGCGCTTGAATTGAGAGACGCTGTGATTGCCCGTGGTGATGGTACTCAGGTAAGCGAAGTTGTTTTTACTGTAGCTATTCCTGATGGTGCTGATCCGGTCAATTTCACTGCACCTCCTGATAATGTAGTGACGGTTTCATATGTTGATGACCAGCAGCAAGTCGATAATCTTGATTGGGCCTTTGCCCAATACGGTCCTGGAGACTGGGACAACATGCTGGAGAAGAATGAGAATTTCCGCATGGCTATCCAGAGTCCGGATCCGGGAGCTGGCGGTGCCTTCAATATTGAAATCAAGACACCAGACGGGAAAGTGCTGACTATTGGAAGAGCTTTACCCGATGAAATGAAACCAGTGATGAATTTGAAGTAAGTATGGCTTGCGATTTGTTAAAAAGCCAGAAATAGCATTGTGCGTAAAGCAAGATATTTGACATATGCCGAGAATCTTTTCGATAGAGAGGTGAGAAAATGAGACAGATTGTTTCGAGAATTCACCATAGTGAAAGGGGTATAACCGGACTGGAGACGGCCATTATTCTGATTGCCTTTGTAGTGGTTGCTTCCGTGTTTGCCTACACCGTCCTTTCAGCTGGGCTGTTCTCTTCACAGAAAGCGGATGAGACAGTAAAGTCCGGGATTTCTCAATGCCAGGCTACCGCTGAGCTCAGGGGAAGCGTGCTGGCGTACAAGGGTACAGCAAATTCCGACGATTGCATAACCAAGATATCATTCACCATGGGCAACGCTTTGCTGGATGGCAAGGCAGTCGACCTGACCCCTCCTTACTACGTACAGGACGACGGCACACTAAAGTCCCCGGTGCTTGATGATTGTGATGATGCGTGGACCGAGCAAACAAATGTAACCGGTTCCATTGATTCTGCTGATTACCGGGAACCGCCGCGCAGTGTCAAGTTTGTGATAGGCACCTTGGGAGCTAACCAGGTAGTCGGAACCGAAGCATTTGCAAATACCGATTTGACCATTATGAACCAGGTTGCTGTATGGGCAAAATCCAGTGCGGCCCGGACTGCAGGGGATCTTCAACTCCGGTTGTATGACGGTGGAACCAGCGGGACCCTTGCTGCAAGCATGGATTTCCCGGCACTGGCCACAAACACCTGGAAGAAGTGCGTTCTTACGATCACTGACCCATCCGCAGCCGGAATGGATGGCGTGGATACGATAGCATTGTATACAACCACTGCCAGCACCGACAGTACAAGCATTCACCTTGATGAAGTGAAATCCATATTCACCGATGGTGAGTCGGTTACCCTGATCAGCTATAACGACAATAACCTCGTTATTGACGAAACTGCCTGGACTGTAGGGTTTTCAGGCGGATATGAAGACGATGGCGACTACTTGCTGGAAGACGCTGAGAAGGCTGTAATTACCGTGTGGTTACAGGATTACAATGGGGCTACTGGTGTTTGGAGTAATGGCACCAATGAGCTTGACCCATTCATCGATGATAATGCGAACCACTTAGGTGCCAATGACCTTTTCAGTATACAGCTTATGCCGTCTGTGGGGTCTACGCTCCTGATGGAGAAGCGGATACCGGCTTATTTGAGTCCTGTAATGCGCCTCAACTAGAAAGAAAAGATATATCGTAGTAGAAATTTGCCGAGTCAGCACAATGCTTGTTAAGACAACACTCAGCAGGGAGAATACCTGCTGAGTGTTGGCTACTAGAGTGGTGACGGCTAATAGGTGGTTTCTTGCCTGTCCCACAAGGAGCAAGCTATGGAACTGAGCCAGAGAGTAGACGAGCTCGAAGCCGAGTTGAAAATAGTAAAAAACGAGGTGCAGACCGTGCTCCTGGATATTAGGGAGCGCGTGCTGTCCTATTATGATAATCCTTTTCAGGTGATTGAGGCCAGGTCAGGAGGAAGCAAAGGGGACGTAGATGCCTCCATTATCGGAGGTGATCGTGGCGGTAGCAATGCGGCTCCTGCTCCTGCTGCTGCCCCAGCTGTTGCACCTGCTGCGGTTGAACAACAGCCGCTTGCGCCAGCGCGGGGCAGTGAGATCAGTGAGGGGGCAATGAAAATGGATGGTGGTATGCAATCCGGCGAATTGAAATTACTGGCGGATCAGATGCAACTTGAAAGACAGTCATTGGAACTGGAGCGACGAGCAATGGAGCAGGCGAACCAAGCGTTACAAGCCGGAGCTTCATCAATGGTGCCAGGCCAGTTTGGCGCGGCAACACCAGGGCAATTCGGTCCCACAGCACCCGGTCAATTTGGATCAGCAGTGCCAGGGCAATTCGGTCCTACAGCACCTGGTCAATTTGGTGCAGGTGCTCAGGCTATGCCGGGGCAGCCAATGATGCAACAACCAATGCAGCCAATGATGCAGCAACCAATGCAACCGATGATGCAGGCGCCACAGGGCATGCAGGGTTCTCAACCTATGGTTCATAATCATACTCACAAAAGGGACTACCCTGAAGATTTTGATGAAGAGGAAGGGGGGTTGGGTGATACCCGAGAGTCATATACTCGTCAGGGTGGAGCTCGCCAAGATCGCAGGCCATCCAGTGGCCAGGGAACACGCCCTGGTAGGAGAATGTCAGCGGAAAGAGATGACTCAGATGAGGAAAGAGGCCGCAGACCTGCCCGTCGGTTAAATGCCGGCAAGCGTCGTCCCGGAGAAGGCTGGATTACGCATACTGAAGCAGAGGAAGAAACTGCCGCAGAGGGCCAAGAGGTAAACCTGATGACCTTGATTGGCTTGGTGAGGTGGGTGGAAAAGAGTATTCAGAAGATAGGTAAAGAAAGAGTAGAAGCAATTGTGGAAATATACCGAACGGCAGGGTATCTTCCTTCAAGTTACAACGATACTATTCCCCAGGTCATTCGTCTGGCTGATGATGAGAAGCCGGAAGGGGTGATAACCATGGGGGATTCTATAAGTGTTTTGCTTCAACTCGATAGCCTCCTGGGAGGGAAATTCAAAACCGAATCAGCGGTTCTTTCCACCCTCTTTGGTGATGATGGAGGCTATCCGTGGACAAAGCAATAATCACCGTTCTTCTAATTATAGCCGGCGTGGTTTGTGTTTCATTTATGTTCAATGCCATTTATCCGGCTATTAACCGTGGCAGTGATGCCGTAGTCAGTATGACTTCGGTGGTGGATGACAGGATCAAGACCCAAGTTGATGTTATCCACACTGTAAGCGAATACGACCCCAATAATGGTCCCTCTTTTTGGAATGATACCAATTCCAATAGCACCTTCGATATTTTTGCCTGGGTGAAGAACGTGGGTACCTCCCGTATATTGGGCGTGGAACAAAGTGACATATTCTTCGGAACGGCAGGGGATTTCGAAAGAATACCGCATGAGGATTATGCTGCTGGGGTAAAGCCGTACTGGCAAGATAGTTTAGAGGATAGCACTACCGAGTGGGGACCCGGAAAAACCATGAAGGTCACCATTGTCCACTCAGGTAGCTATGGTGGTTCAGGACTTTCCGATAATACAACTTATCTCGTCAAGTTGATCATACCCAATGGCATAAGTGACGAGACATATGTAAGTTGGTAGCGTTGGCCCAATCATCTGATAACAGTATGAGCCGGAGTAGCAATGCTCGAAATGGTGGCTGGGACTTTCGATAGAATCAGGGTGATTTATGGAAAATGTACTTGTTGCCATATGTTGTATTGCCCTAATACTCTTTGGGGCGATGACTATAGCGCAAAGTTCTTTGTCGTCTACAGACGCTGTGGCAGTCGCATGGAAAGAAATGGAGAAAACCTCCGGAGAGATAGCCAGGACTAAAATATCGTCTCTGGGAGCAACAACGTCCGATGGTATTACCATCGATATGACTCTGGAAAATACCGGGGAAATCAAATTGGAGGATTTTAAAAAGTGGGACGTTATCCTCCAGTACTATGATATCTCTGATAATTATTTGATCAAGCGATTACCATATACTTCCGGTGCACTTGGCAACGACGAATGGACTGTAGAGGGTCTTTACCTCGATGCCAGCGAGAGTAGCGCTGAGGTTTTCGAACGAGGGATTTTCAATCCTGATGAGGAAATGAAGATTCGGATGCAGGTCAATCCGGTGGTGGGTACACCGAGTGCCAATTTAGTGAAAGTAGCTGCTCCTAACGGAGTTTCGACCTCTGCGATCTTCACCCGATAGAAGTGTAATACGTATGGATTTTGGCTGGAAGACGCGATTTTTGGGAATTAAAACTTGATGAAAAAAGAAGTCCGTAATCTCCTTATTGTCTTGATAGCCTTCATGATAATGGCCACCGCAATGGTAAAAATTATCGATCATGAGGCTGATAACCGGGTATCGACTCTTTCGCTAACTGACGTAGTACCACCATCAGGCGATGTGCTGTTTATGGTAGAGAGTAGCCCTTACGCTCGATATCTCAGAAGTGCTGTGGGAATATATTATGATGGGACAAGTTGGGATTTGCCCAAAATCACTGAAGTGTATCAATATCTTGATGGAGCCTCCGGTGCGAGTACCGTGGTTTCCCCCGATCCCGCCCATCTCTCACGCAGCTATCGGGATTATAACAGAGATGGGCTGAACGAGCTCTCCGTGCTGGATGCTCCTGACTGTCTTGAGTTGCCGGACAACATTACAGAGAGGGTGAAAGAACTCTCACTCAGGATCACGAGTGGTATGCCTACTCCATTTGAGAAGGCCAAGGCAATAGAGACATTCCTTCGGGTCAGGTTTGAATATCGGATGGACTATGAACCTCCACCGCCTGGCTGGGAACCAAATGACTGGTTCCTGTATGAGACAAGGGAAGGAATCTGCGGCAATTTTAATTCTGCTTTTGTGATACTGGCGCGAGCGTCCGATATTCCGGCGAGATTGGCGGCTGGCTATTATCTGATGCCAGGTAACAGGCAATCTCAGCCTGTGTATCCTAGCCAGGCTCATGCCTGGGCTGAGGTAGGATTTGAGGATTTGGGGTGGCTGGCCTTTGAAGGGGTTCCCCAATAGAATATAACTGATTGGCCAAGAGGATTGCTATGGCATTTTTACTAGACGACGAAAAAGAAAAAAAAGAGATAACCACCGGAAGCGCTGAGATTGATAGGAAAATGGGAGGTGGCATTCCTTCAGGTTCCCTCACACTTATTGAGGGGCAGTCGGATGCGGGCAAATCCGTACTCACTCAGCAGATGATCTGGGGCTCACTTGCTTGCGATTGCAGATGTACCTTGTTCACTACCGAAAGCACGGTAAAGAGCCTGATGAAACAGATGAACAGCCTTGGTCTTGATGTTCTTGATTATCTATTGCTGGATCGCCTCAGGGTATATCCAATACAAATGATGGGGGGGGATGTTGACCTTGATATGGCCTTAAAAGTGATCTCTGAAGCCATTCACAGAGAGACGGAAACGGATATGATAATCATCGATTCCCTTACAGCTTTCGTCACTCATGTTTCACTTGAATCGACCATTGGATTTTTTGAAGATTGCAAGAATCTCTGTAATGAAGGCCAGACCATACTTATCGTTGTCCACAATTACGCTTTCAACGAAAACTTACTCGTCCGCGTCAGATCCATGTGTGATGCTCATCTTAGCCTGACCATCGAAGTGATGGGTGACAAGCTCCTTAAATCAATGGAGGTTTCCAAGGTGAGAGGGGCCAGCCACACTACGGGCAATGTGGTTGCTTTTGAGATTGAGCCGGCATGGGGAATGAGGATAATACCGGTGTCCAAGGCAAGAGTTTAGTAGAATCGAGCGCCCCCTTATTGATCCGATTCGTGAATAGAATACATGCCGGGGAAACCAGATTTTGTATTTGGTTTCCCCGTTTTTTTACCTCTTGAACCACAAGTGCAGCACAAGCAGCTTGGCTGAGTGTAACGGGGTATTACTTTGGTACTACTAAGTTACACTGACTCAGAATTGGTGCCTTCACTATTTGTCCATTCCTATATGCATGCTACCATCATTTCAGGATAGCGAAATTGTGTGTCCTTCGTGTATTTGTTTTACAAGAGGGAATTCATTTCGGGATACCTCAAGTCAATAACTTGCAGCATTTCGAATAGATGGCTTGCTTCTAATATATACAGACAGTGCATGTCATTTTGTTCGAAATTCAGGAATCTCCTCTGTGAGAGATGGAGGCTTATTTGGCCATATGTTTGACTGATAAATGGGTGGTTGGATTCAACAGGAGTGTGTACGAATTTGATAGATATTGAAGCCGGGAGCAAGGACTGATGCCAGAGCTATTACTGCCATTTGAACCCATAGCGGTCACAGAGAGCACCGAAGAGCTGCTCGCCGGCGGTTTGTATGCCATGTTGCCCGAGGATCTGCAGGCTGCGGCAAGGGAGAATACCTATTTGCTGGAATATCTGCACATGTTGCCGATTGAAGAAATAGGCGTCCCCAAATTTCATAAGAAGCTTGCCAGATCCCTTAGTGACGAGAAAAACCCTAATATAATTTACCCAACGCAAGGTGGGGTTTTTGTTCATTTGTATCCAATGCCGCATAATGACAGGCACCTTTACATTCCCATAGAGCCGATTCTAACAATCAATATGGATACTATCATGCCAAGGATTGAGGAGCGTCTCCTCGACTATACCAAGGAGTTCGATTCTCTCCAGACCGATGATGAGATGAAGCAGGCTTTCATTACTGTACTTGACAAAATGTGCAAGGTTAAACATAAGAAGCGAATTAACGGATCAAACGGTGGATCACCTGCAGTGAACGGGAGTAACGGATCCGCAGGTAATGGGAAGTCGGGTGGTTTCATGGGTAAGTTGACTAGTATGATGCCTGGCAAAAATGGAGGTAGTGGGACAATAGAACTAACTCCGGAAGAGCTTGCTGCGGTGAAATACCTGACGTTGAGGGAAAAGGTCGGTGTTGGGCTTCTGGATCCTCTACTGGGTGATATTTATGTTGAGGACGTCAGTTGTAGCGGCATTGGCCAGATATTTATCGAGCACAAAATATTCAAGAGTGTAATAACAGCCATTAACATTCCTACTATGGAAGAGCTGGATGATTTTGCCCGCCGAATGTCTGAACGAATGAGGAGGCCGGTTACCCTCAATGAGCCCATCCAGGATGCTACTCTCCCCGATGGTTCGCGTATCAATATTGTATACGGAGAAGATGTCTCCAGACGAGGTACTAATTTCACTATCCGACGTGCTATGGGTACTCCAACCAGTATCATGGAGATCTGTGGGTTTGGTACCATGACCTACCAAATGGCGGCATATCTGTCGCTGGTGCTTGAAGAAAACATGAACGTTTTCGTTGCCGGGGAGACCGCTTCCGGTAAAACAACGACGATCAATGCAATCAGTGTTTTCATGCCGCCAACAATCAAGATTGTGAGCATTGAGGATACACCGGAATTGGTTATTCCTCATAAGAACTGGCTGAGAGAGGTCTCTCGCGAATCGAAGGATGGGAAAGGCGCACAAGTCGGTATGTTCGATTTGCTCAGGGCTGCCTTGCGACAACGCCCGAACATGATAATCATTGGTGAGATTCGAGGAGCGGAAGGATTGATCGCTTTCCAGGCGATGCAGACCGGTCACGGTGTAATGGCCACCTTCCACGCTTCTTCAGTGGAGAAACTCATTCAACGTCTCACTGGTGATCCCATAAACGTACCCAAGAACTACGTCGATTGTCTGAATTGCGTGATTATCCAATCGGCAGTGAAATTACCTAACGGGAAAGAGGCAAGACGTGTTCTGAGTATAAGTGAGATTATAGGATATGACTCGGTGTCTCAATCGTTTTCATTTATCCACTCGTTCCAATGGAACCAGGCTAAGGATGAGTTTGAGTTCCCCGGTCATATGAACAGCTTCCTTTTGGAAGAGAAAATTGCGCCTATGAGGGGGCTCCCCCCGGAGAAAAAGAGGAACATCTACAACGAAATGAACCGGCGGGCGCGTATCCTGGAACGATTACACAAAGAGAAAGGAGTAACTGATTTTTATGAGCTTCTCGACGTTCTTTCAACGGCTCGTAAAGAAGGGGTCTTCTAATGACGACGCTCAAGTACTAGCCAAAGGCCAGTATGTTGTTCAGAAGAAGAAAACAACAAGTACAAAGAACCAGGAGTTGTTGTACTTTGATCTTTTCTATCAACTGTCGTACATGTCATCCATTTCCACATCTGGCATTACGAGAGATCGTGTATTTGAGTTTGCCGCCCAACTTTCTGGCAGAGCATCAGGATACTTCAAAGAGATACAGCTGATAACCACCCAGCTCGGCTATGACTACGCCGAAGCATGCCGGATCGAGGGCGAATCCGTAGATGATGAGACGATACGGAATATTTTGCTGCGTATTTCCAGCTCAATGAATTCCGGCGAATCGGAAGGCGAGTTCTTTGGCCGAGAGGCCGATGTTTTCGGAACGAATTACGGGGACGATTATAATCGCAAGCTGGAAGGGCTCAAACAATGGACCGATGCCTACAGTGCCCTGATAATCTCCGCTGTCCTGGTTATCATCATTGGTGCAGTCTCGACCATGATATACGAAACAGATAAAGCATTTGTATTTACCCTCGTCGGGATTACCATAGGAATAACGATTTCCGGGTCATGGTTGATATCCATAATGTCACCCAATGAACTGGTACCACTCCAGCAGCCAAGCTCGCGTGAACAGAAACTTATGAGAATACTGGCCCTGACACTTGTACCTTCTGCCATAGTTTGCAGTCTCTTACTTATATCGAGCGGGGCAGGTCTGGGTTGGGCGCTGTTTGTATCTGCGATAATCATATTCCCGATTGGTTATGTGGCTGTTGCGGATGATAGAAAGCTTGCGGGGAGAGATAGAGATGTCGGCGCTTTTATGCGTTCATTGGGTGGTGTTACCACTGCAATAGGAGCAACAGTCACCGAAGGTGTGGCCAGGCTGGATCTGCGAGGCGTACCTGCACTAAAAGAAGAAGCTAACAAACTGAAGGTCAGGCTTCAAACCGGCATATTGCCTACACTGTGCTGGAAAAGGTTTGTACTGGAAAATGGTAGTACGGTAGTGAATCGAAGCGTTAGCATGTTCCGCGATGCTATGGCCCTGGGTGCCCCGGCGGAGGATGCCGGAAATCGCGCTTCCGCTTATGCCGTAAAAATTGATTCGCTGAGGCAGCGGCGAAGGCTCATAAGTAAACCGTTTGGTGGGCTGACATTCGTCATGCATGCAGCGGTCATCGTACTTCTGACGTTCGTAACCGAAGTGATGCTTATGTTCGGTAGCATGATATCCGGTGTTGAGGCCGATATACCAGGAGCGTCTTCCTCAGCCATTGGCGGCTACTTCTCCTTCAACTTCGCTGGATTGCAGTTACTCAATACTTTATTGATACCGGTTATCCTGGTTTTGACCGTGGTCAATGCGCTGACGCCCAAAGTGGTCGATGGGGGTCACAAGTTCAAGTTATTCTACAATTTATCCATTACTATGTCTATTTCCGGTATAGCTATGATTATGGTGCCGCATTTTGCGATCATGATCTTTGGAAGCGTAGGTCGCTAATTATTTGTTGTTTGTCATTGTTCACAGAAGTGTTGATATCAAAGCAGGTGACACGCGGAGTGGATATCTTCGAGGAACAAGGAGAGCAAGATGGGCTTAAAGGATAAGATCAAAAAAGGTTCTGGGGATAAAGGTGCTGATGATATCGGTGGAATAGTCCCTGATAAAGCAGAAGCTTCAAAGACAGTCACGGGTTCAGCAGCAGATGGAAATGCTCAGGGAAGTGCACCTCCTGCGGCACCGGCACCGGCACCACCGCCACCACCCAAGGAAGAGGAAAAGAAAGCTGATAGTGGTGGCGCTCTTTCAGGTCTGGATATCTTTAGTCAGGAAACCGGCAGCGATGACGAGGGTAACAAACTAGCGGACCAACTACCTGAAGTTGATATTCATGGCTTGCTCAGAGAATGTAAAGAAATAGCGGCTGAGCTGGCAGCGGGCAGTGAGTGAAATGGTGGGGATGATCCGTGCAAGTTAGTCACAAACGGTGCTTTGTATCATTAAGCTCAACTCATCCCCGAAATTCATATCCTGAACAGATTTTAGTGTATACCCCCAGAAAAACCGAGGGTTAGTCCACTTTCCAGTTTTGGCTACTCAAGGCATACTATGTGTGTTTGAGACGTCTTAGACTACTCTGACTTGAATTGTGCACACTTAGGCAAAAGCAGTTTAACATCAAGTATGAAAGCTAGCGGAGCCTCAATAGATTTAAATTCAGGATGGTTCTGCAAACTCCGATAAAGGCAAACCGGGAGAAATCCCGGGACGCAAAGCCAAGGGTCTAAAGCCATTTGAGGTCATGACCGTCTGGTTGCCGAAGAGTAAACACCTGCTTTGTTAGAATACTCTGGCTTAGTTGCGTAAGAAAGGGATGCCTTAATCGGGGCATCCCTTTTTTTATCAATTATTTTCGAGATGAACTTCGAGTAATTTAGGGAGATTTTAAAAATGCCGATGGAGATTGAAGGCCAAACCTTCCACAAATCAGCTGAAGCTTGCAGTATGGCAGGTATAAGCAAGAGCACCTTGCATCGTTGGATTAGAGAAGGTGTGGTCCCGGAAGTGAAACACAAGGACAGAAACGGATGGAGACTCTTTACCCAGCAGGAAATTGAAGGGATAGAGGCTGAAGATACCAGAATTTACAAAAGATAGTTATTTGAGACTATAGGCGATGGAACGAATATCAATGCACATACGTAAGGTTTTCGCCTGTTATTAGCAGGTTACCTCAGTTAAAGGCAACCTGCCCCAAAATAAACCATCGAGATATTTGACTTAACGATTCTATTAAACGGGAGGATCCAAGCATGGCGATATATGATGATGCAGTAGTCACAGCCAAAACTTATATGGGACCGGCGGCCGGAAAGTTCATAGACAAACAGATCAAATCTGTAGGAGCTGATCCATCTTCGCTGGGTGCTCAGCATATAGATGCTCTCGCTACTGCCTGTTTCAACGCAGGCAAGATGCTCATTGGGGATGACAAAGCTCAGGAGTTCAGTAATAAGATCAAAGCCCTTAAGTGATGAGATATCGGCGTCTATCAGAGTGAAGACTACGCCAGTATAAGATTGATCATAAGCGAATTGTACCAGCGCATGCACTCTGGATGGGGTAGAGCCGCGAGGTGTTTAGAGTATGCCAAAACAAATTAAAGGCCAGACATATTACAGGACTACCGAGGCCTGCAATATGGCCGGCATAAGCAAAGCGACCCTCTTCCGCTGGATAAAAGAGGGCATCATGGAGGACGTTGGACGTAAAGACAGGAATGGTTGGAGATTGTTCAACGAAAAGTATATTGCGAAGATCAAGGCTGAAGCTACAAGAGTCGATCGAGGATGATATTTAGCGGAAATTAGCAGAGGGATGCAAATACAATTACTTAGTATAGTCATGGAAACATAGGGTATATAGAGAGAGGTCAAGGAGAATTAAATCATGGCTCTATATGATGACGTGGTAAACCTATCCAAGCTATACCTGGGTCCAGCTGCCAAGAAGTTTATTGATCGGCAGATCAGCGGACACATTGAAGTAGAGGCGTCTCCACTTGCGCCGAGTAACCTCGATGAACTGGCTAAGTGGTGTTACACCTCAGGAAAATGATGGATGAAGCAAAGGCCCAGGAGTTAAGCGAAAAAGTAAAGGCACTTAAATAGTAGCGATAGATTAGATTAAGGGGGGATTAGATGACGGAATATGATACTTCCTGATTTGGGGGAGCATTTGGATTATTGGTATTAGAATAGGAGGGGCGACAAATGGCAAAACAGAGGACGTTTTTCAGGAGTCTGAGGGGCAAAGTCAGCCTTCAAATGTTGATAGTCAGCCTGGTGCCGATACTGATAGTAGGCGGCTTAGTATATAACAGTATGTCCAGCGCAGAGCAGTCGGCAAGTGATAGCCTGAGTGAGAGCCGTGCTGCGCTGGAGCAGGATACAATTGGTGCGAACAAGGCTGCCCAGGCCTGGGGTCTCTCTGTAGATATGGAGAAATGGATCGCCGAGCGTGTTGGAGAGGTTAAATCCTGGGCGCGTAATAGATCGATTGTTGAGGTTGCCAAAAGTGGGGAAGACACCGATAGAGTGGCTTGGAGCTTCCTGGCGAGAGAGGTAGCAGGTTTTGCGTTTTATGACGAAGCCCATGTCACTGATCCATCGGGCGGGACCTTGATTACCACCAGTTTTTCAGCAGCGTATGATGAACCAGCCAATTCATCGTGGCAACAAGCCTGGGATAATGGCTTTTATGTGAGCGAAGTCTATCTCCCGGATAAGGGGATCAAACCTCCATATTTGATTGACATCGCTGTTCGGATTGAGGATTATTCCGGAGATGATGCTTTTGGCGTAGTAGTTGCTTCGGTGGTGGTTCATCCCCAGGGTTTAAACCAGGAATTCACCTCCAAGGTTCGCGATAGCAAGATATTGGTGTGGAGTCGCACTGGGAAGCTCATTGCTGACTCTGGAGACGTCGATCGATATCTCTCAGGGGAATGGACCTGGACTGAGGCTGAACAAAATGTAGTGGATATGATCACGAATGATACCGAGGTCGTTGATGGCAACTATGTTATAACAGACGATTTTGTGGCGGGTTATGCTCGTGCAGCCAACAAATCAGCCAGTATTCAATTTCCTGATTTTGATGGCCTGGGATGGATGATAATGGTGGAGCAACCTGAAAGAGAGGCATTCGCCGCACTCGATAGCCTGGAGGATCTTGAGAATGACCTCGAGGACAGCACCAGCAACATGGTTTTTACTCTCCTAGTAGTGCTGGCAGCAGTCTTTGTTGTCGTGATGGGAGTGGCGTTCTATATGAGCCGGAGCATAACCAGGCCAATCGCCCAGCTTAATGACGCAGCTGAAAAAGTCAGTATGGGTGATCTCGATGTTACCGTTGACGTGAAATCTGATGATGAAATCGGTGACTTGGCGGAGAGCTTCGGACGTATGGTAACGGCTGTACGCTTCCTATCTGAAGACGACTAAATACAACGATGAACCATATAAGAAAGGCAGGAGCACTTAAAATGTGCTCCTGCCTTTTATTTTTGTTGTATTTAATGTCAGGAGAGTAAAGTTCTGAAATGGTTAAAAATCTCGACCTATTATTTGACGCCGCCTAATCAATATTCGGTGCCAATCGCTGTAGCAGTAGATACCCTGAAAAGCCAGACCCCCAAGGAATCCATATGTTACGTGCGGGCCAAACAAGAAAAAACCGGAAGCGGCACTGGCACTCAACAGGCTCAGCGAGCAGACCCAGTGGTGCAGATGTAATTTCCATTTCCCCATGGGGATTACTATTGATTTTACTCTACCGGTTTGACCTTCTTGCCTGCCGCCTCCCAGTTTTCCGGCCAAGTGCCCGACAAGCCAGCTGAAGACAAAAATATAGCCAACCGTTAGGCTGGCAGCTACTATCGATACTGTGCCCAGTGCGCTCTTCTTCAACTCTTAAATGCTCCTTTGGCTAATCCCCATTGCGCACAGGATGCGATAGGGATTATATATACTATAGAATACTGGCTCGAAGGAGATATTGTCAATGACACGATTGTACTTAACTGCCATTCTTTTCAATATTCGAGTTTGCGGGTAACTCTTTCGGGTGGTTTTAAAACCAGGTTGATGACGGATGCCATAACGATAATTGCCCCAGCTATGATGAAAGCTAGCGTGTATTCTTCAGTATCTCCGTAGATGAGTCCGCCGGAGAGAGCTCCGAGAGCGCCACTAACCGATGCGCCGGCCAGCATAATCCCAAAAATGGTTGCCCCGGAGGTTGTACCGAAAAACTCTGAACTCATCTTTACAATGAGAGGCAGAGTTCCCCCGTATCCCAGTCCATAAAGAACTCCAATTACATAGAAAGAGGGTAGATCGTCTATCCAGATCAACAAGGTGAATACTATAATCTGCAGTCCGAGGCATACCGCGACTGTCACTCTATTCCTTATTCGATCGGCAGCACCACCGCTGATGATTCTTCCGGCAATTCCGGCTCCTCCAATAAATGAAAGTACGGCTCCGGCCGGGACGGGATCGAATCCGTTATCTTCGACGTGTGCTACCAGGTGTGCCATCACCAGATTAGTGCCAAAAACCAGTGCAGCGAAAATGGCAAGTAAAAACCAGAACGAAGGTGTTTGAATTGCTTCTTTAACTGACCAGTCGCTTTGGGTGCCTTTCGCGTTCATATTGTTCATCTGACTGATCTCGTTGGGAGGATTCCTCATCAGAAATGCTGCAGGGATACCCAGTACACAGATTATTACAGCCATGATAGCCACAGAATCTCTCCAACCGAACTCAGTGATGAAGTACTTGAGTAGCGGTGGCAGGATTATTTGCCCAACTCCAACTCCGGCGGCTACTACCCCCAATGCCAGACCTCTTCGTGCATCGAACCATTTAGCGACCGTTGCCAGAGGAGGCACGTAGGCTGCTCCCATTCCGATGCCAACCATCAGGCCAAGGTATATATAAAATTGCCATGCGGCATTGACCTGCGATATCAAACCGTAGCCTATCGCGATGAGACACACGCCTGAGGCAACAATCCATCTAGGGCCGTATTTGTCACAGATGCGTCCCATGATGATTGCAAAGATGCCGTGGATGATGAGGTAGAGAGCAGCTGCGCCGGAGTATGTGGCTCTACTCCAGCCAAGGTCCTCCTCAATTGGAGTAAGAAAAGCACCCACAAAAGAGTAATATGCGCCATAAAGTACCATCACCAGCACGAAGCCTGCCGCAACGATTACCCACCCGTGATATAGGCCGGTGGGTGTTATTTTTCCAGCTCCGGTATCGTTGGTAGTTACCTGGTTTTGTCTTCGAAGAATATTGGGCATCTTTCAACTTGTGCCATTATTAGCCGATGGCAAAAATTCTCTCTAATATGTCCTTCATTTCGTTGCGATTAATGCAGAATAGCAGTCCATGTTTCTTGAGTAATAATCGGGTAATACCCATCGAGGTGGTTTATCGGGTCGATCACAAGATCGTTTGAATTAGTGCAGTACTTGTGAAAGATATTGTCCCGTGAATGATTTTTTGACTGTGGCAATTTTTTCCGGTGTGCCGATGGCAACTATCTGCCCCCCCCAGTCTCCCCCACCGGGGCCGAGATCGATGATCCAGTCGGCGCACTTGATCAGGTCAAGGTGATGCTCGATCAGGATCACGCTATTCCCTGCATCGACTAATCTTTGTAAAACCTTGAGAAGGGCTGCAACATCGTGAAATGACAGGCCTGTGGTTGGTTCATCGAGGATGTAGAGCGTCTTGCCGGTAGCGCGTTTGGAAAGCTCCGTGGCCAGTTTTACCCTTTGCGCTTCTCCACCGGATAGGGTTGTAGCTGGTTGACCCAGTCGGATATAGCCCAGTCCAACGTCTCTGAGCGTACCGAATTTGGATTTTAGGGCCGGGAAGTTTTCAAAAAAGCGAAAAGCTTCTTCCACAGTCATTGCCAGTACTTCGGCGATGTTTTTGCCTTTAAAACGAATTTCCAGGGCTTCACGATTGTATCGCTTTCCATGACATATTTCGCATGGGACCGTGACATCGGGAAGGAACTGCATTTCGATCTGAATATAGCCTTCACCGCGACAGGCTTCGCAACGCCCGCCTTTGACATTGAAGGAGAACCTGCCAGGTTTATAACCTCGCGCACGCGCTTCGGGGGCAGTGGCGAACAATTCGCGAATGCGGGTGAACGCGCCAGTGTATGTTGCCGGATTTGACCGAGGGGTTCGTCCGATGGGAGACTGATCGATATCCACTATTTTATCGATATGTTCAATTCCCAGGATTTCATCGCATTTGCCGGGTTTGTCTTTCGCCCTGTAGAAAAATTGGGCCAGCCGTTTGTGCAGTATTTCATTTATAAGGGTGCTTTTACCACTACCGGAAACACCCGTAACGCAGACAAAAGACCCAAGAGGGATGCTGACATCGATGTTTTGTAGATTATTTTCTCTGGCCCCTTTGATGATCAACTCATTGCCTGAGCCGGAGCGTCTTTCAGCGGGAATCGCTATTTCCATGGTACCGCTCAAATACTGCCCGGTGATGGATTCGGGGCACGCTTTGATCGATTCAATCGGTCCGGTAGCCATAATTTGACCGCCATGTTCACCTGCGCCAGGGCCGAGATCGATAATCCAGTCGGCAGCGCGCATCATGGCTTCGTCATGTTCCACGATGAGTATGGTGTTACCAAGGTCCCTTAACTCTTTCATCGTTTCGATGAGTCTTGAGCCATCCACCGGATGCAGTCCCACGGTTGGTTCGTCACAAATATAGAGCACGCCCATCAGACCGCTTCCGATTTGAGTGGCCAGTCGAATTCGCTCGGCTTCCCCGCCAGAGAGAGAGCCGGAAGGTCGATCGAGAGTGAGGTAATCGAGTCCTACATTCATCAGAAATCCAAGGCGTGATCTGATTTCCTTAAGTATCTGTTGAGCGATCGTCTGCTCGCGATCATTTAAAATCGGCTTCAGCTTCGTGTCGTTCGCTCCATCGAGTCGGTCGATCCATTCCAGCGCTTTAGCTATGGAGAGAGAAGTAACCTGGGTGATATTTATATCTCCGGTGGTTACTGCCAGCGCTTCCGGTTTGAGTCGTTGCCCATTGCAGGTAGGGCACGGATTGGAGCTCATGTAGCGTTCGATATCAGCGCGAGAATTCTCACTTCCAGTTTCCCGGTATCGCCGAGAGAGGTTTGGGATGACACCTTCAAACCCTGCGGAACGTTCCCGAACCTGGCCAAATTGATTGCGATATTTGATCCTTTCGCCCTTCTCTCCATAGAGAACTATGTCAAGCTGATCTTTCGTTAAATCCTTTACCGGGACTCGGGTGGAAAAGCCATGGCTTCGTGCCAGGTCGTTGATCTGATACGCGTACCAGTAGCTCATAGAGCCCGATCTGGCCCATGGGAAGATAGCTCCTTCATCCAGAGAGAGGTTTGGATCAGGGACGACCAAGGTGGGATCTATCTCAGCCTTACTGCCAAGCCCGGTGCAGACCGGGCAGGCGCCGTGTGGGTTATTGAAACTGAAAGTTCTTGGCTCGATCTCTTCAATACTTATTCCGCAGACCGGACAGGAAAAATGCTCACTGAATAAAAGCTCCTCCCCATCCATGATTGAGATCAAGACAATGCCTCCGGCCAGTTTCAGAGCCGTTTCTACGGAGTCGGCCAGCCTGCCGGCTTGCTCTTTATCTCCGCTGATCAACCGGTCAATAACCACTTCGATGGTGTGCCGTTTGTATTTTCCCAGATTAAACTCTTCGGTCAGTTCATGGATCTCTCCATCGACCCGTACCCGAACATAGCCGCTCTTTCTCAAGTCTTCGAAGACCGACTGGTATTCACCTTTGCGATCTCTTACCACAGGAGCCATTACCATGAATCGTTGACCTTCCGGGAGAGCGAGAACGGAATCTACGATCTGTTGCACGGTTTGCCGGGAAATTTCGCGTCCGCACTGGGGACAGTGAGGGTGGCCAACCCTGGCGAAAAGGAGCCGTAGATAATCGTAGATTTCGGTTACGGTACCCACGATAGAACGAGGATTTCGGCTGGTACCTTTTTGATCAATAGCGATCGCCGGACTCAACCCTTCGATGTAATCGACATCCGGTTTTTCCATCTGCCCCAGAAACTGGCGGGCATAGGCCGAAAGTGATTCCACGTAGCGGCGCTGCCCTTCGGCATAGATCGTATCGAAGGCGAGAGAACTCTTCCCGGACCCGGATACACCGGTAATGATTACCAGCTTATCCCGGGGAATGGTAATATCGATGTTTTTGAGGTTGTGTTCGCGAGCGCCTTTAATGAAAATTGAATCTAGGGACATGATTGTTCCAGCAGGTTCATTTTAACAGAGATTGGCAGAGCTTGACAGTGGCTAGCTTTTAAACATACTCGAAAGTTTTGAACTTCGGGTATGTTGGCCTGATGCCAGTTACGTAGCGCGAGGCTTGAGCCTCGCTGGCAGCGACCCTAAAGGGTCGCGTTACATTATTATTCCGGCAATTAAATGAGGACATAATCACCTTTCATGTCATTCCCGCGAAAGCGGGAATCCAGAGGGGCGAGGAAAGTAGATTCCGGCTAGGAGGCCGGAATGACATGCCGTATTTGGTTGACGGATTGATAATTACCCCAGGATCAATCTTTGCGGATCGCACACTTCGCGCAGTATTCTGAGTTCGTCTGCTGAGGGTGGCGGTATTTCGTGCGCTCTGGAAATGTCTATTCCAAAGCCCATGTTGGCCAGGATTTTCTTGGGAGTGATTCCATTGTAGTATCCATCGAGGTACATTTCTTTGGTGTTTTCATCAAAACGCATCGTGGCCATATTGGTTATTACGGCCACTGGACCGCCTTTTGAAAGCCCCTCTTTTTCTCGTCCTCTGGGTCCATCCAGCCAACCCGGACTGGTAAGATAATCCAGTTTGGTTACAAACCTTCTTTTCTCCTGCTGCATGAAAATGATGGTTTTGCCCACAAAAGAGGCCACATCGCAAGCTCCCCCGCTCCCAGGAAAACGAACTGTAGGATTGACGTAGTTCCCAATAGTTGTTGAGTTGAGGTTGCCGAACATATCTATTTGAGCGGCTCCAAGGATTCCCACAACGTGTTGTCCGGTAGACTGGTTTTGCATGATGGCAAAGGCATCTGCCAGCCCGCTGTTCATTGAGCTACCATACATAATCCGGGAGTCGGATACGGCCAGTGGTATCTCCTCGAGTTTGGGATCGATGGCTCCGGTTTCGAAAATGATCACACTCTCGGGCGCGCTGATGTGCTTGGCGGCCATGGCTGCAAGCATGGAAACACCGGTGCCGCAGAATACGATATCGCCATCCTTGATCTCCCGTGCGGCGACGATAGCCATCATTTCCCGTGGTGAGTAATCGAATTTCATTTTCTTTTTGGTCATCTTCTATCCAGTCCAGATGCGTAACCGGTTCGGGGGTCTGCGGCGATGCTTTTCAACCGTTTCTGCCCGATCAAATCGAGTAGTTCCCGGTGGTTACTTGTTCCATATATAAATCGATTGAGATAGTCCTTGAATCTGGTATCATCTTTTGCATATTCTGCATATTCATTTAGGTAGATCGGATCGTAATCGTAATACCGATAGCAGGCCGTGGGATAGGCTCCAAAAGGAACGTGTACGACGGCATCCACATGAAAAAAGGGTATCTGGTTTTGGTCGGGATATTCTCTCAGCTCACTGGTATCCACCAACTCCTCACAGGTAACGATGAGATACTTGGCCGATTTGGCTTGCTCGATATCAGAAAAGGTTAGACCTTCCATGCGCAATGTGCCTTGTCGATCACATTTCTGAACATGGATGATAGTCACGTCAGGATTGATAGCCGGAACAAGCACGACTTTTGAAGTGTCGAGCCAGTTTCCAAAAGGATTTTCCATGATTACCAGTTTGTCATCCGGCAGTTTCGGGTCGTCTTTTCTCAATTCTTCCGAGAAACCCCATCGATCAGTAATGTCTGTCCCTAGAGAAGATCGAGTGGGAAGAAAGGGTACTCCCATGGCACCGGCGAGGAAGCGCAGAGTCATTTGGTAGTTGGAATAGTCCTCGATGAGAATAGCTCCGTCCTGCGCGGCTTGTTGAAACCGGATGCAAGTGGGTGCGAATCTGCCGTTACCGCCATAAGCTATTTCCAGTTTCCCCACACATCCCGCACCAATCAGTTCATCCACACCTTGCCCATTGGAATGGGCATATAAATGGAGGTCCGTGATTGCTTGCCGGATGATCTCATAAACTGCGGCCATGGGGTTTCGGTTAACTGTAAATCCCCCGATGGAAATATGAGAGCCCTGGGCAACATATTTGCTAATGGCCCTCTTTAGGTCTGTTACTTTGTCTTGAGAAGTGTTCATAATTGCTCGGTTGAGTACCCCTTCTCGCCTAAGAGATTGATAATCCCGTTTTCCCCCACCAGATGAGCTGCGCCAACGACTACGAAATACGTTTCATCATCTTTCAGAAAATCTTCGATTTTGTCTACCATGCCGAAATTCCTCTCATCGAGAAACGCTTCGTTAACGGGTACTAGTTCAGGATTTCCCGAAGGATCATCGAGTGCAATGTTTTCCATAGCTGTAACATCGCCTGTTTCCCATGCGTCGAACAAACTTTCTATTTCTTTTTTGGTGGCCATATTTTCAACCACATCTTCCAATATCAGTATCTGTATCTCATCGGAAAACCCATCCAAGAGATTGATTTGGAATTCCATTGATTCCAATTCGATGATATCTTTACCTTCTTCATGTGCTCTGTTCAGGAAATGCGTATCAATGCCGTAATCGCTACTATACCCAAAGCTCGTCATTTGTAATTCTTCAATCGTAGTAGTCACCACCCACGGCTCGAAGGTATTGACTATGAATATACCCCATCCAAGCTCCCCTAACACCTCATCGACTTTCTCATAAAGGTCTGCCGAGATATTGTCCCGGAGCGTCTCTCCCGTGGGGTACTTGCCCTTGATCAGTAACATGTTGCTCACTTCCATGTCAATGCCAGTAATATCCACTTCCACCGCTAAATTCTGTGATATGTCATACGCATCTTCTATTGCATCAGCAAATGGGTAAAGGTCGGCGCTGGCCATATGGATAGATCCCAAAACATAGACTGTTGTACTTTCTGAAGATATTTCCCAAAGGAAGGACTTTTCAGGACCCTTGGTATCGTCCGAGTTTGAACAACCTGCTGTGAGGCTAATCACTAGAATCAGGATCATAAGGATAGTTGTATATTTCTTCATTTAGGAATACTCTCTTTTTTTGTAACGGGGCATATGAGGTTGCTCTTACGGGGACATTGTAGCAGGGACACCAAAGTATGACAATCTGACTAAAAAGACTGATACTTGAATCCAGTCGGTTCATGTATGATAATTTGTGATTGGAAAGATGAAACAAGTGTCTGAGAATAATCAAGCTTTACTACCTATTTATAGGATAGAGAACCCGATCGAGTGTTATATTATCCAGCGAATCAATCGGTTTGTTGTGGAAGTGCAAATAGAGGAGAAGCTGTTTCGAGCATCCATCAATAATACCGGGAAACTCACTCAGTTTCTGGTCAAGGGGAAAAAGGCGTTCTGCCTCAGCCACGACAAACCGGGGAAAACCGATTTTAAACTCTTTTCCATTATGGATGGCGATCACGCAGCGATCATTGACACTCGGCTACAAATGAGGGCTTTTGAAAGATCGATAGAGATGGGGCTTATTCCCTGGTTGCGCGGGTATGAAAAATTCAAAAGGAATGCCAGGTTGGGGAGTTCGCTGATCGACTATTTAGTGGAAGGCGATGGCCCACAGTTGTATTTGGAGGCCAAGAGTGCTGTGATGAGGGAACATCGTTATGCTATGTATCCTGATTGCCCTTCCGCAAGGGGACGAAAACACATTTCAGAATTAACAGAGCATGCCAACCAGGGGGGTAAGGCGCTCCTATTGTTTATTGCTGCTTTACCCAGCGTAGAGGCGTTCAAACCTTATGAAGTTGGCGATCCTGAATTATATGAGTTATTACAAAAGGCTCATCGAGCCGGTGTGGAGATAAGATCGATAGGAATGTCTTATCATCCCCAAGACACTTACATTCATGTTTTTGCCCCGGACTTGAGCGTGGAACTCCTCTAGTCCATAAACGAATTTAAGGGTACTTAGGGAAAATACGGATTGACAATACATGGGTGTAAACGGTATGATTTGGAGCTAAGGGATCTTCAATTTTTGCAGTCAAAAAAGTGCTCCTCCCCCTAGTCGTTGGCATTTGGCTTGCTGACAGAATCTCCCTACTATAATAAATTCCTTCGATTGCTTGTGTTGATATGGTAGAAAGAAAGGGTACACCGGATATTCTTGGTGACTTGCTGAGCGTAGGGAAACCTCCTAAGCGCGAGCCAGAGGACATATCGAATTCGGGCCTCAACGTTGAGGCTGCTTCGGTTAATAAAGATCAGCCTGTTGCTAAACAACCAAGTGTACCTGTAAACATGAACCCCACTGATATTGAAGCGCAGTTCGCTCAAGCTACTAACACGCTAGCTCTCCTTGCTCCGGTTGTGGGCAGTCAGAGACTGCTTGAATGGCTGGACGATATGAGGAATACACTTGGCAGAAAGGATCGCCAGAGCGCTCAATCTATCCAGGCGAAACCGAATATCGCAGCTTGGGTGAAGCAACATCTCAGTGCCAGAATGGCGGCCGTCGATCACATGGCTACAGGTCTTCTGGTGAATGTTCGCTACAACGTCGATGTGTGGGCTCGCATTAACTGCGAACAGTTCAACACCGAATATGATCTCTGGGTTGAATACCGGGAAAAGAATGCATCGATAAAGACGAAAGATATTTATTCGCTGGTGAGGAAGGGAATCGATGTGTTTTATGCTGCTCGGGCCCACAAACGAGACTTCTGGTTCGATAGATTAATGCTTGTCTCCTCGTCACCGTTTGATCTCTCGACCATCTCCCTGGCCGAAGATTACGGTGTTATTTGTGTATTGTATGATGGCACCGACTTTGAGATTAAGACGGATATAGACTGGCAACTCAAACCCACTTGGCTTAGACACGCTGAGGAAGCGTTAGAGGGATTGCAGGGCTGATCCCTTTCCCGCTGATAACCCCCGTTCCACCTTTGGCTCCTACTTCAAAAACGGCATTAGTAGTATAGATTTGCCTCGTTGAAAAGCCAGTTTCTGCAGCGGTTGTAATAATCCGATTCCAGAGTTTTACTTTGAGGCTGGTACTACTATCCGCTACCAGGGGAAGAGTTCGCTAATTGGTATTTGAAATCAGACCTTTGAAAAAACCAATGCCCCATTTTGCCCGCCAAAACCAAAAGCATTCGATATAGCCACATCAATGTTCGCTTCGCGGGCCTCATTGGGCACTACATCAAGATCGCATTCCGGGTCCTTGGTCTCGTAATTAATTGTGGGTGGAAGTATTCCGTGGTGTACAGTAAGCACCGTAGCAGCAGCTTCGATAGCCCCTGCTGCTCCCAGTGTGTGACCTATCATGGACTTGTTTGAGCTTACTGGTATTTTTCTATCTCCAAAGGCTCGGTGAATGGCTATGGTTTCTATTTTGTCATTAACTTTAGTTGATGTGCCGTGGGCATTGATATATCCGATATCCTCCGGATTGACTTCTGCATCTCTCAAAGCGTCCTCGATGGCAGCCGCAGCCCATTTGCCGTCTGGTTCGGGAATAACGATATTGTATGCATCGGCGGTCATCCCGAAACCTTTGAGTACTGCTAAAGGTTCGGCCCCTCGTTTTTGGGCATGTTCCAGAGTTTCGAGAACCAGCACACCGGCTCCCTCTCCGATCACAAATCCATCACGATCAGCATCGAACGGTCGGCTGGCCTTTTCAGGTTCATCGTTTCGTTGCGAAAGAACGCTCATGCAACCGTAGCCATCAACAACCAGAGGGGTAATGGTAGATTCGGTTCCTCCGGCAAGCATCACATCTGCCCTTCCTTCCCTGAGGATTCCCAATGCTGTGCCGATAGAGCAAGCACCTGTAGCACAGGCCGTGGCAATTGCCAGGTTTGGTCCGTGAATGCCTAAAACGATTGCTGCATTGGCTGCCGGCATGTTGGGGATAATCTTGGGAATCGCCAGGGGATTGACAGATCCTGGGCCTTTCTGTTGGAAACGATCGTGTTGTTCTTCGATGTTGGCATAATCACCCGCTGCTGATCCGATGACGCACCCGACTCTCGCTAGGTTCTCTTTTTCGAGATCAAGGCCTGCATCCTTGACTGCCTCTATTGCAGCACAAGAAGCCAACTGCGATACTCGGGCCATTCTACGTGCCTGTTTGCGAGAGATATAATCTTCGGGGTTGAAAGAAGAAACTTCAGAAGCTATCTGGCTCAGGTGACCATCCGGATCAAATGCTCGAATGCGCTTGATACCGGATTTGCCGGATATCAGAGAGTTCCAGAAATCGGTCCTATTGCAACCGATGGAAGTAAATACTCCGATACCGGTAACAACGATAGTCTTCTTCCCCGACATTGTCATCATGCATTTCTGCTCAAGTGGTAGGCAGTTTCTTCGGATAGTTGATCAATGAGCTGTTTAACCGAAACGATCTCGGTGCATCGGTAAGAGTTTGATCCTGAGAAGGCAAATGCTTCATCAAAATTTCCCTCCGCGGCGTTCACCAGAACCTTAGCGATGCAGTATGGAGCGGTTTTGGGATCACAGGTTCTGAGGCATTTGTAGGAGCATTTAAAGGGAACGGTTTCGCCCCTTTTGATTTTCGCTACAAATTCATTGTTGAGGACTCGTCCGGGCATTCCCACGGGACTTTTGATAATGGTGATATCTTCTTCCCGCGCATTAAGGTATGCCTGTTTAAAATCAGGGTGCACGTCACATTCATTTGTGCAGACAAAGCGGGTTGCCATTTGAACACCGGATGCACCCAGTTTAAGAACGTGTGCAATATCCTTCCCATCAAAAATGCCACCCGCGGCGATCACGGGGATAGGTGGATCATATGAATTGGCAGCTTCGATCACCTCGAAGAGCATTTCGTCAAGTGAAGGGTTTTTCCCAGATAGTAGTTCCTCATATCCGAATCCCAAGTGACCGCCTGCCTTGGCCCCCTCTACGACTACTGCATCCGGGGTTTTGTTGTACCGCCTTTTCCATTTCCTACAGATGATGTGAAGCGCTCTTGCTGAGCATACAATGGGGATTAGCTTGGTTGACGTTCCTTGGGCAAATTTGGGCAAATCGAGGGGAAGTCCAGCACCGGAAATAATCAGGTCCACACCTTCCTCAGCAGCGGTTCTGGCAAGGTTTTCGTAATTGGAAAGCGCCACCATTACATTGACGCCGATGATACCATCGGTCATCCTTTTCGCCTTCCTCAGTTCTTCTCTTAGTGCCTCTTCATTTAGTCGGACAAACTCTGATCCTGGGTAGTCTTCGAATTTTCCCAGACCAACTGTGGAAACGACTCCAACACATCCCTCATTGGCTACTGCAGCAGCAAGATTAGCTTTGGAAACCCTGACTCCCATCCCTCCCTGGACTATGGGTGGATTGACTTCAATATCCCCGATCCTAAGCGATGGTAATTTAGCGTTTGACATAGATTTATGCATTATGAATTGAGTCCTCTCAGGCAAGTTAAAGGCTTTGAATGAGGCAACTAAGTTTGGATGGAATCACACATCCCCGATTCTTCTAAGAAAACTCTTGCCCCAAACATACGACAGGCACCCGCCTAAGCCAACACAAATCAGCAACCCGCTGGCTATTGCCCAAAACCAGTGCACCTCTAAAAATACAGCGGAGCACACCATCCAGATTATAACCGACAGGATAAGACCCAAAAGACTCCATTCAAACGTCCTGTCGCTCACTTCGGTGTTATCCCCTTTAAAATGTACTTTCAGCAATTTTATTCTATTGTAGCTTGTCTGGATTAAATTGGATACCCCTTAATGGAGAATTATGTGAAGCAAGTTTGATTGACTTGTCATAAGAATAGGTGATAGTAGCAATTTTATCCCCATGAATGCAAGTACCTCATGTACCTCGTATTACTCATACGGAGTACTGTATAATGTTTAGGATCAATCATGGCAGACTTCACAGAACCGTATCCAATACGAGAACACCTGGAAGCATATCTGGACATTGAAACCACAGGGCTCTCCAGAGACTACGATGGAATCACCATAGTAGGAGTGTATCTTTTTAGTGAGCTAAAAGCCAAATGTATTCAATTAGTGGGAGATGAAATATCAGCCGAAAGCGTATTAAAAGCACTTGAAGATGTGGATACCATTTACACATATAATGGAAGTAGGTTTGATTTGCCTTTCCTCTATTGCCTTTTGGGAATCGACCTTACAGATGGCTTTGCACATCACGATTTGATGTACGATTGCTGGAAAGCGAATCTATATGGTGGCCTGAAAAGTGTGGAGAAACAGTTGGGGATAAAAAGGAAGCTGAACGAAGTCAACGGTTATGAAGCAGTGAGATTGTGGTGGCGATATGTTGATAATGACGATGCAACCGCTCTTGCCAAGCTGATCAAATATAACCGGGAAGACGTAATAAATCTAAAAATCCTGAGAGATATGTTACTACAATATGTAGCCTAAGTTATTGTCTTTGCGTACCGCACTTGCACCTACCGGTACAATAGCAAGACTGGGGGATATTCTGAGGGGTTGATCAGAGGTTCCTTAATGATTCGATAGTTATCTTTTGAACGATAATCAAAGCCAAAGAAACCGGGGACTATGTATTATCGCGAATTTGCTCAAAACGGTCTTTATCCAGGGCTTTCATGTAGGCTTCATGTCCGCCTATCAGGCCGTCATAGTAGTAATGCTCGATCACATCATCCATGATCTGCATCCCCATGCATCGGCCGCTCATCATAACGGAGTGAAGTTTGTTCAGGGCACCACCATCACGAATAATACCAGCCAAAGCTCTGGTATGTAGCAATATCTCACATGCGGCTACTCGCCCCTCACCATTCTTTCGTTTAAGAAGTGATTGGGATACTACTCCTTTGAGCGATTCGCTCAGCATGGTGCGTATTTGTGGCTGTTCGTCTCCGGGGAAAACATCGATGATCCGGTCGATGGTTTTGGCTGCTGAGTTGGTGTGAAGGGTTGCAAAAACAAGGTTACCGGCTTCGGCAGCGGAAATGGCAAGCTTGATAGTTTCCAGATCACGCATCTCACCCACCAAAATCACGTCGTAGTCACCGTGCGCAGCATCCAGCAGTGCGCTATCAAAGGAATCCACATCAATACCCACTTCCCGCTGCACAACAACTGATTTTATGTTGTGGTGCAGGAACTCGATCGGGTCCTCTACGGTGAGAATATGCTTGGCATGATGGGAATTAATGTGACCAATTATGGCTGCCAACGTGGTGGACTTTCCACTTCCGGTTGGGCCGGTGACCAGAACTAGACCACTATTCAGATCGCTGAAAGTAGTGAGAACTTCAGGAAGTCCGAGTTTCTCAATTGTTAGAAGTTCATTGGGGATCATTCTGAAAATGGCCCCGTGGCCGTTTACATGCTTGTAATAATTGCAGCGGAAACGGGTTTCATCTCCCAGCGCATAGGCGAAGTCGAGATCACCCGTGTCTTTGAATCGATCCCAGTGGGCATCGGTACAGATCTCTTCGAGATACTCGCAAAGGCTATCCTCAGTGAGGATAGCCTCATCCATCTCCTTGATCGCCCCGTGGACGCGCATTTTAGGCGGTTGCCCCTGGGAAAGATGCAAATCAGAGGCATCTTTTTCGAGCACGGATTGGAATAGTTGATCGATTTTCGCCATGGGAGTGACTCCTTATTGAAAATGCGGATTATCTTTCTACCCCATCTAACTTTAAGAAGCGGTCGAACATTCGAATGCAGGTCGCTCAAAAGAAGTCTCCGAGTCTTTGTAACACTCGAATTTGCTTTTGTCCTCTGCATAGCGATAGGCTACTGCCCCATCGATGATTTTGACATCGATTAGTTGCTGTAACGCTTCGTCCATCAGGCACATACCCATCTTGCGCGAAGTCTGCATGATTGAGGGAATCTGTAATGACTTGTTATCGCGCAATAGTGCGGCAACACCGGTGGTTACAAATAGGATCTCCATTGCCAACGCTACTCCCTGGCCATCCTGCCTGGGAAGTAACTGCTGGCTGATTATCCCGCGAAGGGATTCACTGATCATGGTGCGAATTTGAGCCTGTTGTGAAAAGGGAAACCCATCGAGAACCTTACTGACCGTGCGCACCGCAGAAGCGGTGTGCAATGTACCAAAAACCAGGTGGCCCGTTTCGCTGGCGGAGATGGCCATCGAAAGCGTCTCCAGATCTCGCAGCTCGCCTACCATAATGATATCGGGATCTTGTCGAAGAGCCGCGCGGAGTGCTACTGCGAATGAGTCCGTGTGTTTGCCCACCTCGCGCTGTGTTACCTGGCATTTCTTGGCCGTGTGCACATACTCAATCGGATGTTCGATGGTAATGATATGATCCGTGCGGTTGGCATTGATCATATCGATCAATGCTGCCAGAGTGGTTGTTTTTCCCGAGTTGGCAGGTCCGGTTACCAATACGAGCCCCTGCTGGTATTCGGTCAAACGCCTGAGTGCATCGGGCAAACCAAGGTCTTCAAATGTGGGAACCGTGCTATGAATTAACCGAAAATTGCCGTCCCATCCCAAACGCTGCTTGATGATGCTGCATCGGTATCTTCCTTGCTCCGGTACATTCAAACTGAACTCCAATCCCTGATGTTCCAACAAATCATTCCTTTGTTCTTCGCTCAGAATCTCAAACAGAATACGCTGGGTATGTTCAGGGGACAATCGATCCGTATTGATCGTTTCAATTTGGCTAAACCGGCGCATGAAAGGTTTGACTTCTGCACCGATATGGAGATCGGAGGCCTGCTTTTGCCGGGCGTATGCAAGGTAGTCGGTCAGATGATTGAACTCAGGTAGAGAGGGGTCCTCCCATGTAGTATCCGGAAGATCAGCTTGTGGTGTTTCCGATTCCCTGTTTTCTAATTCAAGGCCCGATGCCAGACTATCGAGGAAAGGGTCATTATCAATCCAATGGTCTTTTCCATTCATCATAACCACGATAGCACCTCGTTTTGTGATGTCGATCCAGCCTGCCGTTTTCGCCGAACCGGCTTGCCCGGTCGCAAGATCATGGCAGCATCGCACGGGGAAGTGCTCATTGTGGCAGTCATCAAATGAAGTGGCATTTTAGCCATAAAATCACATTCAACGAAGATGAGGGGGAGAGACGTGCGATAGCAACTTGGCCAGGCGATCTCACCTTGATGAATTCCTCATGTCATTGCCAATACTTTCATTCTGCCAAGCACGCATCGCGGGTTGTTTCGAGATATCAACCAGAACTGATAATTTTCCGCTGAACATTATGTCGCGTTTCCCGTGAGATGATTCCAAGATCGTAATCTGTGGAATTTGCCTTCGATATATAGTAGCCTAGTTCAACGATTTTTCAAATAGGAAATATTTCCTATATTTCTGGGGCTTCACGTTTGTGCTAGGCTTACTCAAATCCACTAACAGCAGGATTTACACTATTGGTCGGTCCACGAGTATTCGATGTAAAGATCAACCCAATCAGAATCTAGCTCTATCGTGACGATCTGCAATGCCGTCTCGACCGGGAGCCAATCGCTGACTCTGACTATGTTCTTCTGAGTTGCATTCGCCATATACACCGCCACACGGTCGACAGATGTCCGTTGTGTCTCGGTAAATCTGCGGCGCTGCAGGCCATCGAGTGTTGGGTTAGCGACAATGATGCCTCGTAGATCGCCTGAGAATCTTGATTCTCAGGACATACCGCATCTAATGATTCCCAGTATTCCCATGGCATTTGCAACACCGAAATATGACTTGCCGGCTCGTATGATATCCTCGCCCCCCCCGGGGGGGGCGCAGTGGGAGAAGTTGGCTTTTTGGTGCCGTTTCCTCCGTTGCAAGTAGACAGCAATGGCAATGGCAATGCCATCAGCAGAACCATTACTGCGATGACTGCAATTGCGAAAGGGCCTTTCATCGCTCCTCCTCTTGTGGCTTGCCGCCTCAGTGTAATTATGAAAACCTTTAACCGCCGAGTTAAACGGATAATAAGCCTACAAGGAGATTCTTATATATGTATCCAAAGAGGTCATGAATCGAACGAATGATGATGAGCAATTGAACACCGCAATCGGTTTTTTACGGAGAATTATGCGAGTGTTCTGATTGGGGCATAGTGAGTTGATTTTGTATTACGAGGCCTTGGTCTATATTAAAACGATAACCAAGTCTAACGGTCATCTATATTCCCCTGGAATTGCTTGATTCTCAATGTTTAAAATGTATAAAAACCCTGCCAAAGTTTTTATCGTCTTTCTCTATTCTGTGATAGAGCTTTTTTATCTCCGGCTGGCGGAGAAAGCGTAAGACCCGCTTCTTTAGCTGTCCGCTTCCTTTTCCGGGAATGATTTCCACTAGAGATATCTTTTTCTCCACAGCTTCAGCAATAACCCGGTTGAGTTCCGCATCAATCCTCGGGCCATTGTTATACGTATCATGCAAATCTAATTTTATTTTTGCCATTATCACTCTTGTTTATACACGACGGGTTTATTAATATCAATACCTCTATAATAGGTGGGCTGTCAGGAAACCGGGCTTCGGGAAACTACTTGACGATTTACAAGTTGTGCACCGTAAAGGCAAAACACAAATCGCAAAACGATCGTATGTGAAAGATATCTTATTGCCTCAACGCCTTGATTGATACAGAAGATGAGGATACCATATCTATGAGCATTGTCAGGCGAATGTTCATTGAAGGAGACAATAAACTGGCTACCAGCTCGAATGCCGATACAAACCTGACCTTTCGTGACATAACTGCAGCAGATGCGCAAGCTCTTTGCGACTGCGTTAAAACCTGCTATGGAGACACTTACTTCGTCGAGGAATTCAGCGATCCGGAAAAACTTGCCGACCTTGTGCGCCGGAAAATGATCCATTCCCAGATCGCGGTGACACCTACAGGCCAAGTGGTTGGGCATCTGGGTCTTAGCTTGGAACGCGCCGACGATACTACTGCAGATACACTCGCTGCCATGGTGGTGCCGGAATATCGGGGGCACCGCATTCTTCTGGAACTGGGGATGCAACTGGGCAAAACATACGAAAAGCTGAACTTGGTTGGGCTTCAGCTCTATGCTATCGCAGTCCACAGTATCGTGCAGGGTCACAGCACCGATGCCGGTGGTGTGGAAACGGGCATATTGCTGGGGCATTTCCCTCCCGATATGGAGATCGAGGGCTTTCCCAACGCTTACGACGGCCGACGGATTGCGGCAGTCCTACTATACTTCCCGTTGCATCCGGCGCCACCGCAAACAATCTACATTCCCGAACGGTACCAGAAGATTATTGATTCTGTCTACTCACGGCTTAAACAGGATCGCGCCATACAGATCAGCACATATCAACCGTTGATTGAAAAGACCATCGCGACCATCGACAAAAAGCCCCGGCAGGGAACCGCGAGAATACGAATCGATGCAGTTGGCCGCAATCTTATTGAGACAGTCGCTGCATTCAAAGATACATCACGATCAGCATTTCCGGTTCTCTATGTTGATCTGCCTTTAGCCGATCCCTCTTCGGCAGGATTCGTCGAAGGCCTTCGATCCCTTGGATTCTTCTATGCCGGGATCGTCTTGGAGCGTAGCGGCAGTGATATTCTTCGTATGCAGTGCATGAATCGTAATTACATCAACCCCGAGGCCATCGTGCTGGCCCGTCCCCATGGGAAAAACCTGCTGGAATTCATACTATCCGATCGGTCCTGAATAGAAGTGTTCGTTGATCGGATATTTTTGCTAGATTACAGTTGGCAGTTATTCAGGATTTTGAAGGATGACTCTAGCTTCCAACCTCCGCGCACTCAACGCATATTACCCCAAATTCTTTCGATATCCGAGTTGATACCATATTGATCTCGATACTACCGAAAAACTATCTTTTGGGAACCCTCACTCAAACCCACGTCAGTTATAAGAAGTGGTACAATGACTGAGAGCAGGGCAGATGGCAACTTGTGAGAAACTCCGGCAAAGAAAGAAAGCCATATTTAGGCACCTCATATTGTCGCTACAGCTGGGACTTGTCTTTGTCTTGATCAGCTTGTGGCGGAGGCAACGATATCGATGTTCCTGGTCCACATACCCCTGCAATGACCTCCACTTCGGTACTTGATATTCCCCCAAGTATTATCGCTTCTCCGAGTGGTGATACCCTGATTCAGCAAGTCGGCACCGACACCTGGATTCCAGCCACTGAAGGTATGAAAATAGAAAAAGGCGACCGACTCCAAACAGGCGATGACGGGACTGTACTCCTCATATTCTTTGAGGGAAGCGTTATGGAGATAGGGGTAAATTCGGAAGTGATAGTTACAGATCCGAATTTCTCATCTGATTCCCGTTCTACAACTGTCAAGTTGAAACAAGTTATTGGTAATACTGTGAATCGTGTGGAAAGACTGGTAGACCCTGCATCCTTGTATGAAGTATCGGCTCCGGCAGAGGTGGCTGCGGTCCGGGGTACACTGTTTGAATTGAAGGTTGCCGATGACGATTTCACAGAAGTTACCTGCCAGGAAGGGCAAGTATCGTTCACTGCTGCGGGGATAACGGTTACTATCGAAGAAAACATGACGTCTTCAGCGTTGCCCGGCGAAGTACCTTCCGCCCCATCTCCGCAGGTGACCATCGTTCCTACACCCGATCTTACACAGGTAGTCACGCCGACGCCTGTTGCTGAAAACGGGCAGGTTACCACACAAACACCGATCATGACACCTACACCCACACCGATTGAGGAAACGGAACCAACCCCTACTCCTACCAAAGTTGAATTCGCAGATGCTAATTTGGAAGCGGCTATCAGGGAGGCAATTGGCAAGCCCAGTGGAGACATAAACAGAACGGAGTTGGAGGGTATTGCCAACCTCAACGCCAGCGCAAGAGGTATATCAAATCTCAGCGGTTTGGAGTACTGTACCAACCTCACCGATTTGCGTTTGCGGGGAAACGAATTGAGCGATATATCGCCTCTTGCTAATCCTACTCATCCGATAATACTCGACCTGAACGATAATCAGATAGATGATATTTCACCACTAATGGGCGGATTGAATCTGGGGCATCTTAAGCTGCAACAAAACCAGATAAGCGATATTTATCCACTGGTTATTGCTGCGCTCGGTTCCCCCGTAGATTGCGAAGATTGCTATTTGAATTTGGCAGATAATCCGTTAAGTGCGATGTCCCTAGATGTTTACACTCCACAGCTTCAGGAGATGGGTATAACAGTGTACTTCTGAAGATATCCCGGTAATGCTAGGTTCAAAAATATAGTATTCTTTCAAAAAATACACCGGTGAGATCAGTCCTTTTGCTTGACAGACTTTGAAATCCAATCGATAATAATCCGCTAGATACCCGGATTAGCCAAGAAGAGTTAATGTGAGTGGAAACTGAGAGAAATACCGGCAAGACAAAAAGCCGCCGCAAGACAAAAAGCATTTACCATACCATGGTACTCCTGGCTATCGGGTGTATCTTCACTATTATAGCTACATTGGTTCAACCATTTAATAGCACAAGTCTTTGGCTTTCAGACCAGCTTTTCGAGTCGGGGTCGCCCTCACCCAATATCGTCATCGTCGGCATAGATAATGATACGCTTGAAACCTACGGCAAATGGTCGGAGTGGCCTCGCAGCCTCCATGCCCAGGCAATTGCCAATTTGAAGGAAGCCAAGGCCAATGTTATTGGCTATGATGTACTTTTCGTAGATGATTCTTCAGATGATCCGGTTCTATCGGCCGCAATGGAAGCGGCCGATAATGTGGTCCTGGCATCTGCAGGTGCAAATCCACAGCCCTTAATAAAGCCATTTGCTACCTATAATGACTTCCTGTTTCCAGTAGATCTACTGCGACAGGTCAGCCAAATAACCGGTCATGTCAACATAGAAGCTGATCGCGATGGCAAAGTTCGGCGCGTATCTTTGCTAGAGAGGGACAGCTCCGGCAATCTATACCCCTCCTTCAGCCTGGCAGTACTCCTTTCCCATTTTCCTAATTCCATCCCCGAGCAGTATATTGTGCAGGATAAGGAACTTCACATATTGGATAGGGAAATTCCGGTCGACTCCGCCTCCCGCATGCGCATCAATTATGGCATCGACTTCGGAGGATTTGACTACGTCTCTTATGGAGATATTATCGGTGACAATTTCGACCATTCGCTGGTGAAGAACAAGATAGTACTAATTGGAATGACTGCCACTGGAGAGCTTGATGTGTGGGCAGTCCCTACAACATCCGGGAAAACACCGGGAGTATTTATCCATGCGACAGCAGCCGATACCATACTCAGAGAACGATTCTTAACCGAAGCGAGTGAAATAATCACTTTGTTAATTTTATTATTGCTGGTAGGCATCATAGCCTTCGCTTTGCCATTCCTGAAATTACGATGGGGTATATTATTGCTGTCCGCACTGTTTATCGTTTACGGGGCAAGCATATTCATCTCTTTCGATACAGGTTACATTCTCAATATACTATATCCGCTATCGCTTGTAGGGGTACTTTTCATCGCCAATGTCATTTGCCTCATTGTTATTGGCCAGTCGGATAAGCGATTTGTCAGCGATCTTTTCGGCCGATACGTTTCGCCCCAGGTAGCCAGGGAGCTTTTGGGTCTGGCTGATAACGGTCAGCTTAATCTTGGGGGCGAAACACGGGAAGTGACCGTGATCTTCGCCGATATTCGTCACTTCACCCAGATGAGTGAACAAATGCCTCCTGAGTCTATTGTCAGTATGCTCAATGAACATCTCTCCATTATAATAGACAGGGTTCTACAAAATGGCGGTATGGTTAACAAATTCGCCGGTGATAACATCATGGCCGTATGGAATGCCCCAGAGATTCAAGAGGACCATGCCAGACTCGCTGTAAAAGCAGCCATGGAAGCACAGCAAGCCCTGATGGCGTTACCTCAAAGCGATCCTTCGCTACCAAGAGTGCAATTCGGGATAGGCATTAACACAGGGAAGGCCATTGCCGGAAATGTGGGTTCGGCAGGGCGTGTGGAGTACACCGTTATCGGAGATAGTGTTAATCTGGCTTCTCGAATTTGTAGTAATACCCCCGGTGATGAAACCTGGATCGGGCCGGAAACCTATCGACAGGCACAGGAGCATTTGGAAGTTCAAGAATTGGAAGCCCAAACGTTTAAAGGAAAAGCGGAGCCGGTGAAGGTCTACCGGGTAATTACATGCAAATAACCATGATTGCATTGAAGCGATCTATTTTGTTTAGAGATGTACACATATGGAACATGAGATAATCAATGGCGTTTTAATTTCGATTGTGACAGCGGCGTTTTTCGGATACATTATCCATCGGCTGCGCCAACCTGTCATCTTCGGATATATAATAGCGGGCATTCTTATTGGGCCCCAACTTGGGCTTAAATGGGTAACCGAACCAGAAGCGATAGATTTTAGTTCGGAACTGGGCTTGATCGCCCTGCTGTTCATGGTCGGTCTGGAAATGGATATCGGAAAGATCAGGCGTTTTGGTAAAACACTCCTGGTTACAGCGATTCTCCAGTTTGCTTTATGCGTCGCTCTGGGGTTGGCATTCTTTAATTTACCCGGGTTTGACGATGGTGGCAAGTACGCTGCGTTGTACCTTGCAGTCGTTTTCTCACTCAGCAGTACCATGATCGTGGTCAAGATGCTCTATGACAAGTTTGAGCTAGATACGTTGCCGGGGCGGCTAACCCTGGGAATTCTGGTCATACAAGATATCTGGGCAATTATATTCTTGACTATCCAGCCCGACCTGGCCAATCCCGAGGTTACCAAGCTGGCATTATCGGTACTCAAGGGAGCAGCATTAATCGCCGGTTGCTTGCTTGTCAGCCGCTTCATCCTGCCAAGTATATTTAAAGCTATTGCAAAAAACCCTGAATTGGTCCTGGTAACCGCGCTCGGATGGTGCTTCCTGATTTCATGGCTATCGGGAGATGTAGCCGAACTAAGCCGGGCAATGGGCGCTCTTATCGCCGGGATCAGTCTCTCCGCTTTTCCTTACAAACAGGAGATAAATGACAGGGTCACCAGTATTCGCTCTTTCTTCCTTATCCTGTTCTTCGTATCCCTGGGCATGAAAGTAGATGAGCCAAGTACGCATAACATTATCATGTCCTTACTGGCCTCCCTCTTCCTCATCGCCACCCGCTTCATCACTATGTTTCCTCCCCTCTATTTTATGGGGAAAGGTATTCGGGTAAGTTTCCTGGTACCTCTTAATATGGCTCAGATAAGTGAGTTTTCTCTCGTGATCGTTGCCATTGGAGTAAGCTTCGGTCATGTCAACGAGAATGTCATGACCATTGTTCTTTTCACTTTGATGTTTACCGCTATTACCTCTACATATATGATGACTTACAGCCACGGCATCTACAGGGCCGCTGCCCGTGTTCTTAAGAAGCTGGGAATGAAAGATGTTGGAGAGGGTGAAGCCGATACCGGTGAGATTGAAGAAACCCGCCCAATTCTATTCCTGGGATTCTACAGGATCGCCAGCTCTCTTCTTCACGCTTTAGAAAAAGATAATCCGTCCATCACGAAGAAAATTGCGGTGATGGATTTTAATCCTGATGTATATCGGAAACTGAGCAGACGTGGTATTAAATGTGTATTTGGCGATATAGGCAACACGGGCGCGTTGATTGAAATTGGATTGGAGAAGGCAAGGGTAGTAGTCTCCACTATTCCAGATACAATTCTGAAAGGCACCAGCAATATGGCACTCCTTACTTTCACTAAAAAGGTCAACCCCACTGCCCGGGTGGTTGTCACTGCAGAAAGTGTAAAACAGGCAAAAAAGCTATGGGGAGCTGGAGCTGATTTCGTGATCCTGCTACCTGTTGAGGCGTCAGATAAAATCGCAACTCTGCTGGAGCAGCTATTGGTTGACGAGGAAATCCCCGGCATTTGCACGGAGTACCGCTGCCGAATTATGGAACATGAAGGAGAAATCATCGAATAATGCATATATCGAGGTCCTTTCAAGGAGTGGATTCGGATGAGAATTAAATTCCTGGGGACTCACAATGCTGAGTCGAGAAGTACCAGGCTTGTATCTTTTGTAATAGATGAGCAACTAGCCATTGAAGCCGGGAGTCTTACCTCTGAGCTCACGTTTGCCGAACAGACAAAGATTAAATGGATACTTATCTCGCACGGTCATTACGACCATATCACAACGATTCCCACACTAGCTTTCAATAACATAAAACACCTGACCAGGATTTACTCCACTCCCGGAACCCTGGAAGTCATCTCGGGGTTGATCGATGGTGTGGTTTATCCCGAATTCACCAGTGAAGACTCCTATCTGGGGAAGGCCACGATTGAATTGATTCCCATCGAACCATACGTAACCCAGCTGATAAACGGGTACGAAATTACCGCGATACCGGTGAATCATCCTCTCCATGCAGTGGGGTTTGAAATAGTTTCCGCCGAGGGAAGTCGATTGTTCTATTCCGGAGATACCGGTTGCGGCCTTAACAAGGTGTGGGAAAGGGTATCACCGCAGATTTTGATAATTGATGTTACTTTCCCCAACCGTTTTAGAAACATAGCTGAAGATGCAGATCATTTGTGCCCTGAAATGCTTATGGAAGAGCTTATTTCATTCAAACGCATCAAAGGATACTTTCCCAAAGTCATTACGATTCATATGAGTCCGCAACTTGAGGAAGAGATAGCTGAAGAGGTTGCAGAAGTCGCAAGTAAGCTTGAGATATCGATCACCGTTTCCCATGAAGGGCAAGAGATCAATCCTTGGAATAATGATCCCAGCAAATACAACGCATCCATTGAATAATCATTGCTATCGCGTCATAATATACCAGCATTCTGACTATCGATGGGAAAATGGAGTATTTTTCAACTCAGGTGGAGAATCACTTTTCAAGGGCTATTCGTCATAAAGTATTTGAAGGAGGAAAATCATCATGATTAAACGGATAGTTTTAGGCTCAGTGGCTGTTTTCCTGCTGGTCATTATCATCATTGCAGGATTGATACTGGTTCCTTCGGCTTTCTCATCGAAAACATCATATTCTGATTCCACCACTTTATCGATACTCTCCGGTGATGTGTTTGTTATGAAAGGGGACTCCGATAACTGGAAGGATGCGAAAGACGGGATGAAGCTTGCAGCAGAAGACTCCGTAAAAACCGGAGCTGATTCCTATGCCCTGATTACCTTTTTTGAAGGCACAACCATGAATATCGAGCCTGATACTGAAATTACGATCAGTGAACTCGCCGTTAATGAGGAAACTGACTCAACTTTCGTGCGTCTGAAACAGACAGCCGGTGAGACATGGAATCGAGTGGAAAAGCTCACAGACAGTGCTTCCAAATACGAGATAGAAACCTCCGCTGGGGTTGGAGCGGTGAGAGGCACCACCATCGGATTAGTGGTGGGCAGCGATGGCAAGACCACGATGAAAGTCTATGAGGGTGAAGGAAGTTTGTTTGCTCAAGGGGTAGACGTGATTATTGGAGAGGGTATGGAAAGCACCGTTCAACCGGGCGAACCGCCAACTGCTGCCACTCCAATTCCGCTGCCCGATAGTGTACTACGGCTCTCAGTTAATGCAACGGCATGGATGAAATCAGCCGATCCCGTCGGAAGAAGCACCGGAATGGTACCACCGGGAATCGTTGTCAACCAGATACCGGGGGTAATCACAAGTGGCTACGGTGTCGATCCCCAATTTGTAGAGATCCCCAATCCGAAGGATGGGACATACAACATTGTTCTCTACGGTAAAGACAGTGGTCAGATGAGTCTAATGGTAGAGGGTTTTGTTAGAAATGGCACCAGTTTCACCAGTATATTCCAACAGGAACGGGTACGCGAGACAAACGAGGATGACAAGTGGCGGATCGATCTTCAAGCGGTAGTTGTGAATGGTGTTCTTGATGATATCGTTTTGTCGGCAGAAATCGAACCATTGGAAGGAGACGAACCAGGCAACGTAATCGTAACTCAAGGCGCTTTTGATGGACGCATAGACGAGCTGGCGAATAGTTTCGATGAAAAATATGATGCTTTTAAGACCAGTGTTTACAGCGCGATGTCTGGCGATCAAGTGATATTGCTTTTCACCGAAGATGAAATTGCGGGCAAGATAGCAAAGTGGGCCAATGGCCCTGATAGCCCGGTCGATTTCTACAACATTAAAATTGAGCTTAACAGTGATGGTATTGGGGAGGCTTCAGGAAAATTTGACTACTCGATCTTCACTGGGAAACTCGATGTTAAAGCCAGAGTCGACATTTCAGATGACAGAAGACCTAAAGTTGTGGCAACCAGCATCAATGTCGATCTTGGTGCACTACCGCTACCTGTTGGCGCTTTCAAGGACCGCGTAAATGAAGAAGCAGAAGAAGCAACTTGGAATCTGCCGGCAGATTTAGTAAGCGTCGATATGGGTGACGATCAGATTGCGTTAACCGTGATCAAACGTTAGGCAGCGTAACACCCGAGGTCTAAACTTAACGAAGCAATCGATGACGTTACTTGATTGGTATGTTGTTGACGGTAGCTGGTGGCATCCTATTTAGAATTTACTATCGATCAGTTGGTACCGATACACAGGTGTTCGCCTACCTTAGCTTGGCTCGTCTCTGAATTATGAAGACCAAAGATGCTATCAGTTAGCTGGGTACTGATGGCAAAACTGGGGTACATAGCCATCGGAAGATCCATCGGATGGACGAGGCGTTCAGCCAGTTCATAGTGTTTGCAAACCTGTTTACTCCATGAATGTTTCGTTGCGTATTCGAGTGCTTGTTCCTGCATGATTTCTGAAGCCTCTGGGCTCAGTATCAAATCCCTGGTTTTAGTTGATAGATGCCCCAAGTTCGTATCGACAAGCTGTCCAGCAGCTTTCAGGGTTTCACCCACACCCTGTGTTCGCCTTCAGCGAAAATGGGACACTCTAAAGGCACAACTTAAAGGACACTTTTACAAGCTTACCCTTGCCTTTGGGAAACAGTGAAGGAATCTCTGAATGAGTCTCGAATCATGAGATAGTAGTGACAGGATTTGTTCAAGGAGATTTGCCGATGATAAATGGGCCATCGTTTGCCAGCCTCGCCTATGACAATAAGAAGAAAAGGACCCGCCGGGAAAAGTTTCTGACGGAGATGGACCAGGTGATTCCGTGGGCAGATCTTTTAAAGATTATCAGGAAGCATTATCCCAAAGCGGGGA
>Ga0233437_1000667_pt1 | contig 74405 bp, 70 predicted proteins | sample SI_122_August201_FD_182714 | JGI IMG/M metagenome (GOLD analysis project Ga0233437, IMG submission 182714) | Seawater microbial communities from Saanich Inlet, British Columbia, Canada - SI_122_August2016_200_MG | ecosystem: Environmental > Aquatic > Marine > Inlet | place: Canada: British... | reverse complement strand
GAAGATAAAAATGATATTTTCTTATTAAAAAAACTTCGCAGTTCAAGTTTGGATCAAAATAGTATTCAATCTTCGTTAAATTATTACGGTCCTGATTTTATTGAAGAACTTGGCTTAAAAGATAAAAGATTACAGGTTTTATTAAATCTCTGGATAAGTAAATCTAATCAGGAAAGAAGAATTTCTGCGATTTATGGGATTAAAACGGAAGACTTTGAAAAAAAGTTTGATACCGTTTACAAAACAATTAATGATTACTTAGACCAACATAATTTAACATTAGTACATTCACAGAATAATGTTTTGTATCTAAAAGGAAATAAAACAATGATTAATAATGATAAGGCCCCTTTTATTTTAGTTGATGAGCTTGAAAAAATATTGATTACTGAACATGCGTCTGAAAGAAGAAAAGATTCTCAAAAGAGTGGTAAAAAAGTGTATTATCCTCGCTGTGGTGCTTGGGAAGGGATTAAAGAAAATGAAGAGCCCATGTTTAATCTAAATGTTTTTGAGATGCAATGTTATAATGATTACCTTGGAAAGATATTTGCAGGAAATCAACAAGAAGCAGTAGAAGATCTTTATTTGAGTTTAGATGCTCTTGCCATTGGTAATGTTGATAAGCAAGATTTGTTATGGTATAGCAAGAATAAAGAACAATATATTGGTTTTATGGACAATGAAAAAATTACTTTTTGCGATTGGGATCTTAGTAAAATAGTTTATGATGAAGAAAAAGATAAACATTACTTCTTAATGGAAGTTGATGGAAAAAAGGAAAGTGAACGCTTATATGTTAAAAAAGAAAAAGATAACAATCAATTTTATTACATTGAAAAAGGTAAGAAACGTGTAGAAAATGAGTTTGGTAGGGGAAGTTACGTTGAAGTTGAAAAGAGGATTCATGTTTTACCAGTTGAGAAATTTCAGCCAGATTGGGAAATGTACAATCAAAGAATTGGTGAAAGAGCAGAAATTCTAATTGGCCCTTTAATTGGAAGAGAAGATGCAAGGTTATTGATAGAAAATGTTCTAAATACGGAATCAAAACCAATGTTCGATTGGATTAAAAATAGATTTAAACCAAAAAAAGGAACCCTTTTGTAATTAGTCACTTAAAAGTTACAAAACAACCAAAAAGTTTATAAATGAATTGTACTTCTATAGTAGTAAACACCTCAAACCACCTCTTTTTCCTCAGTAGAAAAGGGTTTTGAGATCCTTGGATAACTTGGATCGGAACCTTTTTACTGGGGTTTTAATAAACATAAAAAATACCTTCTTTAACAAAATAAAGCTAAAATCTGACTATTTTCTAAAAAAAGTCAATTTGAACCGAAGAATTTATATATTATAAATGCTCTGGAGTAAATAGCCCGGCACAGAGAGTACCTGTGGGAGTTTACGGCAATCTACAAAAGCGCTACCTGTTTTTGTAACCACAATAATCTTTGATTATTGGCGGAGCCAAGCCATGAACTCAGGAGTTAGTGGTACGGGCTTCAATTTACAATCAAAAAATCACCTAGCTAGAAAAAATCAAAAATTCAAAATTACATATTATCACTAAAAATTTACAAGAGTTAATAGTAAAAATAATTTCTAGCTAAGTGTTAAAAGAAAGAGCACACTTAATCATGATCACTCAATCCATTAAATTATATTGTATTACAAGTGGAAAAAGTTAGACTTAATTAAATTAAAGTGCTCCTTCTAGAACCATATTGGAGGCATAAAAATGGCAAAAATTAGCCCAGTAGCGGCAAAATATATTATTCAATCAACTATTAAAATTGAGGGTGTCGTAGACCGCCCAGATGTAATTGGTGCAATTTTCGGACAAACAGAAGGTTTGTTAGGAAATGATTTAGAGTTAAGAGAACTTCAAAGAAGTGGAAGAATCGGGAGAATTGAAGTTAATGTAAATACTAGTTCTGGTAAAACTAATGGGGAAATCATCATTCCAAGTAGTTTAGATAAAACTGAAACTGCAATCGTAGGAGCTGCATTAGAAATTATTCAAAGAATTGGTCCTTGTAACGCAACTATTAAAGTTAAAAAAATAGAAGATGTACGTATCAGTAAAAGACAATTTGTTGTTGAACGTGCAAAAGAATTACTTAAAGAACTTACTGAAAATACTTTGCCTGATTCACAGGAAATTGCTGATGAAGTATCTCAATCAGTAAGAATGATGGAAGTTGTTGAATTTGGTAGAGAGAGATTAGCTGCAGGTCCGGCAATTGAAGAAAGTGAAGATATTATCATTGTTGAAGGTCGAGCGGACGTTCTTAATTTACTTAAACATGGTTTTAAGAACGCAATTGCTTTAAACGGAACATCTTGTCCAGAAACAATTAAAGAGATAACTAAAAAGAAAACTGCAACAGTTTTCGTTGATGGTGACCGTGGCGGAAACTTGATAATTAGGGAAATCTTAAGTGTTACTGATGTAGATTTTGTTTGTAAAGCGCCTGACGGAAAAGAAGTTGAAGAGATTACTAAGAAAGAAATTCATAAAGCTTTAAGGGGAAGAATTACCGCTGAACAAGCTAAATTGGATTTAGGAATCGATGATGACGGAGCTTTGAAAGAGGAACCAGTAAGGACATCTCGATTACAACTATCGCCACGTCCAGCTAATAACAGGGACACTAGAAATACGCCACCAAACCATCAAAAATATCAAAGGGCACAAACTAACAGTCCGAGTAATCAGCAAAGAAGTGTTCCAAGAAGTACTAGGAAGAACTTAAGTGTTGAGGAAAAGAAAAAGTTCAAACAGACTCTTGAAGATCTTTTTGGTACTAGGGGCGCATGTATTTTTGATAATAAGTTAAATATTTTGGGAAAAGTGCCGTTAAGTGAATTATCAACCACTGTTAAAAGTTTAAATGGTGGAATCTATTCTTTGGTACTTGATGGGACTATTGATATTGATTTAGTAAGAGCATCAGAAAAGTTAAACATCACTCATTTAATTGGAACTAGTAGTAAAGTCAAAGAAACACAAAAAGTTAACATTTGGCTTGATGAACAATTATGAGCATAATTTTTCTTTTTTTTAATTTTCTTTTAAATTAATTTAAATTAGTTTCAAACCACAACATTTTTATTCTATCCTTATTTAATTACCATTAATGACATTTGATGTTATCATTGGCCGTTCTAAAAAGGATGTTGCTAAGTTTGGAAAAAGAGGGACTGTGCTTGTTGGAAAACAGTACGTTAAGATGGGCCAGACTACTTCTTTATCTAATCCTGTCTATTTAGATGTTGCCGGTGCTCACGTTGTCTTCATAGTTGGAAAAAGAGGTTCTGGAAAATCTTATACTATGGGAAGTATTGCAGAAGGTCTTGCTGATCTTCCAAAAGAAATTAAACAAAACTTGTCAATTGTCCTTTTAGATACAATGGGTATTTATTGGACAATGAAATATCCTAATTTTCAAGATGCAGATTTAGTTAAAGAGTGGGGTTTCTCACCAAGAGGATTAGATGTAAAAATTTATACTCCTAGTGGATTTTATTATAAATATAAAAACGAAGGAATTCCCACTGATTTCCCATTTTCATTAAGGCCAATTGAAGTTTCTCCCAATGACTGGTGTACTGCATTTAATATTGATACAAATTCTGCAGCCGGCGTACTAATTACTAAAGCTGTGCACGAACTTAACAAAAAGGAAGAAAGTTATGATTTAAATGAACTGATTAAAGTTGTTAAATCTGACGAAGATAGCGATAAAGTTACAAAAAGTGTTGTAATTAACGAATTTGAAAAAGCGTTAGGTTGGGAAATATTTTCAAAGGAAGGAACAAAACTAAAAGATATTGTTGCGGGAGGCCAAGTAACAGTATTAGATGTCTCGCCATACGCTACAATGGCTTCTGGTTGGGAAATCAAAGCTTTAGTAGTAGGGATCATTTGTAGAACTTTATTTCAACAAAGGATGTTAGCAAGAAAAACTGAAGAGTTCAAGAGCGTTGATGCTGCTATGCATTACTTTTCAAAAGATACTGAAGAAAGAATGCAAGAACCACTTGTTTGGGTAGCGATTGATGAAGCACACGAGATGTTACCTCATGAAGGAAAAACTGCTGCATCAGATGCTTTGATTACAATTTTAAGAGAAGGTCGTCAACCAGGAATAAGTTTAATTTTAGCAACGCAACAACCTGCAAAGATTCATACTGATGTTATGACTCAATCGGACACGGTTATTGCTCACAGATTAACTGCAAAAATGGACACTGAAGCTCTTGGTTTATTAATGCAAAGTTATATGCGTTCAGGTTTGGATGAAGAAATTAATATGTTACCAAGGTTAAAAGGGGCAGCAGTTTTATTTGATGATGCTAATGAAAGATTGTTTCCTGTCCAAATGCGACCTAGATTTACTTGGCATGGTGGCGGATCTCCGATAGCAATTAGAGAACGTAAAGGGCACTATGACGAAATTATGAAAAAGTTAAAAGAGTTGTAATATACTACCTCAGTAATCACATTCCTTCCAATTTCTTAATCCGGTCATTAATTGGTGGATGAGTAGAAAACAGATTTTTCATAAATGACTTTTTACTTTTTCTGAATGGGGTTGAAATAAACAAATGTGCAGTTGCTTTATTAGCATGATCAACTAAAGGGTCAGGGTCTTCTTTAATTTTCTTTAAAGCATCAGCTAAACCTTTTGGATATCTGGTTAATAATGCTCCGGAAGCATCAGCAAGATATTCTCTTTTCCGAGAAATGGCTAATTTTATTGCTTCTCCAACTAAAGGTGCAAGAATTGCTAAAGCTATTCCCACTAAAATGAATATAATACTTAATTGACCGCTATCTCTACTTCTTCCTCTTCTGCCCCATAAAAAGCTACGTAACAAAAAGTCAGATAATAGTACTGTCATTCCTACCATTACTGCTGCTAACATCATAACACGAATATCAAAATTCTTAATATGCGACATTTCGTGAGCAATAACACCTTCCAATTCTAAACGATCCAATTTGTCTAATAAACCAGTAGTAACTGTAATAGCAGAATGTTCAGGATCTCTACCCGTAGCAAAAGCGTTCAAAGCTGTATCTTCAATCACATAAACCTTTGGCGGTTTAGACAATCCTGCAGCTATTGCTAACCCTTCAACAGTATTAATAAGATGTGTATATTTTGGTTTAGTAGCTTCTTTAGCTTTAGTCATTGTCAAAATGGCACTAGCTCCACCATAGTAACTAATTAGAAAATAAATAATTCCAATAATTAAAGCCAATCCAATCCCAAAATAAGTTGACCCATAAAAAAATCCAACAATAAACCCAATAAGAATAACAAAAACCATGAATAAGAAAATTAACAAATAAGATTTTCTTTTATTCCAAGCAATTTCTTCATAGATTCCCATTAAAAATCCCCCTGTGGTTTTTTAATAGCAAATTGTTTCATTTTTTTCGCACCCATTTTGATAAATTAAAAAATAAAATTAAGTTAAGTTAAAATTCCACCTTAACATTTTTCTTTTCTTTTTCCTCAGCACCAAAAAAATCTTCTTGATGAAAACCAAAGATTTTTGCAAAAAAGTTTTTAGGGAATACTTGGATTCCTTCATTAAAAGCCATTACGCTATCATTATAAAACTGTCGCGCATAAGCAATTTTGGATTCTGTTCCTGACAATTCTTCTTGTAATTGCATGAAATTCTCATTAGCTTTTAAGTTTGGATAGTTTTCTGCTACTGCAAAAATAGATTTTAAAGCATCAGTAATTTGGTTAGATGCTTTAGCTTTTTCTTTAGTTGAACCAGACATCAAAGAAGTTCTCGCTTTAGTAACTTCTTCTAAAACACCTTTCTCATGTTTCATGTAACCTTTTACTGCACTTACTAAGTTTGGAATTAAATCGTACCTTCTTTTCAACTGAACATCAATTTGTGCCCAAGCATTTTTTACTCTAACTCTTAATTTAATCAAACTATTGTAAATGTAAACTACAAACAGTACAATAACCGCGATAATAACAATAATTAACCATGTTGCTACCATTTTCTAAATCCCCCTTAAAGTTGGTAATTGTTTGAAATTGTTCTAGCTTTTAAATATTTTGGGAATTATTATGCTTATTCAATTTCACTTTTATTGTTTTCAACTAACTTACCAAACAACAAATTATATAAACAAAAACATCTTTTCTAAACAAAAAGAGGTGAGTTAGAATAGTTTTAGAACATTTATTTCCTGAAGATTGGCTTGAAAAGAAAGGTAGGTATGCTTTCATTTTAGGAGTGATTTATTCAATCATTGGAATACTTGTTGCTAAAATACTATTTCCTGGAGATCCTGCTTTAGTCGCTGTTGCATTTACTTCTTTGTTACTTTTACCTGAATTGTACAAAATATTCTCAATTGAAGAACGTCAAGAGAGTATGGAACAAAAAATAGGATTCAGAGAATTATGGAAAGATGATGTTGATGTAGTTAAAATTTATATTTTCATGTTTTTAGGGATCTTACTGGTTTATTCTGTCGGAACAATGTTACTTCCTGAATTGGAAACAAACAATATGTTTAGGGAACAATTAGAAATTAGGTTAGGGCAAGGTTTTGCTGGCAATGCCATTGATTCCAATTCTAATCAATTAACTTGTGAAGAAAGCAGTTTTTTTAATGGTGGTTTGTTTAGTAGCATATTAAGTAACAATTTCTTGGTTTTAATTGCTTGTTTTATTATGGCTTTACTTACAGGTGATGGTGCAATATTTTTAATAACGTGGAACGCTTCAGTATGGGGTACTATCTTTGGTTTAACTGCAAAAAGTGCAGCCACATATTCCGGTAGTGCACATTATATACTATTCTTAGCAATTATGGCGATTGTCTTTTGCCATATGATCATTGAAGCAATATCTTATTTTTTAGCAGCAATATCGGGTTCGATAATATCAAAAGATGTTATAATGGAAGAATTTGCTTCGGATAGATTCTTTGAAGTTTTTGGGTTTAATGCATATTTGCTTCTTATGGGATTAGTTGTTCTTTTACTTGGTGCTTTTGTAGAAACCATTGTTTTAACTTTACAAGTTCCAATAATTTCTTTTGCAATAGTATTATTAGGGATATTAGCTTTTTTCTTAATGGTAAAATATCTTATCTTGCCAGAGAATGTTAAAAGTAGTCACCTTTTGAATAATTTATTTTTGTATTTTTACGCATTTTTTATTGCTTTAGTAATTATGTATTTACTTAAGTGTCCTACATTTGGATTTGATCCAATGACTTATAGAACTATAATAGATATGAGTTTTAAAGCATTATCCTAATTGGATAAACTAAATTTTAACCACGCGGTTTACAAGTAGTATAGAAATCACACTGTCCCGTAGACCATTTACATAAAGGAGTTATTGTTTGTGGATAGTCATCAATATGTTCTGTACTGGAAGTATGTAAATGAATTGAATGAATCTCTGTTTTTGCTAATTCTACAAGTTCGGGTTTAACATCAAGATACTTTGATTTTTGTCTTAAGAAGAAAACTCCTACCTTGTTAGGCAAAACACCAGTTTTTCCATGATACAATAAGGAATAAATTCCTAACTGTAACCGGATACTATCTTTCATATCAAATCTGGCGTTAGTCTTATAATCTAAAATATGAACCTCATCATCACAATGATGAATTGCATCGATAAATCCTCTTACAGAATATTCCTCTGAAATGAATTGTTGCTCACGGATGGGTGTTAATTCCAAAAATGCATCTTCTAAAGAAATATTTTTCTTCTCCATTAATTTTTTAATATTTTCAACAAAATGGTTGCCCCAATTCATTAACATTAACATTGTTTCTTCAAAATAAAATTTAGTTTTATCAGGGGTGAGATTTAAACCTTTCAATTTAGACCCATATTGGCTCCATTGATGAATGAAAATTTTTTGGATAGCTCTTTGAAACTCTTTTTGATAATTATCTGAAAATTGAGTGACGTCAATGTCATAAAAATCTTCTAAAGTTGAATGGGCAATGTTCCCACGTACTTGATGAATATTTGGGACAGTGGGGAGTTTTTCTATGTAATTATAATAATACTTACGTTTACATTGTTTAAATGTGTTAATTGATGATGGTGATTCAATTCTTTTAGCCAATAATCTTTACAAAGATCCCATAAAAATCTTACAGATTTTTGGGGCACCAAAAAAGCGTTTGCTTTTTTTAGTGTATCATTCAAAAATTCTTTGAATTTTTGTAGTTGCCAAAAAATCGTTGTTTTTTGGACAACATTCAAAGACTGCGGGACGCGCTTTGCTTACCCACCAAGATGATAATCTTTCCCTCCTTTTAATTTATGATGGTATTTTCACAAAACTAATCATTTATAAGTTTTGCCCACACCTGTCCAGTGGGTTGTGGTAATCAAACAATTACTACAAATCACCACAAATCACCACACATTTATAACTGAGACCTCTATTTTGGACTATATGCATACATCATTTAAAGATTTGAATTTAATACCGGCTCTAGAAAAAGCACTAACAAAACAAGGTTACACTATTCCAACCCCTATTCAACTGAAAGCTATTCCTGGCTTATTGGAAGGTAAAGACTTGATAGGTATTGCTCAAACAGGAACAGGAAAAACTGCAGCATTTGTATTACCAATACTACAACAGATGACTGAAAAGTATCCTAGGATTATTAGAACTTTAGTATTAACTCCTACTCGAGAACTTGCTGCACAGATTGGAAACAGTTTTGCAACTTATGGTGAATTCTTAAAATTCAAGCACACAGTCATTTTTGGTGGCGTCAGTCAAGTAAAACAAGTTCAGGTCCTAGCTAAAGGCATAGATATTCTTGTTGCAACTCCTGGAAGATTACTAGATCTAATTAATCAGAATAAAATTAATCTTAACACCATTCATTTCTTTGTATTGGATGAAGCAGATAGAATGTTAGATATGGGTTTTATTCATGATATTAAGAAAGTTATTTCAAAATTACCATCAAAGAGACAATCACTATTTTTCTCTGCGACAATGTCTCCGGCAATAAATAAACTAGCAACAAGTTTGCTTAAAAATCCTATTCATATTGAAGTTACTCCTCAAGCAACTACTGTTGAAGTTATTAAACAACACGTTTTTTTTGTTGATCAAACTTCAAAAGAAAAATTGTTGTTTGAACTTTTGAAACAGAAACATCTTAAAAGTGTTTTAATTTTTACTCGAACAAAACATAAAGCAAACAAAGTAGCATTATTTCTTAACAAACACAACATTACTGCAGATGCGATCCATGGTAATAAATCACAAAATGCCAGAACTAAAGCACTTAAAGATTTTAAAAGTGGTGAAACCAAAGTTTTAGTAGCAACAGATATTGCTGCACGAGGAATAGATATTGATAACATTTCCCATGTTATTAATTTTGAACTTCCTAACGAACCTGAAACTTATGTTCACAGAATTGGTAGGACTGCTCGGGCAGGAAACGAAGGTACTGCATTTTCATTTTGTGCAGCAGAAGAAAGAAGTTTTCTTAATGATATTGAAAAATTAATTCGACAAGACATTGATGTGATGGACCATAAATTCCATTCAGAGGCGGCTAAAAAAGCAGTTGGTACGGCAGCTAAACCTCCTCCCAGAAAACAAAGAACATTTTCTAGGAAAAGTAAATCTCATTTTCCTTCCAAAAGTAAAAAACCATTCTCTAAGAAAAGTAAACCTTATTTTAGAAGGAAATAATTGTATTAATATTTCTAATTAAATAATCTTTATTATTTAGTGACAACAAACAAAACATTTAAATATTAGTTGTCATTCACAATGACTATGACAACACAAACCAGGGTTGATTGTATTCACTGTTGGCAATAATTCTCTTAGTTCTTACCCTGGAAACATTTTTAAAAGAAAACCATTTTTAGATATTAATCTTGGCGATCGTAGTGAAACGGTTATCATGGAAGCCTGTGGCGCGAAGAATCGGAGATTTTTAAACTCCACTACGCAGAGAGCTTCAGTTGGGGGTTCAATTCCCCCCGATCGCCCTCTTTTCTTTAATTTCCATCATCATCATTAGTTCTAACTCTATATTTTTCTTAGGGCGAACATTATTTTTAATAAAATAAACAATAAGCTGACGAGCTTAATACGTGGAGATAATAAAATGAAAACAAATGTAACAAGAGAAGATTTGGAAAACCCGCAAAGATTTATTGGAGAGGGATTAGGAGCGCCAGAAGCAAGAATTATCTCTCCAAGTATTCATTGTTTTAATTGAACAGATAAAAAATGAAAGATATCTTGACAATGATTACCTCACAAAAGAACAGGAAAGTATTTTACAAAAAGTAAAAGGAATAATCTGTGAGTACTATGACAACAATCAAAGAACGTACACTTTTGCTTGTAATTACAAGTAAATTATATAAACAATAAAAAAATAAAGAGAATATACAAAATGAAACTACAAACTGCTAGAGGAGTGCAAGATACTCCACCGGAAGAGAAGATTATTAAAAACCAAATAGTGCAAACTATTAAAGATGTTTTTGAGTTATATGGATTTGCTCCTTTAGAAACCCCAATTATTGAACGTTATGAGACTCTAGCTGCAAAGTTTGCTGCTGGTGAAGCTTCTGATTCATTGAAAGAAATATTTCAGTTAAGTGATCAAGGTAAAAGAAATTTAGCTTTAAGATTTGATCTAACTGTACCTTTAGCGAGGTATGTTGCAATGAACCCAACATTAAAAATGCCCTTCAAACGTTATGAAATTGGTTCGGTTTTTAGGGATGGGCCAATTAAAGCTGGTCGTGTTAGACAATTCTGGCAATGTGATATTGATGTTGTTGGAAGTAAATCCATGTTAGCTGATGCAGAAATTTTAGCAATTATGGACACTGTTTTTCAAAAACTTAAATTAGATGTTGTTATCAAAGTTAATAATAGAAAATTACTTAGTGGAATATTAACCCAAGCAGGAATTAAAGATCAAGAAAATGCAATCATTGCCATTGACAAGCTGGATAAGATTGGAGTTGTGGGAGTAACTGAAGAATTATTAAATAAAAATATTGAAAAAAAACAGATTAATAAAATTTTTCAATTAGTTCAAAATGATATTAAGTTAACAGAACTAAAAAAGAAATTAACTTCTGAAGAAGCATTAGAAGGAATTCAAGAATTGGAAGAACTCTTTTCTTATACTAAAAGTATGAAACTTAAATCAATCAAATTTGACGTTTCTTTAGCAAGGGGTTTAGCATATTATACTGGAACTGTGTTTGAAGTTTTTTTAAAGAAAGGAAAGGTCACTTCTTCTTTGGGAGCTGGTGGACGTTGGGATAACATGATTGGAAATTTTATGGATAACAATAGGATTGTTCCTGCAATTGGTGGAAGCTTTGGTTTAGTGCCTATCATTGAATCCATTAAAGAGAAACAAGAACTGATTCAAAAAACACCTGCAAAAGTTTACGTTATTCCAATAAAAACAGAAAAAGAATCTTTAACAATTGTTCAAGAACTTAGAGATAATTCCATTAATGCTAGTTTTGATTTAACTGGCAGAGGGATGAGTAAAAATTTACAATATGCAAACGCATTAGGAATTCCTTACGCAATAATCATTGGCGATGATGAATTAAAGAAAAATAAACTTCTTTTAAGGGATATGGTTACTGGAGAACAGAAATTGCTTGCTATAAAAAGTATTATCAAAATCTTAAAATGAATAATCGACAAAAGATTAAATTTACTGGATACTTTGTTTTAATTATTCTTATTTTAAATTTAGTTTTGTTTGCAATGCGAATAATCAATTGGATTGTCTTTTGGGCAGTTATTGGGTTAGGTGCTTTGTTTGTTTACAAAGGCTTACCAATACTCAAAAGTAAACTTTCTGTTAAATAAAGACTTATAAACTAATTCTTTTTTAATTAGGACATGCCTAAAAAAATATCTTTGTTGTATCGAGAAATTCTTAGAGATTATGTGGTAAATGAACGAGGAAACTTAGTTTATGAACCTAGAAATTCTATGGTTTTTCCAGAATTAGATCCTGCTCAGGATTACATTGTTAAAACTTATGGTGGTAAGAAAACAAAAATTTTAATTGATGAGCATTGCTTAGAAGAAGGCGGTTCTGGATTAGAAAAAAGGTTAAATAAAGCAAAAATTAAAATTCTTGATAATTAATTTTCTTCAAACCAAGTTGTAATTACCGGTTCTTCGAAAACAATTACTGTATGTTCTGCTTGAGAAACCATTCCTCTATTCTGATCAAACAAAGGTGGGTGTTTAACTATACAACCTGCTCTGTTTAACATTCTTAATGCAAAATTGGTTTTAGGAGTGCCAAACTCTCTTTCTAACCATCTTTTAGCAAAAGGCAAATTTTCGTGTTTTTTAATTTCTTGCAAAATTTTTCTTGAAATTGGATCTCTTACTCCTGAATCTTTAATTAAAGTAAAGACTGTAGGGTGAGAACTTTCTTGCACAACTCCTGCTCCCATAGATGCGAATGGTTCAATTGCAATCACATCTCCTTCCTCTAAAACATTATCATTACCATTATCAAAGTTTGGAACACTTGGTGCTGTATGGATTTGATATTCTCCCAATCCATGGCCAGATAAGTTTTTTACAGGAGAAAAGCCATAAGAAGTAATTGTTCTATGAATCTCTCTACCTATTTCCCCTAAAGTTATTCCGGGCTTAATAATTTTTAAAGCATTATTTAATGCTTCTCTACTAGCTTTAACTAAATCTTCATTTTTTCCCGAAAGGTCTACTGTCAAAGCATTATCAGCAATAAAGCCATCAATATGTACACCTACATCCAATTTAACAATTTGATCAGATAAAATAGTTTCATCAGTTAAGTCTGAACAAGAATGGGCTGCATATTCATTTAATGATATTTGGGCAGGAAAAGCTGGTTTCCCTCCTAACTCTTCAATCTTCTTCTCCACTGCATCAAGTATCTCAATTACTTTCGCTCCTTTAACAATTAAAGATTTTCCATAATGTAATGCTTCAGATGCAATACTTCCTGCATCAACATATTTTTGTAATGTTTCTGGATCCATTTTAATTTATTAATAACGTTCTAATTTAAATGTTTTGTCAATAAGTTTATAAATGATTACCATCCGGATTATGAGATGGAAAAATTCATTGATTACGGACTTGAAAATATGGCTCAGACATATGAAAGTTCAGATATTTATGATAATATAATTTCTCATCGAGAAACTATTGGTTATCATGCTTTATCTTTTGCTGTAAAAGCTTCTCAATTGGGCGATGAATTTTTATTGGGAAAAGCATTAGATTTGGCTAGAAATTATACTTCCTTGAATGGAATGTCTATGCCTAATATGTTACCCGCAGAATTGTATGCTAATATTACTCTTGAGGATTTTACTAAAAGAAAATGTTTATATGACAAACATAAACGAATAGATCAGTGGAAAACTATGGGCACAAAGAAAAAAGGAATCAATAATTCTCATTTAATTAATTAAAAATTTCTTTCAATTTGTTTAATGTATCATCTGGGTTTTTAACAGCAATACAATCAACAATTCTTGTTGCTGGATAATCATTTCCACCAGGATATAACTTGTCGCCAAAGAAAATGATTCGAGAATGGTTGATTTTATGGTGTTCAGCAAACTTTCTAATGCCCCACTCTTTATCAAACCCTCTCTTTGTAATATCAATAGAGGTTGTTCCGCCAATCTTCATGTGATATTTTTCAGAGTCAAGATGATTTTTTAAAAATTCAATCCATTTTAATCTTATTTTTCCGTCAGGGTCATAATTGGCTTTTGATTCTGTAGGTGCATGTCTACCAATAGCAGATAAAGTTATTTGTGAATCTCTATCTTGAACTTGATCTTCTTTTGTTGTTAAAGATTGAATATTATAATGTTCTATGATTTTATCAAAAGCGTTAATAATTTCTTTTTTTTCTTCATTAGTAAGAGAATAACTATAAACTATCTTAGTAGAACCATCCTCTTCAACTAAAGTATAATTTGTTCCAGTAGTCCCAAGGATATGGTGTTTAACTTTTAATTTTGAAGATATCATTCTTTGTAAACTTTCACTTTTAGTTCCACTAATAAAAGCAAATTCATAACCATTAGAAACAAGTTCACTAATTTTCTCCACCATTTGGTCAGAAATAATTTGGCAACTCTCACAAATAGTATCATCAACATCAGCGATAATTACTTTCTTATTACTATAATTTATCATCTTATAATTTTAAAATTATCATAAGCATGTTGATATTTCTCTAAAGTGTCTGTGGGAAACCATTGTCCATCATGAACATGAGCAGAAATTTCTCCAAATAATGCCATTTTTTCAAAACAATCTTTCTCAATTGATGATTGGCCCTCAGGAAGAATTTTTAAACATTCGGGGTCAATTACAAAGGCGCCAGCATTAATAAGATTAGACGGTGTGTCCTCTCGTTTAGGTTTTTCTACAAAACCAACTATTTTACTTCCATCTAAAGTAGCAACCCCAAAATTTTCTACATCCTCTCTTGGTGTTAAAGCCATAGTGATTAAGGGAGCGTCTCTAAGATAATCTTTATACATCATGTTAAAGTTAATGTCCATCAAATTGTCCCCCCACGCTAGAAAAAAAGGTTTTGTAATGTTTTTAGCGGCTTGTTTAATTGCTCCTCCAGTACCTAATGGTTTGGTTTCAATAGAATAAGATATATTTAATCCAAAAGCAGAACCGTCTCCAAAATAATCTTTAATTAAATCTGCTTTATAACCAACTGAAAGAATTACATTCTTTACTCCATAATGTTTCATATTTCTAATAATATGTTCAATCATGGGTTGATTTTTAATGGGAAGAAGTGGCTTTGGAGTCTTTTCCGTTAATGGTCTTAATCTTGTTCCTAGACCACCAGCAAGTATTATGGCAGTATCAATCATTTTTAATAGTACCTCTTTAATTTTAATTAAATAAATAACATTTGTTTTTAATAGTTCTGAAAAAAGAATCAAAACCTTTATAAACAGGTCTCAATCTGGGATTAATGGACGGCCATAGGGGCGTGGTTCACCTGTTCCCATTTCGAACACAGAAGTTAAACGCGCCTCCGTACCGGGGTGTACTGTATTTTATACGGGAAACCCAGTAAGCTGTCCACCTTATTTTTCTAATGTCTTTTGTGGGGCTAAGTGAGCTTCGCGAACGCATGCCGCATAATCTATCAAATGGATTTTCATTTGTAAGCAGTCCACCTTATTTTTCTAATGTTTTTTGTGTGGCTAAGTGAGCTTCGCGAACGCATGCCGCATAATCTATCAAATGGATTTTCATTTGTAAGCAGTCCACCTTATTTTTCTAATGTCTTTTGTGGGGCTAAGTGAGCTTCGCGAACGCATGCCGCATAATCTATCAAATGGATTTTCATTTGTAAGCAGTCCACCTTATTTTTCTAATGTTTTTTGTGTGTCAATGGGATTATCGATTAATTAACTTCTTTAATTAACATTCAATTACTAAACCTATCCTCCACAACACTTTTAAACAATTTTTCTTTAATTGTTGTTAATGAAAGCAATCATTTTAGCAGCAGGATATGCAACAAGGTTACATCCGTTAACTTTAGATTATCCAAAACCATTGTTAAAAGTTGCTGGAAAACCAATTGTTAACTACATCTTAGATAAATTGAACCAATTACAAGATTTAGATGAAGTATTTATTGTTACAAATGATAAGTTTTATCGCTATTTCTCAGATTGGAAAAACTCTTTAAATCTGTCATTAAATATTAAAATAATTAATGATGGGACTTTAAGTAATCAAGATAGGTTAGGACCAATTGGCGATATTAATTTTGTAATACAAAAAGAACAAATTAATGATGACCTTCTTATAATTGGCGGAGATAATCTGTTTGAAGATGACCTTAAAGAGTTTATTCCTTTTTCTAAAGAAAATGGTTCTTCAATTTTATTAAATGATGTTAAATGTAAAGAGTTAGCAAAACTTTATGGGATTGTATCTTTAAATGAAAATAATCAAATCGTTAAATTTGTTGAAAAACCAGAGGTTCCTGAATCAACATTATCTTCAACTCTAATTTATGCAATTAAAAAAGAACATTTGTCTAATGTGTCTGAAGCTTTAAAAAATGGTTTTGCTGACCGGGCAGGAGATTTTATTAAATACTTATCAGAAAAAGAAAATGTCTACGGAAAAGAATTAAAAGGCAGATGGTTTGATATTGGAAGTATGGAACAACTTAAAGAAGCAGAAGAGGTTTATAACAAATGATCGGAAATTCTTTTGTTATTAGGGTTGGTGGAGAAGCAGGCCAGGGATTAGCAACTGCAACAGACATTTTGTCTAAACTTTTTATTAAATTAGGTTATCATCTTTTCTCTAGTAAAGAATACATGTCCCAAATTAAAGGAGGACATAATTATCATACACTTAGAATCTCTAATAAAAAAGTTTATGCAGATAAAAATGAAGTCGACTTACTTTTGGCTCTTGACGAAAAAACAATTTTAAATCATTATCATAACATGTCTTTAAATGGGATAATTGTCCATAACGAAAAATTTGATTTGAAATTAATAAATGAAATCAAAAATAAAAATATCACTTTTATCTCTGTTCCATTAAGTAAGATTGAAGAAAACATTAAAGAGAAAAATCTTCATAACTTTATCTTCCTAGGTACAGTTGTAAAATGTTTAGGTTTAGAATTTAATTTTTTTAAAGAAGTCCTGAACGAGTTTTTTAAAAAGAAACCGGAATTAGAGAAACATTTGTTAGAAGCTGCTCAAGCAGGTTATGATCAAGCTAGTAAAATAAAAGATTTTAATGAAAATAAAATTAAAATTGGTGAGTTTTCATATTTAAATGGTAATGAAGCAATTGCTTTAGGTGCACTTAAAATGGGACTAACTTTTCATGCTCAATATCCTATGACTCCTGTTACTGGAATATTACATTACTTATCCAAAGAATCATTAAAAAATAAAAATTTAACTGTAATTCAACCAGAAGATGAAATCTCTACCATTAATATGGCTTTAGGCGCTTCATATGCCGGAGCAAGAGCAATGACTGCAACTTCAGGGGGAGGTTTTGCTTTAATGACAGAATCAATTAGTTTAGCAGGAATGGCAGAAATACCTTTAGTAATTATTGAAGGTCAACGACCAGGTCCTGCAACTGGATTACCTACAAAAACCGAACAGGGTGATTTAAAGTTTGTAATCAATTCTGGGCACGGAGATTTTCCCAAAATAGTAATTGCTCCAAGTAATATTGAAGAATGTTATACTGAAACTAAAAGAGCTTTTTACTTAGCAGAAAAATATCAAGTTCCAGCTATTGTTTTAGTGGATAAGCATTTATGTGAAAGTTTTAAGACAATAAACCTAAATCAAGAAGAACTTAATTTCATTTTTAATTATAATCAAAAAATTAATATTCTTAATACTGTTGATTCTGCACTATTAAATTCTGATGGCTTGTTTAAACGTTATCAAAATAATAATTTGAAGAGGACAATCCCTGGAACAGAAAACGGACTATTTACTTGTACTGGCGATGAGCATGATGAAGTGGGTTATATCACTGAAGACCCTGAGATTGGGAAAATTATGACTGAGCGGAGAATGAGTAAATTAGATTTGATTAAGAAAGAATTGCCAGTACCAAAACTTTTGGGTGTAGAAGATGCAGAATTAACAATAGTTTGCTGGGGAAGTAATTACGGGGGAATATTAGAAGCAATGGAAAGATTAAATCTTGAAGACCATAAAGTTAATTTTTTGCCCGTAAAATATATGTGTCCATTTCAAAATCAAGAAATTAAAAATCTTTTAGATAAAGCAAATAAGTTAGTTTTAATCGAAACCAATTATTCTGGGCAGTTGGCAGATTTAATCAGAGAAAAAACTGGAATTGAGATTAACGATAAGATTTTACGTTATGATGGCAAAACATTTACAGTTGACGATATTTATGAAGAATTAAATAAAAGAATTTAAAATATGGTAGAACTAAAAAATTATCAAAGAACTGAACAATCAAACTGGTGTCCTGGTTGCGGTAATTTTGGAATCATTACTGGAATTAAAAAAACTTTACAAGAGTTAAAAATAGAGCCGCACAATAATGTTTTTGTTTCTGGAGTTGGCTGTTATGCAAAACTCCCTTATTGGATTAAAACTAATTCTTTTGTTGGTTTACATGGAAGATCATTACCTGTGGCACAAGGAATAAAATTGGCTAATCCAAAACTTAACGTGATTGCTTTTAGTGGTGATGGTGCAGGTTATGGTGAAGGAGGAAATCATTTTATTCATGCTTGTAGAAGAAATATAAATTTAACTTATTTTGTACATAATAATGAGACTTTTGGACTTACTACTGGCCAATATTCTCCTACTTCTAAACAGGGGAAAATTACTAAGTCTAGTCCTTTTGGATCTGTAGAGAAGCCCATCAATCCGCTTGCTTTAGCAATTTCTTCAGGGGCAACCTTTGTGGCTCGGGCTTATGCTGGAAATTTAAATCAAATGGTTGAAATAATGAAAAAAGCAATCGGACATCACGGTTTTGCTTTTGTAGACATTTTACAACCTTGTGTTACGTTTGGTCATAAAAACAATTATTATAACGAAAAGATTTATTATCTTGATAATGATTACAATTCTAGTAATAAATTGAAAGCATTAGAAAAAACATTAGATGAAAATAAGATCTTTTGTGGGATTTTTTATCAAGAGGTTAATATCAAATGAAAATTTTAGTAACCGGTGGCGCGGGATATATTGGTAGTGCTGCAGTGAAAAAGTTAATTGGAGAAAATCATCAAGTGGTTGTTATTGATAATCTCTTAAAAGGAAAAAAAGAGTTGGTTGATCAAAAAGCAATATTTTATCAAGGAGATTTAGTTGATAAAGGTTTATTAGACAACATTTTTTCTGAACATCAATTTGATGCAGTGATTCATTTTGCATCATATAAAGCTGCAGGAGAATCAATGAAACAATTAGAGAAATATTCTGATAATATTACTGGAACAATTAACCTTCTTAATGTAATGGTTCAATATAATGTTAAAAAGATAATTTTCTCTAGTTCAGCAGCAGTTTATGGAGAGCCTCAATATATTCCAATTGATGAAAATCATCCCACTAACCCCATCAATTATTATGGTTTCACTAAATTAGAATGTGAAAAAATAATTCAATGGTATTCGCAACTGAAAGGAATTACTGGTATTTGTTTAAGATACTTTAATGTTGCTGGTGATGCCGGTCTAAATTATGTTGACCCAGATGCTCAAAATATCTTCCCCATAATTATGGAAGTATTGATTAATAGAAGAGATCAGTTGACTATATTTGGTAATGATTATACCACTTCAGATGGTACTTGTATTCGTGATTATGTTGACGTTAACGATTTAGTTGATGCACATATCCTTGCTTTAGATTTAAAAAAATCAGAAGTTATTAATTTAGGTTCAAATTCTGGGACATCTGTTTTAGAGTTAATAAATACTTTTGAAACTGTTTCTGAACAAAAAGTTAATTGGGGATTTTCTCCAAAAAGAGCGGGTGATCCCGCGAAGTTAACAGCTTCTAATGAGAAAGCAAAATCTTCACTTAATTGGAAACCAAAAAGAAACATTAAAGATATGGTTAAAAGTACACTTATTGCTTATGGTTTTAAATCAAAACCAAATTTATGATTCTTATCTCTAATTATTTTTTTAATTAATTTTATTAAGAGTTTAAAACAAATAAAAAAATGATTAATCACTCATTCAACTCTTTTTTAACATTGCCTAAATTAATCAATAATCCTACTATTATTAAAACGATGGGCATAATGTAAGTAATCTGATTTATATTTATTCCAAACAAGCTAGGAACATAATAAAAGAAAGCTGTTAAGATTAGACCAAATGCAAAGCCAATGAATAGCAATCCTATAGTATCAAACTCTTCTTTAAAAGTTTTAAGAGCAACCAAATATCCTGGCAGGTGAATAAATAAAGATAATTTTAATGAAATCACTAATACTCTAAACAATCCAGACTTGTAGAAAATAATTTGTAATAAAACCAGTAAACCTAATGAAAAGTAAACATAGTTGATTATTTGTTCTTTAGTTAAATTTAATTTATATTTCATTTTCTTTACAAACCTTATTGTTTTTTAATAGTAATGTCTGTTGGCTTTCTTTAATCATTTGGTAATTAGTTATGTCTAATTCTGAAATGAATTCTTGAACTAGATTTACTTGTTCTTGATTTTGGAACTGTTTGTTAATTAGGATATAATCAAAAGTGCAAGGTGGAACATTTTTCTCTCTATTTTCTTCACATTCTTTTACCATCTCTTCATTGGAATAAATTTTGAAACCATCTCGCGTCTTTTTTGGAGGATCACACACAAATTTCGAATATAAATTAGTTAGGCTGGTATCTGTTTGGGTGGCTTTGGAGAATCTTTCTAAATCATAATATCTCAATTTTCGATTGATGGGCTGAAATTCATTTTGAGAACTTACAGGATTTATTAAAAGTAAAGTAGCATTGGTGTTAGTATTTTCATTGATAAACATATAAGTATCCCACTGTTCTTCATTTGTTATGGAGTAGTTTGTTTTAGAGAATTGTAAATAATTTACTAATCCCACAAGGAGGATTAAATAAATTATAAAAATAGCAAACTTATTTTTTATTTTGAATTTGTCTTTAATTATTTTAAATAATAAGTAAATTACCAACCCCACAAATACAGAAACATATAAAGGCCAAACTAACCTAAACTGATTAATTCTAGTTAATCCCACAACGGGCAGTAGAAAAATAATAAAGAATAAAGAAAATAAAGAGAATAGTTTAAATTTGAATGTTTCTCTTTTTTTAATGTTCTGGAAAAGATAAAACAGACTATAAGCAAATCCAGCCAATGCTATGTACCAAAAGAATCCAAAATGGGATGTATAAGGATTAGCAGCATATAAATGGTAACTCCCATGGGCTCCAATTAATCCTAATATTTTCTCTTTTGTTCCCCCTGGTTCAGCACTAACGATGGCATAATTAAGGAAATAATGCAAAGTAATAGTTAAAGTTATTATTCCCGAAATAAAAAGAGTAGAAATATTTCTCTTCAAATCTTGTTTCTCTACGATGATTTTTATCAAAAAGAGAGCTAAAAAATAAATTAGTAATGATGGGTGTGTAAGGATTAAACTAGACCAAATTATAATGAATATCACTGCTCTTTCTTTTGTAAAGCGGGTTAAGAAAAAAAGGAAGCTTGTTGCTAGAATGAAATACATGAAATATGATTTCCATATGCCCCATGTTATTCCAGCTATGAATGGAAAAGTAAATAGAAAGAGTGTACAAGGAAGAAAGAAAACTGCCCAAGTGAAACTTTGTTTTTTAATGATTATATAAAAAATACTGATTGATAGAATCATGCCTAACAATAATCCTAAAAAAATGGCAACATAAGGTTCAATACCAAGCAAGTTGTAAAGGAATGTACCATAAATAAAAAATAAAGGCATTTCTCTTAGAGTGACTTTGCCTCCAGTAAAACCAAGAATAAACTGGCTTTCTTGGTTAAAATTACCCATTCTATCAATATCATAAATGTAAGAAACACCCCCATAAGCATCTCCTGCTAAAAGACTATTTGGACTTTTTGCTTCAAAGTTGCTTTGGAAGAAAGAAGGATTAATCAATACAAAAATCAATATAATTAAAACGATTAATGGTGCATATTTTATCCATCGGTTGCCTTTTTTTATATCCACAAATGCTTTAAACTATTAGTTATTTAAGTATTTATTGGAATTCTGTATCAACTATTAAGCTCAGACATGGAAATATTTAAAAACTAAACGTTATCTTCTCTAATTTAACTTATAGGGCTTCAATGCAGAAAAAAACACACCTATTATATAAGAAATTAACAAACCTCCGCTTTGTTAGATATATTTTAGTAGGGGGTATAGCAACAGGGGTAGATTGGAGTTTGTTCTACATTTTGGCTCTAACGTTAAATGTATATTACCTTTTATCTTTAATCCTTTCTTTTTCAGCGGCGTCAATAACCCACTATATTTTGAATAAAATATTTACTTTTAAATGTAAATCTAAAATGGTTGTTAAACAATTTTTCTATTTTATTTCTATTTCCATCATTTCGTTAATCTTAAGTACATTAATAATACTCATTTTAGTTGATTTAATGTTAATTCAAAAAATGATTAGTAGAATCATCACCACATTAATCTTATTTATTTTAAATTATTTCATGCACAAATACTTTACTTTTAATAGAAGATTTTTTAAATAAGTGTTATAATTACATTCAATCAATGAAATCTCTTATTATTGTTATTCCAGCACATAACGAAGAAGAAATTATAGAAAAAAATGTTATTCAAACAATTAACTTTCTTGAAAAAGCAGATTTAAATGTTTCGTGGAAGATTATTGTGGCAGAGAATGGTTCTCAAGACAAAACAGTAGAACTTTTGAAAAATATGCCAAAAAATGAGCATTTCTCTTATGTCTCATTGCCTGTACGTTCTAGAAGTCAAGCAATAAAAGAATCTTGGTTAAAAACAGAAGCAGATTATTACATGTTTATGGATGCCGATCTTTCTACAGATATTATCCATATTCCTCAATTAGTGGAAGGTCTTGAAAAAGGTTATGACATTGTAATAGGTTCACGAAGAATTGCTGGTTCAAAAGTAAAAAGGCCTTTTTTAAGAAGCTCTCTTTCTTCAGTATTTCATCTCTTGATGCAGATAATTTTTCCTTTAGGGGTACATGATTTTCAATGCGGTTTTAAAGCTATCAATAAAAAAATAAGGGACCGAATAATCCCTCAAATAAAATATGCTGATGAAGGGTTTATGGATACCGAAATGTTGGCGGTTGCTCATAGTCAAGGGTACAAAATCAAAGAGATTCCTGTTAAATGGGAGGATTCAAGGCCAAGCAAATTTAAAATAGGTAAAGTTATCTATTTAGTTTTATTAAATTCATTTAAAATAAAACGAGACCTCATATTAGGAAAATATAAATAACTACCTAGACTTAATTCTTCTTTCTATTTCTGGTTTATATTTTTGATATTTTTCTAAACGGCCAATTTCACACCAATAGTATTGATCTGGAATAATAAATCCATAAACTTCTTTTTGTTTTACTAAATCTGGGAAAACGTCTCGACCAAAATCATAAAAAGTACTCTCTGGCAATTTTTCTAATATTTCCTGGTTACAAATGTAAATGCCACAGTTAGCCAAATTTGGCAGGTTTAAAATTCTGACTAGTTCTTCACTAGGTTTTTCAACAAATCCCATTATTCTTTTATTTTCGTTTAATTTTATAATATTGGAAGCTTTGCTTCCAGCGGGTTTTTTCCTGATACAGATAGTTAAAAAAGCATTCTTTGATTGGTGGTATGCTGTCAATTCATTTAAATCGAGATCAGTGAATTCATCACCATAAAACACTAAAAAAGGCTCGTCAAAGAAGTCTTTTATTTTTTTAACTCCTCCTGCGGTGCCCATTAATTTTTCTTCAAAAGAATAAGTTAATTTCACCCCTAATTTTGAACCATCACTGAGATATTCTTTAATTTTTTCAGGTAAATAATGCAAATTTATAGCAATCTCAGTAATACCATTGTCACGTAACCATTTTATCTGGTGCTCAATTAAAGGCTTGCCATTAATTTCGACCATACATTTAGGAATATCTTTAGTTAATGGGTATAATCTTGTGCCAAGGCCAGCAGCTAAAATCATTGCTTTCATAAGTAAAATGAATAAGATCACTTATTTATAAATTTTTACAAACAAAAAGTTTATAATAGTTTATTCTACTCCTTAGTAATAACTATGGTTAAGAAATTAGAAGAGGGTATCCTAAAAAGATGGTATGCTGCTGCCAAAGCCACACAAATCCCTCTAGAATTTTATAATGATATTCAGGTTAAAACAGTTTATGATTCTTCTGAAAAATCTAAATATGTTCTGGGAGTTGTTTTTAATCCAGGGAGATCAAAAAGGCCACAGGTAAACCGTAATGATCTCCAGTGTAATTTATGTAGGGTAGTTGATGAAGTAAACAAGAATCCTATGAAAAATCTTTTTTCAGATTATAATATCAATGATTTTGTTGTCACTGTGAATGAATTTCCTCCTGTAGAAGGGGCAAGTCTTTTAGTAACAAAAAAAGAGAGGGTAATGTATAATTCTAAAAATTTGAAAGGTTTAGAGGAAGAATTGTCAGAGGTTATTGGATTTGCTAATAAATTTGGGTATAATATTTTTCACCAGACCATCGGTGCTGGTGCTACAATCGGCGGGCATGAACATTGGCATGGGTCAAATTGGCACCCTTTATATTCAAAACAAGGGGTTTATGGTTTTGAAGCAGCGGATGTTGAAGAAGTAAAAGGAAATAAAAATGTTTTACACATGCCTGATTTTCCTTTTGCACATTTGATATTTAATGAGCAGGATACTGAAAGGATGGTTTATTTTTTGAAAAATCTTGATTCAAGATTAAAGTCTCCTCTTAAAGATGGTTCCATTCCTCATTGTTTGTGTCAAGGGGATAAAGGTATATTGGTGGTTCCTACAAAAGTTGATGTAGGAAACAGAATTGGTAGTGCTCACATGGCAGGACATTTCTATCTCCATTCTCAAGAAGATTTTGATTCATCTACTTATGAGTCTTGCATGAGTAAATTAGGGGAAGTACTTTATCCAAAAGAAATAGGTCTCAAACAAATATTATAAGATTTTTAGGTTTTTACTTTTCAATTTATTTACTTCCCTCATTTACTCTTTATAAATCTTTCTCCACAACATTTATATACCAGTTATCCGGTACTCCTTTTTGAGGTGCTTGTTAAATGATTATTAGTAAAACGCCATTTAGGATTTCCATCGGGGGCGGTGGAACTGATCTTCCTTTTTATTATACTCGAAAAGGAGGATCTTTGGTTACAGCAACAATCAATAAATATATGTACATAATTGTTCAAAGAAGAAAGTATCATGATGATTTTTTTCTTAGATATCTAAAAATAGAATTGGTAAAAGATTCTAATCTAATTAATCACGAATTAATTAGAGAAGCAATTAAGTTATTAAAAATAACTGAACCAATTGAAGTAACTAGTGTTTCTGATATCCCTGCTGGGACAGGATTAGGTTCATCGAGTAGTTTTTTAGTCGGGCTGTTAAACGCACTTCATGCATACAAAGGTGAAAGAGTTTCTAATAAGACTTTAGCTGATGAAGCGACAAAAATACAAATGGAAATTTTAAAACAGCCAGCAGGATTACAAGATCAATATGCTGCCGCTTTTGGTGGAATAATTCATATGGCAATTAATAAAGTTGGAAAAACACTAGTTAGCCCTTTAGATATCCCTTATGATGATATTAATAGGTTGCAAGAAAATTTAGTGTTTTTCTATACTGGAATAAATCGTTCAGCTAACGAAATATTAAACCAACAAAAAATAGAAGTTGAAAGTGATGATGAAAAACTTAATCAAATGACTCAAATTAAAGAGATTGGCTATGAAATCAAAAAAGCTTTAGAAGCTGGTAATTTAAGACGTTTTGGTGAATGGATGAATGTACATTGGGAAAATAAAAAGAAAGTTTCAAAAAGAATGACTAATCCTCAAATTGATGAATGGTATAATTTAGCAATAGAGAATGGTGCTATTGGCGGAAAGATTATGGGGGCAGGAGGAGGAGGTTTTTTTATGTTTTATGTAGGCAATAATAAAGATAATTTTATTCAAATGATGGAGAATAAAGGTTTGAAGAATGTTGATTGGAAATTTGATTTTGATGGTTCAACAATAGTTTATAATGATGGGGTGTGAATAATGGTTAATGAACAATATATTGAAAAATATTTTGAAAAAGCGCATGAAATAATTAATATGTTTGACAAATCAGAAATAAATAAAGTTATTGAAATGTTTTTTGATGCTTGGAAAAATAACAACACTATTTTTTTTATGGGTAATGGTGGTTCGGCATCAAACGCCACTCATTTTACTGCAGATTTGGCTAAAACTACCATGATTAAAGGGAAAAAAAGATTTAAAGCAATTAGCTTAACAGATTGTATCCCTTTAATTAGTGCTTGGACAAATGATGAAGGTTGGGGAAATGTGTACAAAGGGCAGCTTGAAAATTTACTTAATCCCAAAGATATAGTTGTAGGTTTAAGTGTCCATGGAGGTAGTGGCGAGGGTAATGCTGGTAATTGGTCAGAAAATCTCACTGCTGCTTTTTATTATGCTAAAGAAATGGGAGCAAAAACAATTGGGTTTTCTGGATTTGATGGCGGAGTAATGAAAAAAATTTGCGATGCTTGTATTGTTGTTAAAGCGAATTCAACACCACAAGTTGAATCTTTTCATAGTGTCCTTCAACATTTAATTATTTTTAGGTTGAAAGAAAAGATAAGAGATTACGAAAAAGGTGAGTAAATATGCGGGAAAGTGATGCCTATTCTGATTGTACTCTTGTTCCAAGATATGAGGTTCTTAAATATCTTTCTTGGGCAGATTTCAGGTTAGCTTTGGAAGTAATTTTATCTCAAGTAGAGGATTACAAAAAAGAAAAATCTTTCAATTTTGATGGGGTATATGGCCTACCAAGGGGTGGACTTATCTTTGCTGTGTGTATGTCTTATAAGATGAAAATACCTTTAATTTTAAATGAAAAGGACATAACTAAAAACTCTTTAGTTGTTGATGATTGTACTAATACAGGAAAGACATTAAACAACTTTTATAAAACTCATAAAAATAAAACTGCGGTAATATTTCATAAACCAAAAAGTACATTTGATCCAGATTTTATTTTTAGAACTACAATCCACACAATGAATTATTGTTGGGAAAATAAAGACGAAAGAAATTAGGAGGTAAAAAAAATGGCAATTTTCCTTGATACAGGAGACATTAAAGAAATTAGAAAATATAAAGATTTTGGAGTTTTAAGAGGGGTGACCACTAATCCCACCATATTGCTTAGGGATGGAGTTACGGGCGGTTTTGAAGGTATTAAAAAGAGGTCCATTGAAATAGCTAATCTTATTACCCCTTACCCTTTATCTGTGGAAGTAACTTCCAACGATCCAGGGGAAATGATAAAACAAGCAATAGAATTTTCTCGATGGGCAGAAAATATTAATGTTAAGATAACTCTTCATGGTCCAAATGGAGAATTAGATAATTTAAAAATCATTAATGAACTAGAAACCAAATATAATGTTAGGGTTAATGCAACGGCAATGATGAGTGTTCAGCAATGTTTTCTAGCAGCTATGGCGGGAGCAACTTATGTTTCTTTATTCTGTGGAAGAGTTAATAATATGGGATATGATACTAAAGAAGACATCAGAAAATTAAGAAAATTGTTAGATGAATTCAACTTAAATTCAAAAATAATTGCAGCCTCTAGTAGAGAAATCATTAATGTTATTGACTGGTTAGAAGCGGGTGCACATATTGTTACTGTTCTTCCTAAATTCATTGAAGGCATGATTGTCCATCCTTATACCAAAGAAACAGTTCAAATGTTTTTAGATGATGCGGAGAAGATCAAAAATTTGTTATAACTTTATAGGTGAATTGAAATGAATAAACCCCGGATTTTATTAATTGGTTGTGGAAGATTTGGAAAGAATCATCTTCGTATACTAAAACAATTGGAAAAAGAGGGGGAAATCATTTTAGAAGGTGTTGTCACTGCAACAAAAACATCTAGCGAAAAAATTGCCAAAGAGTATCAAATTAAAACTTTTGAAAGATTAACTGAAGAATTATTGAATTCAGTTGACGCCGTTGATATTGTAACTCCTGCAAGTACGCACTTCGAAATTATAAAAAAATGCATAATCTATTGTCCTGTATTAATAGAAAAACCTCTGTCACTTTCATTGTCAGAAATAGAATATTTACAAGAATTAGAATCAAAGCATGGAAACAAAATCATGGTGGGGCATATTTTTAGGTTTAATGATGCAGTAAAAAAGGTTAAAGAACTAATAAAAAACAAAAGAATAACTTCAATCAAAGGTGTTTTTATAAGTCCAGGAGAACCACCAAAAGATTGTGGTGCCTTACATGATGAATTACACTTATTTGATATTCTAGATTTACTTTTAGAAGAACAACCAACATTTGGAAAAATGGAAATCATTTCATTATCTAAACAAGGTTTTGAAAAGAGGACCAACATAAAGTTAACATATCCCTCTGTGCCAGAAGTAAATTTAGAATTGGGGTGGGAAGAAGAAAGAAAAGAAAGAACTTTAGAAATTCACGCCAGCGACAACCATTTTTTTTGTGATCTCGTTAAACAAACAATAACTTTTGGGGCAGAACCCCCTACTAGTTATTGGTCCAAAGAGCCACTAATGGAAGAAATAAAAACTTTTATAACTCATGTAAAAAGAGAGAATAAAAACCAAGACATTTATCCTAATACAAAACTTGCTTTCAGAATCCAAAAAATAATTGACCTCTTAAAAAATAATAAATCGAATCAATTGAAAGTAGGTGTGATTGGGGCTGGTATATTTGGTTTAAGTGCAGCTTTGGAACTGGCAAAATTTTGTGAAGTCAAAGTTTTTGAAAGGAACAATTCTATTCTCTCTGAGGCGACTAGTCAAAATATGCTCCGACATCACATGGGTTACCATTATCCTCGAAGTCCAGAAACTGTTAAAGAAATTAGAGATGCAACACCTTTATTTGAAGAAGAATTTAAAGAATGTATTGTTGGTGGTTTCCCAGCATATTATGCTATCTCTAAAGAAAAATCTATGACTGATTCAACAGGATTCATAAAATTTTGTGATGAAAATAATCTTCACTATAAAATTGTCGAACCTCCCGAATGGTTAGTAGATAAAAATAAAATCAGCTTATGTTTTGAAACTAAAGAATGCGTTTATGATCCAGATATCTTAAATGATATTTTACAGAAAAAAATAAACAGTAATTCTAATTTACAACTTTTCCTTGATCATGAAGTTGTTAATGGCAAAAAAGAAGAACAGAAAAAAATACTTTCAATTTTTAATAAAAACAAAAAAGAGCTGACCACGGAATCTTTTGATATCATTATTAACGCAACTTATTCTCATTTCAACACTTTTAATTCTTGGTTTGGATTTCCAACCCCCATTATGCAATATGACTTGATGGAAATTCTGGAAATTGAAATCCCCCAAAATGAACGTTTTGGTTTATTAATCCTTGATGGACTATTTTGCACTATTCTCCCAAAAGGGAACAAAAACACTTTTACTTTAGGTCATGTTGAACACACCATGCTCAAACGTCACGTTGCTAAAAAGATGGAAGAAATACATAAAAATAAAATCACCTTGTCAAACCAAAAAATCATTCTTCAAGAAAGTATAAAATTTATGCCATTCTTAAAAAATGCTAAAGTAGTGAGATCTATGTATAGTACGCGAGTAATAAAACCACACCATGAACATGATGATGCTAGGCCAACAGAAATCACTGATTATGGAGATGGTATATATTCTATTTTTGCCGGAAAAGTGATTACGGCTGTTAAAACTGCACGAGAAGTGGCTGAAAAAGTGAAAAGAGGAAATTATCAATGAAAAAAGCCATTTTTTTAGATAGGGATGGTGTTATTAATAAAGTCTGTTATCACTATGAGCAAGGTATTTATTCAGCTAAAAATCTTACTGAATTTGAACTCATTGAAGGTGTCAAAGAAGCAATACAAAAACTTAAGAAAATGGGCTTTTTGATTATTGTAATTACTAACCAACCAGGATTTGCTTTTGGTTATCTTAAAGAAGAAGAGGTTGATAAAATAAATGAGTTTATGATTCAAGAATTGGATGTCGATAAGATATACACTTGCAAACACCACCCTCATTGGACGGGAGATTGTAATTGTCGGAAACCAAAATCAGGTTTGTTGGTTCAAGCGGCAGATGAGTTGGGAATTGATATTAAGAATTCTTATATGGTTGGAGATAACATTTCTGATTTATTGGCTGGAAAAGACTGCCTAAAAAGGATTTTTATTGGTCAAAAAAGATGCGATATCTGTAAATTGTTTGTTGAGAAAGGGGTCTCTCCAGATGCGATTGTGCTTGATTTAAGTGAAGCAGCTTTAGAAATTGAGAAGTTAGAGAATAATTGAGCTATATTTCTGTTTATTATAGCATAAAGTATATAAATAGTTTTTATGGTTTTATAAATGTGGCACAAACAAAGAAAATCATTGGAGATGGTTTGTATATTACAGTTGGTTCCATTGTAGCTTTTTTATTTAGTTACATTTTTAGAGTTATATTGGCTAGATCTCTCTCTATTGAGGAATATGGTTTATTTTACTCGGTTTTGACTTTTTTGAGTTTCTTTTTGTTTTTCATTTATCTTGGACTGGATAGAGCATCTATTTATTATATTGTTAAATATAAAACTGCAGAAAGATTTGGCCAAGTTAAATCTGTGATTTTATCAACAATTTTGTTTCAATTAATTTCAGTAAGTGTGTTTATTTTATTGGTGTTTCTTTTTAGTGACTTTTTAGAAGTCAATTATTTTCAGGTTGAAAATGCAGGTTTTTTGTTAAAGCTTTTTTCTATATTCTTATTTTTTAACGTTTTTGAAGCAATCAATGTGCCAATTTTGTATGGTTTTCAGAAGATGAAAACTTTTGCTTTTTATCAACCCATACAAAGTTTTTCATATCTCATTTTTACTTTCTTTTTTTTAAGTTTTAGTTTAGGAATATATTCACCCATTTTTGCTTATTTGTTAACTCATTTGTTATTAGTCTTAATATTTTTGCCTTTTTCTCAAAAAGTATTTCCATTATGGAAACATAAAGTGGTTGATTTTAAGAAGACTACTTTTAAATTATTCTCTTATGGGATACCAGTTATTTTTATTTCAATTGGTTCAAGATTAATTTTACAGACAGATACAATGGTCTTGACAAAAATGACTTCAGTTGTTGAAGTGGGGTTATATCAAGCAGCTTTACCTATTGCAACATTATTCACTTTTTTAAATGCAGGGATTGTAACTGTTTTATTTCCTCTGTTTACAGAATTATGGCAAAAAAAAGAAATTGAAATGATAACCATTTATTTAAGTCATATTTATAAATATCTTTATCTCTTATTGTTACCTTTAGTTACTTTGGCAATCGTATTTAGTAGTGAGTTAATAGTTTTAATTTTCGGGAAAGAATATTTGTTAGCTAATAATGCTTTAATTATTTTATTATTGTCTGTTGTTTTTAATCTTTTAAGTGCAATTAATTTTCAAAGCATATCCGCTTTTGGTAAGCCTACACTAGTCTCAAAAATAATTTTTGGAGTTGCTTTGTTTAATATTATTTTTAATATCGTTTTAATACCCAAATGGGGGATTAGTGGAGCAGCATTGTCAACTTCTTTTAGTTATTTATTATTATTTGTGGTCTCATATATTTATATTAAGAAACATGTTAGAATTAAGCTGTGCTTTAAGAATTATATTTCGCCTTTACTATTTTGTTTGTTATTTTTATTTTTATTTTTAAAATTAGGTGTGGTGGGTTATTTAGAAATAATCATTTCGTCTTTACTTTTTTTAACAGCTTATACTATTTTTGTTTTGTTGTTTAAATTGGTAGATTGGAAAGAAATGAAGAGATTGTTTTTAATGCTCATTAAAAATAAACCCCTCATTTAGATGTTTTTAAAATACTCGATGTTTTTAAAATCATTATTTAATCCTTCTTTTTTTGGAACTTAAAAAGTTATTTTTTTTGTTTGAATTTTTAATTCAGTCTTTAATGAATTTAGCATGAACAAAATCAAAGCAGAATTTTAATGGACCACTGCTTAACATTTCTTTTATTTTAATTTCTTTTTATTGATTTTATTTAAATGATTTATTAATTTTAAATATGCAACCAATAGCTTCAAATTTGCTTTTATTTTTCTTCCAAATCGGGGAGTATCTTCTCTTTTTCTTAATTGAATTGGAATCTCTTTTATCCTATATCCTTTTTTAAATGCTGTAAATGTTAATTGGGTTCCGATAGATGTAAAATTTTCAAAAAATCCAACATCATCATACACTTTCGTTTTGTACGCTTTCATACCACAAAGAGGATCACTAATGCCCCTCTTTTTGCCATAATTTGCAAAAATGTATTCCATCAATCTTGCTTGGTAAGGCCTTTTTCCAACAACTATATCTGCTAGATCTTTTTCAAGCATATCTGTGAACAAGAGAATATCTTCTGCTAGATGCTGTCCATCTCCATCTAAGGTCAAGATTATGTCTGCTCCTTTTTTTTTAGCTAATTCAAAACCATCGTTAATGCTCTTGCCATACCCTTGATTTTTTGAATGTCTTATAACATTTGCATATTGTTCAGAAATTTTAGCAGTGTTGTCGGTTGAACCGTCATCAACAAGAATTATCTTATCAACATATTTTTTTGTATTTATGAGAACGTTTTCAATTGTTTTTTCTTCGTTTAAAGCAGGAATTACCGCTATTATTATTTTCTTTTTTATTGTAAAAAGCATTTTGAAATATTTTTAAAAATTTATTGTCCTCTACTTAGATAGAGGATTACGGAAATTATTAGTTTCTTCTTTTATTTTTAAATTTTCATCTTTATCTGCCGGAAGATATATTTCTTTTAATAACTGTCTCAATTCTTCTGCAAATTTATCATTCCCTTCTGCCAACCGAATGATTGGGAAAAGTTCTCTTGGTGCTTTTAGATATAACATAAATGTCTTGAATAATCCAATAATCTCATCATCTGTTAAATTATCATTCTTTATTACTGGGATAGTTCCATCCCCCTCTATTTTCTGATCTGCCCTGAATAAGCCTTTTTCAATACACATCTCTCTCATCTTGCATCCTGGAAAAGGGATGAAAATAGCTAAAGATGATGAATCAGCTTCGATTTCCCTATTTAATTCAATTGTTTTCATAATCGTTTCACGAGTTTCAAAAGGGGCCCCAATAATATTATATGCTCTAGCTTCAATGGTTGACTTCTTAACCCTTTTGAACGCATTGATAATTAATTCATCGGGCCAAGGTCGATTCATATATATTTTTCTATATTCAAAATCTCCATTTTCTACTCCTATATTCATACAAACACAACCCATCTTCTCCATCAAAGCTACCCTTCTTTCTGTGATTGAAGAGGCAGTTGTGGTAACATAGAATGGCAGATTTATTTCTTTTGAATATAATTCCGCTAATTCTTCTAAACAATCATCGGGAAAAGATAAAAATGTTCCATCCATAATTGCAATAAATTCAAGATCATATCTTTCTTTCAAATATTTTAATTCTTCTATAAATTTCTTTGGTGACTTATGGTGTGGGCCCAACTTTATCCCATGTTTAGCATATGTTTCTATCATTATGTGATTACCACAATACGCGCATGAAAAAGGACAAACTCTAGAAAACTCTACTAAAGCCATTTTAACAAGTTTACCTCTCCAAGGGCCATATTGGTGATAATCCGCGAATCCTTCCCAATCCGGAATTGGTAAAGAATCAAGATTAACGGGAGGACGTAGTCCAGTTTTGATTAGTTCTCCGTTTTTTTGGTACCATATATTTTTGATATCTGTCAATGGTTCTCCTTTTTCCATTTTTTGGCAGAATTCCAACAACGCTAGTTCTCCTTCTCCAATACATAAGTAATCAATAGATTTTTCTTTGAAAATATTTTGATAATCTAAAGTAATGTGTATCCCTCCAAACAGGATTTTTATTTTGTCCCCAAATTTATCTTTGACGAGTCTTGATAATCTGACTGCTGTATCAAAAGTAAAACTATGAACACTAAACGCTATCAAATCAGGATTCCAATTATTTATTATATCAATAAAATCATTCTCTAAACCCGTTTTTATTTTAACTCCAATTCTAGAATAATCTATTTCTTGAAAAATTCCCGCATCTTCTTTTGAGTCTTCTTCATTAAGCCTTCCATTCTCTGAATAAAAAGAAGTATCAAATATTTTTGTATCAATGCCCCCCTGTTTAAGTGTTGCTGAGATTATAGCCAATGCTGGAGGAATCAGTGTCCTCTTTCTTTCATTTAACATCACAATTAACGTTTTCATATTCTTCCTCCTAAACTAATCATTTATAATATTTATGGCTCTCTAATCCATAGTTAATCTTTCATTCTTAATTCTTTCTTCTGCTTTTTTCCAATCAAATGGCGTGTCAATGTCAACTATTTCATCGGGATTCATTATTATATATTTTAATGAATTAACATCCACTAATCTGGTATCATCTTTTTTTCTCATGATCACTTCATATTTAGAAAAATAAATGGCTCCATTTTCTTTGAGCAAAGGCTTATAAAATTGTCTGTTAACATAATTTTTTGGATAAAAAGGAATTATGCTGTCTTTATCTTGTTTCCAAAATCTGCCCCAGTCTTCTTCAACACTCATAACGCTGTTACACTTACCTTCTTTTAAGATATTAATAGCTTTGAGAACTGTTTCTTTCTTCAGGAATGGACATGTTGGAAAAAGAAGTAATATTAAATCTGCTTTATAATTCTCTTTCTCCTCCAGATATTTAACACAATGTTGTAGAACAGGCAGCGTCGGAGTTTCATCATCTGCTAACTCGACCGGCCTAATAAATGGAACTTCGGCGCCGTTTTCTTTTGCAATTTTAGCAATTTCTTTATCATCTGTTGTAACTATGACCCTATCTATTTCTTCAATTGATTTTGCAAGATGTATGGGATAACTAATTAAAGGTTTTAATCCCAATAATTTGATATTTTTTCGGGGTATGGATTTCGATCCCCCTCTGGCAGGTATTATTGCTATGATATTAATTTTCGCACCTCTCTCATTACTTTTTCTGTTGAATTATTTTTGGTATATTTGTCAATTAATTTCTGGTCAACATCAACATTTATATTACTTATGCTTTTATTAAGATTTTCTTTTGTGGTTATGGTTTGTTTAAGATTTAATTTTGCAAGGATGCATTGATCTTCTCCAATGAGGCCTGGCTGGTAACTAATAACTTTCTTTCTGTTTAGAAATGCCTGAAATAAAACATTAGATGACATACCTATAATTATCTCTGATTCTGAAATAAGATCTTTGATGCTAGACTTAGTGTCAATGATAGCATCTCCCCTAACAAAATTAAACTTTTTTACATTTCCTCTTGGGTGCGGCCTAACAACTAGTTTATATCCATGAAAAATGTCAATTAAATCTTTGATAACAACAAGCTCATCATATCCTGGATTGATCCCACCCAATTCGGTGAAAGCCTGGGAAATGAAAAGCACATGCTTTTTTCCATTATTGGAATTGATATTAAAGTTATCGAAATGTGGATTTCCGGTAATTCTTATGATTTCTTCGTCAAAACCTTTTCTTATCATCTCTTTTTTCATCAATTCATCAATAACACATATTCTGTCTGGCAGGTATTTTTTGTTTTCAAATCTCTGTGAATAATTTGCCCAGTGATCGACAATACTTAACGAGGGTATTCCTTTTTTTCTGCCAAACTCAATCATCTTTTTTTCAATGGACATAGCTAAACTGGTTCCGGTTACAATAACTTCTGGAGAAAACTCTTCTACTTTCTCGTAAATTCTTGAATCATTGTCTGCATCTATGTAGGCATCTATATAATCTTTGAACAGGCTCTTACTTTTGCCACCAATCAAGAGCTTTTTTTCTTCAGCATATTCAATCAATGGCAATATTGCTTCTCCACCAGCAATATCCTGCGCACAAAATAGAATTTTCATCTTTCAAGTAATTTTAACTCTGGAATATGCATTAGGACTTTCTTTATGGCTGTAATAAAAAGATCAATGTGTTCTGTAGTTAATGGATGGCGGCAGATGGTTGTATAAAGCAATTCTTTTTTGAAGAATTTCTCAACATTTGGACATATGCCTTCTTTATAATTCTGGAAACTGAACGGAAATTTTGAATTAGGAAAAATCTTCAGGTTTTGGAATATTCTCATCAGATATAATGGTTTGACATACCCTTGGTTAAGAGGAAACCCTTCTTTTTCCATAGATTTTGCAAACAAATTTCTTGAAATCCCAATCGTATCTTCATTGAATTTAATTGGGTATAGGTAATAAACATGCTTTGTGTTTGGCAGGACAAATGGAGGTGTAAGACCACTAATTTCATTTAATTTTTTTGTAAGATAATCGGCCAAATAAATACGTTTTTCATTTAGGAAATCTAATTTTTTTAATTGCTCATCCGCGATTGCCGCTTGTAATTCAGTCAGGCGATAATTACTCCCAAAGATTGCATCATCATTATTAAGGTTATCAAGAACGATTTCCCCATGATTCCTTTTTAATTGGGCCCTGTATGCATAATTTTCACTATTTGTAACTAAGACTCCGCCTTCTCCACACTGTATAGTTTTATGGCAGTTGAAGCTAAAGATACCAATATCCGCGACCGTACCTAAATATTTTTCATTGAATTTTGCACCTGGCCCTTGGGCATTATCTTCAATAACTTTTAAATTATGTTCTTTAGCAATTTCCATTATCTTATCATATCTGGCGCTACCTCCAAATAGGTTTACTACCAATATTGCTTTAGTTTTATCTGTTATGTTTTCTTTAATTGACTTTGGATCTAGGTTAAAAGTATCAGTTTCAATATCAGCAAAAACAGGTATGGCCATGTTCATAAGAATACTTGTCGCCGATGCAGACATAGTATAAGGTGAAACAATTACTTCATCCTTCGGTCCAATACCTAAAGCACACACTGCAGCATCAAGTGCCGTAGTTGCAGAATTAAACGTAACTGCATATTTAACATCGAATTTTTTCTTGAAAGATTCCTCAAGATTGATTACTTCTTTTCCACCTAAAAATTTATTACCTGCACTGCCTATGAAATCAGAAATGATGCCGCTATCTAAGACTCTCATAGCAGCTTCTTTCTCTTTTTCACCAATATTGTTGGTTCTTGGCAAAGGATTTTCAAGTGTTGGTTTTCCTCCTAAGATTGCTGGTTTTCCCATTTTTTAATATCTCCTTGAGCTTTTGGTATCATGAATTTTTTATTTTTAAACGGCAGTTTTACACTTTTTTTATGTTTAATAGAATATGAGATTGCACATATTAATTCAAGAGATTTTCTTGAAACAACTGCTGATGAAATTGGCTCTTTATTCTCTTTAATAGACTTTATTAAATCTTTAAGGCCTTTTTCAAAGAAATCCCTTTTAACGTCTTTTGAAAAGATTTCCTTTTGTATTGAATCAAAGTATTTAGTGCCAATTTTATCTTTCTTTGCTTTGTAAAATCTGTAATCATATCTGCCGAAAGGTTTGCTGATAAGATCAAGCCTTCCTTCATCACCCATTATATCAATTTCCATGATTGATATTCCTTTTACTGGAATTAAATCCACATAAAATCCTTTGAATTTAAGGTGTAGCCCGTCCACTGACTGACATCTGCCAAAGAGCAAATCAAGCAAGTCTAACAGATGAGAGCCAACAGTAACTATACCTCCACTGTAATAACAAACAACTCTTTGGATTTTACCAAGCAGACCCATTTTCTTTTTAACAGATATATAAAAATCATCATATCTTCTAAAATGATTCACCATCAACTTGATTTTTTTCTTTTTACAGATTTTGATTATCTCATCGGCTTGTTTTAAATTTTTCGTAAAAGGCTTCTCCGCCCATATGCCTTTAATTGAACTGTGTTTTGTAATCTCTTTTAAAATTTCATAATGGGTGTCATCTGGGGTGCAGACACTTACAATAGTTGGCTTTTGCCTAAGAAGATCTTTATAATTTGAAAAAGCATTTTTAGAATATCTTTTTGCTTTTTCAATGTCAATATCACATACCCCTATCACTTTTACTCCTAATTTTTTATATGCTTCAAGGTGGGTTATAATTAAACCGGGTTTATACTTTGAAAGTTCACATCCAATATTTCCGCACCCGATTATTGCGGCATTATTCATTTTTTAAGACACTCATTTTATATGCATCATAATATCTTCCATTTCTATATATCTCTTGTCTTGCGATGCCTTCATGTTTAAACCCAGCTTTTTCATAAGATCTAATTGCCGCTTTGTTTTCAATATTAACTCCAAGGTGTACTTTGTTTAAATTAATTCTTTCAAAAGCATATTTAATAATGAACTTTGCTGCCAGAGTTCCAATACCTCTTCCCCAGAACTTTCTATCCCCAATTATAATCCTATATTCAGCAAACCTCGGCTGCCATTGGATATCATATAAACCACAGAACCCAATGGTTTTTTCACTATTCTTATCAACAATTGCAAAAATTATGTTGTTCCCTTTTGTTAGTTCATCATATGTTTTTTCAAGATTTTCATAATTTCCTGGCCATACTCCTGTATACATTAGATGTGTAACTTCGTCATCATTTGACCATGCATATATATTCCTAACAAAATCTTCTTTATCAATTCCAATAAGACCAATTTCTTTTTCTTCGTAAAAATATTTTTTCATTTTGATTATTTAATGTTTTCTGAACACATGTTGTACAGGTTTTCCTTCCATATATTTTTCAAAATTATTTTCATCAACTGCATTTTTCATGATTTTAAAAGCTTCTTCAATCGCGATTAATGTTTTTTTAATATCTTCTTCTGATGTTGATAAAGAGATATGATTTACACAATTACATAATATTCCTCTTTTTACTGTTTCCTGCAAGAACAGGCTTTTCAGTCCGAGTGATTCTTCGCTTTTTTCATAAAAACCAAAATATGTTTTTGGTGCATACCCTAAACATTTTGTCTCAATTCCATATTTTTTTGCTAAATCGTTATATCCTTGTTTAAGTAACGTACCTTGTTTCCACATATGTTCAATCACTTTGTTCTTTTTCATCTCTTTAATTGTTGCGATGGCAGCTGCCAGAGATAGTGTTTCACCACTATAAGTCATCGAAAAGAAAATCTTTCCAAGCTCTTTCATATATTCTTTTTTTCCTGCCAAAAAAGACAAAGGCATACCATTGGCAACCCCTTTTCCAAAAGTTGCTAGATCTGGTGTGACTTTGAAGAACTCTTGGGCTCCACCCATAGATATTCTGAATCCAGTTACCATCTCATCAAAGATAAGCAAAGCTTTGTTTTTATGTGTTAACTCTTTGACCTCTTCTAAAAAACCTTCTTTAGGTTCAGTCACGCAGGTAGGTTCCATTATCACCGCCGCAATCTCATTTTTTTCAAAGATTTCTTTTAGCGATTCAATGTTATTATATTCAAACTTGATTATGTAATCTTTAAATATTTTTGGTATGCCATTGTTTAATGGTGTTGTAATCCCCCACCAATGTGAGCTTCCACCATGATAACCACAATAAGCAATCTTCTCTTTTCCAGTATAACTTCTTGCAACCCTAACTGCAGCCGTAGTGACGTCTGTCCCGTTTTTACTGAATCTGACCATTTCTGCGCAAGGTATTATTTCTTTTAACATACATGAAAGTTCTACTTCCAATGAATTAGGTAAAGAAAAAGAAATTCCTTTTTCTAGTTGCTTTTTGATAGCCTCATTGACTTCTTTATTGTTATAACCTAATGTAATAGGTCCTAGGGCCAGTATGTAATCAATGTATTTGTTACCATCCACATCCCAGACATGACAGCCTTCACCTTTTTCAAGGAATAATGGGCTGACTCCTTCAATAAATTGAGTATAGCTTTTGCTGAGTGTTTGCGTTGCCCCAGGAATGACTTCCTTGGCTTTCTCAAAAATCTTTTGTGAATTTTTTATTTCCATTTTATTATTTTTCCTGTTTTTGAACTCTCTTTAGCCGATAAAGCAATTTTTAATGTGTTTTTTGCACTCTCCCCATCTGGCAATTTTTTCTTTTTGATGCTTTCCAATGACAAAAATTCAGTCATCTCGTCAACATATGAGTTGTCATCATCAATGACAATTTTTTCCCATTTATTATCTTCATAGATAAATAATTCATTTTTTGCAACATCTGCTTTGATTGTGCCTTTTTCACCAATGATTTCACATGTTCTGGTATATGGTTTCTGAAGAAGATCAAGATGTATATTTGCAACTAAACCCCCATCAAATTTGATGAGCATGTCTGCATTATCCTCTGTTTCCATTTCAAAATTTCCTCTCTTTTCAGCATAGCAGAACATTTCTTTTGGTTGCCCGAATATCCAGGTTAAGTAATCAATTTCATGGCTGATATCAAGTATAACCCCACCCCCTTGATTTTTTTTAGTGACATAATCATTTTTGTAATCTTTTCCAGGATGTCTAAGTATAAGGTTTGAACCAAAGTTCATCCTAACATGGGATATATCTCCCCATTCATCAATTAACTCTTTGATTTTATTTATTAACGGATTGAATCTCATATTGTAGCCCACATAAATCTCAACTCCTTTTTCCTTGGCTTTAGACAAAAAAGCATCTACTCCCTCTAAAGAATGGGAAATTGGTTTTTCAATAAATATCTTCTTTACGCTTCCTAGGACTTTGTTGGCAATTTCAATATGGGATGCATGCGCTGTTGCAATGACTACATATTCAGGTTTTTCTTTCTCAATGGCTTGGTCAATGTCTTCATAAGTCTTAGCACCATCTATTCTCTTGAGTTTTTCTTTATCACAATCACAGGCTATTACTTTTACATTTCCAAACTCCAAGAGGTTTTTGACATGTCTTTCTCCGATTGCCCCACAGCCAATGACTAATACTTTCATTTTTTCTGTTTCAAATTCATCGATAGCTTTCTTATACCCATGAAACCGGTCAGTATATTTTTCGTTAATTTTTGCAATATCTGGGTTTTTTTTTAAGAAGTTAAGTATATCTTTCTGTAGAAAAATCTTTTTCGGATTGTAGAGTTCTGAAAAGACACGCTTAAAAAATTCATAATCTTCAGGATAATCAATTGTCCATCTTAATAGAGATAGGTCTTCATCGTTTTCCAAATTATAATATTGATATTTGCCTTTATCAAATAAGTATGTTGTAAACCATTCCCGGTCAAATTTATTCTTTAATCCAAAATGAATCTCTTTCATAACTGAGAAAGGAATTATCTCCAGATCCAGCCCGTCAGGAAATGTTGGTGGGTGAATGTTGCTGATAAGATCATATTTGTCTCTGTTGTTTAGATAAATATTCACTAATTTGTCTATGAGTTGAGGGTCTACAAAAGGACAGTCTGCAGTCACTCTAACGATAACGTCAATATTAAACTTAACACAAGCATTATAAAACCTATCAATTAAGTCAGCTTCTTTTCCTCGATAATATTTTATTCCTTCTTTCTTCGCAAACTCTTCTACAGGATCATCAAGTGGATTTATAGAAGTAGCTATAATAACTTCATCAACTGTTTTAGCCTTTCGGACACGTTCAACTATATGGCTTAAAAGAGGCCTTCCTAAGATTGGCTTTAAAATTTTTCCGGGCAGTCTTGTCGACCCCATCCTCCCTTGAATTATTGCAACAACTCTTAAACGTTTTTCCATTTTATATGATTTCCTTTAGTAATGTCCTCTTTTAATATTTTTCCAATAATGAATTCTTTGTATTTTGGATAAATTGAATCTTTTGGAGCAGGTCTTAAAATGTTGATGTCTTCTTCTTTGATCTGATCTCCTTTTTTCATGTACTTATTTACACGTAAACATCTTCTTTGTAAAATTACTGTCTCTCTTTCTTCAGGATAAATATCTTTCACAGGACTACCCAAGGCTTTTTCTAAAAGTCTGATATTATCAACCATCTCTTTAAATTCTTTAGGATTCATAGCATGGGGATGATCGGGTCCTTCTCTAGTTCTGTCATCAGTAAAATGTTTCTCAATGATACAACAACCTAAAGTTACTGCCCCCAAAGGGACAACATGCCCTGGGGTGTGATCAGAATAACCCACTAATGTGTTAAAAGCTTTTTGATAACTCCTGACAACTTCAATATTAGCGTTTTCAAATTTAGAGGGGTAGTTAGTTACACATTGTAATAAGATTATCTGGTCATTACCTTCCTCTCTTATCACTTTTACTGCTTCATCAACTTCTGCTAAAGTGCTTGCACCCGTACCTATTAAAATGGGTCTATTTTTTTTTGCTATATATTTTAACATTTCCAGCCAAGAAATGTCTCCGGAACCAATTTTGTACAATTCTGCGCCCAAATCGCTCATAATGTCTGCCGCTTCTTTGTCATAAGGGGCAGAAAACCAGATTACACCTTTCTCTTTTGCATAATCAAACAATATTTTGTGCCATTCCCTAGGAAATTCTGCTTTCTTGTATACATCAGTGACATTGTCTTTCCACCCAGCCTGAAATCCTAATTTCATGTTTTGGAAACCTTCTTCTGAAACAATTTTTTCCGTTTTAAAACTCTGGAACTTGACTGCGTCTGCACCACATTCTTTAGCCAGGTCTACAAGCATTTTTGCTCTCCCTAGGCTGCCATCAAAATTTGAACCAATCTCGGCAATAATAAATGTAGGGTGACCTTCTCCAATTATCTTGTTTCCTATTTTTATTGCTTTCATTTTAAAGTTTTTAAAGCAAGAAGTGTTTTTATATTTTATGATAGAACGATTCTTATTTAATAACTTTTATAAGTAATTTAAGTGATGATGTAAGAATGGTAAAAGATGAAGCATTTTCAGGCGGTAAAGGACAAGGGAACCCTTATCTGGGTGCAATTAAAGATGCTTTACCCCAAGAAGAAGTTAACACACACGCTTTACAGCGTTATGACAGTACAAACGATACGACAGTTCTTTCTCTTTATCGTTATGGAGCAAGACATGCAGCTCAATTCTTACCTCAGCCAGAGACAGGAGAAACAATTTTAGAAATCGGGTCTGGTACAGGGGATTCAACATTAGAATTATTCTTAAAGTATCCAGGGGTTGATTTCAATATTCTGGGGATAGAACAAAGTCAGGGAATGTTAGCCGTGGCCCAATATAAATTCCATCACGAAGATGGTGAAAACGTAATGGCAGCAGAACCAAATGAACAAGTACAATCATTTTGGAATGCATTTAGGCAGGAATCTGAATCGTATCAAGGAAGGGTGCAATTTGTCAATGATGATTTCTTAACCACAACAAGTTTAGATAAAGAAGCTTACAAATCAGCAGTTGCTATTCAAGTGATGCATTGGCTTGATAGTGGGGAAAAAGGCAAAGATTTAACATCTGCTTTGTCTAGATTTTCAGAGTTTATAAAACCAGAAGGGAGTTTACTTTGGACCACTTCTTCTCATTACTTTAATGACAAAAAATTTCCCACTTTAGAATATAATTGCCGTTATAACGATTTCTTTAAGTTTGTTCTGGAAGAGGTTTCACATAGTTATGCTGTTAACGGAGTTGAACAATTACCACAACCAAAACAGAATCTTGAATCGGTTCAGGCAGCCTCACGGGCAGCAGGGATGGAAACTACGCAATTAACAACACGAATGAATGAGTTTGATCTACAAACATTAGTGTCTTTTCACACGCCTAGAATTGTTCGGTCTTTATTAAAAGAGCCAGACAATGTTGATGATAGTGAACTGCAGAAAGTAACTAAAGCGGCCGTTCAGAAAGCAATCGGAAATATATATGATGGGACTTTATCTGATACTAAACATATCCATGATATTGTTCCTGTATTTATGTCTGTGAAGAAATAGAGTTTATGGTGTTTGAGGTAGAACATGGCTTGTGAGGAACAAAACTTTTTTGATAAATTTTGGAAACCTTATCTTGAATTTGAAGCAAATTTAGGTTTTGGATTAGCCCAAATCAGGGAAGAGATAAGATTTCTGGATTTACAACCTGGAGAAAGAGTAGCCAATATTGGGATTAATTGGGGTCATTCATTACAATACATTTTAGAAGCTTGTCCTGATGTTGCAGGGGTTGTAGGTATTGATTCCTCCCAAAAAATGATGGAACTAGCAAGAACAGTATTCTCTGAGAATGATTTTTACTTGAATGAGTGGTTAGTTGGATTGGCACCTAAAGCGAGAAAATATCTTACAAATCTTCATGAAGTTGCAAAAGCAAATGCTGATAAAGTTTCTTTTCATTTTGCTCCCGCAGAAAGTATTAATTCTTTTGAAACTCAGTTTGATAAGATTGCTGCTACTATGGGTTATCATTGGTTAAATGATCCAAAAGAAGATTCTTTTGTTTCCATGAACAAATCTTTAAGATTGGGGGGACAAGTGGTTTTTTCTACCGCTTCTGCCTTTTTTGAATGTGAGCGAGGAAATTATTCATTTACATTAAATCCCTACTATCAAAGTTTCTTCTCTGTTTTGGAAAGATTATATTCTTCTTCCGTAATAGGGGGCAAGGAACTTAGAGATAAAGAATTAGATTCAGAAGAAAAAAAAACAGGGAAATTCACTTTAGATGGAGTGGTGAAAACAATTCAGCGGGCAGGTTTTAATTTAGAACATTATCATGAACATAAGATGCATATAAACACAGAACAAATTGATACTTATTGTATTGCGGGAGTTAAGTTTAGATATGACTCTGATGGCGGAGATAAAGTAATGAAACAATTAGTGGATGAGACATTAAAAATAGCTAAGTCTCGTTTTATTTATGATCATCATCCTCAACAATATGAAATTTGTCCTATTTTCAGGATAAAAAAGGTTAAAGAGGTTTAACTAAATCCATTTTTTACAATAAAATAACTTTCAATTAAAATTAACTTCATCAACAAGTTTACTCTCTTTTAATTCTTTAACCAACCGTTTTCCATTAGTTCTTTCATTTCTTTCAAGCCGTCATCAACATTAAGTAATTTCGCTTCTAATAATTTTTTAGCTTTACTAATATCCATGGTGGGATTTTTTGGCCTTTTCGCAACAAAATTTATTTCTTTTGACAATGACTTGCTAATTAGGTTAGTATTAAACTTAAACACTTCTGCAACTTTAATCCCAAACTCATATTTGCTGATGATATCAGGACTACCGATATTATACAGACCAGTTATGTTTCTTTCAATTGTTTCAATGATTATATCAGATAGATGATTTACTAATATGGGGTTAAAGTATACATCAGTAAATCCTTTAATTGGTTCTCCATTTTTAAATTTTTTTATAAACCATTCTGCAAGGCTCAATTTATTTGTTGGGTTGATACCAAATATATTTACCCTCAAAATTGAATTGTCTTCAAGTTGACTTACAATTTTTTCTGCTTCCAATTTTGTTTGACCATAATAATTCACTGGCCTAGTCTCAGAATCTTCTGAATAATTACCCGTTATGCCTGGGTATACTGCATCTGTTGATATATATATGAACTTTTTTGGTTTGTAATCACACAGGTTTTTTGTAGATATTACATTTGTTTGATAACATTCATCTTTTTCTTTTTCACAAAGGTCAACATCAGTTAATGCAGCACAATGAATTATGATGTCTGGTTTTATCTTTTCCATTGTTTTTTTAACATCGGAACTGTTTCTTAAATCTAATTTTAATCCAATACAATTTTCCGGAAAAATACAGTTCTTAAAATATATCCCAAATACTTTATATTTGGTTTTATGATGGGAAAAAGTCTTGATTAGATTATATCCTAATAATCCACTGCCTCCTGTAATTAAAACTTTTTTATAGCCCATTTTTATTTTAGCCCATCTGGGGTGTAAACAGGGTGGATTCTTTTAGCTCCCTCAAGATTTTCGTAAGGTGTAAAAAATCTTTTTCCAACTCTTAGTTTTTCTAAAATAGAACTGCCTTCTTCGTTTTTGATTTCAGAAACAACAATCCCACCGTCTTTTGTGGCGATAAATACTTTATTTTTGTGTATACGATAAACTAACCCTGCCAAGAAAGGATGAAAATTTTCTTTTTCTTTAGATTCGGAAACTTTCTTAATAAAAACTTTTTTACTTCGATAATAAGTAGAAGCACCACAATAAGAATCATCAAAAGCATTGATAAAACAAATAATTTCTTCTGCAGTCCAATCCCAATTAATAAGTCCTTGGGTTAAAGTATGCAAACGAGGAAAATAAGTGCTTTTACTTTCATCTTGACTAACTAATTTAAAAGTTTTTCTTTGAATAAGATCATCAATAAAAAGTTCCAAAAAACACTTTATTTTTTCTGTAGAATATTTTTCGTAATCTAAAGGGATTTTACAACTTTCGGGAAAGAGAAAATCTTCCCTTTTAACGATTTCACCAGTGTCAATTCCCGGTTCAATAAGATGTAACAAGGCGGCAGATTCCTTTTCTCCATTAAGAATCATCCAAGAATATCCTCCCGCCCCACGATTTCTGGGTAGATTTCTGGGATGGCAATTTAATAATCGTCCTCTGAAAATATCAATGAATTCTTTTTTAAAGATCCAAGGAGCCCCAATAGAAATACCTAATGAATCTTCTTTAATCATTTCTATTATTTTTGAATTGGAATTTATGTCTGAAGTCATTTCAAATTTAATGTTGTTCTCAATTAGAAATTCGTCAAAGTTGAGACTATTAATTCTTTCAGTTATATACCGGGTGCTTGTAGCAACAAAAACTGGAAGGCCTTTCTCTTTTAATTTTAAAGCTACATGCCCTAAAATTTCTCCCCCCCCAAATAAGAGAATGGTTCCAATTTCTCCATAATTTATTTCTTTCATTTCCTTAATTGATATGCTTTTAGAGTATTTTCCATGAGCGCGGCAATAGTCATTGGACCAACGCCACCAGGAACGGGAGTAATGTGAGATGCTTTTTCTTTAACTCTCTCAAAATCAACATCACCAACTATTTTGCCATCTTTTTCTGAAATACCAACATCTACTACTATCACACCATCTTTAACCATGTCCTCTGTAATCAATCCGGGAACACCAGTGCCGGAGATAAGTAAGTCCGCATTTTTTGTATAAGAAGAAAGGTCTTTAGTCTTGACGTGACAAACTGTTACAGTAGCATTCCTGTTAAGAAGAAGTTGAGACAAGGGCCTTCCAACAACCACGCTATGATTTACCACAACAGCATCCATCCCTTCAACATTGATCCCATACTCTTCAACCAAACGTATAATACCTAATGGTGTAGCAGCAACAAAGAGCTCATCATTATTCGTAAGCCGGCCAAGATTGAGTGGACAAAAACCATCAACATCTTTGGAAGGATCAAGCAATGAAAGAATCTTCTGGGTGTTGATATGAACTGGAAGTGGAAGCTGAATAAGAATTCCATGAACTTCACTATCATTATTCAGTCCATTAATAGCAGCAATCAATTTCTTCTCAGAAACATCCACGGGCAAATCCTTACAAATTACATTAATACCAACTTTAGAACAAGCCTTCTCTTTCATAGATACATACATCTGAGATGCAGGATTTTTTCCAACTAAAATGACCACTAGACAAGGCTTTGAATTTAATTTACTTATTTTTTCTTTTAATTCATCTTTAATTTTTTTAGCTACAGATTTTCCGTCTAGTATAATTGCAGGCATTTTATTTTAGTTATTTATTTAAAAAGCTTTTAAATTTAATGAATTTACAAACCCAATCTTTAATTATTTTTTAGATTTCCAATAAATAAATCCAATGTAATTAAATTGTTTGTATAAATGCAATATTTTTAACTTTTTTGAAGTTCATCTAGTTTATCAGATTTTACTTCTTTTCTTTTGTTCATGACAATATCTTTGTGGTAGGCCATTGCTTTATGGAATTCTTCTTCACTTAATTTTGTCATCTCTAGAAATTCGGGCAAAGATTTAGGTATCTGGTGATCATATTTTTTAATTAATTTAAATCCTTCTTCCCTTGTTATTATTCCTGCTCTTACATCTGAGCAAGCATGATCTGTTGTTCTTCCAAATCCTCTTTTTAAGAATTTCGCATAATCATGCACGCCGTGCATTTTACACTCTGCACTTTTATAATGTTTATAAGTTCCATCTGCTTTATCCATTTCACGCCAATCATATTCTTTTTTGAGAAATTCTACTTGTCTTTCTTCATCCCAAAAAATATAATTTCCTAGATATATCCCTACAAGCCCAATTTCTTCGACTTCTTCTATAGAAGGAAATTTAAAAGGGAAAATATCTTTTGTGCTTATCTCCTCATCAGTGAATTCCTCGGGATAAAACTTAGCCGACTGTTTGACAAAATAGTCTTTATCAAATTTGATTAAATGTTCGTCAGAGTGTTTTGCTCTACCTGAATACTCTGCAATGGATTCTCCCCAGACTAGTAAAGGGATTTTATATTTTACCGCAATTTGAAGGGGAAACGATCCTACACCAGCATGGCAGTGCCAACAGGCATCACCTATTTTAAAGATAGATTTTCTTGCTAACTTGTTAATTAACTCGCGATTAGGGGTAAAGAGAATATGGTCAATGTTTAATTTTTCAAGTATATTTTTCAGGTTGTATTTTCCTACTTCACTAAACCAATTATGACTGAAAGTTACGGCTAATGGTTTTAAACCAAAAACTTTCTTTATCATATGAAGTTGAAAACAGCTGTCTTTTCCTCCACTAATGGGAACCATACAATCATAATTGTCACCGCTTTGGTTTTTGTATTTTTCTAAGATTGTAACTAATTGCTTTCTCCTTTCAACCCAATTAATATGCATCTTCTCCTCAGAAGATTGGCAAGCCCGACAGATTCCTAACTCATCAAAATTAATGCCTTCGCTTGTTTCGGGCATACAACACCGAACACAATATTTCAGGTGTGGATGAGGCGCATTAGGTTCTTTTATTTCTTTCCTTTCTTGGTTTGTTTTATTCATTTTTGGATTGATAATCAACATCTTGTATAAATTCTTTTACTTTGAGGAAATCTAAAAAATTAAATAAACTATAATCTTTATACTTCCGAAAAATTGCTTGTGCTCCAAAAGGAAGGCCGTTTGGACCTTTAAATACTGGCAAATTTACAGTGGGTACCCCACAAAGTGTCCAAATTAAGCAAGAATCTTTTTTTTCTATGGAATGAAGACCTTTTTGGGCTTCACCGGCTGTTGATAATGTTAAAATACAGTCTATATTATTTTCTTCAAAAAATTCGTCTAATCTCTGGATTAAACTTTGTTGCTTACTAAGATATTCTTTATATGTTTCTGATGATGTTTTTATTCCTTTCTCTAACATCTCTTTAAATACTGTACTTAATTGATCTCTGTTTCTAGTATATTCCGGATTATAATAATAGGAAAGGGCTTTGTTATAAATTAAATCATGGGTCTCATGTGCTAATTTTAGTTCTTCTGGTAAATTTATTTCTTTAATCTCAATTCCTTCTAGTTTTGATAGTTTATTGATGAAATTAATAAAAGCTTCTTTTGCATAATCTTCCCAAGTTTCCCATAAATGAGTTTTAATAAAAGCTATTTTCCAAGGAGGAGATTTTTTTTGTTTTGATTGATCTTCCAATTTTTCTTGAATCAAAGGGAAGTTATGTCCCATTACTCTCATATTGTCAAAAGCTAACTTAAGATCCTCTATGGTTCTGGAAAAAATAGTGACATGGTCAAGCACATCTACTGTTTTTAAAACTCCAGTTCTAGGAATTAATCCGAAAGTGGGTTTATATCCATAAACACCACAATAACTTGCTGGGCGAATAGTTGAACCAGCAGTTTGTGAACCAATTGCAATTGGAACCATTGACGTTGCTACGGCAGCTGCAGAACCACTAGACGAGGTGCCAGGAGTATGTTCTGGATTATGGGGGTTTACAGTTGGTCCGGGATGGTGAACAGCAAATTCAGCTGTTACAGTTTTACCCATTACAATTCCCCCTTCATACTTTAAGTAAAAGACACATCTGGAGTCATTCCCTGGGGTAAAATCTTTCCAAATAGGGCTTCCCATTTCAGTGGGCATGTCTATAGTGTTATAGATATCTTTAACCCCAAAAGGAATCCCAAACAATTTTCCTTTAAAAGTTCCTTCTTTAATTTTGTGATCTATTTCTTTTGCTCGCTTAAGAACAATATTTTCATCAAAAAAAGCCCAGGCATGTATTTTGGGTTCTGTTTTTTTAATATGGTTTACGTAAGAACTAATTAATTCTAAAGAGGTGAGATTGCCAGCTTTTATTTTTTCAATTGCTTCAGTAGCACTTAGTTTATATGGTTCTTTTTCCATTTTTTTTTAAAGATTTCCCCCCTATTCCTCTTAAAGAATATTCATTTCAATACCTCTTTTTTAATAATCTCTTTTATTTCTTCATCAGAAACTAAAGTGTCTTTAGAACAATAATTAGACATTTTGTTCAAATCTAGTTTTTCCCCATGTTGGAAATAATTCTGATCTATACCCCCATACTTTTGAATTTGAGAACTGATAATAAAATGATTTTCAAATTCATAAGTGTAATCTATTTCAGACTCATTAATCATTAATTCATGGATCTTTTCTCCTGGCCTAACTCCAGTAACTTCAATTTCACTATTAGTGTTATATATCTCATCCAATGTTTTTATTAATTGGGTGATTTTAAAAGCAGGCAATTTCGGAATAAATATTTCTCCCCCTTCACCATATTTTATTGCAGTAAATACTAAATCTACTGCTTGATTAGCATTAATAACAAAACGAGTCATTTCTGGATGAGTTAATGGAATGTTTTCTTTTCTTTTAATTTTTTCAACAAAAAAAGGAATAACGGAACCAGTACTACTAAGAACATTTCCATATCGAACACAAACATATTTTGGGAACTCTCCTCCTTTACTATAATTACTTTCAACAAAAATTCTTTCGCTGACAAATTTACAAGCACCATAAGAATTAACTGGTTCACAAGCTTTATCAGATGAAACAAAAATCACTTTTTTTACTTGATTTTCCATACAAGCATCAACTAAGTTCAAAGTTCCAAGAATGTTCGTTTTAATTGATTCACTAACATTGTATTCAATCATATCAATTCTCTTCAAAGCTGCTGCATGAATAACAATATCACAATTTTTAGTGGCTCTTTTAAGACGTTCTAAATCTCTTACATCTCCAAGAAGAAATCGTAATTTAGAATTATTATTGAAAAGCTGTTGAACTTTATAATGCTTTACTTCATCTCTACTGAAAATACGAATGGCTTTTGGATTTTCTTGGAGAATTCTACGAATCAAGTTTCTCCCTAAAAAACCAGTGCCTCCAGTAATCAATATTGTTTGTCCTTCGAATAATCCCATAATATTCCTTTTTTTTATTTTTATTTAAAAACCTTATGAATTTACCATTCTTTTAGTGGTTTGTTTTTTAAGATGAGAAATAAGTGAATCCACAAGTTGCTTTATGTTTTTTTCATTTAAGAGTTCTTCTCGGTTGCTTTTATTTGAATGGTAAAGCGCAGTAAAAGATTCTTTACCTGGGTAAATCGTTTTTTTAATAGTGTTGACGAATTTGTACAAAATTTCATCATTAAATTGAGTATTAATCACTGCTTGATTAATAATTCTATCAGCATTATTAAGATCGATTACTCTAAAAGTTAATCCAGAAAAGTCGTAATAACTAGAACCAAAAGAAATTACTGGTTTTTTTAGTAAGGTGGCTTCCCAACCAGCAGTTCCTGCAATGACTGCAACAGCAGAAGAACTTTTGATCAATTTGCGACTATTTGTATTTGCGTTGATTAATCTAACGTTGGGTAATTTTTTGATAGCTCTAAATAAAGATAATTCGTGGACACCCAAATGTCCAGGGTGAGATTTAACATACACTTTATGTCCTGCAGGTAAGTTTTGAGATATTATTTCAACTAGTCTTTCTTGATGAAAGAAATGGGGATGAGATATCAATAAGACAGTTTCTAGATGGAAGTGCAATGGGAAATAGATGAATTTTTCTCCTTTTTTTGGCTTTTCAGAATAAAATTTAGATATTCGTGCCCTTATGAACATTAGAAAATAACTTTTAATCCCCCTCCAAGGTCTCAGGTAAGGGGTATCTCTTTTTTCTATAAAGAGAGAAGCATATATGCGTTCTAAAGCATACTTTATTTTTTGAAAATTAATTGTTGGTTTTGTGATTATAAGTAAATCTTTTTCTTTGTTTTCCCTAAACTGTTGAACATATTTCTTAGCTTTTTCTCTCTCTTCTTTAGTAAGTTCCTTGTTTTTATTTTTATCCCACATCTCTTCTAATTCTGATAAAATTCCTATTTTGTTAGTTGAGATTGAAATTGCGTTGTCAATCATAGGATTCCAATAGATTATATTAAAATTGATGTTCTTTTTTTTGCTAATATAGAATGGGACAAGGTTACCAAACCTATTATCTCCTCCAAAAATAGCATCTGGTTTTTCTTTTTCTAAAAATTGTTCCCAAAATTTGAAATATTTTACTAAATCCACAAAAGCTTTTTTTCTACTAACAGAATTACTATAATCAAGATCACCTAGGAGAATTCTTTCAGCACAAAAATCATACTTTATTTCTAATTCTCGTAATTCTTTTTGAGTATCTCTGACAATAAATTTTTCTTTTTCTGAGGGAATATAAATGCAATTTAAACCTTTTTCTTTTAGTAATAATCTTTGTTCATTAAAATATGTGATTAATAAAGTCTCAACCCCTTGTTTATTAAATCCAGAAATTAGTTGGTGCATAAATTCTGCCCCCTCTTTAGGAGTTCCATCATAAGATCCACCATAAAGTAATATTTTGAATTTCTTTTCCATTTTAATTTTTTTCAAGTTAATTTTTATCTTTAATTTAGAATTTGAATTAACAAGCTTTTTAAATTTAATGTATTTACAAATCATTTGTGGAAATAAATAAACTCTTAGATTATTTGTATAATTTAAAAAGCCTAGGGACAAAGTTTGGTTTAGAAACTATTACCAATTTATTAAATACTCTAAATAATCCTCAGCAAAAGTTTAAAACTATCCATGTTGCAGGTACGAATGGCAAAGGATCAACATCAGCAATTCTTGCTTCTATTTTGGAAGAAGCTGGCTTTAAGACGGGCCTGTATACTTCCCCCCATTTAGTTAACTTTAATGAACGAATTCAAATTAATGGGCAGAAGATTTCTAATTTAGAAATCATTAAATTAACAGAATTAATTAAAAACGAGGCTGACAAAGTCAATTTAAATCCCACCTTTTTTGAGTTTACTACCACAATGGCTTTTTACTATTTTGCTCAGAATAATGTTGATTTTGCAATTATTGAAGTTGGTTGTGGTGGAAGATTAGATGCTACTAATGTTCTTGAATCCTTAGTTTCAGTGATAACCCCAATAGGGAAAGATCATACACATTGGTTAGGTGATACATTGTTAAAAATAGCTAAAGAAAAAGCAGGTATCATAAAAGAAAATGGGTTGGTAGTTACCTCAGAAAAGAATAAAACTGTTTTAAATTTGTTTAAATCTATTTGTAATGAACGAAAAGCTGAACTGTTTATTGTTAATGATTTAATTAGTAATTTTACACATACTAATAATTCTGGTAGTTGCCCTATTGGAAAACAAATATTTACTACTTCTGGAATTATTAAAGATGAGTTTAAAATCAAACTGTTGGGTGAACATCAAATTAATAACGCTTTAACCGCAATTTTAACAATCAAAAAATTAGAAAAACGAGGTATAAAAATCCCTCTCCAAATTATTAAAAAAGGATTAGAAAAAGCAAGATGGCCAGGAAGACTGGAAGTGATTCATAACAAGCCTTTAGTAATTGTAGATGGAGCACATAATATCGCTGGATTTAGAGCATTAAAAATGTTTCTTACAAACCTATTTTTATCTGATTTTCTTAAAAACAAAAAAATTCTGGTTTTGGGTTTTTCAAAAGACAAAGAGATTAGTAAAATGATTAGTATGATTGTTCCTTTCTTTGATCAAATTATTATTACTCAAGGCAATTTTAAACCAGCTGACGTGTTTTTAATTAGGAAAAAAGTGTTAAAATATAATCAAAATGTGTCTTGTTTACCAAGTGTTAAAGATGCTTTAAAAGAAGTTGCTTCTTTGGCTGGAAATGATGATTTTATTTTAATCACTGGATCTTTATATTTAGTTGGAGACATTCTTAAATATAGAACATATTTCAGTAAGTTATTTAAATAGAAATATTTGATGTTCTTAATTATGAACAATGAAAAAATCAAACAAATATTTTCCAAGAAAAGAATTGTATTTTTAATACTATTTTTTGTTTTAGTCTTGGTCGGGAAGAAAATTAATTTTTCTCCTGTGGTGGGTGCAGATAATCAATTTTTCACTTTATTTCAGTTCTTTGGTCCACTTGCCGGTTCGTTTTTAAATCCTATTTTTGGGATTGTTTCAGTTTTATTGGTGCAGTTAGCTGATTTTTTAATAGTTGGAAAAGAATTTGGTTTAATTAATTTATTGAGATTGTTGCCAATGTTGTTTGCGGTATATTATTTTGGAACTAAGAAAAAATCTTGGGGCGTGATTATTCCTTTGGTTTGTATATTTTTATTTATCATTCATCCAATTGGTAGGCAGGTTTGGTTTTTCTCTTTATATTGGTTAATTCCTGTATTTGGTAAAATTCTTCCTGAAAAAATAAAAGGACAATTATTTTTCAAGAGTTATGGGGCAACTTTTACAGCTCATGCTGTAGGTAGTACTATCTGGCTTTATACAGTGCCTATGGCCGCAGGGCAATGGATCAGCTTGATTCCAATTGTTGCTTATGAGCGATTCTTATTTGGGTTAGGTATTGCTGGATCTTATATTGTATTTAATACTGTATTAGATTATGTTCTTGATAGATGGAAAATAACTATTCCTACAAAAGTTTTGTTCTTAGATAAGAGATATAACTTAATGAAATTATTACATCTGAAGAAAAATTAGGTGTTTCTTAATTTTTTAACTTTTATTTTATTTTTTACATATTCAAAGGAAACTTTAAACATAATTCTTTTACCTCTAAAGCAACTTGTTTTATTTCTTCAGACTGTTTAACTTTTTCTTCAAATTCTGTAAACTTTAATTCTGCCCATTTTTGAGCAACCTCTAACACATGATTAATCCATTGAGCAATTAATACCATTTCTGATTCTTTCATTCCCCTGGTGGTGACCCAGGGTGTTCCTATTCTTAATGCTGAAGGATTGGCAGGAGAATTTTTTTCCTGTGGCATTGTGTTCATATTAGCAATGATTCCCGCATAATCTAAAGCACGGGCAAATTTCTTGCCCAATATTGGTTTGTTGGTAAGATTAATTAAGATCAAATGTTTATCTGTCCCTTCAGAAACAATATTAAAATCATACTTCTTTAATTCTTCACAAAGAAATTTGGCATTATTCAAAACTTGTTGTGCATATTCTTTGAATTCTGGCTTTAAAGCTTCTCCTAGACCCACGCAAATGCCTGCAATACTATGATTAAAAGGTCCTCCTTGTAATCCAGGCAGGATTGCTCGGTTAATTTTTTTAATTATTTCTTCTTGAGCTAGAATTAATGCACCTCGTCCAGAACGCAATGTTTTATGGGTTGTCATAGTAACAACGTCAGCAATCCCTACTGGAGACTTATTAACTCCTGCGGCAATCAACCCTGCTTCATGAGCAATATCCGCTAGATAAAATGCTCCTACCTTTTGAGCAATCTCTTTCATCCGTTGATAATTTATCTCTCGTGGATACGCGGTTCCACCAGTAATAATTAATTTTGGTTGATGTTCTAAAGCGGTTTTTTCAATTTGATCATAATCCAATAATTGGTTTTTAGGATTAGTCTTATATTGAACAGTCTTAAAGATCCTTGAAGTTATGTTAACTTTTCTGCTTCCCCCTAAATAAACTAAGTTATTTGAGTCTTGTTCTACTTTTGGTTCATAACTCCAACCATGTGAAAGATGTCCCCCATCAGGGAGATACATACCCATAATGGTATCACCAATATTTAATAAAGCAAGATAAACTGCCAAATTGGCATTACTGCCAGATAATGCTTGAACATTAACACTCCAATCTTCAGGAATATTAAATACTTCCTTTGCTCGTTTAATGGTTAAAGTTTCTAACTGGTCAACAAATTGGTTTCCTTCATAGTATCTTTTACCAATGTTTCCTTCTGCGTACTTATGCATAAACACTGAACCAACAGCTTCTCTAACAGATAGAGAAAAGAAATTCTCGGAAGGAATTAAAGACAGTTTAGTTTGTTGTTTTTCTTCTTCACTTTTAATAATCTGGTAAACTTCTAAATCTGTATCTTTAATATTTCCCATTTTGCTTTACCTTATTTTTTTGATTACATTCAATAATTTTGTTTTCAGTAATAATAAAATCCATTTTGATATCATGTAGTTCTGATGGTATTTTATCAATAACTTGCTCTTCGAAAGCCAAAGCAATTTTTATTTTTGATACTATTTTATTTTCGCTTAAAAACTGATCATAATATCCTCTCCCTCGCCCTAAACGATTCCCTTTCTCATCAAAAGCAACTCCAGGAATGATTATCAAATCAACATTTTTTTGATATGTTATTTTTTCTCTAGGTTCTAATATATTAAATTTGCCAATCAATAAATCAGAAAATAATTTTATTTTAGATAATTTAATCTCATTATTTTCACTAACAAAAGGAACTAAAACATTTTTAAAATCTTCAATTAGAATGGCTTTAATTAAGTCGTGTGTTTTTACTTCTTGATCTTTAGAAACATAAATACAAATATTTTTGCTTCTTTTGAATAAGTCTAAATTGATCAGGTTATTAATAATTTTTGAACTTTTTTGACCTATTATTTTTTTTGATAATTTCTTGGTTAATTCTAATTGTTTTAATCTTATTTGTTTTTTTTGCATTACATAATCCTCTCTAAAATCTTTCTCAAATCTATTTCAGTGAGTTTTCGAGGGTTATTTTTAACTCTTTTTGGATTAAATCCATTCTTAACAATCACATTAATATCATACTCTGATGTGATCCCCAATTCACTTAACTTTGTGTTTAAACCAATTGATTCCATTAATTCATTAAATTTTACATTTAATTCCTGGGGTGAATTTACTCCAAATATTTCATTAAGATTAGTTATAATCTCTTTAACATATTCTGTCCCCTTTTGGTCTAAACAATCATTAGAGCTTATCATTGAATTATATACTACCATCTCACCTAAAGTTAATGCAACTGCATGTCCATGGGGAACATTAAAATAGGAGGTAATTGGATAAGAAATGGCATGACAAGCAGTTGTCTTAGCAATATTTATCGCTTTTCCTGCTAAGTTGGAAGCTTTCATCATAGCAATTCTATTTTCTTCAGTGGGATTATTTACGGAATTCTCAATATTATTAACAGCAAGAAAAATTGCTTCTTTAGAATATGTTTTAGATTCTTCAGTAGAATTAACTGACCAATATGCTTCAATGGCTTGACATAATGCATCCATACCTGTACCAGCAGTGATATATTTTGGTAAAGTAAATGTTAAACTAGGATCTAAGATAATATAATCAGGCAACATAAAATCTTTATGTGCTAAAGAATATTTTGTTTTATTAATGTAAACAACAGCAAATGATGTGGCTTCACTTCCAGTTCCAGAAGTAGTGGGAATTGCTATTAATGTTTTTCCTTTATTGTTAATCTTTTCTTCTCCAGTAATTTGTTTTTCTAATAATGTTTTTTTTTGTGAAGAAAGCAAATTGATTGCTTTAGCAGTATCAATAACACTCCCACCACCAATTGCAATAACTAAATCGCATTTTTCTTTCTGGTACAATTCAATTCCTTTTTTAATATCTTCAATCTTTGGGTTAACTGAAAAATCTGAGAATTGAATATAAAAATAATTCGTTAATAAAAGTTCCAATTTATTTTTTGCCCCAGAAAATTTATAAGAATTTTTTCCAGTGACTAAAAATATTTTCTGAGGTTCCTCTTTTTTAAGAATATGTTCCAATTCTTTTAAACTTCCAATACCAAAATATTCCTGTTTCACTTTTATTTTATTATTCCCCTCAAAGTTTATCAAAATGTTTTTTAGCTACTAATAAATCCTCAAAGTTATCTAATTCCATGCATAGCTCTTGGTCTTTACCAAACTGGACTGGTTTAAGTTTAAGCTCTCTTGAAATATTATTAAATGCATTTTCAGCATAAACATTAACTTCTCCCCGGCTTACAAAACTTTCTATCTCTTTAATCCACAACTTAAAAGAGGCCTCTGAAAATTTATATATTGGTAATAGAGACACACAATCATCACCAAAAGTATTGACTCCAATTTCATTAATGAAATCATTTGTAATTCTTCCTTTAAAATCTTTTTCAGGAAGAGCCACATCATGGTTTGTTAAGACTGCATTTTGGTGTTCTGAATGTAATAATTTTTTAAAGACGGAGTTCTCAACAATCATGTCTCCATGAATTAAAATGATATTTTTGTTAATGTGGTCTTTAGCTAAAAACAATGAATAAATATAATTAGTAGAAGCATATTCTGGACTATGAACATAAGTGACTTGCAAATGGGGGAAATTATTATTGACATGATTCTTTATTTTCTCTTCAAAAGGTCCAGTAGTAATTATAATATCATTTATTCCGTTTCTTAGAAGAGTTTTTAACTGGTGACTTAATATTGTTTCTCCTTCTTTTATTTCTATTAGGCATTTTGGCTTATCTTTAGTTAATTCTCCCATTCTGCTACCCGTTCCGGAATTGAGTATTATTGCTTTCATTTTCCTAAAAAAGTTATAAAAGACTTTTTATTTTCTATTGGTGTTGTTGTTGGTCGGCCCAAATCTTTTCTTGCACCTTTATTTACTTTAACAATTAACATTTGGGGCCCTTCTTTCTCTTTCATTTCTTTAACAGCGTAAGTTAATTCTTCTTTTGTTTGTACTGTTTTTGCACTTAAATAATTATTCGCAAGAGCTAATTTCTCAAAATTCACAGTAGTAGAAGTTGTTGGCTGTCCTCCCGTAGAATCGTAAGATTCATTATCAAAAACAATATGGTACAAATTTCTTGGTGAGTAATTGCCAATTGTTGATAACGTTCCTTCTTGCATAATTACTGCACCATCACCATCAAAAACGTAAACTTGTTTTTCTTTCTGATTTAAAGCAATTCCTAAAGCGATTGAAGCCGAACAGCCCATAGCTCCAACAGTTAAAAAGTCATTTTGGTGGCTTTGTTGCTTTTCTTTCCTATATTCAAAAAGCTCCCTAGAAGTTTTTCCAGTAGTGGACACAATAACTTCATTTCCAGATAATTCATTAATAGTGGTTTTAATAGCTTCTTCACGGTCCATTTCATAATCTTGTAAAGTTTTGTTTTTTTGTTCATATGTTTCAAAGAGTCCTTTTTTAATAATTAATGCGTAAGGGCGATTCTGCGTAATTGTTTTAGATTTCACTTTAGAAATCAAGTCTTCTGCTTCTGTTTGATTTTCTGGCAATTCAAAGTAAGGAATTTCCAAAGTATCTAATAAAGGCAAAGTTATTCTTCCCATCTTCTTATGTTGGGGCTCATCTTTCTTACCTGGTTCTCCCCGCCACCCAATCATCAAAAGCATAGGGATAGAATAAACCTCCGGATCTGCTAAAGAAGTAATTGGATTAACTGTTTTTCCTAATCCTGAATTCTGTAAATATACTACTCCTACTTTTCCAGTTGCTAAATGGTAACCAGAAGCTATTGCTACTGCTTCACATTCATTAGATGCTATGATATTGGTTAATTTTTTGTTATGGTTATCGGCAAGGTATTTCATCCAATCTTTAAATGTACTGTCTGGCACACCAGTAAAGAAATCTATTTCTTCTTTTTTGAATGAATTGTATAATTTTTCACAGTTAATCATTTTTTAATCCCTCTAATTTGATATCATTATTAGTTGAAAAATGTTGTTTCTTCTTTTAATTTTTCAACTTCTATTTTGTCATCATTTAATAAAACTGAAACTATGTTCTTATAAGTTTCAATTCTTTCAATGCCTCCATTAGCAAGTGCTTGCCCTAACAGAGAGGGCACTTTTCCTTCTGACTGTGCTTTTCCATAATATCTCCACAAAATATCTTGTGTTCTATCATTAAAATCAGCATTAAAATGAGGTAAATTAAAATAAGGTTTACCATTTTCTGAATAGTCCGCTACTGTTAAAAGCATCAAGCATAATCTATCTTTTCCTTCAATATATCTTTTAAATTTTTTTGCAATTGCTGTGTAAGAGAGGGGACCATCTCCTTTAAGCATTTCTGTCATTGCTTTGTAGGCTTTCTTTTTAGGGAAGTCAACATCGGCGGCCATTAGTCTAATCCCCCCTAAATAATCACTATGTAAAGAAACATCATCAGCTACTTTTTTCCAACCGAGTCTTTTTGCAAGAATGAATTGGTCAAATTCTTTAGATTGTTGACTACCAACTGAATAATCACTAAATGTAGCATTAAGATCATGGATTAAACCTGTAGCAAAAGCAACATTGGGGTGTGGTAATTTTAGTGTTGGATGAATTTTTTCTAGAGTTTTAACAAGACTTCTAAAAACACCACCTGTGTTAAGTATATGGGCTAAGTATGGTCCTGGGTGTCCAATCTGTGAATCTGTGGAAGTAACTAAATCTTGAATATCTCCAAAAGTAATTTTGGTAGGATTTTCTTCAAACCTATAATAAATATCTAAAGCTTTTTTACCTACTTCGGCAGTACATTGAGAAAGTTCACCATTAATTATGTTTGGATCTATTAAAAGATCAGCAAGGAATTCTGTATCCTGAATTATTCTTTCATCAACTGTCATTTTACAAACCTATTTTCCTCCTGGGATCAATGTTAATATATCTTTAATGGGCATACAATATTGTTCACTAGCTTCATGACATCTTTCGTTAAGTAAGATAGATTCTGCGGTGTTTTTCATTGCAGGATAAGCACTTCTAATCAAATGATTAGCATAAATTATCAGATTCACTCCCCAACTTTTAAGTTCACTTTCAGTTAAGTGACTGTATGTTGATGGAACAATTATTAAAGGAACTTTACGTTCAAATTGAGAAAAGAATTTACAAAAACTTTTAATTTCTTCTCCATCTTTCTCTTTACTATGAATCATAATACCATCTGCACCAGCTTCAATGTAAGCTTTTGATCTTTCAATAGCATCATCTACCCCTTTTTTTAGAATAAGACTTTCGACTCTTGCAACAATCATAAAATCATCAGTTACTTGTGACCTTTTTCCTATTGATATTTTATGACAAAAGTTTTCAATTGTATCCTGAGTTTGTCCTACTTCTGTTCCAAATAAAGAGTTTTTCTTTAACCCCACCTTATCCTCAATTATTATTGCTGATACCCCCAACCTTTCTAATGACTTTACAGTAAATGCAAAATGCTCAGGAATACCTCCCGTGTCTCCATCAACAATAATGGGTTTAGTGGTAGGTTCCAGAATCTGTTGTAATGTGTCCATTCTTGCAACTAATTCTATGTCTGGTTTACCTTTAGCTGTTGAGTCAGTAAGGCTGCTTACCCAGATTCCATCAAATTCTTCCGATCTATCATTTTTTACAACTTTGGTATTTTCAACAATTAAACTGGTTAATCCATTATGTGCTTCCAAAAATCTTACCATCTCCTTAGCATCAAGTAAACGCCTAAGTTTTTTCATTCTAATTTCAGGAGTAGTGCCAATATCCTTTTGATGTTGATGAAGCTTCGTGGAAGAAATTCCATGAGTGTAAGGTATCTCAATTAGTTTTCCTTCCCATGCACTAATAGTATTAATTACTTCTTCTCTAATTCTTTTTTGTATTCCTGTTTTCCAATCATCACCATGAATAACATAGTCTGGCTTGATTTTCATTAAGTTTTCAACATAACTAAATGTTTCTTGTGGAATAACTTCACTCACACCTTTAATATTTTCAATAATGGCTTTCCTTTGGTAATAATTCAATGCAGGAAGACGTTTAAAACCAGCAATAGCTTTATCTGTTAAAACACCAACAATAACTTCCCCATACTGTTTGGCTTGATTAATTATATTAATGTGTCCGTGATGAATTAAATCAGCACTCATTGCTAGATAAACTTTTTTCATTTATTTTACCATTTATTTTCTTCAAAATTCTTCGTTCGACGATCTTTTTGGTTATATTCCTTATTAAATTCTTCTACCAGATTTTGCACTTGTTCAGCAGTAAATTCTGGAGTGGTTATATTTCCAATTTTATAAAATACTGCGTCGGGTTTGAAGTCATTAACAAGATAATTATTCTCTTTACAAACAGTTAACAACCTAGATCCAACACAAGGGGTAGCGGCAAAAAAAGATGCACTTTCAAAACCACATTCATTAACAAAATTGTAGGATTCATACATATTTTCAATTGTTTCTCCTGGCACTCCACAGATACAAAAAGCATGTAATTTAATACCTAACTGGTGAGCTTTATCAACTAAAGGTTTAACTTTGCTTAATATTAATGGTTTTTGAATAATCTTGCTTAAAACTTCTTGATTACCACTTTCTATAGCAAATGTTAATTGATGACAACCAGATTCTTTCATTTTTTCTAATAATTCATCGTCTAAAGCCCAAACTGCAACACCCTGTGGCAAGCACCATTTTAATCCCATCTCCACTAGGCCTTCTAAAATTGTGATTGCTCTTCTTTTATTTAATGTTAGATTATCATCAGTAAATTGAATCTCATCGATATTATATTTGTCTTTTAACATTCTAATCTCTGCAAGAACATTATCGGCAGTTCTACCCCTATAACGATTACCCCAAAAATTAGTAGTTGTACAAAAAATACATTTGGCAGAACATCCTCTTGAAGTTATTACTTGAGATACTCTTTTCCCTTCTGGGTAAGGATTTTGAGGGAGGTTAATTCTGAAGTAAGTTTCCATATTCAACAAGTGCCTTGCGGGAAAAGGGAGTACATTAATGTCTTCAATATATTGCAATTCATTATTAATAAAATCTTTTCCTTCTTTTCTAAAAGCAATTCCACCAATTTTAGTTAAGTCATCACCATAATTTAATGTGTTAAGAAATTGTAACATAGGCAATTCACTTTCTCCCATTATTGTATAATCAATATTCTCATTATTTAACATTTCTTGGATTGTGTAAGTTGGATGCGATCCACCAGCAACGGTAATAATATTGGTATCTATCTCTTTAATTAATTTAAATATTTCATCCATATTCTTGCTTTGGGTGGAAAAAATACCAGAAACACCGATTATTTGCGGACCAAATTCTAAAATTTTTGCTTTAATTTCTTCATCACTTAGTCCATAGGTCACAAAGTCACCTTTTTCTTTAACATTAGAATAACCTTCATTAGCCACATCTAATATTCTTAATTCATAGCCATTTTGTTCTAAGAATGCTGCTAAGCAAGCCAATCCCAAAGGAGGAATACATCTTCGTACATCTTTTTTGTATAAAGTGTAACGTGGAGAGATTAACATTATTTTATTTATTTTTCTTTCTGATTTCATTGTTTTGTTCCTCTTTTCATACTTCAATCTTAATTTTTTTGCCCATTTCTTGTTCTTGTTTAATTTTTGATTTAACTAACAATAAATTATCATTTTCATCAATATAATCAGGGTTGGGTTTACGCCAATCTTCACCGTAAGTTCTTGACAAGTGTTCATCAATATTAGAAGGGATATAGAATTCCTCTCCATAAACTTTAATTTTATCTAATTTTAAGTAATCTTCACTATTGTAATTGTACTCCAAGTACTGAGTACTATTTTTTGATACATCTTCAATCTTTCCTTTAATTTTATTTAATTTTTTGTTGTTAAATAAGATTCTCAAAAACACTGTTTGTGAATTAATTGTGATCCTAGAACAAAATTTTGGTATTGAATAAGCGATCTTAATTATTTCACTTAAAGTATCAACAATCACTTTGGATCTGATATCCTTGTTTTTATATCTTGCAGCAGCAACAATCCACCAAATGTAAGAATATAAATTACCTCTAAAATTTCGTGGAATTGAAAGGTTTAATTTTGCTTCTTCATTTTCAATTTCATATAAATGAATTGACACCGGCAAAGAACCTTTTCTACGGAAATTCACCATATGCCTATCTAAAAAATAATGGGTCTCAAAACCTTTCTTTTCTAATTCTTTACACGCTTTTATTATTGTTTTAAACTCCTCTTCGTTCTTAATCATCCCTAAATCTATATCATGATCCCAAGGGATAATTGCTCCGTCCCTTACTGCCCCTAACAGAGTTCCAAAATCTAACCAGAACTTTAAATCATATTTCTCAAACCTTTTCTTAAGTAAAATTAAAGACTCAACGGTTTTAGGCCTATTGGCTATGTAATCATTATCGGCTTCCGGGTCAGCAAAATTTTGTCCAGGAAATATTTTGTTTTTTATTTTTCTTAACACATTATTTTTCTCCTTTAATATAACAGTGACTATAAAAGTCAATTTATAAGGTTTGTGAATAAGTAAGCCAGATAAATAGAAAGTAATGGTTTCATAGAAGAGTAATTGTTTTAGTCCAATTTGTGACAATTGTAAATATATTATTTCAGATTGGAAACCTTTGATGCAATCTAATGTCCCAATTTTTATTCTTAAGCTCTTTAATGGCTGTACTAAGCCAAACGTCTGTATTAGAAAACTTATTATTCCCAAAAGACAATAAGCTACCTAAACCATTACCTATAAGTTGCGGTGCATAGTCTAAGCAAAATTGTAATAAAGATTGTTCATCTGATTTAATTCCTAACAGACTAGCATGTTCTTTTGCACCGGGGGCGATATTTTCAGCTACCATCATTGTTTCATTTAAAGTTAAATTACTTTTTGCATGGTAAATAAAAGTGGGATTATACCCATGCGTTTGGTCACGTACAACACCAATCAAAGTCACATTCCCATAATCTTCTCCTGGCAGTTGTCCTGTTTCTTCCCAAGCTTCACCTTTAATGCTTCTGAATGGTTTGGGAAAAACTCTCCAATCTTTAGTTTCGCAACCTCCTGCTGGTGCAGGCATATATAATCCAGAAACTTCTACGCTTTTTCCTCTTTCTTCAATTAAAATGTAATCATCGATGGTTTCTAAAACCATTTCTCCTCCAACTGGCATGATTCTATTTAAAATAATCTTTCTAATCTTATCATCTTTATTTAATTCTGGAATCCAACGACGTAAAGCGAATTGGCTTCTCATATTTGTATAATTAGTACTTAAAAAAACATTTCCATTTTTAACATCAATTTCTTTGATATTAAGGACATATGTATTTGTTTTTGGGGGAGGAACTTTGGTTTTAAAAGAATTCAAATCTTTTTGATTTAATTCATAATCAACAATAGGTAATTTCCCTTCGTAAGGTTGTTTATCTAAAATGATCATCTCATTTGTATGGTTTATATAACAATTAGTTTCAACAATTGGGGGTGTTATTAACAGATCAATGGTTTTCATGACTTTACTTTTTAGTAGCAACTATTTAAATATTCTGTTTTCTGAGTTGCTTTTAAGAAAATAATTTTGAGAAAAGAAATTATATCTAAATTATTATTGTTAAAATTAGGGCTACTATTTCAGAAGATTTTTAAATGCTCTTTATGTAGAAAAATTAAAATGAAAACTGTAATTTTGTGTGGTGGTAAAGGAACTCGTTTAAATGAAGAGACTGAATTTAAACCAAAACCTTTAATCAATGTAGGGCAATATCCCATCTTGTGGCACATTATGAAAATATATTCCACCCATGGCCACAATGAATTCATTTTACCGCTTGGATATAAAGGTGAGATGATTAAACGTTTTTTTATGGAACATCAGTGGATAAGTAAAGATTTTAGTTTTGAATTAAAATCAAATTTAATTGTGCCCCATAAAAGTATGGGTGTTGAAAACTGGAAAATACATTTTGTTGATACGGGTTTAGAGTCAATGACCGCATTAAGATTGTTGAATGTTCGTCATTTACTAGAAGACGAAGAACACTTTATGCTTACATATGGTGATGGTGTAGCAGACATTAACATCAACGAACTAATTAAGTTTCATAAAGATAAAGGGAAAATAGCTACTATTACAGGTCTTAGTCCACATTCAAGATATGGTGCGTTAGATTGTGAAGGGCATTTAGTAAAAAGTTTTAGGGAAAAACCCGTTCTTAAAGATTTGATTAATGGCGGATTCATGGTTTTTAAAAAAGAGATTTTTAATCATATTGATGGAAGAAATGTTATGTTGGTAGACGAGGTCTTACCAAAATTAGCGGCGATTGAAGAATTGGTTGTTTACACTCATCGTGGATTTTGGCATTGTATGGACACGTATCGTGACTATTTAGACCTTAATAAACTTTGGAAAGAAAATCCCAAATGGAAAGTGTGGGTAGACTAGCTTTTTAGGCATTTATGGTGATAATTAATGTATGATAACATTTACGAAGGGAAAACAGTTTTAGTAACAGGACATACGGGATTTAAAGGCGCTTGGTTAGCTCTTTGGCTTCACAAATTAGGAGCGAATGTTATTGGATTTTCTTTAAATAAAGATTTAGAACAATTTCCTAATAATCTTGTTTTTGATTCCACTAGGCTTAAAAATAAAATTATTGACTTAAGAGGTGATTTAAAAGATTTTAAAAAATTAGAGTTAATATTTAAAGAACACCAACCAGATTTTGTTTTTCATTTAGCTGCTCAACCAATAGTAAGATTATCATATCAACTACCTCATGATACGTTCCTAACTAATGTTTTAGGGACATTAAATATTTTAGAATGTATAAAAGCTAGTGCGAATGTAAAATCTGCTTTAATAATTACTACCGATAAAGTTTATAGTGATAAAGATTGCTGGCAGGGATATAAAGAAACTGATCCTCTAGGTGGCTATGGTGACCCTTACAGTTGTAGTAAAGCTTGTGCAGAAATAATTGTGGATTCTTATAGGAAATCTTTTTTCATTCCAGAAAATAAATTAGTTGCAACAGTTAGAGCAGGAAATGTTTTGGGTGGTGGTGATTATGGAGAAAATAGAATTGTTCCTGATTGTGTTAATTCTTTAATTAAAAGTGAAACTATTAGCGTAAGAAATCCACATTCAACTCGTCCTTGGCAATATATTTTAGATGTTCTAAATGGTTATTTACTTATTGGTCAAAAATTATTGCAACAAGATCATTCTGTTGCTACGTCCTGGAATATTGGTCCATTATTACCTTCTGTAATTACTGTGAAAAAATTAGTTGAAGAAATTATTTATAATTGGGGTTCTGGTTCTTGGGAAGATGTTTCTAAAATTGGGACTTTAGAAGAAATAAAAAAAGAAGCTAAACTATTAAATCTTGATATTAGCAAGGCTTACTTTGAAATTGGGTTCAGGCCACAATATAACATTAAAGAAACCATTGCGAAAACAGTTAATTGGTATAAAAATTATAATGAAAATAATGCTTATGATTTGTGCTTAGAGGAAATTAATCACTTTGAAAAAAAGATGAAAATTAATGTGGTTGAATCTCAAACGGAGGAACCAATGATGGATGAAAGAAAACAATCAATAATTACTGAAAATGAAAGCGTTGAAAACATAAACCATTACTCTGAAATTAAAAAATGTAGGTATTGTCATGGTTCAAACATAAAGATGTTTTTAGATTATGGTATGATGCCTTTGGTTAATAATCTCTTAAGTTCGGAGAGTAACTGTAATCATGATCCTAAATTTCCCCTCAACCTTTATTTTTGTAAAAGCTGTGGGTTGGTACAAATTGGTTCAATTGTTCACCCTGAAAAAATGTTTTCCAATTACTTGTATTTTTCTTCTACTTCAAGTACTTTTTGTCAACATGGATTTGATTTTGCCTCTTTAATGAAAACACGTTTTAATCTTGATAATAATTCCTTTGTTGTAGAAATTGCTAGTAATGATGGCGCAGTACTTAAAAGTTTTAAAGAGCTGGGAATTCCTTTTTTAGGTGTTGACCCAGCCGAAAATATTGTTAAGTTAGCTAATGAAAAAGGAATCAAAACAAAATGCGCATATTTTAATTCTAAAATTGCAGAAGAGATTGCTGTGGACTCTGGAAAAGCAGATTTAATCTATGGGATGAATGTATTTGCCCACATACCAGAGATTCATGATTTTGTCTTAGGAGTGAAAAAAATACTCAAAGATAATGGTGTAATTGTAATTGAAGCCCCTTATATTATTGATTTTATTAAAAAAGTAGAGTTTGATACAGTTTATCATGAACATGTAAATTATTTAGGTTTACATGCTATGACCAATTTATTCAAGCAATTTGATTTAGAATTATTTGATGCACAATGGGTAGATATCCACGGGGGATCAATGCGTTATTTCTTTTGTAAGAGGGGGATTCAAAGAATTTCAGAAAATGTTCATCATTTCCTTAATTCAGAAAAAGAAGCTGGCTTATTTAATGAACAGACTTATCTAGATTTTGCTCAAAAAGTATTCAATCTAAAAGAAGACTTATTGATATTATTGCAAAAACTGAAATCACAAGGAAAGAAAATCGTTGCTTATGCAGCTTCTGCTAAAGGCATAGTTCTATTAAATTATTGTGGGATTGGCGGGGATTATATTGATTTTGTTGTTGATAAGAGTGTTTACAAACAAAACCATTTTATTCCAGGAGTAAACTTAGAAATTAAAGACCCCAAGCTAATTCTTGATGAGCAACCTGACTATATTCTTTTGTTGGCATGGAACTTTAAGAAAGAAATAATGGCAGAACAAAAAGAGTACTTAGCTAAAGGGGGAAAATTTATAATTCCAATACCTACTCCACTTATTGAAAGTGGTAATACGTTACAAGAGCAACAAGAGGATAAAGAAAGATGATTGATGGAGTTAAAATAATTAAACTAAAGAAAATTCCTGATGAGAGGGGTACGATTTTTCATATGCTTAGAAAGTCGGATGATCATTTTATAGGATTTGGTGAAATCTATTTTTCTACAATCCATCCTGGCGCTGTTAAAGGCTGGCATAGACATAATCCTGCTACTCTTAATTATGCTGTAATTGTGGGAAATATTAAATTAGTTTTGTATGATATTAGGGAAAATTCTTCAACAAAAGGCGAATTGATGGAATTGTTTATTGGAGAAGATAATTATTGTTTAGTACAAATCCCCCCCTTGGTCTGGAATGGTTTTAAAGCTGTAGGAACAAAGACCGCGATTGTAGCTAATTGTTGTACTCACGCACATGGAAATTTTGAAAGTGAGAGATTGAACCCACATCAAAATAATATATTTTATAACTGGGAAAGGGGGGATTGTTAAGAAAAATGGTTAATATTCATACCATCATTTATGTTGCAAAGTCATTGCACAAAGAAGACATTGAAGGGAAAGAAGTGTTAGAAGTGGGTTCATTAGACCACAATGGCACCGTAAGGAGTTTAGTTGAATCATTCAAACCAAATAAATATGTTGGTGTAGATTTCATTGCAGGAGAGGGGGTAGATCTTGTTTGTAGGGCTGAGGATTTAATAAATATATTTGGAAAAGAAAGTTTTGATGTTATTATTGCTACAGAATTGTTGCAACACACAAAAAATTGGAAAGATGTTATCCACAATATGAAAAACGTGTGCAAAAAAGAAGGGATTATGTTGATCTCAGCTAGATCCAAGGGTTTTAATGGGTACCATGGCTATCCTCAAGATTATTGGAGATATGAAATAGAAGATATCAATAAAATCTTTTCTGACTTTAATATTTCTGTATTAGAGAAAGATAAAAATGATGATGGTGTCTTAATTAAGTTAATCAAACCAAAAAATTTTATAGAAAATAATCTTTCAGAATATAATTTATATAGTATTGTAGTCAATAAAAGAATTCAAAAACTATCTAAAAAAGATTTAAAAAATCTTTCCTACCAATTAATGGCTATTAGGTATCATATAAATAAGTTTATCTTGAAAGTAGGTAAAAAATTATTGAGGTAAGTGAAATCGTCACAAAAAATGAAAAAATGAAAAAAATAGCTTATACCAAACCTTCCATCACGGAAAAAGAAATTAACTATGTTAACGATGCAATTAGAACTGGGTGGGGAGAGAAGTGTTATGATTATATTAAACAGTTTGAACAAAAATTTGGCGAATATATCGGTGTGAATTATTCATTGGCTACTTCTAGTTGTACTGGAGCACTTCACTTAGCTTTAGCTGCTTTGGGAATTAAAGAAGGTGATGAAGTTATTGTTCCAGATATAACTTGGATTGCTTCAGTGGAACCAGTTTTATACTTAGGTGCAAAACCTGTTTTTGTTGATATCTCCGAGGACAATTGGTGCATTAATCCTAGAAAAATTGAAGAAGCAATCACACCAAAAACAAAAGCAATTATTGTTGTCCATCTTTATGGAAATTTAGTAGAGATGGACGAAGTTATGAAAATTGCTAGAAAGTATAATCTTAAAGTTATCGAGGATGCAGCGGAAGCTATTGGATCAGAGTATAAATGCAAAAAAGCAGGATCTATCGGTGATGTTGGTGTTTTTTCGTTTCATGGAACAAAAACATGTTCCTCTGGAGAAGGGGGAATGTTAGTAACAAACAGTCCAGAAATATACGAAGAGGCTAAGATTCTAGGAGACCATGGTCGTGATCCAAAAGATCAGAAAATGTTTTGGATGAAGAAATGGGGCTACAAATACAAGATGTCAAACTTACAGGCAGCAATGGGTCTAGCGCAGATTGAGAGAGTAGAAGAATTAGTAGAAAAGAGAAGAATTGTTTTTTCTTGGTATAAAGAACTACTTTCTAACATAAAAGGTATTGTATTTAACTCAGAGCCAAGCTACACCAAGAATAGTTACTGGATGCCAACAATCATTTTAAATAATAATTTAAATATTAATCGGGACGAACTAATACAGTTCCTTAAACAGCATAATATTGATGCAAGGCCGTTTTTTTATCCCTTATCATCTTTACCTATGTTTGAAGATAAAACTGAAAATGTTATCTCTTATGATATTTTTTGTAGGGGGATAAACCTTCCCACATATTATGACTTAACTAGGGAAGAAGCTGAATTTGTGTCTGAGAAAGTTAAAGAGTTCATTCTTAATAATGGTGGTGAAAATAGAAAAATGTTAGAAATAAATAAAAATACAAATGGTTATGTGGTTGAGTCAATTGAAGAAAATTATAATGATCTTCCTTCTTTAAGAGATTATGTGAGTGTAAAAAAAGATAAAAACTTAATTGAGTTAGAAGAAGCAGGGTTGAAGTGGATGAAAGTTAGAGAAGAAAATCGTTTGGATTATGAATTAGATTGGTTGGGGGTACCAATAATTCAAGCACCCGAAGACTTAACTTTGATGCAGGAATTAATTTTTAAACTTAAACCTGATTATATAATTGAAATTGGAATCGCACATGGTGGTTCATTAATATTTTATTCTTCATTATTCGAATTATTCAAGAAAAAAGGAAAAATCATTGGAGCAGATATTGAAATCCGTGAACACAATCGCAATGTACTTGAGAAACACCCCCTTTTTCATAGGGTTGAATTAATTGAAGGAAATTCTGTCTCTGAAGATATTTTTAACCAGATTAAGAACAAAATTCCTTTTGGAGCTAAAGTTTTAGTTTGTCTTGATTCGGATCATACTAAATTACATGTCCTTAAAGAGCTACAAATGTATAGTGCTTTAGTTACTTTAGGAAGTTATCTTGTGGTTTTTGATAGCAATAGTTCACAATTAGCAAAACTGGGGGCTGCAGACCCCATATATCTCAATAATGGCCCATTAGAAGCGATAGAAGATTTTCTGAAAGACAATAAAAATTTTGAGATTGACTTCCATTATAATCGCTTTTTTATTTCTTCAAATCCAAATGGTTTTTTAAAGAGGGTTAAGTGATTATGATTTCAGATTTAACTGAATTAACAATAATAATCCCCACTAGGGATAGACCAAAATATTTGCATCGTGCTTTGTCTTATTATGATAGTTTTGGTCTTAATTTAAAGATAATTGTTGCTGACTCTAGTTTAGGTACAAATAAAGACAAAAATATTGCTGCTGTAAAGCAATTTAAAAAATTGCAAATTCTTCTTTTAAATGATTTTGCTTATGAAACTCCACCATACTTAAAATGTTTAGATGCATTGAAAAAGGTAAAAACAAATTATTCTATTTTTGGGGCAGATGATGACTTTCATAGTGTAAAAGGTCTTGCTTACGCATTGTCCTACTTAAAATCAAATTTGGATTATGTTGCCGTAGAAGGAGAAAATGTTTTTGTCTCAAAAATAAAATCCTTTTTCTTTTGGAAACCAGGGGATGTTTTTTTATCTTTAGAAGATTCCAATGTTCTATCACGGATGAAGAACCATTCATTATATTATCAACCAACATTTTATACTATTTGTAAAACTAATTTTTTCATTTACCTTTTTAATCAAGCAGCAAATACAAACTCCCTTGAATATCCTTTTGGTGAATTTCAACCATCTTTTCTAACTGTAATTAAAGGTAAAGTTAAACGATTAAACGTAATTTATAGTTATCGTGATCATACTGATGATTTCCATTGGGATGATCCTCCAACAAATTTGATTCAAAAATATAAAGATGATGGGACTTTTAGAGAGAGGTATTTACAATTCAAGAATGTTTTGGTAAAAGAATTATCTAATGGGGCAGGAATAAGTGAAAGATCAGCAGATAAATTCATTGATAAGTGCTTATTAAGATTTTTTAAAAAACAGGAAACAACAAAACCAATTAAATTAATGAAAAAAGTTCTTGGTCATTCGTTTCTTTATTATTTATGTGTTAAGATTTACTTATATATAAAATGGTTAAGGATGGATTTAAAGCGATATTGGAAACTAAGAATATTATTAAGAAATAATCCAGAGTTCAAAAAAGTTAAATATTTTATCATGAGACCATAGTCTTAATGTAAACATCAAAAACTTTCTCTACCATCTTATCCCACGTATAATTTTCTTTTACCAATTTATACCCCTTTTCACCCATATTTTTTAAGTTTTTATTATTAATTACTTTTAATAAAGTTTGTGCAAGTTCTTTCACATTTTTCGCAGGGATAATATACCCATTCTCGTCATTTATAATAAAATCTTTATTTCCTCCTACATCTGTAACAATAACTGGCAATTTAGCAGCCCAGGCCTCTAATAATGTTAATGGCTGGCCTTCGTAAAGGGAAGGCAAGACAAATAAATGTGCTGACTTATATTCTCTAATTAATTCTTCCCCATAAATTTTTCCACGAAACTTAATAATCTCATTTAGTCCTAATACTTGACTTTTTTGTTTTAATCTTCTTTCTAATTCTCCAGAACCAATAATATGAACTTCGACATTCTTTAAATTTAAAGGATTTCCATTTTTAATAATATTTAAAGCATCCAATAAATAAGTTAATCCTTTTTGTGGATGAATTCTACCTACAAATATAATTTTAAATTTATCACTTTTTTTTGCTTTAACTTCATCATATTTTTCTATATCCACTCCATTTGGAATTACCTGTATATTATTGTTAATATTTTTATATTTCAAAAAACTACTATCAACCGTGATTTCAGAATTATACCTTATTTTTGTTTGTAAAATATTTTCTGTGAAATAAAGAATTTTACTTTTCAAGCTTTTCCCATACATATCTGTTATTGCTTTTAATCCGCAACCATGGACAGTATAAACCAATGGTATGTTTAATTTTTTGCTTAATATTTTTCCAGGTAATCCTGGGAGATTGGCATGTGCATGAATTAAATCATACTTTTTCTTTTTATGCTTATTTTTAATTAACTTTATAACTCTCCAACACCATTTAAGACGATGACTAAAATAAGGCTGACACTGTTTCCCAATTCTGAAAATATTTAATTTATTGTTAAAATGAGATTCTTGTTTTGGGTAATTACAGTCGTTCTTTTTTTTATCTGGACAATTATCTTTTAAATCCATTACAAATAAATCTACCTCACAATTATAATCATTAACTAACCTCTTACATAGTTCCCAAACATGGACTTGTCCACCTGCCCAAATTGGTTTCCAAGCTTCAATTAACATTGCTATTCTTAACTTTTTTTTTCTTTCCATTTTTGGTTTAGCTAACATTTTTAGGAGTATTTATTTACTGATATATTGATATGGTTACCCAATAAT